>Ga0214917_10000422_pt1 | contig 55260 bp, 45 predicted proteins | sample LL_1208_BB_MetaG_FD_177983 | JGI IMG/M metagenome (GOLD analysis project Ga0214917, IMG submission 177983) | Freshwater microbial communities from Lake Lanier, Atlanta, Georgia, United States - LL_1208_BB | ecosystem: Environmental > Aquatic > Freshwater > Lake | place: USA: Georgia | collected... | reverse complement strand
AGATCCACATGATCTGTGCGCACCGAGAACGGCAGTGCAAACCCCTTGATAGCGAAGGGCACACGCGCCGGGTCATTGTAAAAGCGCAGCATATTCAGCTTGCTGACCACCGTCTGGATACAGCGCTTCAGCTCACGCACGCCCCGCTCCTCGCCCGTGTGATTCTCCACGATATACTTGATAATCTCCCGCGAGATGCCGACCTTCTCAAACAGGCCGACCTCCCGCAGCGCCCCCGGTACCAGATACTGCTCAGCAATCGCCTGCTTCTCCTTGATACCGAACCCCTCCATCTGAATATTGTACATACGGTCGCGCAGAATGGGATTGACACGCTCGTGATTGTTGTGGCTGAAGATAAACAGACAGCGACTCAGGTCCAGATCCACACCGGCAAAGTACTTGTCCTGGAAGCGGTCGTTCTGGCTCTGGTCAGTCAGGTGAATGAGCAGATTGTTAATCTCCTCGCCCTTTGGCGTCTCGCTCACCTTGTCTAGCTCATCAAAGTAGATGACCGGATTCATACACTTGGACTTGATGAGCACGTCCACGATGCGCCCCCAGGTGGAGCCCTCATAGGTGTACGAGTGGCCATCCAGATATGAGGCGTCTGTCGCTCCACCCAGCGTGATAAAGTGGAATGGGCGTCCAAGCGCCTTGGCCACACCGTCTTTTACGAGAGTGGTCTTGCCAATACCGGGAGGACCGAAGATGCTGAGTACATTGCCTGCCGCTTTCGGATTTGCAATCCAGGAGCTGACAAACTGGAGAATCTGCAGCTTGGCCTCGTCATGTCCATAGATAGCAGAGTCCATCGCCTCCCGCACACCTCCCACGAACTTGGCGCACACCTCGGCGCCGTCCTCTAGGCGTACAGGGAGATCACGATAGACACCTAGCGGTAGCTCCGTGTAACCGTGAATCCACTGGCTTGTCTTGTAATATTCCGTTGTGCTCGGGTCAATGCTCTGGAGAGCCTGATACTTTGCCATCGCCACGCGCTCCACTTCGGGGGGCACCTCTTTGGCAAGAATCTGAAACTTTAGGGGGACCACCGGGCCGGGAGGCTCCACCTTATTCTGGAGTTTCGTCAGCAGGCGGTCCTGTGCGTGGGGTGACAGCCCCTTGAAGTAGCCAATGTCGCGGTCAATATCCTCTTCGGCAGGATCCACCTCTGTCTGAACCAGCTTGACAAAGCGCCGCACATTCTCGGGCTCTTTCTTGAGTTTGTATTTCTTAGGTTTCTGTGGGCCTCCACCACCCAGTGCGTCGGCAAAGTCCGAGATGACGAGCTCAATTCCGCCGAGGCGCGGGCTCTTGGTTGGCAGCGGCAGTTCGTCGCTGTCGCTGTCGTCATCGTCATCGGTGCCTTCCGTCTCTTCAGTATCGCCGGGCGTGTCATCATCATCCTCCTCCGACTCCTCATCGTCCAGCAGCTCATCATCCTCCTCTTCATCCTCGTCCTCTTCCTCCTCCTCTGAAGGCGATGGCGATGGCGCACGCGCTTTCTTTTTAGCGGCAGCACGCTGATGTTCCTCCTCATTGATCTTCTTGCGCGCAGCCACAGCTGCTGCGCGTGTCTTTGGAGGACTTGCTTTCTTTTGAGCTGCTCGTCCTTTCCAACCGGCCCCCCTCTTTTTTGCTCCTGCAGCAGACGGTGGCAGTTTGAAAGAGGAACCAGAGCTCTCCGTTACCTCATCTTCGGAGTAGGCGATTAGGCCACGAATATTCCCCCGACTATCTACGGACTCGTCATCGTCCGTATCATCGCGTCCGCGGCGCCGTGCCTTTTTCTTATCGGCAGGCGGGGGCGGGGGCACATCGTTCTTACGGATGTTTCGGGGCATTTAATCTGGGCTGGTGTTTGCCCTCGGCCAAACAAAACGGGGGGTCAAGTTTGCGGGGGGCTGGTCCTTAAGTTGTCTCTAGGGTTGGGCAGACATGCTAATATCTGGTCAAATCTAGTTGATGATTAGGCATGCCCTTCTAGCGAGCTAGGAAGGCCCGTCCCTAAGTTGTCTCGAACAGATCCACCAGGTCCATCAGCGCAAACCGCGCCTTGTTGCTCAGACTCGGTGCTCCAGTACGATCCATTGCGGCTCGGACAGATGAGACCATTGCCGGAGCATTGGACCGCAGAAGATGATGTGTGCGGCGAATTAGCACCGTAAGACAGTCGGCATACTCTTCGCATAACCCTTGGTTCCCTTCACCTACCTTGGCATCACGAAGGCCGGACAGCATCTGCTCTGCGGTGCGCTGTACATCGCCCGCGCTCAGTGCGCCCAGCTCTGCGACTGCTCCAATGAAGGCGGCATATCCCCTCCGATACTTCCGCCGGGCACGCTGGGCCACAAAGGCGTCGTAATCAGCCGTACCGAGAGGCGGCTCCTCACGAGCCTCCTGAAAGATCGCAACAAACTCCTCAAAGATACGACGGAGCTCTACATCCAGATGTGGGAATCCGGCACGCAGTTCAGTCAGCAGACGCGCATAGAGAGCACAGATCGGCGGCTCAGAGGCGGCTTTCTCAAACACCATCGTGATGAAGCCGGTCAGAAACTCCGTCTCACCGGAGTCCAGCAGCTGACTGAGCCACGCCTTCGTCGGCCCGTATGTCAGCTCGCTGAATTTGTTGAGCTTATCACGAATACGATCCATCATCCGGTCTTCTACGGCAACATCCTTTAGGGCGCGATTGCCGAAGCGCGGCGCCGGTGGCGCACCTCCATAACGAGGGCGCCAGGTAGAAGGAGCAGGTGCTCCATAAGCTAGAGATGGAGGGGCGCCACGATGTCTTCCTCCGCTACGAGCTGGGCGAAATCCATCATCGCGAGTCTCTTCGTCGGCACCGGCGCCGGCGCCGGCACGACCCCCCACTCCTCCTCCCGAACGCCAGTTTGTTCCAATTCGGCCAGCACCACCACCCGCCCCATCATCTAGGGGTACTCGCAAGCCCGCAATCCGCGCCCGGACCTCTTCGGGACAGGCAACTGTACGCTGCATGTGCCCAAGAGCTGCTGCCAGCGGCGACGGAATCACGAAAGCAGAAGCGCAAGTGGCCATTATGTCTAGAATAGAGAGTTGTTTCTTTTAGGCGCGTCGTCGTAAGTCAGCGGGCATTGCCGCGGCAGCCGGTGGGTCAAGTTTTGCGATGTACTGCCAGATGGAGGTGCTCGGAGACAGTGTGCTCCGTGATCTGGATATCAGTGGCCTCGCAGCGGCATTCGCCACCAGAACCGAGTCAGGACGCGCTGCTCTCCTGGCCCGATTGGAGAATCCGCTTATCGACCCTGTGGCCATCGCGACCCGTCAGGAGGAGATTCGCACTATCCGGAAACGTCTGCGGGATCAGTCAACCGCTGCCGCTGTAGCCGACTGTCGTGCCAAGATCGCCGCCGCTGAAGCCGATTGCCTGAGCGTAGCAGATGCGGCCACCGACAGTCGCCACGCCGAATACTATAATCAGATACTCTGGCCTGCAGGATCCTGGTTCGCGTGGCTTAACTGCCTCGGCTGGCTGAATGAGCTCATCGTGTTTGTCCGAACAATTCTGTTACCTGGGCTATCGGTCTTGCTGCCGCTGCTGGTGTTCGCCGGGCCGCTAGTGCTCCTGATTATACGGGCGGGACCAGGGGAGTCCATCACATTCGGCCAGTATCTGGCAATTATTCAGGGGGCGCTCAAGCAGGCGGTTCCATCGGTTCTGGGTCGGCCGCGCTTCGCAGGTCGCGGAGGCATTGCCGAGATGGGTGAACAGTTCGTCCACATCGGTGCGTCGGTGGCGATGTTTTCCGCCAGCATCTGGAATCAAGTGAGCGCGGCGCGGACGATGCGCGGGGTGGCAGCGGATATGCGACGACGGGCAGCGGCGGTGCGGGAGACGGCGGCGGCGGTGGCGGCTCTGGGTACGGCGTTGGGCGTCGGGGCAGGGGCTGACACCTCCTGGCCTGCAGAAGATCTGGGGCTCTTTGGCATTGCCTGGAATGAACCGGACCGGGTGCGACGACTACTGGCGACAGCGGGGCATCTGGATATGTTAGCGGCAATTGCGGGAGCACGGCGCACCTGTTTCCCGGGAAGAGGTAGTGACCTATCTCTGACCGACCTCTATCATCCCAGTATAGAGGTCGGGGCGCGGGTGACAAACTCTATTACGATGGATGATGCCAGCAGTGGCAGACACATACTGCTGACCGGGCCGAATCGCGGTGGGAAATCCACGCTACTCCGGGCGCTCGGCGCGGCGGTGCTGATGGCACAGACGGTAGGAGTGGTGTTTGCACGACGGGCACGTCTGCCGGTATTTGGAGCAATCATCACGGCGCTGGCCCCCGCTGACAAGCTCGGTGCAATGAGTCTGTTTGAGGCGGAAATTGAGTTTGCCAAGCGGGTACGAGAGCGGCTGGAGGACGGCTGCAGTGGCACCGGGCCGATGTTCCTGATGATGGATGAAATATTCCACGGCACGAATGCCCACGACGGGGTGGAGGCATCGCAGGTGTTCCTGGATGAGCTATACGGACACGCAGGAGTGTTCAGCGTGGTGAGCACGCACTACATGGAGTTGCCGCGACGCTACGGAGACGGCGCGGCACAGCAAGCCCAAACGCTCTGTATGGAGGCGACTGTAGATCCAGCAGATACAGATCGGCTCGTATATAGCTACCGGCTGTGCCCGGGCGTCAATCAGTACAGTAGCGTGCGGGAGATTTTACGGGAGCGGGGGCTGCTGTTGGCACCGCGTACCGGGGCGGCAAAAACTCTGGAGGCTCCGAGTAAAGTATGCTGACCCCTCCGTCTATGGAAACCATCTTCTTGGTACTGTCGGGTCTGATTCTGGTGGCCGGCGTGCTCTACTGGTTCTGGAGCCACCTCCAGCTCACGCAGAAGAAGGTCCAGCTGCTGGAGAATGCGGTATTTGAACTGCGGGGAATGCTTGCTTCGTCGAGCGGTGGCGCGGCGGGTCCTCCTTCTCCTCTTCCCTCTGCTGGTTCTCCGGGTACTGCGACTCCAATTCCGATTCCGACTGCGACCGCGACCGCGACTGCGACTGCGACATACAATGATCTAAATGATGATGGATGGGAGGATGAAGGTGCCGGTGAAGTGACCCCGAAGAGCACCCCGCTGGATCTGCCCGAGGCGCCTGCTGCCGCTGATCAAATCACGCGTGAATTAGAGATTAACATTGATGAACTCGCACCCGGTGGGCGGATTCAGATCGGTGAAGAAAAGGGCTCTGATGAATTCCGTGAGCTGTTTATCTCTGGAGGGGGCGGTGAGGCAGCCGTTGTTCCACCGACTCGTAGCGGCGGTGAGACGCTAGAGGGAATGCCGGTTCGCGACCTGCGCCGCCTTGCAGAGCAGCGTGGTATCCGCGGCGTGGCGGATATGAAGAAGAAGGAGCTGCTGGCGGCACTCCGTCAGCAGGTGGTTGCGACAACGGCCCCGGCTACTACTACTGTAGAACGGGAGGAGACCGCATTAGATGATGCCGAAATCCTGGAGTAATACTAAGGAATGGCCGCAACACGCATACCGAACCCGCACTGGGCCGGGGCACCGGCCCGCATGTCTGACGGACGTCTCTTTACGGACTATCGTGGCAACTGTACGCTGCTGGCGCCGAAGCCGGCTGGAGATGTCTGGGCTGACTTTGACCGACGCTCCCGGATGATGCGCACGGGTGCCACGCAGATTGCCTCTGATCGCAGCTTGACGACGCTGCGGGCGGGTGCTACGAACTGCGTGGATACGATGGTTCCCGAGCTGCGGAAGCGTGTCTACGCCTGGTGGGGGCCGGTGGAGGACGGGCTTGCGCAGCCAGCGGGAATCGGCACGGGGCGGCTCTATCTTCCTGGGCGACCCGACTTGGTGAGCGCTGACCCTGATGTCGTGGCAGCGGCAACGGTGCCACGGGCGATGCTACCTGGAACATTTGAGCCGATGGTGGCCGGCGTCAGCGGGGTGGCGGCAGTGACGATCGGCCCGGCCCGGCATAATCGGTACGCGGCACCCTATGGGCAGTAGAGATGGCCATTCTAGCTTGCTAGAAGGTTCTGACGCTGGCGGGCATCCCTAATCACCAACTAGACTTGTCAAGATAATTTTATGTCGCATTCGCGATACCGTAGCTTTCCAAAGTTAAGACCTGTCGGTTTCCTCCGAAAACCGACAATTTTATATGGGAAAGCTACGTTAACGTACAATCACAGGCGGTGAAACCGCCTGTCTTAACTTTGTGATTGTACGGTATGGCTGCTTTTAATCTGCCCACGCCTAATGGGCAGTAGAGAATAGTGAGGGAGGCGCGGATACTCATGTCATTGGATTTTATCGGATGATATGAGTAGAGATTGGGGGGGAATGGAAGCTGAATCTAGGGTTGAGGAACTCCTTAAAAAGAGAGCTGCTGAATATAAGAAGCCTGGTGTGGGTAAGGCTAAAGCTGCTAGACACGAGGGAATAGCCAAGAACCGAGAAATAAGGAGACTCACAAATCGTACAAAAAAGAGGAACTATAGTGGTACGGTGGCAGGGGCAGGGGGATTACCAGTAGTAATGGAGGAAGCGGCAGCGGCGGCGGTACCTGATTTGATAACCCCTTTTTTAACTGGAGAGTATAATGATATTATTAACAAACCTGCTAACAATTTAGGAGAACTCCTAGCAATCGCAGACAGTATCCATGATTTTGGAAAAGGCTACAGAAACCTCCCATCACAAGATGGTGTTAAGGAGGCTGACCGTTTTTTACGTAATGGTTATCTTCCTCGGTATGAACATCGAGAGAAGGACGTGCTAATAAATGGATACAATAACATTGAAGCAACAAATCGCAGTTTTTTTGAAACGCGTGCAAATATACCTTGGGTAGCATCATTACCCAAGTCTACTATTTCGGTAGATACTATTATTGCGTATGCCAATTTGGATGTAGTTATAAGTAAAGCTAAAGATAGCAGAAATACAAATAGTAGCATTGAAATTAGCCCGGGGGCTACTACTATCAGTAGCTTAGCAAAACCCGATGATCATGGAACACTATCAGCAGATCAGTTAGTTGCTCTTAAGAAACTAGAGGTTTTCATTCTAACATTTTTGTTTGGAGATCCTGATGCGCCCTGCTATTTTGCTTCTGACGCAGGTGCAAAGAATGTTGGTAAAATTCTCAGTCAATCAACTTCTGCATCTGGGATAATTTTCCCGCAGACAATTGCAGATTCTGCTACAACATCACTGGGAGGAAGCCTTACTAGAAAAGCAGACCGCTATTATTTTCCGCATGATCCTACTGATAAAAACACATTTACATCAACAGCCAATAATTTCACTAATGATATATTTAAAATAACATATAAAAACAAGGGTTTTAGTGACGATAAACCATACGCATGGGAACAGACTATTACATCGAACGCTGCTGTTGGTGGAACAGGAGAAGGATCCCCACCTTCAGCAAACTTACAGTACGGTCTAGATACGGGTGTTGAAGGTCCTTCCGTAGACCAGCTTCTACAGCTTCAGGTTAAAACACGCAATAATAGTATTCCACCATCTGTTCGTATCTCAAAAGGCAGCCAATTTGACCTTGCAAGATCAATAGGGCCTATTTATAGTGAGATAAGAAAAGGGGTTGTGGATATTACTCACAGCCTATATATGGATATTAAGCGCTGTGGAGACCAAGACCAGTGTTTAGCAGTTAGCTACACACGCAGAGATCCGGAATTTAACGGTAGAGTTGCCTTAATTACTGGTGATATAACATGCGCTATTAAGAATCGCTGCTATGACAATCCAACGGTAGAGCATTATAATGACCGAATACGTCTATATCGCAGTAGCAAAACAGAGAGATTGCTATCGGAAACAGAATTACTAATATTACAATATAAGAAATTAGTTAACGAAATAAAACAGTATGAGCCAATTATAATATTCTTTCTTAATGAGAGTAGATCTACAACATTTATTGACAGTGTTCCTGATGGTAATGACGATAAAAAAATCAAAGATCTCAAACAATATTTAGCAGGTGCTGGCGCTGGTGGCGTCGTTGAACATGGTCTTAAAACACCTATTGTGTTTACCGAAATAACAGGGTCAATAACTTTGCTGGAGGTAATAGATGTAAGCGATAAGACGGATGAAGTTCTGAAGTCAATAAACACATCTCTTGACGGATTAGTTACGACATATCGCAAAATAATTGACAATATAATTAGAGCTACATCTGTTACCAGCACTCCGTCAAAAACGCTTGAATTTCTGGAGTGGTATGTAGCTCACGCTGCAGATACTTTTGATACAACAAAAATTTATCCTGAGCTACAATATGACCCTGATAATAAAAAACCTAGTATTAATGCTAGTTGGAATAATTATATGGGAGTTACAGCACCATATGATATTATTGAAATAATTGATACCTACAACAATAAGCTTATTGAATGGTGTAATTCCTTTTTTAATCAGGGTGTTGCAAATAAAATATTGGCTGAAAATTTAATAGCATTTAAAGGAGAATCTGATTCTATAGAACAGCTAAAGCAGTTAATTAATCGTCTATATTCCATAACATTAAAATCTAACATTAAGAATTATGAAGGACTTGTTGTTACACATGTGCTACCTATGTGGAAATTGGCAGTTTCTAAACTAATAGAGAGCAGTGATCCTAGCGGTGCTGGCATTATGCCTGCAACTTTAAATTATCTAGAGAGAGATATAGAGGAGAGGTTGAAAGATTTCCCGGATGCACTTTATTATATATTAGATCGTTCTCCTCCTCCAAGAGGAAGTAAACCGATGATGACAGCGTTAGGGGCAGTGCGAGCGGTGCGACCCAAAGAAAGTAAACCGATGATGACAGCGTTAGGGGCAGTGCAAGCGGTGCAACCCAGAAGAATATCACAACGTCTGGCAGCAGCAGGGGCAGGGGGAAACGTAGGTCAACAAACTGGTGTTAAACGGCATCGCGGTGGTGGGCAAATAGGTGGTGCGGCATGTATTACACGCATTGATATTGTGGATGAGCTCTATGATTTCTTTGGCACTGTTGCTGCTATTTTCAGAACAAAAGTATATGACACTTTCCCTGCGGCGGGGTCACCAACTATAGGGGAGGCAGTAGAAATAAATAGCAATGTAGATATGGGCGCAGTCCTACTCCCCACGTCGCCAACCCCTACGTCACCAACTAGGGGGGAGGCAGTAGAAGTAAATAGCAATGTAGATATGATCGCAGCCCCACCCCCCAGAGGGGGGATAGGGGGAGTAAATGAGAATGGATACAATAATCTGATTATGAATGAGGAAAATGCATTTGAACCACTAACCTTTGTTGAGCAGATATTATACAATACTAGTTTACAGGGGTGGGCCACAGAAAATATGTATGTTTATGAGCAGCTATTTAATGAACTAGTACTTGATAAGTTTAATAAACAAGAGCTATCCGCTGATTGTTCTGATTACAAGGAACTCTTAGATATAATATCAAACTTATTTTTTCTCCGAGATGGTAAAGAGGCGCTTAAGTTCTATATATTAATAACAGTAATAGATGACCTTCTTGGGAAGAAAAAGTCACCATTAATTAAGCATCTTATTCCAAATATTGGACGTCTGAGTATTGAGATTCTATCAAATAGAGGTGTTAAAAGATTAAATGAAATTATTGAAGAGTTGCTTAAATTATCCTTTATAATACCTGAACCAATTAGGCGGCATTACCTTGGGGGTGGTCGCCGCCGCACACAGCGACGATATTCTATGCGACAATATAAAAAACGTTCTGCCACTACTGCGCGGCGACACAGGCGACGTACTGAGACGAGATCTAATAGAGGTAGGAATTAGTAATCTTATTTCTGTCTCCTCATTTATTAAGTAAGAAATGACAACATGTTTCTTACTTAATAAAAGTAGTGTTCCGCAAGGTGTATGTTCCATTAAGTAAGGAAATACTCGTGCGTCGAATTTCCTTACATATTAATATCTACAAGCAGCTCTGCCAGGGGGAACACTCGTATAACCGACGACTCTACGCTTCGCTTACAGGCGCGGGAACCCCACCAGGTTCGCGCCCAGGCCGAAGCCGGCACCCTGCCGCGCCGTCAGACCGATGCTGGGGGCCAGGAGGTCCAGCAGAGCGAACGTCACCGCCGCCACCACCGACACCGCCAGGATCTCCTCCACATTCAGCTTCTTCTGGGGAATGATGAAGGTGGCCAGCGCCACGGCCAGACCCTCCAGGAAATACTTGATCGCGCGCGTCACCAGCTCGGTCACAGTGAAGCCGTCCATCTTATACTCTGGGGGGCGAATTTTCCGCAGACGCGTTCCAGCTCCTCCGGTTAAAGCTTCCCGCCAAACAAGAGAATCAAATGGCCTCTGCGACCCCAACCCCAACCGGCTCAGAGAAGACCCAGGTGTTTCTGGAGCCCGATGACGAGATCCGGGGCCAGCGCTACGTCTGCCTCTCCTTCTTGACCCCCGAGCGCGCCATCCAGCGCACCAAGGAGACGTTCATGGTATCGCGCTTCCTGGAGTTCTTCGCCATGGACTACAAAATCCGGGCCACAGAGTCCTTCGTGCTCGGCCAATACCGGGAGCTTCAGAGCACCCTATCCGATGTGGAGCTGGCCCTGGAGAACGCCGCAACGGATGCGTCCGCTGGCCCTGCCCTATTCCGAGAGCAGGCGGCCCGTCTTCAGAAGCTCCGGGAGACCATTGCGAAGCGTTCGGCGGCGGAGCTTGAGGCTCACGTCAAGAGCAATCTGTCGGACTTCAAGGAGTCGGCGATTCTGGAGGCCTGGGAGCGCTACATGCTGACGAATCGGCAGAAGCTGGAGGATGAGTTCCATCGGTCCGTGGGGTTCCGTCTGTCTATGCACGGCCTGAAGGTCCGGGGTGTCTATGACAGCAATGAGCATGCGGTGGCCCGGGCGAAGATGCTCCACAAGAAGGATCCGTACCACAACGTGTATGTGGCGGATGTCGGCCAGTGGCTGCCGTGGGACCCGGAGCCGGATGAGGTGCCGACGTCGGAGTATGCGAACGACCAGCTGAACAAGCTGATGACGGCCTACCGGGAGAACTCTGCGAAGCGCGATGCCTTCTTTGAGGAGGAGAAGCGGCAGCGAATGGAGGAGGCGGCGTCGGCGGCCGCGGCGGCCAAGAAGGCGACGTTTGGAGCGCGTGGCAAGGAGGTGGAGGCGTCGGAGCTGGGGCGGGCGATATTTGATGGAGTAGAGGGCGACCTGGCGATTGCGCGGAAAGCTGCGGTTGCCGGAGAGGAGGGTGCGGGTGCGGGTGCGGGTGCGGGTGCGGGTGATAAGATTAAGCACGCTTGAGCACGGCCAGGTGCGCGTGAAAGCCTAACGCTTACCAAAAGTGACACACATGCGCAGGGTCATCTGCCCAGACACAATTACGATGTCTGAGCAGATCACTCTATTTATCAAGCCGGTCTCGGAGGAGTTTGCAGCCCTCTACTGCTCCTGGGCACGCGAATACAATAACACTGAGCTAGCCGCCCGTAATAGTGGATTTGATCTGTTCTGCGATGTTACCGGCGATGCGAATCTGGCATTCTCTGATACTGCTATTCTGGTCGGCCAGGGCTGCTACGCAGCCACAGTAGATGGTCTCGGTCGCCACCGTGCCTTCTGGCTGGCACCGCGCTCCAGCATCAGCAAGACACCGTGGCGCCTCGCGAACTCGCTGGGGCTCATTGACGCAACTTATCGGGGCGTAATTCGCGCAGCTCTCTCTCCACGTGAGATTGGCCTGAAGCCGGCACACCATCAGCGTCTCTGTCAGCTGGCACGCGCAGACCTGCTTCCATGGAATGCTGTTGTCGTGCTGGGGCCAGATGAGGAGCTACCGGGTGGTGCCACGGCACGCGGCGCTGGCGGATTTGGCTCTACAGGGATGGGAGTTGATGCGGCAGGTGGTGTCGGTAGGGGTGGTATCGGTTGCTGACCGCCGGTCCAGGCACTGGTCCACGCCGCATCCTGCGCAGCACGGGCAGCAAGAAGTCTCTCCAGCGCGCTCTGATTCTCCGCGGCAAGCGCGGTATTCGTCGGTTTTTGGTAGCCGGAGCCGACCATACGACGACGCGGGCAGGACATCCCTCCCTTCCTCCTTCCTCTCTATGCCTAGGAGCGCGTAATGTTCAGCGTCCACCGCCGCGACCGCCCGCCCGCCGTCGGGTCAAAATCACCGTCGCCCTCCTCCCCACGCTCCGGCGCCGCGGGCAGCGACCAGAGACTCGCATCGCACAGCCGGAAATCCGGATGCGGTGTCGCCTTGTACCAGAACACCTGGTCCTCCAGTTTGTTGGACTTGGCGTTATTGTCAATCACCAGACACTCGAAATTCTCCGTACACTGATTCATAACTTGGCAGAATGAGTCGAAATCCGGAAACATCCCCGCATACTGCTCATAGAGCCGCCGCCGATTCGCCACTATGTTCTCGCGCAGAATGAACACGTAGTCGATGTTCGTCCGCAGATTCGGCGGGATACCCATCGCGTACTGCATCGTGATGATAAACATCGTGTGGACGTGTCGCCCGTTCATGAATAGATAGCGCACGTTCTTGTCGCGGATCCAGCTGCCGTCGTACAGACAGTCATCCAGAATCAGAAAATTCCGCGGATCCACGGCGGTGGTGCCCCGCTCCGACAGGTCCCGGGCAATCTTCTTCGCAATCAGCTTCTGGCGCTTCAGGACGTTCGCGATAATCAGCGGCGAATACTCGTCGTGGACAAAGGCCGGTGGCACCATCTTGCTGTAGAACATATTGGCGCCCTCTGTTCCGGAAATCACCGTACCCACCGGCAGCCCCTGGTGATGCCAGAGCAGGTCTTTGACAAGAAACGACTTACCGGTCTCGCGCTTGCCGATTAGCACTACCACCTTGTCGTGCTTAATGCGAGACATATCAAACTTCTTGAGACGGAGATTCAGACGACGCGGGGGCGCTCCAGCACCGGCGCCGGCACCTCCAGCAGCGGACATTCTGGTTGTGGCTGTGATTTGGTGCGGGCATTTTATTTACCGATGCTAGCCGCCGCTGCTGCCGCGGAAGAGAGCCAACCCGCGAATGTTCAGGACCACCAGTGGAAATGCCCCGCCGCCGTGCTGCTGCTGCGCCTTCGCCCAAGCCCGGTGGCGGTGGCCACCAAAGTCCCAAAATCCCGGCCGACCTGCGTCTCTATTTTCAGCAGCGTCCGCCACCGCTATTCAGAGACCTGAGCTCTGGTTCCTCCGCAATCCAGAACTACTTCCCGAGTCTGGAGCTGCTGTTTCCGAGTCTCATGGGTCAGAGCACGGGTCGGCCCACCCTGGTGGCCTCAGAGCTGGCCGTAGAGCTGAGCGGTGGCCTGGCGCTCGTGGAGAGTCTCCGGACCCGTCTCCGTCGCGCCGATGTGCCGGTCTGGATGCGCGTGGCACATCTGATTCCTCCATGGGACTATCTGGATGGGACGCTGATGCTGCCCGGTGACGCCGCTCTGCCGGCCCCGCGCGATGCCTTCCAGCGGACTCTCCGGAAAATAAACAATCCGTATCACGAGGCATACACGGATGCGCTGTTTGCCTGTATGGCGTCGCGGCTGGTGGAGACGGGACGGTCGCCGCATTGGTGCCGGTTCTACGGAACCTTCAACGGGCGCGTGCCGGAGTATCGCTACAACATAACGGACTATCTGCCAGAATATCAGCATGAGAGCTGGTTTCGGCGGACACTTGCGGAGGGGCTCTTCACGATTGAGGTAGCGGATCCATTCGATGCCTCTTTGCCGGCGGAGCGGTTTGACACCAGCTTCTGGGAGTCGGAATACGGTGGTGGCTGGCGGCGGATTGTCGGTGATGCGGGCTCCAGTGAGGGGCTGTCAGAGCTATCGGAGCTTTCTGAGGATATTGGATTCAACAGTGGCAGCAGCAGGGCCACGGCGCTCAGCGAACTGGAGGAGATAGAGGAAGAGGCGGCAGCAGCGGTAGCAGCAGCGGAAATAGAGGTCGCACGTGCCCCCCGCCGAGTACGGATTACGGCCCACACGCCTACCACTAGCGGCAGCGGCAGCGGCAGCGGCAGCAGCGGCTATCCCTTAGAGTTCCGTGCCATCCTACGTGACTATCCATGCCAGATGACCGTACTGGAGCGGTGCGATGGTATGATGGACAGCCTGATGGACGATGAGCACGACCCCGATGTCGCCACGGCCGATATGCGCGAGACTCTGGACCAGCGTTGGACAGCGTGGGTGTTCCAGGTGATTGCCGGTCTCGCTGTGGCCCAGGAGCACTACGGATTTGTCCACAATGATCTCCATACCGGTAACGTGATGTGGTGTGGCACGCCTGAGACGCATCTGTATTACCACGTGCGGGGCGCGGCGGGTGGCGACCGGTGGTACCGTGTGCCGACCTACGGGCGACTCATGAAGATCATTGACTTTGGGCGAGCCACCTTCCGACCTACGGCTGCCGCGGCGGAGGCGCAGCGCACCTGGTTCCCTGATACCTACGGGCCCGGCGGTGACGCGGAGGGAATGTTCAACGGCGGCAAGCTGTATGAGCCCGATGATTTTACGAGCTACACGCAGCCCGCGAACGCGCCGAATCGCTCTTTTGACCTGACACGGCTGGCGATTGCGATGCTAGAGGCGCTGTGGCCCGAGCCGCCGGCCACCAAGGAGCCGCGTCGTGTGCTGACACGGGAGCCGGGGCGGGTGACCTACGAGTCGGTGTCGCCGCTGTGGAATCTGCTTTGGCTGTGGCTGACGGACCGCCACGGCAAAAACATCCTGTATCGACCCGACGGGGGCGAGCGCTATGAGGAGTTTGAGCAGTATGTCGCGATAACGCGGGATGCGCACAACGCGGTGCCGGCGCGTCAGCTCACTCTGCCGCTGTTTGATGCGGCGTTTCGGTGTGCGCGGCGGGATATGCCTGAGGGGACGCACGTGTGGGAGTTGAACTGTTAAGGTTGCGGATATTATTACAGAAATTATCATTCCAGATTACTAGAATGCTAATTTTTGATATTGGTGCAAATGTTGGGGCATGGGCACTAGCAAATCTTACACCAACTACAACAATTATATCAGTTGAGGCATCACCCATCACATTTCAACAATTGAAAGCGAAGGTAGCAAGGGAGCCAAAAATAGTTCCTCTTAATTTTGCAGTTTGCCAAAGTGAAACACCGACCATTACATTCTACCATTGCACCGCAGCTGGAACAATATCTACGCTGGATAAAGACTGGTTATCTTCTCCTGAATCACGATTTGGTAATTATAGAACATCCATTCAAGAGGTTACTGTTCCTACAAAGAGCATTGATGCGCTGATAGCCGAGTATGGTATGCCCGATATCCTAAAAATAGATGTAGAGGGTGCTGAACATCTTGTATTACAATCCCTGAGTATCAAAGTGCCACTCCTATGTTTTGAATGGGCTGCTGAGTGGAAAGAAAAAAATATTGCTTGTATCAACCGTCTTCTTGAACTCGGATTTAGACAATTTGCCGTACAGTATGAGGATAAGTACACATGGCGCCCACACGAATTTTCAGATGATGCTAATTCAATTATAAGTATTTTTAATACTGCCGTATCTAAAAAGGAATGGGGTATGATATGGGCGCAATAGGTACCATAGCTTTCCAACGTTAAGACCTGTCGGTTTCCTCCAGCCTCTGCGCTGTAACCGACAATTTTATATGGGAAAGCTGCGTTAGCGTCTAGTGCGGAGCACTAGACGGTACAATCACAGGCGGTGAAACCAGCATTCGGAGAATGCTGACAGAACCTCTCCGCAAAGCGGAGAGGGCCGCCTGTCTTAACTATGTGATTGTACGGTATACGGTTAAATCTATTATCTAAGTATGTACTTACCTATTAGAAATGCATATTTTGGTAATTGGGGCCGGATGGTATGGTTGTCATATGGCGTTTATATTAAAGAAAGAAGGACATACCGTCGTACAAGTGGACAAGGCGAATGATTTCTTTACCGGCTCATCATCAAAGAATCAGAATCGTCTGCACCTTGGATTTCACTATCCCCGAACAGAAGAAACAATAAAGGAATGTCAGGAAGGGTATCCCCTATTCTTGGAAAAATATGGTGTTATAACAGAAGAGATTCCACACAACATATATTTCATAGCTTCCAAAGGCAGTTTGGTAAGTATTGATGAATACTTATCTACTCTACAATATCGGCTATATGAGTATATACTCACAGATATCTCATCGCTTCCAGTAGCTATTCACGCGGTTGAAACCCCTGCTATTAATGTGAAAGAGCGATATATTAATCCTGACAAAGCAGCTCATTATTTCAGGGCGAATCTGACATTAACAGAATTACCATCCAATAGTTTTACTAGTATAGAACAGATACATGCTAGTTTACACCAAACATTTGATTTTATTTTAAACTGTACATATAATCACATTTCTCCAATAGAATATGAAGACTATGAACTATTTTTAACGCTATTATACCATATTAAGACACCATCACTATTTGCATACACTATTATGGATGGGCCATTTTTTTCTATTTATCCATACGATATTGAGAGAAATATATATACAGTTACTCACGTGAAACACTGTGTATTAATAAAAGAAAGAAACATAGATTTATCATCTAGGCCTTGCCCCGAGCTAATCGCTGCAAAACGGCAGATAGTTGATGCAGAGATAACCGAATTTATACCATCCTGGAATTCTATTGCTACACATGTTGGTCACTACACCTCCTGGAAGACTAAGCATGACAATGCTACCGGTGATCGTTCTATTAGGTATAAGGTAGATGGAAACATAATTCACATTTATGGTGGTAAAATAACAGGCATATTCCAGGCTGAGAAGCTTGTACGTTCAGTTATTGATGCGCGTATATAGGCAGCTATATATAGAATGACAACCCCTACATCTGCGATTGTAGGTTGGTCAGGCTTCGTCGGGCAGTATCTCACACAATTTTTTCCAGAGTCAGATCTGTATAACTCTGGAAATATTGAAACACTACGAAGGAAGACCTATGATACTATATATTTCAGTGCAATGCCTGCGGAAAAATGGAAAATTAATCAGAACCCCACAGATGATGCTACCGTGCTTTCTTATTTCTGCGAACTGCTAACTAGTGTATCGTGTGAAGAGTTTATATTGATATCTACTGTTGATGTATTGGATTGTACTATTGGACAATACGAAGATGGTGCTATATTTGCAGAGCATCCATATGGTCGGCATCGGCGAGCACTTGAAGATTTTGTTCAGAAACACTTCTCCAAACACATAATTTTGCGACTGCCAGGATTATTTGGAAAGGGGCTGAAGAAGAATATCATATATGACCTGCTACACGACAATCAGTTAGAGCAGATTTGCCTTGATTCTGCGTTTCAATGGTATAATCTTGAAAATCTTAAAGATGATATAGAATATTGTAGAAGAAATAGAATACAACTTATCCAGCTTGTTTCTACACCCATACGAACAAGCAATATAGTGTCAAACTTCTTTCCAGATAAGCTCTCTCTTTGTAAAGGTACACGTATTGTGAAATATCAACTGGAAACATACTTTCCCTTGCGTGTCTGCGAGATAATACTGGATGAGATTGGTAGATATATTGAGTGGTATCAACGCACACATAGAGTTGTGAAGCGACTGGCTATATCAAACATTGCGTGGACACCAGAACAGTTCCATGATATTAATAAAATATTGAAGCGTTATGATATTAACCAAATTGAAATGGCATTTACAACCCTGCGTCCATGGGCTGAATGGGATGATACGTTTATCTCATTTGTGCGAAAGAATGGGTATAGCTATCCAAGCTGCCAGAGCATCCTATACAATACGGGTATTGAGATTTTCAAAGAACAGACACAGTTTATAGAGCATTATAATTGTGTTCTTGAATTATGTTCTAAATTAGGAATATCACGGATCGTGCTCGGATCACCTACTGGGCGTCATATATATGATACAACAGAAGAGGAAAGGGTGCTACTTTTTCGCCGACTTGGCAGAGAGAGTAGTGTGTATGGTGTAACACTTTGTATAGAACCAAACTCTACTAAGTACGGATGTACTTGGCTAACTACTCTAGCAGAGACATACGCATTTGTCAGTTCTGTAGCACATCCGAATGTAAGAATTAATTTTGATTTTGGAAACTATATAATGGAGAATGACTCTACTCCTATATCAGCGGCGATTGTGTCCAACGTAGGCAATGTTCAAATAAGCGCTCCATTTTTGGGACCTATTGACTCTTCATACTGTGAGTCATACACTGCTATATTGAGTTTTCTGGAGACAGCTGGGTATAATAGCGGTATTTCACTTGAGATGCGAAGCTCTACTATGGGAAAAATTATTGAATCGTGCGATAAAATAGTAGAAATATTAAGTTTAACCATTTAAATGCGAGCTATCCTGTTAAATACAGCGGAGTCGCCTTGCCCTGGCACGCACTATGCTGCATGTACAGAATTTTTAGAAGGATTTCGCGATTATGGATATACACCAGGCGTTGCTACAACAATAGGAGATATTAGTTGTGCCGAATATATTTTACTATCATCTCATAAGGTAAATATAGAATATTTAGAACAATTAAACGCTTTATCTCCTAATTCAATTTATTTATTATGGTTTTATTTTGATTATATATCAAAAATACCATTTAAAAGATATATATTAACAGGGGAATATTGGCATCATCCTCCGAAATTAAGAAGACATTTAGCCTGGTATAATATGATCCCCGGGCTACCGCATTATGTTCCATTTATGTTGAGAGCAAATGAATCACCGGAAAGGATTGGAACATATCCAAGAAACGATATATATAACGGCTGCTTCATGGGAACACCATATAAGCCAGAGTGGGTTAGCGGACTTTCAAACATATTGTATCATGATATCAACAAGCATGGTTTGCTACCCTACAGTAGAAGAAGAGAAATATATTTATCCTCAAAAATTGCGTTTGGATTCCATGCTACCGATAATATCCTTAATAATCATGTAACGCAACGGGTATTTGAGGCATTATGCTATGGATGTATTGTACTATCCGATAATCCTGTTGCAGAAGAACTAACCGATGGGATTGTTGTCTATGTATCAAGTAAAGAGGATTTTAAAAATAAATATAATTATTATCTTTCTCATCCAGAAGATTGTGAAACTAAGCGCATGAGAGGGTACACTTGGGCTAAACAATTTGGAACAAACAGGTATGCGGTTGATTTATTTTTAAATCATAGATTCAATTAAATAGACATGATTTGTGCATCCACCTCTAAAACTTCTTGTGTTTAAACTTAGTGTTTAAACTTAGTGTTCCGCAAATTGACCATCCTGTTAAGTAAGGAAAGTCTCCTTCGTCGCCTTTCCTTACATATTTGCATCTTCAAGCGGAACACTACGCAACTATCTAGGTTCGGCATCACTTCGTTTTGCCGAACACTAGTTTAAACTCCACTAATAAAGTATTAATATATATATAAATGTATGCCTGCTTTAATAATTGTGATCCAAAGACTAATGGAGAACTAGCGTTAGTTAAGTCACTTCCGCCTAATTTGATTGTATTTGATATTGGCACAAGAGCAGATAGTGAATTTACAGATTATCCCGGCATTGTCCATTATTTTGAGCCAATGCCAGAGTTTATTGATAAGCTGTCAAAACTTAAAACACTAAATACGACTTCATACTATAATCAGTTTGGACTCTCCGACAGTACAGCAATTTTAAATTACTATCCAAGATATCAATCATTCCATAATAGAACTGTATCTTGTAGTGTAGATGATAGTAAAAATGTAATCAAGCTAAATGTTAAAACTGCTAATGAGTATATATCAGAACATAAAATAATTCATATTGATTTCATCAAAATAGATACAGAAGGGCATGAGCTCCATGTTCTTAAAGGATTTGGTACTTATCTAAATATTGTTGACAGAATTCAATTTGAGTATGGTGGCACATACAAAGATACCAATACTACATTGTTAGAGGTGATTACCTACTTACGAGCATATGGGTTTACTAAATTTAGTTATCTATCTCCCAGCGGTAATGTACCTATAACAGATTATTCTGACCATTATAAATACTGTAATATCTTATGCGAGCGTTAGAATACATTGCCTATTTTCTGTCTCAACTTAAACAATAATGCTAATCCCCTACGCGACCGTCGTAGCAGCCCTCGCCAAGGCTGGCATCACCGTCCGAGGTGTTCTCCATATCGGCGCCCACGAATGTGAAGAGCTAGCAGCCTACACGGCCAAGGGCGTGTCTGCTGCGGCTGTAGACTGGATTGAGGCTAACCCCGAGCTGGTTACCCGAATGGCCGCGCGGGGCATCGTGGTCCACAACGCAGCGGTGTCCGACGTAGAGGCTGAGCTGCCATTCCACATCACAAATAATGGACAGTCCTCCAGCCTTCTGGAGTTCGGCACGCACGCGGCCTCTTACCCCTGGTGTAAGGTGGTCAAGACAATCACTGTGCGCACAGAGCGCCTGGAGTCTGTGATTACGCGCTGTGCGATTCCAATTGCTGAGCGCAACTTCTGGAATCTGGATATACAGGGTGCTGAACTGAGCGCCCTCCGCTCAGCAGGAGATGCCATTCGCCATGCTGACGCCATCTACACCGAAGTTAACACTCGAGAGGTGTACAAGGGATGTTGTCTCCTAGGAGAGCTGGATGCCTTCTTGGCCGACAAGGGGTTCACCCGTCACAGCATCTCAATGACCGATGCAGGATGGGGCGATGCGCTCTATATCCGAACTAAAACTGTCGATTCATAGCAAACTCATGACGACCTGCTACGTCCAGCTCACCGGTGGCCTCGGCAACCAGCTGTTTGAGATCGCCGCCGGCTACGCCCACTGCCGCCGCACTGGTCGGACTCTCCAGCTCTCTCGCCGTACCAACTGTAAGCGTGGTGTCTATTGGGGCAGCTTCACGCAGCGCTGTGCGACCTTCCAGGCAGACCCACCTGCGACCCCTGTCCGCCTGTGGCGCGAGCCGCATTTTCACTGGGCAGCCATTCCTCCTCACGCCACCGCCCTCTCTGGATACTTCCAGAGCAGCCGCTATTTCAACGACATAAGTGGAGAAATTCGTGAGCTCTTCAGGCCTTCCGATGCGATACAGACTGCCGTGGCCGACCGCTACGGTGAGCTTCTAACTGAGGAGTCTCGTGCCCGTTCCGTGGTGCTCCATGTGCGCAGAGCAGACTACCTGGTGGGTGCGAATGCGGTATTCCACGCAGTCACTACACCCGAGTATTACGTGCGTGCGATGGTGGAGATGCGGCGACACCTGCCTGGTGCGCGGGCGCGCTTTCTGGTGTTCTCAGACGACCTGCCCTGGTGTCGCGCCCAGCGGTTCTTCCCTGCCGACACCGTCTTCGTAGATGAGCCCGATGAGTGCCGGGCGCTCTGGCTAATGGCACAGTTCCGCTACTATATTATTGCGAACTCCAGCTTCTCCTGGTGGGCCACCTGGCTCGCAGAGCCGGCGCGTCTTGTAATTGCCCCCGACCGTTGGTTTGGCCCCACCGGGCCGCAGGACTGGCAGGATATCTACGAGCCGGACTGGGTGCGTGTATCAGTTAGCTAGAAATCCACGCCGATAATCAACAACCTTCCGTTCAATATCACTGTAGCTCGGCCGCTGATAGCCCAGTGTAGGGCGCATAATGTACCACCGATCGCGCGGCTGTAGCTGTTTCCACCACTGGTCCAGCGCATATTTTCCGTATTCCATGGTTCTCTCAAATTGCGTAATACCCTCTTTGTAATTTGCGATGAGGGTGTCGTAATAATGCGCCGCAACCAAATAACAGGTAGCTGCCTGCGCTGACTCTACGCGCAGGGTGGTCGGGTCGTATTTTGAATACCCCGCAGCAAGCAGAATAACATCGTACGGCGCAGCAGCAAGAGCAGTGAGACGTGAGATGCCTGCCTCCCGAGCATGCCACACAAAATCATCCTCTACAATCAGCACGTTCCGCCAGCCGTTGGCCTTCGCACGCTCCAGAACAGCCAGATGACTCTTAGAGCAACCAAGCCCTCCGTGTGCGTGGCGTATAGCATCAAAGCGCTCTACACGATCGGCTCCAAAACAGGCAAGCTCTGCCTCAATCTCAGCACGACGGTCGGTGCGATGGGCCAGATTTATATAGACAACATGCTCAATAAAATCTAACATAGCTACTATAGCGCAGCGGTATAATTATATCAGTGCTCTAACGCACTGACTCGTCAGACCACTCCTTAAAACAGAGTTTATCTGGAATAGGAAGTAACTTTAGGTCTGGTATGGCACTCAACGCAAACCCAACCGTATTATCCTCAAAAACACGCGACCAAAAGAGCTCCTGTTTAGAAACAGCTATATCAGCAGCTCGAGCGCTAAGAAAATAAAACCGCCCAGATGCATATCTACATGCAGATACAATAGCAGGTTTGCGCTCAGCTCCAACCGCGCTGTGATAATGATATGTGGAAAGGCAGTCTGTTGGTATAACCGTGAAGTTCCCGCCATAATCGTACGCAGCAAAGGCACCTAACAGTTTCCTAATGGCCTCCAGATTGCAATCCATATCATCATCTGTTTTCAAGATATGTGTAACAGCAGGATACTGAGTGCGAATTGCTTTGATGGCAGTCCATGTTTTCTTGCAGAGTGACATGTAGTCATCGGGGCAACGCACCGTCAGCAGATTCTCCGACATATCAAACTGCCATTCTTCAGTGAGGCTTTCATCCCCTTGAACATGAAACCAAAGAGGAACAGGTGGTGTCTTGAGCCAGGTTGCGCGTTGGCGTTGGCGTTTTTGTTCATACTTGCGGCAGCTCAGAATAAAAAGGCAAAACATCAGGGGGGCTGTACTGCTGTTAAAGGGCGATAATCTTACATGTGGCTACTAACGCAACGTAGCGCATCCCGCAAATCACTGATGGACCCCGCGTTGTGAATCACGATGTCCATCAGCTCGTCATCCAGATCGTGCTCGCTCGGATCGGCCGAGGGAACTACTCCCGGTCGCAGCACACGGCCACGCAGGAGACGCACAGGTTCGCTGGTAGCCGCAATCATCTCCGCGATATAATCGGCCTCGCGCCGGTAGCGCCAGTCGGAGATAACCCATTCGGTCGCATCGGGCGGCGACTCCAGAATCTGCTGGAGCACGGGGCGCGCATAGACATCGGGGTCTACCGCACGGTCACGAAGCGCGTGTTGGAGAAGCAGATCGCGGGGGGTGCGCGCCGTTGGATAGAGCGGACAGGGTGCCGGCAGCGGCCAGTCCTTTGCCGCAGTATGAAACAGCTCAGCGGGCAGACCCGTCACGCGGGCCACGCAGGCCTTGAGCGGCTCGGCGAAGGCGGTGCGGTGCCAGCCCTTCTCCTCTTCCAGAAGCGCCGCCGCAGCATCTTTTCCAGAGCGCGCCCAGCCGGAGAGCAGCAGGATTGTCTTGGTCATCGTGTCGTTGTTGCGGGCTACTGGCGGTGGGTGGGGCGGCACACCAGGCAAGTTTGCGCGCACCTGTTAGGAGAAGTACAATGGGCGTGGGTATAGCCGGCAAATGGGCGCATCTGGTCGCGATGGTGCTCGTCGTAGTCGGCGGCCTGAACTGGGGTGCGGTGGGACTGTTCGGTGTGGATCTGGTGCGCACTGTGCTCGGGCGCGGGCTACTGGCGAACGTCGTCTACGTGGCGGTTGGTGTAGCGGCAGTGGCTGTTGCGCTCAATCGCGACTCCTATCTGCCGTTCCTGGGCGAGACGGTGATGCCCTGTTCGCTGCTGGCGGAGCGGGTGCCGGACCATGCTGACACAGAGGTGTCCGTACACGGTCTGGAGCCCAGCGCGAAGTTGCTCTACTGGGCGACGGAGCCGGCTACAGAGGGTCTCGGGCGTATTCAGGACTGGCGGCGGGCCTATCTGGATTTCGCGAATGCCGGTGTCACGAGCGCCGATGCGGGCGGCCATGCGGTTCTCCGGATTCGCCGGCCGCAGCCCTACACCGTGCCGGTAAAGGGGCGGCTGGAGGCGCACGTCCATTGGCGGGTCTGCGGAGAGGGCGGGATGCTCGGCCCCGTGCGGACGACGATGGTGGCCTAAAAGTTGAACCCTGCCCTGCCCTTATCATTCTAATGGCAATGACAGCCACGATGTCTTCCGAATATGCCGACTTCTTCAAGAATTCCACGAAGGCAGAAAATGATGCCGCCAACAAACGCCGAGAGGCAATACTTCTCACGCTATATGATATTGAACTACCATCAGATACCCCCGCGCCAATCCGCAATCTTCAAGAGAGCTGGCGAACTACAATTCGCTCACTCTGTCCGATGGAATTCTCAACCGTGAAGGTCATTAAGAAAGGAGGGCGCTCTAATAATTATGATTTCTTTATTGAGTATTTCTCAGTAGATGGAAGGCCTATCTATAGCCAGAAAGCCGAATTCAAACACGGCGCCAGCAGTATTGAGGCACAGCCACAGTTCCTCAGCCTTGCCTCTAAGGGATTACTGTTTCCACTATCATATCCAGAGTTCTATTATGATGGATACCTAACAGCATACTGCGCATCGGACACGAGTATAACAGAATCACTGCCGGCACGTGACGATTACTTGGCACGGATCCACGGTTGCGACTACGACACGCATCCGTTCTTCCGTACCCTGTATGACCGTGAGCTAACAAACAAAAAGGCCAAGGCAACCGTGGTAAATCAGTCAATTCGCGCATATCTTGAGGCTTATGGGGACAAGTGCGATGTAGCCCAACTAACTGCGAAGCTACTGGAAACACAAGCGGACAAAGTATTTCTTCTATGGGATATGCGAGCAGCCGTGTTTCACGTAGCGCGGCTGACAGCCACCGACCTGACCCCTACTGAATATCGTGGCGTAGACAAGGGCAATACCATTGTCTACGCAACGGAAACATACCTTCTTAAGCTCCTGTTGCGCTGGAAGAACCACAAAGGGATTCTCTATCCTGCTTGGCAGATCTCTCTCAAGCGACGCTAGGCCCCCAAATCGGAAGCACCGTCTCCAGCTCAGTTTTGGATAGTGCGCCGTTACCAACAAAGCTGCGTATGAAGTCGGCCGTCCGACTGTTCGCTAGAGATGCCGCGATGCGTTCGATCGCCGCAGTGGGGCCGGTAATCACATTAACATGGTTCTCACCATAAAACCGCATTCCGGCCGGCACCAGGACGAAGTTCAGGTTGTATGTGGTGTTGCCGTAGCCACGTGACACAAGAATAGCCGGCCCCACCGTTGGCCCGCTGGCACACGTAAAGTTGCGAATATACTGCTGTTTGCCCTTGCCTGGGTCGCCAATCCGTAGTACACCACCCTTGATGTTATTGCTATAGAGAACAGGTAGCGTTGTGGCCCCCGATGGATCAGCGGTCAGCTTCTCTTTGTGCTGATTCCACACCACCTCACCAGTCTTGACACTGCAGCCGAGAGTGGCTATAGTTGCGCCGTCACTGGAAGCAACCGCGTCGGTCAGCGCTGCAGCGTGGGGATTTATGTAGGTTGAGTCAGCCACTCTCAGCACAAAGGGTGGAGGCGATGACGGTGGCGGCGTATTCCGCACAACGAGCAGCATAGTTTTCTGGGCCGTATCATAGAACTCTTCCGACGACACCTCTTCTACAGCTAGGACAGTAGTATGCTCGGCGATATACCGCCGACAAGGCTCATAATAGCAACAGTTGTAGAAAGAGGTTGGTAGTACAAAGGCTAGCGTGCCGCCAGGCGCGAGATGTACCGTGAGACATTTGTAGAGAAATAGTACAAACACATTACTGCGACCGGTGACACATCGCGGGTCCTTCTGCTTAGTTACAAAGTAGGGGGGGTTGCCAACGATCAGGTCGGCTTTTAAGGATGGGGCAGTAAAAGTGAGGAAATCTGTGTTAGCCAACGCGAGCTGTGTGTTACCGGCTGCAGCGGCGATAGTTTCCAAGAAAGCAGTGCGATTCAGCTCCACCCCGTGGATCTTAGCCGATGGATAGCGTTCGCATAGGTCAAATAGGAACTCGCCGGATCCGAATGACGGCTCTAGCACCTGGGTGGGGGCGACAACACCTGCCGCTGTGAGCAGCTCAAAGAGGCGGGTGCGGATAGCGGTGGGTGTAAAGAAGATACCTTCTTTTTGACGTACCTCTTTGCTTAGCTTCGTGTGAAGAGAGAGAGAGGCTGTGCGGAAGCTCATTTGTTATTGCGTTATATGAGAGGTAGGAGCGCGCATGCGTCACTTTTTGAGGGCTGCGCGCTACGGTACCTCTGATGCCTAAGCTTTCACATCAATGCGACTTATATCTGCTGGTTCCACGGTTGTGATTGGCGCAGGTCGCTGCTGGAAACGACATCGGGTTCGGCAGTATTTCAGTGCTTGAACCAAGACAAACACGGAGATACACGCACCTAGGACTATAACTAGCACTCTATTATCTGTTTGAACTAGCACAGTTGTGTATATGTTGTTGATACTAACAATTGTTATATTAGCCCATAGTACCACATCGGATATTGTGCTATTGTTTGTGTAGATGATGGGTACATAGGTAGTATGAGTCCCAACTTCAGGATGATTACATCCATCTCCACGTGTATTTTGTCCAGGAAGACATCCATCTCCGAGTTGATTTAGTTGGGAACTATATCGTACGATGCTTAGCAGGATTAATAAATAGATTATAAACATATTTATTAATTATGGTATTACACCGTAATTCTCTGTGCTTGAAGGGCGCGGTCAAGTTTTGGCGGGTTGATGGCGCATTTTTAGATATATATCTATAGAATCTAGTGTAAATCCAACCCTCTCCATTGTCGCGGCCACTTGTGTGTGCGGGCTCTACGGCCCCTACGACCGCCCGTCTGCTGCGTGAGAGTGAATGCTGTCGCTGGCGATACCGGCACCGGTAGTCTGAACGGCATCGCACTGAAATTCAGACCGGCGATGCGTTTGATGAACCGCGTTATCCATGGCGCCATATAGCGGCATAGTGTCTGGATATCGGACTCGTCTCTCACACGCTGAAAGAAGGCGGTCCAGGTTGGGCTACTGTTGTATATCTCCCTCATGGTCGTATCTGGCAGAGGATGAGCCGATGGCACGGCATTATCAAAATCGCTCCAGCTCATTGTCTGCTTGCGTGCGTTGAACTGCGCAGTCGCTACAGTGAACCGCTCTCCATCTACAGGAGTCGCATCCAGCTTCGCCATGTACCAGGTTTTCCCATAAAGCGCATAGTAGAAGAATGCTAAATCAACTACTGAGCGCTCGTCGCATTCGCGGTATGACATGTCATCAAATTGAATCTGCCGTACGTGCGGATAACGCTCTGCTATATATGACAGCGCCAGGCGAATCAGCTGAAGAATACCGTCTCCTCGCGTGAAGCGGCCGGAAAGCGTACAGTGGTCATCATACTCTATTTTGGGCATATTCGCGATTGGATTACTGGGGAACACCTGAAACTCCGCACACCAGAAGTCGGCTCCACCAAAAATAAGCATGGTGCTTGTGGGTGATTCCCGGACAGTGAGAAGATAAGTGGTGCGCGCATCAGCGGATATCTCATAGCGTGTCTCGGTTTGAGTCTGCTTTTTAGGATAGTAGGGAGGCATCCCGTGTTGGTGGTGGCGCAGATATTCGGTTGCCTTTTCCGTCGTAGCACCAGAGCTCGTAGCGGTAGCCGGCTGCGACCGTTGCGGCCTCCTTCTGCTCTAGAGAGTCTGTCTTACATGCGGCCGTCCAAGTGCTCTTCACCTCAATTATGAGATTCTCGTGCGGAATGTAGATATCGGGGAAATAGCGGCGGCTTTTACCGTCGGCATCGTATGTTATATGCGGAACATCCACACGGTCGGTTTTAATCTGCTCTTCGCTGTAGAGCGTGAGCAGCTCTGCTAGTGCGAACGGTTCGTAGCCTTGAACGCGGCGCACGGTGCCCGAGGGCATTTTGAATTCTTTGTATTTTTTGGAGTTGCGTTGTATCTTCTCCATTATTTCTGGGGATTGGCTGGTGTGCGGGACTCCATATTTTCGCATGTTAGTTTCAATACGTCTAGTCTTCTGTTTTTCTTTATCTATGCCTAAGGAGGCAATACGTGCCCTCTCCTTTATTTCTGGCGACTTCATTATATGGTCTACTCCATATTTTGCCATAACAGTATCGCGAGTTTTCTTCTTTACTTCTTCACTCTGACGTGGGCTCTTTGTCCCATAGTGAGCAATAGAAGTAGCAACAGATTTAGCATGTATTTCTGGCAATAATAGATGATGCGCTACTCCATAGCGTGCCATACATGTAGCTTTTACTTTCTCGGCATGGCCAGCCATCTGCGATGCGTGAGCTACGCCATAACGTTCCAATAGAGTCTGTTTAGATTTATCTTTTACCTCTTCTGCTTGGAAAGAATGCTCTACTCCATACTTTGAGAGATTAGTTGCTTTTACCTTTTCTCTAATTGCCGGCGCATGTACCGTACAAGTCACTCCATACTTTGCGAGGTTTGATTCTTTGACTTTTTGTCTAATTATTGGTGAGGAAGATGCGTGAAGCACTCCATATCTCTCCAGCATTGTTGCGTCTCTCTTTGCTTCTACACTAGGAGCTTTGCTTGAATGCTCTACACCATAGCGTTCAAGTGTTGTTTCTTTTGTCTTTTCTAACATTATCTGTATGGCGCACGCTTTACAGGTCAAGCCACCCTGGTCCACAACAGAGCGCATCTTCTTGGAGCCTTCTTTGCCGCATTTACATTTGAAACGTATGGTGGTTGTGGCGCAACAAGCATCATACTCTTCAAGCAGGGTGGCTCCTCCAGAGGCAGCTACAGTTGCCTGTAAAAGAGCAACGGTGTAGCGGGGAGCCGGCATGGTTTATAAATTCAGGATGAATCATTATTTGGAGGGCGCGGTCAAGTTTTGGTGGGTTGATTAGAAGTCGCTGCCATGAACACGATTTCCTCCGCGCTCGGAAATTGCGCGGCGCTGTTCTGGCGTGGTACACACACACCCACCATCACACGACAGGGTGGCGCCACAACAAGAGGGAGAGCAGGTATTATTCTTAAAGATAAACAGGTTATCCGGCCCCACCTCCACCGGCGGCCCCGCCAGCGGCACATCGGGCATCCGCCCACGGAACCCCTGCGCAGCCGGAGGCAGCGTCGCCGCCAGATTCACACCGTCGTAGCTGCCAATGGGCGCCGTCGCGAACGCCGACCCGCCCGCCGACGTCAGATAGTCCTGAAAGAACTCGCGGTTCGCCACCGAGGCCGTGCCACCCGCCGACCCGCCCGCCACACCCTGCATCGCATTGCCGAAGCCCGCCATCAGACCGGCATAGGGAGCGATGTTATCCATGGCCTCCTTGGTCGCCGCAGCAACAGGGCCAGCACCCGACGCCGGACCAGCACCCGACGCACCGCTCGCCGCCTTCAGAGGCATCGGGTTCATGAACCCCTCCTTCTTCACGCCAGATCGAGCCATGTGCGCCGCGAAACCCTCCCGCACCCGCTGGGGCCAGTTAGTCATGCCCATCAGCATCGCCACGTTCGCCAGGAACAGGATCACCAGCATGCCAATCAGATACATTCCGCGCATGGACATTTTGGACGCGGGTTTCTACTTCGCCAGAACAATATTCTCCACGAGAGGACAGAGTCTCTCCAGCCCCACGTCACTGGCGTCGCGAATCTCGACGATTGGCGTGGTGCCATCGCTGCCGGTCACCAGGAAGGCGCCACCGCTCACGTACAGATGATACCAATAGCTGGATGGATTGTTATGTGTCGCAACAAACCGACCTTCTGTTGCCGCCGGCGCCCACACACCTGTAGTCGGTCGCCGGACCCAGCAGCCTGCGCTCACTACGGGGCCACCTTCGCCGAGAGAAACTGCTCCCCCAACATCCATTCGGCGCATCTCGACACGCCCCACTACCATTACACTGTGGCCACCGGGACTCCTGACTTTATCGCCAATCCGTACCTCTTCTATGCGACGCATCGGACCTGCGCCCATTATCACATATGTATCAGGAGCCAGCGCTGCTGTCGCATCCAGATGCGTCGGGGTGGGGCGGTCAGGGGGTACCGCGGGTCCGTTCAGCGTGCGCCAGACCTCGGCGTGCCAGTCGCGCTGCCCCTCCAGGTCGCCCTCGGCCAACTCCTCCCAGTCAGCAAACAGGATGCTGCCGGCGTTGCCGCGCACAGGAATCCGCCGGGTGGTTGTGGTCAGACACCAGAGATCCCGCACCACCGGGCGCCACGTCCCCAGCCTCCAGAGCCACTCTGCCCAGGTGCGCTCCACCCGCCGCGCAGCTGGATGTGCTGACACCGCCACCAGCTCCGGACTGTAAACCAGGTGGTCTCCCGTCACACGCACCCCGCCGAGCTCCCACAGCGCATCCGCCGACTGAAAGCGATGTACTGCCGTCACACGCCCACCGTCCGCCAACAGCTCGCCAACACCGACTGCCTCAATCGGTATCGTGCTTGTCCCACCGCGGAGAAGCACCTGTGTTCCCGCCGCGAAGCAGACACCGGGAGTGAACAGCTCGGCCACCGTGGCGGCGGCAACGGCGGTGGCGACGGCCACCACTACCACCGATATAATGGCGGTCACCGTGATAATCAGACCGGATATCGGCAGCAGTAAGAAAAAGAGAATTACCTGAAGCGCAATCAGAATACCAACAATCACAATCGCCACAATAAGTGCCACCTGAACAGCACTGACGGAGGCGGTTATGATGCCAATGAGTCCGAATACAATGGATAGGGCCGCCGCCTGGAGGCGCTCCACCATCCCATGGACCCCCACCAGGAAGTTCCGGAAAAGTCCTGCCACACCGCGCATCCGCTCCATAAACGTGGAGTATGCCTCGTAGCAGACTTGCCAGAGATCCTTGAATACCGCGGTCAGCACACCGACCACCTCGCCGGCCACGCCGACTACAGCCGCCTCACCTTCTGCGAGCTCTTTTGCGCCAGCAGCGGCCGACCGCAGCGCGTTCTGAACGTAGACCTTCTGGCAGTCGCGGGCGTTGTCTGTTGCAAACTGACCGGCACTACGGGGATCGCCCGCGGGCTTAAAGAGCCCAGCAATCGGCACCACGCCCGGGTCGCAGCGATGCGCCTCCCAGTTCGCCGCGACGGCTGTGCGGAATCCCGCAGCCATAACGACGCCGAGGCCGAGTGTGAGACCTATTGTCAAGACGGCGAAAAGCCCGAGCTCTTCGGCTCTCATCCCTGTCGGCCGCGCGGGTTTTCCTTTCTCTATTCCAAACAGAGATGTCCCGTCGCACTACAGCACGTCGTTCGTTGCCACCACGTGCCGATGGCGGCTGTCCCACCGGTTATCACGCTCGCCGTGCCTACACCGTGCGTCGGACGGGCACCCGCGTGGCGGCAGCCTGCGTTCGGGCCACTACTCCCGGTGAGCCCCGTGCCGCATTCCTGAAGCGCACTCGGCAGCGGATGACCCAGCGGCTGAAGGGTTTCCCCAAGGATGCGCGTGGGCCTGCTGCGGCCAACTGCCCCCGCGGCACGATTCGGCGCGATCCGTATGTGCGCATTCGCATGGGACGTCGCTCCTACGTGGCTGGTGCCTGTATAGCGGACCAGGGCGCGCCTGGTAAGGGTCTGCCGAGCGGCGCACGCGGTATCGGTGCCCTGCGCAAGGGGGACCTCCGCCAGTTCGGCTACACCAACGTTACCGAGCTCTCAGAGGGACGGCGGCATCTGGCGCTGGCGGCTGCGGTGCGTGCCTACGGTTCGCTGACTATCTGGCGAAAGCTGAACGCAGTCTACGTCTACACGCGACGCACGTCGCCGGCCTCGTCAGCGATCTTCAAGGCGGACCGTGACTGGATAGCGGCATATTATGGAATTAAGGCATTTTAGAAGGCAGGCTACACATCTAATTATCTTGGAAACCCAACCTGTCTCTAACATAAATCGGGCTAAGTTCGGCTCCTGCTCCGCATAATGCCCGCGGCAGGTAAGGGAATGACAGATGCGACCGACGAGGCCGCCGCGCTCACGCGCGCCGAGCGCGACCTCCATGTGCTCGGAGTGCTCCGCGAAGGTGGCACACCCGACTCTCTGATGGAGCCACCGGCCCTCGTCTGGCTATTTGGGATTACCGCCGCACTGGGGGCCGTCCTATTTATCATTGTGGAGATTGCGAACTATCAGGAGATTCGCCGAAACTGGGGTCACTATCGCTGTCAGCCATCTATATCACCGTTCGCTCGCTTCTACGGCCACGACCTGGAGGAGACACTCAACTTCTGTATCGGCCAGGCGGTCAAGGAGCACGCACCGGGTGTCATCACGCCGATTTATGAGGGGGTGGAGCGCGTCATGGGCGTCGTGGATGGTGTCTATGCGAAGGCCGAGGCGGTAGAGGGCGGTGTAAAGGAGCTGCTGAGCGGCTTCGAGTCGTTCGTCATGAACTTTGTTAACTCTATGCGACTCATCGGCACGCGAATTCGGATGTCGGTGGTGCGCATCAAGGATATCTTCGGGCGGGTCTATGGAATTTTTATCGCATTTGCCTATGCGGCCATCTCTGCCATTACATTCGGTGAGAACCTGGTCTGTAATCCGCTGGTCACATTCATTGGCACGATTGCCGGTGTGGATATCTGTTGTTTCGCCCCAGATACACTGGTGGCGTTTGCGGATGGCTCGTGGCACGAGATTCGCGATGTGCCGATTGGGACTGCTCTGGCACCGCTTCAGTCGGGAGGCACGCCGCCCTATGTCACCAGCCGCTATGTGTTTGATAGCTCGGGTGCGGAGCTCTTCTCTCTGGCCGGTGTGGTGGTGAGCGGGAATCACTATGTGCGCGGTCCAAGCGGCAGGGGAATGATGCGTGTAGAGGAGCATCCTGCAGCGCGGCAGCTGACAGCAGGAGAGGCCCGCCCCGACCGGCTCATCTGTCTCGCCACGACGACAAACCGTATCCCGATAGTCAGCAGCTGCAATGACGGGGCTCTGATGGAGTTCGCCGATTACGAAGAGGCCGAAGACCCAGCTACCGTCGCAGCGGCGCAGGCGGCAGCAGAGCGGGCTCTTGGAATGACACGACCCGGACCGACCGTTTCCGATTACAGTCTCGGTCTGGAGTCGGACACCTGGGTGCTGATGGCTGACGGCAGCGCAAAACAGATGGTTGATGTGCGAATCGGCGACCAGCTGCTAGGCGGCGGCAGGGTCATCGGCGTCATACAAGAGATTTGTCAAAGACTCGTGCGGACACCCGGCGGAGCGCTGATGGCGGCGGCACAGCTTGTACGGGCGTCAGGAGGGAGATGGGTACGGGCCGCACATCTGTGGCCGTGGTCGCTGCGACAGAGTTTTCCAGTGGTGTTTCACCATCTGATGTTGGATAACGCGCCCCACGGCGCATTTTTTGTGCGGGATGGAGCCGGGATCGGACACCTAGAGCTGCGCGACTACGCGGAGGCAGTCTGTGTAGAGACGCAGGCGCCCTACGATGCAATGATGACCAAAAGTTGACAGCCCTAAGCCCCGCCCCGGCCCCTATCATCAAGACACAACGACGACGATGTTTTCCGCAATCACAGAAACCTGGCCCCCCGCGCCTGGCCCTGAGCAGCCGACTACCGGCGAACGCCACGCTGCCGGCATCCTAGATGGTAGCACGTCAGAGAGTCTCGCAGAGCTTCACGACGGTGGCTGGTGGATCGGCTCACAGCTGTCAGTTCCCGCTGACTGTGTAGTTACAACCTTCCGCGTGCGACTCCAATCCACCGATGGAGAAGTAGTGCTAGGGGAATGGCAACAGGCGGCCGGTGCGACGCTGCGATTCCCGTGGCCCATTCCTGCAGCGATGGCAACCAATCTCGGGCTCATTCTGAAGATTCGCTCCGTGCCGCCAGAGGACGCAGAGAACGCCCCACCGGTAGATGTGAGCCGGCGCATCTTCTGGAAGGAGCTGCCCGACATCGCCCAGACCGACCGATTCGTGTTTCTGAATCACGGCGACCATCATCCACGGATGTACTGGAACGGCGCGCAAGAGCAGTGGGGTGAGCAGGGGTCGGAGCAGCCGCCGTCATGGGGGCTTGAGCACATCGTGGTGCCGCCTCTTGCGGAGATTCTGGCCGGTGAAGTGCTATATCCTGAGCGCTGGACGTTGATGGCTTGGACGAACGACATCTCATTGGATCCAGACAGCGGCGACGACTAGGCCGCCGCAAAGTTGACCGGTGCCCTACTTTTGGCAGCCTCCAAGACCGCAAGACAAACACCTACGATGGCCGCACCAGCAACCGCGACCACCACTCTGGATGGCTACCTGCTGGATGACTATATGGTAGCCCGCTTCCGTGCGACTACGGCGGATGGGACCGCACCGGACCGCTCTCTAAATCTTGCGCTACTGATTGATAACAGTGGCAGCATGGAAGGCGAGCGCCTCCTCGCTGTTCAGCGCACTCTACACGCTGCCCGCGACCTGCTGCGTCCCACCGATCGCATCACGCTGGTGACATTCAGCGATTCGGCACGGCTGATGATGAATCATGTAATTCTAGATGCCGATGGAATTACACGTTTCTATAGTACAATTGACTCATTGAACCCATATGGGTCCACAAATCTCTCCGCTGGACTAGAGACTCTGTTCAGTGCTGGAACCGATTACGATGCGATTGTGCTGCTAACCGATGGCCAGGTGAATCTCGGCATAACTACGACTGCTGGACACGCGCAATGGCTCTCGGTGGAGTCCGTGGAAGAGCCATCAACGCACTCGGCTACGGTTCTGACCACAATCGCGTCCTTCTCCGAGATCTTGCCACTGAAAGTTGTGGCACCTACACCTACGTTGATTCTGATGAGATTCTACCGGTGGCGATTGGCGACATTCTGGCTGGTCTGCGCACAGAGATCCTACAGAGAATTAGCGTAGAGCCAGATGACCCTACCGGCTGGCACTGTATGGAGGTGAATGGTTCGCACATCGGATCTGTAGTGGCCGACCGGGACTATTGGATTGTATACAGACGGGATCTAATGGCTTCGATGGGATCGGATATCCAATTCGCTGTGCGGGCAGGAGATGTTATTCAGAGTTGCGTGCGTCTGAGCGAGAGCAGTGATATGACACCGGTTGTACGCGAACAGATTATCCGTGCACGGGTAGCACAGCTATTGGGGTGCATCTCGCAGATGGTAGAGAGAAACGGCCGGGGCACAGTGACTCAGGCAGACCGTAGCGCACTAGCAGCACTACAGGATGAGATTCGGGCTTTGCCGGTGCGACCGCTTCTTCTCCGAATCTTGGGACAGCTTGCAGAGGTCTCTGCACTGTTTGATGCGCCAGCATCAGAACCAGCGTTTCCGTGTCTATTGAGGACTGTTCGCGGAAGTACCCCCACGACCCCACCGCGTATTGATCAGCAGTCTGAACATCTGTTGGCTCGTCTTGCTTCCGGCTATACGACTCTGAGCCAACAGCGCGGTGTCTTCAGTCAGACAGCAGCAGAGACAGAGGCGGCACCGACCGAGCCCCGACCGCTCAACCTCTCCATGTTCTCATCGCCTCTCCAGATCACAAGCTCTAGAGTAGCACATGAGCGGTACACGCATATTCCCGCTGAGCCACAATAAAAATGACTAATAAGCGTTGCTCATTTTGGCCATACCGTACAATCACAAAGTTAAGACAGGCGGTTTCACCGCCTGTGATTGTACGTTAACGTAGCTTTCCCATATAAAATTGTCGGTTTCCGGAGGAAACCGACAGGTCTTAAGTTTGGAAAGCTACGGTACTACTAAGATGCGTGCGGGCATCAAGCCAACCATCCGCGCTAAGATGTCCAACGCTACTCCAAGTCCAACCCATATCCCTCACCCCACCGTCGTCGTTGTGCCATGGCAAATTACCGACAAAAAAGAAGACCCACCGTCGCGTTCCAGTCTCATGCCCCCAATCAAAAAGGAGGAGCCGCTGTCTCCTACAGCCTACGAACGCTGTCTTGCGGAGAACCCAGGCGTAGAGACAGTGGGATTATGCGCTGCTGCTACTCGATGACCCCCTTCAGATCGCCCGGCAGCGCAATCGTCTTGAAATCGTAGTGGCTACCAATCTGGTCTAGCACATCCTTTTCGGCCGGCGTCAGTAGCGAGATGGCCGTTCCCTTACGACCGAACCGACCGCAGCGACCGATGCGGTGAATGTAGTTCTCCTTGTCCTCAAATGGCGGAATATCAAAGTTAAACACCAGGCTGACCTGCTGTACGTCAATACCGCGGGCCAGCAGATTCGTCGCAATCAGGACGCGGGTGGTGCCCCTGCGGAAATCGTCCATGCGCTTCTTACGCTCCGTCTGCGTCATCGGCTCACCGTAGATGACGCTCACCGGAAAGCCGCGCTCGGTCAATGCGTGATGCAGCCGTTCCGCACGCTCCTTTGTGTTCGTAAAGATGATCGACTGCGGAATGCTCAGCCCCTCGAAGATATCGCACAGGCAGTCCAGCTTCCAGGAATCCTCATCCACCGTCACATAGAACTGGCGGATACCCTCCAGCTTGACGTCTGCGGTCTTCAGAGTCACGCGCACCGGATCATGTAGGATGCTGTCGGCCAGCTCACGGACCTCGTCGGGCATCGTTGCAGAGAAGAAGGCCACGCGGCAGCTCTCGGGCAGACCGATTTTGACAATCTCACCCACCTGCTCGGCGAAGCGATCGCGCAGCATCTCGTCGGCCTCATCCAGCACAAAGGTGCGCAGCCCATTGAACCGTAGATCCCCACTCTGTGCTAGATCGTAGACGCGACCGGGAGTGCCGACCACGATGTGTGCGCCGTTTCGCGTCTCACGGGCATTGATGTGGCGGGGAATACCGCCCACCGCTAGCACCACATTAATCTTCATAAACTTGCCGATCTCGCGAATCACGTTGAAGTTCTGCTCAGCCAGCTCATGAGTGTGCGCCAGCACTAGGGCTTGGGTCGCACGGATAGTGGGGTCAATCCGGCTCAGCAGGCCAATGCCGAATGTGCCCGTCTTACCGGTACCGGATTGTGCCTGGCCAAGCACGTCGCGACCGCGCACAAGGGGCAAGATCGCCACGGACTGAATGGCGGAGGGCTTCTCAAAGCCGTAGGCGTAAATGCCGCGGAGCAGATTCTCTGGCAGACCCATGTCATCAAAGGTTGCCTGGCGGGGGAACTCCGCCGCATTGCTGGTCTCAACTACAAAGTCGCTAGCCATAGTGTCGTCGTTGTGCTTGACTTTGGGCGGGGGCGGCTTAGGTGGTGTCAAGTTTGGGCGGGCGGTTGCGCAGTGTAGAAGTGAGACGACTGTGGGCAGCCAGGGTTGGGCACAGCCTCCATTCCTACATCATCAACCAGGGCTAGGCAGTTGTCGCTTCGCGATATACCTAATTTTCTGTTGGCCCACCCTGCTGTAGCTACTAAGCAGAAAACAGCAGTCCGGCACGTCCGCTCGTGATGCGGAGCATATTGTAGGTCGTGAGCCAGACATAGATATTGAAGGCCGGCGCCGGCGCTGTCGCTGCCACGCGACGCAGTGGTGTAAGTAATACAAATGAATCAAATATACCTCCTGTTCTGTTATCACTTGCGACACCCGTTATGAACCGGCTGACGTAGCTCCCTCCTCCTCCGCCCGCTACGTTGCCCGACCCGCCACCCATGTAGCCGTCTCCGCCAGCTCGTGCCGAGCCTGTTCCACCTGTCTGTGCGTGACTGAGAGCAAAGGCAGCCGTTGTCGGCATCTGGGACCCATCGGGCAGACCCACACCCGCCGCGGCGAGCCGCCCACCGCCGCCTCCACCAAGGTCATTGCCACTCGCATCATGTGTCTGTGTACCGTTGCCGCCCTGCCAGCCAATTTCTACTGCAGAGCCGGCGTGGCCTCCTCGCCCACCTGATGCGTCAATTGTGCTGCCGGCTCCACCAGCCCCCGCTACGGCTATCCAGGTTGCGACCCCGCCCCCGCCTAGCGCCACCAACGCAGCCGACCCACCCGTATTTGTTCGCACCCAGAGTCCCGTGAAACCCGGCAGACGACGCACCGCCTGGTAGTCTATAATGCCCGTGACAAACGCTCCATTACCATCTGTTGCTGCTCCACCGGCCCCACCTAATCCAACACGGAAGGCCTGCGTGGTCTCAGCAAAGTCGGATTCCACGGTAGCCAGCGTGTTCGCTGGATAGAGCACCGCTGGCTGCGTCGGGTCGTCTTCCCACGTGGCATTGCTGGCACCGGTACAGTCGGTGTTCATCGTTAGTGCCAGCTCCTTCTGCGGCAGCTTGTCCCAGTTACTGAACCCGCGCACCTGGTCCAGCGGCAGACCGAGCGCCTCCTCTAGCCCACCCGTGGGCCAGAATCCGAAGTCGTAGCGGTAGATGTAGCGGTCTACGAGCGGACAGCGCTGACAGTTGAGCGCCGGTACGAGGCTGCGGAAAAGCGACGGCCCTTCGTGTTCAAAACGGCGTACGCCCCGCGTCCAGAGCGCGGCGGCGGCAATCGGGTCCGAGCGGCGGGTGCTAAAGCCCGGTTGGATGTAGCCGTCTCCATAGTCCCAATCGGGCACCACCGCGTCGGGCCACCACGGGATGAACGAACCGGACGCATCCGGTGGTCCGAGGTCGCGACTGAACAGAAAATAGGCGTTGTAGTCGGTGGCCTCTGTTCGCTGGGCCACCCAGGTCATATCGCGGACGAGTCCGCCCTGGGGCAGTGGGATGCGGACATGTCGTCGGCCGTCGGTGGGGGTCACGGGAACTGCGATGTGCTGCTCTATCGGAATCTGGAGGTCGGCCATACGGTAGGCGGCGGCCTCGCGGTCCTCCAGGCTAACATACTCTACAACCCAGTAGGCGTCGCGGAAGTGCCATTCGCGGGGCATCGTCTGGCCCGGTAGCGCACGCCCGTCGGGTGTAAGAGAGCCCTCCGTGCCGCCGCAGCTGAGCGTCTCGCGTGTCATGCTGTAGATCGGCACGCCGCCCAAACCAGGCGGCCAGTGCTGGTAGAATCCGCAGCCGGCCATCGTTGGCATCGGGCCCGGGCCGTCGGTCGCGCCGACCAGAGGCGGATTGCGCTGGTCCACACGGGCATCAGTGTAGACGCACTGTTGGACGGGGCGGAATGACACGGTTATCTGGACTTTGTCCTTCGCGAGCGCCTGGATCGGTAGCGCCTGCGGGCCGGGGCCGCGATTGAACCAGAAAGGCGGGACGATCTCCAGCGTCGTCGGCTGCTGGCGCTCGGGCTCCGTTGTGCGGAACTGCGCGAAGTCGCTTGGATTCCTGCCAATCATCGCGTTCACGGAGTCCCAGTGCTCCACGGGCGCGGTCTGCTCATCCAGCACCTCCAGGAGGCGGCTATCCAGACGATCCACGACGGTGTCGCCGATGGTGAGCTCAATCTCGGAGGCGATGGCGTGGCCAATGGCGTTCGTCCAGGACCACTGCGGGCCGATGAGACAGTTATTCTCACCGAATCCCACCGTGTGGGTCAGTGCGGCGGCAGCGGCAGCGTACTGGGGGCCGTAGAGATCCGGCAGGTCCACTACCAGAGTGACACGGGTAATCAGTTCGCCCAGTATTGGCAACGTCACAGTGGCACGGCGGCCGAAATCGGCGAGATTATCAAACTCCACGCGGCGCCACTGGGAGGCCCAGCGGGTGCGGCGACGGAGCACAGCGCGATAGAAATCCACTGATGGGCGGCCCACAGGAGTGTTGAGTCGGGTGCGATCCTGGAGACCGTCGCTGACGATCCGCAGCATTGACGCCGGTGTTGCTGCCATTGTCGGTGCTGTTCCCTAACGGGGGCAGCGGCACTCTAAGCTCGGGGGGCTGGGCGTGCTAAAATCGTTGGTATAGTTATAAATGACCTCCACTCTCCGGGCTTACGCACAAATTAAAGAGGGTCTTACTAAGTTCCTGAAGCCTGAGAGCCCTTCTTATGATAATGGAACTAATGTTGTATTATTTCCATTTACTTATAACAATGGCGTCCTTGATATAACATATGATGGTAATAATTTTGAAAGCCAGATGGTTGATATATCAGAAAACGCGCCTCGTTCCGAGACCGATACTATCGTTCGCATATTGGGTGGCCCTCGTTTAGTAAATTCTTTGGGAGAGAACTTTAAAGAGTACATTCGTGCGTGGCGCGCAGCAACTATTGATGCAGGATCTCCGATAAATATATACATTGCGCCTCAGGTCTTGCGTGTTCAACAGGCAGATATAAGTAATATAACTGCTAATAGTAACGAATCCTTCGTGGTAGGCACATCTCCACCTGTGAGCGATGATTATATTGCTGGAAGCACTGCTACACAGTACGACACGACATATGTTTTCAAGACACCGTTAACATTCACTATAGTTGAAGGTGGGGTTACAACGTACATTACATTCCGTACAGTATTAGATCAGGAGTAGAGAAGCCCATCCTTAGGGATCACTCTACAATCAGGGATGGGTAGTTAGAAAAGTAGGTATGTCGCGAAGATCCGCTACGTCATGACGCTAGCGCGACCGACTCCGATAACACGACATACATTTATCTGCCGCATTACTGGTTGGTGATGTAGGGATTGGGGCTGCGCCCATCCCTAGCCTCCGCGCTGCCGCATCCCTCCCCCGCAAACCACCGTCGCGCCCCCGCCGACGCCGCAATCGCCTCCCGTCGCAGGTCAGAATCCGTTGTCAGCGCCGTTTTGCCGCAGAGCAAGAACGAATGAACCCGCGCGTAGCCCCACTGCTGTTGTGTGGCTCCGGGCCGGTGCCCCGTGCGCCAGGCGGCGAGGCCGCGATTGTAGGAGGCCCGCAGGAATCGTTCGGGGACACCGGTGGCCGCTGCCTTCTCCGCGAGACTCCGCGCTGCCGGAAACCGCGCCCGCCACGCCGCCGTGTAGCCACTGGTGCGCGTTTTCAGCTGCCTGCCGGCTGAGCCCTTGTCGGTCTGAAACGGTCGGTAGGCAGCCGGATCGCGCCAGTGTTTCGCTGACCGCCGCCGGATCTCTGCCGCGCGCCGTCTCTGAGTCGCACGGGACAGCCCCGCGTAGTACTTCCGTGGCCAGAGGCTCGGCATCTCCCTACTGAGGACGCAGGCAAACTTGAAACCCCGCCCCGCCCCCCGCCACCAGCTCCTGTGACGCAAGATGTCCACCGATTTGACCCCCACGAACACGATTACCAAGGCTCTCTACGATGAGGCCTGGAACGCAATCAAGACTAATGACCACGCGACCATTCGCCGCCTGAAGTCAGAGCATCCCGCTCTGACAATGTACTCGGGCTTTATCGGCGACGAATGCCACTGCGGCTGTCCCGGCTCCAGCATCACGCTGATGGGCGCTTTCTGTCGGCAGGCCGAGCACGATTGGGAGACCAAGACGTGGGGCACTGTCACCACCACTGACGCGACCCACGCACTCCTCTTTGAGCTCGGTCTAATGGAGCGCGACGACGCCGACATGATTTATGCGCTCATCGGCAACGACCTGTTCACCGAACACAAGGAGCTGGCTGCGGATCTTCTTGAGCGCCATATGGAGCTGGAGAAGATTCGTTGTACTCTGATTCTAGATGAGACCGGGCGACTGTACCGCTGGAGCAACATGCCGTTTGCGCGCCTTCATCTGTGGATGCCTTGGAACCGTGATGACCCCGCGAACTGGGTCGATGCCGCACGGGCCAACGCGGTCGGCCTGCGACTGGTCGGCCTGCTGCTACCGGATTCGGCTGGTGGCACCCTCGCAAAGGCCACTGCGCGTGGTCTGCGACGCTCGCGACGGTTGGCTGAGGCAGCTCAGGCCAGCCCCGACCTCTGTTGGGAGACTCGTCTGCGAGTGAATGCGAACGCCCACAGCACCCTAATGCGCGGCCGGCATATCAAGACATTCTATGACCATTCGTAGAAGGATTATTATAAAAATCTATTCCCACAAGCCGTTGTAGCGCCCCCAGCCAGCCATCTAGTCGTGTCTGCATCAGCGGATAGAGCAGCGAATTAGTTAGCCACGCAGTCTTCCAAGAGAGCCAACGATGAAGACCGCGACCGCTACCGCTACCGCCTCCATCTTTTGCCACGTGTTTGCCAGCAAGATGCGACAACGCCGGCAGGTCTGACACGTGTGCGACTTTGTACTGTATTGCTCTGCGCGCGGCCCCAATCCGATTAGGCGCACCGGCGTGAAGCAGATCCGCGTTAAACAGCACTGCCGTACCCGCACCGCCAGTCAGCGTCAGCGGCGCACCCCACGAAAATGGCAGTGTCCGATGCGAACCAGGGCTAACCGATAGCAGGTCGCCATCACATAGATAGTGAATAACCGTGTAGGTTGGATGAGCCGTTCTATGATACGCCTGACCGCTGGTGACATCGCGATGCCAGGTCTCTAGAGAAGTGCCCCTGATATAATAGCTATAGTCAAGAAACTGGTAGTCCACAGGCAGTTGTGCTAGTACAGAGCGCTTCAGCTCGGAGAAGCTACCAATACCGTGCGCAACCACAAATCCGTCGCGCACCAGATTAGTACGCTGTTGTGGGTCCATCCGTTTTTCCCGTGGTGGTTCCAACAGTAAAAGCAGAAGGAGAAAGAACGTAGCCGTAGTGGAGAGCATCTTAGAAGGTGCTATTCTTTATGGAATTTAAGCAGCCCCCACGGCGAACCACCGGTGCCTCCACGAGCCCATCAGCGCCCAGCCGGCAGGTGGCTAGCACACGGTCCAGCACCGCCTTGGAGCCCGCCTCTGCGCCGTATTTTTTGACGAGGAGGCCACGGAACTCTGCTAGTGTCAGGCGCACTCTCTCCACAGGTGCCAGAGATTCCACCTCTACACCGCCAACAATGAGGTTATCGGTCTCCCAGTTTGGCAGTCCGATGTTGTAGTAGGTCCAGGCAGCGCGCATCGGAAGGCGGGCCAGGCCGCCGATTTCACGGGCCTCCACTAGACCACGGCCGGGCACTGCTACGCGGTGGCGAGGAGAGATAGGCAGCGCCGCTGTAGCACCGAAGCGGCCAGCGGGAATGATGAACGGGTCCGCCGCGGGGCCAGGCTGGGCTACCATAGTCTTGACCCGCTGAATCGCCACGGAGCGGCCATCCGCAGTCTGGATGAGGTCGCCGGCGCGGAGGCTATCCATGCGGCGGTAGCCGGAGGGGGTTAGGATGGGGGCGGAGCCGAGGAAGCAGATGGGGTCGCCACCACCATTATTTATTGCGTTATTACCAATATAATAAAATGATACACGTGGGGAAAAATTGGGAGGAACCTGGTTATCATATGCTGTTAACCAATATGTACCTGCATCAGGTATAAAATTCCCGGTAAGATCTATAGGAGGAGCACTTGTCCCATCACCACCTACCCAAGAACCACCAGTACTAGCTGTATAAATCCTATATCCTGATATAGGATATTCGCCAGGCGTAGCCGCATTAAAATTAAGTGTGTATCCACTTACAGTTAAATTAGTAGGTGCGGAAGGTCCAGCCATTTCTATATATTACACAAACACTTTAAGGATTCTTTTAATATTTTTTTAATTTTAACATCTTGCGCTGAATGCCCCGCCGCTGGAACCATAGAGAGACGCGCATGGGGGACCGCTGCTGCTAGAGCAGCCGCCGACGCTGCAGGACAGACCAGGTCGTATCGCCCCTGTACTATCTCCACAGGCACGCTGGCTGGAATGCGCCGTGCCGCCGCCAACAGCTCACCAGGTCGCAGCCAACCGTTATGGCGGAAATAGTGGTTCTCCAGCACTGCCAGCTCCTCTTTTTGACGCAGCGACGTGCGGTCGGGATGGCGGTGCGGCTCCAAGAAAGAGAGTCCGTGCTCCCACGCGGTCCAGGCACGCACCGTCGCCTGACGACCACGACGGGCAGTAGAGCGTAGCCGTCGCTGGTAGGCCCCCAATGTCTGTCGCGCTGTTTGCCGCTGCCGCCCCGAAAACGCCGCCCAGCCCTCGGGCCAGATTCGTGCGGCTCCCCCGTCGCTCGCATACATCCAGTCCATCTCCCAGTGCTCCATCAAGCAGACACCGCGTAGCACGAATCCCGCGACCGACGCTGGATAGCGCGACCAGACCGCCAGCGCGAGCGCCGATCCCCATGACCCGCCAAACAGTGTCCACGGGCGGTCGCCGAGGCCAGCCGCCTGCCGCACCGCCTCCACATCATCCACCAGATGCCACGTGGTATTCTCACGGAGCTCCAGCCGGGGTCGCGACCGACCGCAGCCCCGCTGGTCCATCAGCACCACCCGCCACCGTCGCAGGTCAAATAGGCTCAACAGAAAGTCCCGCTGGCTAGTTGCGCCCCCGCCGGGCCCACCATGTAGCACCACCACCGGCCGCCCGTCGGTCGCGCCGTGCGCCTCCCACCAAACGCGATGGCGACCTCGTGCGAGCCACGGCATCGCACCTCTCCCTTATCTTCTGCGCTGAGAATGGGCACAATGCTTTCTGCGGCGTACAGTGTGCCGCCGCCGTCCACCCTTCACTGGCTTCGCCAATCGGTAGTACTCTGTCTTTGTGGTTTTATAAACCGGAAACACGAACCACTCCGGGCCAATCTCAGGTGTCAGCGCTACCACCTCAATTTCATGGCCAATAACTCCATCCGGATAATCACCGTTCGCCTGCGATATCGCAGCCTCCTCAATCGGCGCAGCCAGATGTCGTCGCAACGTATCTTTGTGCGCCAGGTCGGTGCGCCATCCCGAATATATCCAGCGGGACCGTGCGGGGTCTATCTTAATAAACAGGAGCCGCGACCGACTACCACTATTAGCGTCAATCAGCTTCGTATGCGAATAGCTGACGTTCCTTGCGGTCTCACGATACGGGCGCGGATTATGGCCCCACTGCGCGGTAAACTCCTTCTCGGCCGGGTACGGCGGCACACGGAAATAGATATAGTCGCGATGATGCGGGTCAATCTCCAGTCGTTCTGCGTTACCCCGTTTGGCCGATGCCCGCCCCTCGCGAACAAGCTGTGCGTACGACTTCAGACCTTCTGACAGCGGATCCCCTCTCATCGCCGCACCCATATCCACATCGTGCCCAATCTCTGTCATAACAATCATTCCACCATGAGCATTCGGTGGCAGCAGCGTTATAAGGAGATTCCCCGCCTCATCACGAATCTCCCACGGGCCGCACGGGCGGTGCGCATCAGGCACACAGCCTGCCATCCCCTCTCTTCTCTAATTCTGCGCCGAATAAAGACCAGTCAGTGTCCGTGCCGAGGGATCCGTTGCTCCCGCCACGAACCGCGGCATCCACATTGCTGGTGCCGCAGCCTCCGCCGCAGCCTCCGGATAGTGCTCGTGAAACAGCTCGCGATACCAAAGCGCCTCGGCCGTGGTCGGCGGATTGACCGTGTAGGTGGCCGCACGGGCCCGCCAGTTGCCAGCCCGTTGCTCTCCCTCCTCCCGCGCCATCTCAAACCACGACCGCTCTGCCCGCGAAATACCATCGCTGAACGCCTCTTTGCGTCGCCACAGCACGCGCTCGGGGAGCAGGCCGCTGTCTCTGAACGCCGTCCGCAGAATCGTCTTTTCTATTATCCCATCCTGTGGACGCGGCCGCAGCGCCTCCGTGGGCAATCCGCGTGCGACCGCCACCAGCTGCCGATCCAGAAACGGCGACCGCGACTCCAGCCCATGTGCCGCCATGGATCGCTCCGACCGCAGCACATCGTACCGGTGAATCTCCCGCAGCAGTCGGTCGGTCTCCGCCTCAAACGCCGCGTTATCGGGGGCCGCCTGCATATACAGATAGCCGCCCAGCAGCTCGTCCGCCCCGTCGCCGTTCAGCACCACCTTGACGGCCGGTGTCTCCGCCGCCACCAGCGCACCCACCATCCAGTTTCCCACCGAGGCCCGCACCGTCGTAATGTCGAAACTCTCTATCGCCCGCACCACCTCGGGAATCGCCGCCAGACACTCTTCGGGAGTCAGCACGTGCTCGTGATGAATCGAACCGATGTGCTCCGCCACCAGCCGGGCGTGCTCCAGGTCAGGGCTGCCGGCCATTCCCACAGAGTAGGTGTGGAGACGCTTCCCTGTCCGCGCCAGACGCCGCGCGGCGATGGCGGCCACCAGCGAAGAGTCCAGCCCGCCCGACAGACAGGCACCGACCTCGCGCACCGTTGTCAACCGTTTTGCCACCGCCTCCTCCAGCGCCTGCCGGAGAGCCGCGCCGCCCTCTGTCAGACCCTCCAGCGAGGCGCGCCATCGGGGCACCTTCAACCACGGCGGCTGGTGCCAGGTGACCGGTGCTGGAGCGGCTGCGGCCGCATCTACCGCAAAGAACTCAATCGTGCCCGGTTCAACCGCCCAGACATCAACGGCATCCCGCGGAAACGCCTTGATTTCACTGGCGAGACCGCTCCAGCTGCGCCCGGGGCCCCTCGCGAAGAACAGTGGGCGGACACCATAGGGGTCGCGGATTGCTGCCGCTTTTCCCTCCGATGGGTCAAGCATCACGATGGCAAAGTCGCCGTCCAGCTGCCGCGGAATGTCATCTAGAAGCAGGTCCCCACGGGCTAGCAGCGGGGGAATAACGGCGCAGTCGCTGGCCCCCTCGGGCACCGCGAGCCCCAGTGTCGCGCGCAGAATCTCGGAATTGAAGATTTCGCCGTTGACCAGCACACGGTGTCCGTTTGGCAGGATAAACGGCTGTTCGGTTCCCGCTGCACCCTGTATCTGAAGACGTGTAAATCCGATCCAAAATGGCCCCACCTGCTCCATGCGCACCGAATCGGGTCCGCGTGCGCGCAGTGCCGCCACGGCTGCCTCTAACATAGCAGCGGTCGCAGCCGGCCCCCAGAGAACTATGATGCCGCACATGCCTCTCTGTCTGGCGCGGCCCAAAATAACGTCTCCCTTCACACGCGCGCCTCACGCCTAGGCATCTGCTTTCACCTCTTCGATAGCCGTTGTCGTTGGCTCCGTTGCCTCTACAGCAGCAGCAGCCGCCACCGGATACCGCGTCTCAAAGTTCACCAGCCACAGCTTCCGCGCCGTATCCTGTCCGTTCAGGAAGTCCCGGAGGGCGGCAAAGTAGCTGCTGACACCCGCCTGCCGTGCCTCCCACAGCAGCTTCCGGAACTTCGGTGACACCTCTCCCAGCCGGCAGGCGCGCTCCTTATAGACCCGCAAGTAGGCCGCGTGGAACTCGGCTGTACACTCCTTGAACCGCTGGACCACCGCCTCGGCTGCGTGCGCCTCCTCGGGATACAGCTTCAGATAGGCCGGTAGGCGTCCCTCCGACCAGCGCTCCAGCCACAGGAACTGCCGCTTCGCCTGGTTGCCGCGCAGATGACGCGCTTCATCGTACTGGTCCGACCGCAGCTTCCAGCGGTTCCCGGGCGTCTTGACGCAAACCCCCTGCCAGCCGGCTCCGAAGCGCCGCCCCCAGGCCACCACCCGCTCCTTCACCTCCTCCAGCGTGCGCAGCTCGTGCGTCGCCGGCAGCAGCTTGTCGCCCGCTGCTCCCTCCAGTGGAATCGCCGCCCGCATCCGCTCGCGCCCCAGCACCGTCCAGGCACCGGTAGCCGGATCCACCGCGCTCAGCTCCACCAGGCGAATCTGCGGAATGCCGTAAGCCGGTGCGACCACGATGCGCTCCTCGGGATGCTGGAGCACCCAGGAGTACTGGAGCCCGTGGTCGGTGAAGCGCTCTAGGGTCAGACCGGTCGCTGCCAGCGCCTCCACAAAGAGGTCGGCGAACGGGCGCGTTCCATAGAAGGAGCTGCCGGCATCCAGCTGCGTTCGGGTGGCCAGACGCCAGGTGGCACCGTCATGAAACATGGAGATCATCACGCCATCTACGAAATCCTCTACCACCGTTCCAGCCGCCATAGCCTCTGCCGGCGCATCACCAAATCGCTGACCGCGCACCGGCGCCACGCAGACCGGCCGGTTCGTCCGGATATTCCAGACCACTGAGCGGAAGAACGGCACGTGGAGAGCCGTCATAGTGCTGCGCTTCTTGTCATAGTGAATAATCACGAGGGGATTCTCGGGGGTCAGATGCTCATCGCGAATCACCAGGGAGCCGCCCTCGGGGCTGCGGAGCCAGGCCGATAGCTCCTCGTAGGTCGGGTAGTTCTCAATCAGATTCTTGAATGTTGTCATCGTCATTGCTGCGAGTGCTATGTCTTGAAGGTGGCACGACGGCTTTGGGTCGGGGCGGCTGTCAAGTTTGCGGTGCTGTTGCGGTCCAGAAACCCGCAGGAAGATTAGTGGGATGTCGCAAGCCGAGGCGGGTACTGGCTCTGAGTCTAACTCTACTGCGACTACTGCGACTACAACAAACAGTAGCGGGTCTGACTCTACTGCGACTACTGCGACTACAACAAACAGTAGCGGGTCTGACTCTACCGCGTCGCCTCTTCCGGCCGAGGCTGGGCCAGAGAAGGAAGCCGGAACAGAGAAAGAAGCTGAACAAGACTCCGATCCATTCCATATCGGAAATCGTATCATGCTCACCAGCACGGCACACGGACTGACAATCGGACGTGTAGTGTATCGCGACCAGACCATGGTCCGCATTATGCCCGACGAGGCCAGCGACCGCGCCATAGAGTTTCCATTGACAGCAGATGGCTCCGAATTTGAGCCCGCGCTCGGTGTCTCCGAAGTGGAGGTTATAGAGGAGACGGCTTCGGACTATTATGTGGACTTTCTTGGTGCGAAGCCGGGGGAGCTGCTGGAGTTTTTCACACTGGACGGCAACGAAGCGGCTCCCGTCGGCACGGTTGCCGAAGTCATCAAGTCGGCCACCAAGGATAACATTCGTCTCGAAGACGGGCGCGTGCTGAAGTTTCGCGGCCGCGGCCCGGAGCCGCCGATCGCCGTCATTCGCGTACGCACCGCCGCCAACGTGGCTGCCGCTGCTGGCGCTGCCGGTGAAGCTGCTTCTGTCGCTGCAGAAGAGGCCGCCGCTGTTGCCGCCCGCCAGTCCGAAATTCTGACACTTCTGCGCAGCGTGCTGCCCTCCGAAGCCGTGGAGATAGTGCCTTCCGCCGAGCGCAGTTTTCCCGATTCTCTCCAGCGCGAGGATCTCTTCCAGGACCTGTTGGCCGACCTCAAACCGAAGCAGCGCACAAATCCGCGCCGCATCCGGTTCATCGAGCGCGAAGTGGACCTCGCCGTGGCGCTGAAAAACTCCGTGCTAGCCCGCAACACCGCCGGTAGAATTACCGGTGTCATCCCCCAGGACTATAGCAGCGTGGGCGACGCCATCGCCGGTGCGGGCGGAGCCGTCGTGCCCGCGGCGATTCCAATTGTGACCGCCGCCCGGCGTCTCTATGTAGATGACACGGCCGACACCGCCCGTGCCGTACCCAGCGACGTACAGCTGTTTGCGGATATAACGGCGGTTGAATCCGATACTGCCGCGTCGGCGGTTGCAGAGGCGGAAGCTGCCGCCGGCACCAGTAATTTTGTTTCTGTCATCAACCGCTATCTCAGTCGCGATCCGCAATCGCTCATAGGCCCAACCCCGACCGAGTGGAGTACCGATCAGGATGTTATCCATGGTCGCGGGCTCGGCCAGAAGCTACAGGGGTTTAGTGCCGGCATTCCCGCCATTATCCCGACCTCTAATGAGAACTACACGCCGCTCACCGCGTCACTCCTGGTGGCCGACGTCGAGGAGCGGGTGCTGCGCGTTATCGGTCCGAGCAAGACCACGGTGGCCAAGACCGGACAGACTTTTCTGCTGGCACCGTCGGACCCCTCCGAGATAACCGGCTACGTCATGCTGCCGCCGAAAGCCGCCCTCCAGCTCCGTCCACCGACCCGCCCCGGCGACATGCCCACAGCGCTAATTTATTCAGCCGCGCTCACCAGCGAGAATCTGCCGACACTCACGCGGGCTCTGGTAGATCTCTATGCGACCGAGCCGGACTCAGCACACGCCTGGACGATGACAGCGGGTGCAGCGGACCACGCCATAGCAGACTGGCTAGAGCGCGTGCTACCACTAACAGTCCATCCCTCTGAATGTCTTGGACTACGTACTCCGTCACTGCTCGGTCTGTTGGACACCTACGGCGTCGGCGGGCGGGACCTGCCCGAGCCGGTGGGCCGCGTTCTCCGTCGCTGGGTCGCACAGTCCCAGAAGCTGTGGCGTGGACTCCTCGCAGCCCAGCGCAAGGCCATCAAGGCGGAGCTCAACAAGGACACCCCGCGTCGTTTCCAGTCAGTCACCGGCGACGATTCACCGGTCTGGCCAGCGCTACTGAAGACGCCTGCCGGAACACCGCTGGGCGAGCTGATCGCCGATATTCGTAGCCGCAATCCCACTATTTCCCGCGCCCCCACGCTGCTATCGGCCGCGCTCCAACGGGAGGCGCAGGGAGATGCTGCTGCGCTCGCCTGGACGAGCATAGCCGCGCTGGACGGTCGCACCATCGGCATTGATCCGGTGATCGCTGGTTCCGCTCTCGTGGCCAGCCGCTCCTACGCACTCCGCCGCCGGGCGTTGCGGGATATCGCCGTGCTGACCCTCCGCGCCGAGCCCGAAATCAATCCCTGTGAGCACGTGAGCCGCCTGGAGGCGATTCGCAACACTCGCGATGCTCTCCAGCGCAGCCGCCTTCTCCGCGAGTTTGTGGAGACCTATCAGGGCGCCAAACAGGGCGACTGGATGACCTGTACTCTCTGCCGTCAACCCGCTGTCTGCTATCACGAGCTGATGGAGCTGGAGGCGCTAGCTCAGCCTACCAGAATGGATGCCATCATGAAGCAGCTGCTGATCCGTTTCGGCGGCTCGCGCTACGAGGGGAAGATCACCTGCCGAAACTGCGGGCAGGGTATTCAGGACATTGAATACGACGAGCACGTAGAGTTCGACGATGAGGGGCGTGCCATTGTAGAGTCCTCCGTGCTGACTGCCGAGCAGATGGACGAGGCGCCCACAGAGAGCACCTGGAAGAAGGCCACGGCGGACCTCGCACCGCCCACCGTAGAGTATGCGACAGAGAGTCAGCAGCAGCTGGGGGCCGCGCTCACCACAATTCTGGAGCGCGGCGGCATGGTGGCGCACCCCGATGTCCAGCGGCAGATTGTGCGACTTGCGGACCTCTATGTCGGCCTGCGGGCTCCTCCCGCGGCAGCCTATGAGACGCAGCGCGCCCGAATGCTGACGGCCGCCTCTACGCGTATTCGCACAGCTACCGGCGTAGCGGGTGCCACCGTGGATGTGCCCACATATGCAGCACTACTGGACCAGATTCGGGTGTCGGCTCTGATGGCGTTGACCGCCATCGCGCTCCAGACCGCAGCCGAGCCGCCGATTACGGTGAGCAGCCCATTCCCGCACTGTCCGTTCAGCCGAGAGGGCTGGCCGCTGCGCCCCGAGGCGAAGCCGGAGGAGCCGGGTGCACTACTCTACATAACCTGCGTAGTGGCCAGCATAGCCCGCGACACGACGCCGTGGCGGAACGTCCAGTGGGCCGGCGAGACGAAGATTGAGCCGCGGCGGAAGGCCGCACTGAAGGCCGCCACGGGAGCAGCACAGGTGATTCTGGTGGGCGACCCGAAGTCGGGGCCGCTCTCTTTCACGCCGGAGGTGCGGAGTCTGCTGACGCGGGCGCAAACCGATAAGGATGCGGCGCGGGCGCGGGCAATGGTGAGTCACACGGACCAGCTGCCGGTGGGATTCCGACCAGAGCCGTTCCCTCCCAAACTCGGACGACCCGCTGTGGAGCGGCCGCCTGCGGCGACCAGAGAACCAACAGAGGCTACCCTATCAGCAGTGGTGGGGGCCGCACGGACGCAGGCAGTGGCGATTATTGGTGAGCTGAACGCGGCGGCGGAGGCATCGGCTGGACCTACTACTGCGATGTCACCATCGGACGCCGCCTGCTGTCCTACGGTGCTCTCGGAGGTGGCGGCGGGAGCTCTGCTGGGTGCGGCGGGGGCCGTCTCACTTCAGCGGGCGCAGGCAGCGCTGCGCGGGGCACTTCCAAGCGTACCGAATGCGGGCACTCATCTATGGTCGGAGACGGGGCCACCGGCCATGGAGTCAGTCGAGCCATCTGTGGATCCTGCGGTCTACTTCAAGCTATTCTTGAGCTACTGTTATCGTGGGCCGCAGGTGGGTGAGCGCCACGAGTTTAGTGCGGGAAACGCCTGTCGGCAGTGCGGCCTGGAGCTCGGACAGCCACTGGACCTGATTGACATCGGTCGAGACGGTGCGGCGATCCTGGCAGCACAGCAGGGTGAGCTGCGCGTGGAAACATCGGCTGCGGCGTTCGAGGCGCTGTCAGACGCAGTACGGAGGGCGCGTCTTCTCGATCCCGTCATCGGTGCTGGCGTCATGCCTCCTCCATCAGAAGCACTGTTGAGCTATGCAGAGAAGCTGCGTGGATTGGGTTCGGCCCGCCTGGCTGCCGTGGGTGAAGCGCTCACGACCGTGGCATTTCCTGCTACGATAGTCGCCGAAGACGAAATGGCCCGCCTGGCTCGTATGGAGCCGCTGGTGGCGTTGAGCGATGCTCTGCGTGCTGAGATTGGCGATGCGATTGGCCCCCTAACACCGACGACAAGCGCCCGAGGCGCACAGGCACGTGCCACAGAGGCCGCCCGGGCTTTTGCTTCACTGGAGGCTCTCACAGAGGATCCGTTTGTAGAGGGGCCGCGTGCCGTTCAGGAGTACTGGTGCGCGAAAATGTTCGCCACTGCAGCGGACTATGCGGTGCTAACAGTCAAGGCCAGCCGATGGTTCAAGATCTCCAAAGCACACAATGAGGCAATCAATCAGATTCTGGTACGCAACGCGAACTGGTATGGTGGGCCGGCCCCCTCGGCGAATCTGCGAGCAGGGCTCGGTACAGTCGCACGTCGGCTCGGGGCAGCAATGCGCACCTGGATTGAGCTGGTACGAGGGATCCCGGTATCCGATGCGCAGATGCTACTACAGGTTGTTGTAATGTCGGCGTGGGCAGATCTGGTGGTGGCCGGCTCACCAGTATGGGAAACAGTGGCGGTTCCTGCAGAGCGTGTGGGCGCAGCGGCAGAGGCAGCCAACTGGACACGTGCTCTAATGCTCCATGTGCGCCAGCAGTTTATCAAGTACTCTAAGGAGCGTATCCGACAGATACTCCAGCAGCGGGCGGAGCTGGAGCGTACGAGCGTGGTAGAGGAGTTTGCGGCAATCAAGGACGACGATGAACGTGCGGCAGAGCAACTCAAGAAGCAGATGCGTATCGGTCGGTGGGCGGTTGGTAAGGATATACAGAAGTTAGATCCGGACCGTTACGAATTTGAGACAGAGCAGCGCCGGCGTATGGGTATTGTGGATCCACCGGTAGACCCGATTCTGGTAGGCACCGCAGCTCCTGCAGGCCCGGAGGATTATGGGCTTGGGCTAGACAGCGGAGTGGCAGAGGCCGGCTACGATGTGGATCAGGGGGCAGCGGGAGATGATTATTAGAGAGAGGGGGGACAGACAGCGTCCAAAGCCTAGTAGGGAAAATACCATGGCGCGGTAGAGGGATGGCGCCGCTGTGGCTCGCAATTGTGATTTACAGCATCGGTCTCGGCGTAGTGCTACATCTGAGACCGGCGCTCATGTTCAATGAGAACGGCACTTGGAAGGAGTTTGGTTATCAGCGGGAGGTTGGTGGCTCCCGGTACACGATATTCCCGTTTTGGCTGTTTGCGATTTCGTGGGCGTTCGTGAGCTACGCAATGGCGGCAGGGATCTCCTGGAACTGGGGTGCGCGTGCGGGTATGATGGCAGCAGCCGCAGCGTCAGCGACTCCGCGCTGGTCGTCTCTCGCAGAGTCAGAGGAGGTAGATGAAGATGAGTCCGCTGCGACCGAGGAGGATGAGGAGAGCATTGGTATGCCGGTCAGCGAAACGATTCGCGTGCCACGAGGTCGTCGTCGCCCTCAGACACCTGCCCGCAAGCCCCGCCCCGGCTACTATGTGCTGGATCCCGCCTCGCAGAGCACTGCCGGGCTGCGCCGATACATCTATTTTGGCGATGCGCCTCCGGCCAACGGGCAGAGCGATGGAGCAGTTGCCTAAGCAACCGCAGGACAGCGCGTAGCCCAGAGTGAGCCAATACCCGTACCGTAGGCACCGGCGAAGGCAGCCATGTAGGATACCGCAAAGCGGAGCTCAGCGAATGTCTGGAGATCGTAGGCCGGCTTCTCCAGAGATATGCCACCCGCAACTGGGACCGTCTCAGCACTCACCCCCTCCGCCGCCCGCACGGCACCGGCTGCCTCTAGCGTGGCCCTCTCTGCCGCCGCCTCACCCGGAGTAGCCAGCGGCCGGTGTCGCATGAATATCTGAGAAATCAGGAGTCGCAACCAAGGCAGTGCTGTTGGAAGCCAGGCGAATGCGCCCGTCAGCAGCGCCCCCACAGCGGCTCCCTGCAGCACGCCACCGAACTCCTTGACACCCGAGCAGCTGGTCTGCTGAAGCACCGTGAGAAGTCCAAACTGAATCGCAAAGGAGGCGGCTGCGAGTGCTCCGATTAGCCAGAGCATTCGGGAGGCAGACGGAACTCCCAGCGACTCGAGCGCCAGCAGAATCGCCGCGGGTATTGCCGCATGGATGATGAACGAACCGGCCATCTCGCCGTACAGAAGGTCAGTGTTGAGTGGCATCGCGCGGGTATCCTCTGACTGCCTCTGTGTTTTCCAATCTTGCGCAAAGCGCAGCCCCTGGCAGGGATGGCGGCACGTACGGTGGACCCCGCAACGGTCAAGAATCTCCGCGACTGGGTGGCCCGCTGGCCGAAGGTGGGGAATCTGGGGTTTGACCCCGAGACCCGTGAGCCGACTGTCTATTCGCGGGATTCTGCTCGCACAAAGGTGGCCGCCATTCCGTGGCGACGAGAGGCCGATGTTCTGACAGTACTCACGCAGCCGGCCGGGTTCTCGGAGGGAGCTCGGACAGCAGCGGGGCGGCGATATGCCACGTATCGGGAACGGCAGAGCACAATGGCAGCCGCAGGAGTGACGCAGCTGCGGGCGGCAGAGTCGGCGCTGTTGGAGGCGTGGCGTGTCTATCGGACAGCGGAAGGCGGGGCGCGGGCACCGTTGATGCGGGACGTGATTGCTGC
>Ga0214917_10000421_pt1 | contig 55336 bp, 50 predicted proteins | sample LL_1208_BB_MetaG_FD_177983 | JGI IMG/M metagenome (GOLD analysis project Ga0214917, IMG submission 177983) | Freshwater microbial communities from Lake Lanier, Atlanta, Georgia, United States - LL_1208_BB | ecosystem: Environmental > Aquatic > Freshwater > Lake | place: USA: Georgia | collected... | reverse complement strand
ATCGAAGCAGGATCCGAGCGCCGCAAGCAGCCGCAGGATCTCTGGCGCCGGGTTCGCCTTGATGGCGTAAAAGACGCGGGTATCCGGCAGAGCGTGCGAAAAGGCACGGTAATTATCGCGCACGACATCGAGGTCGACGACGACGCAGGGCCCATCCTCGCGGCGGGTGCGGAGAAATTCACGGATGCGTGCGGTCATAGCACAGCCTCCCCAAGGTCTATGGGCGCGTAAGCGCCACAAGGTTACAAGCCCCGGTGACGGTCCCTCCTCACGGCGCGATGGAGACGCCGCGTCGAGGTGAGATCACCCGATGTGCTGCCTTGGATTGGATGGGGAGACCCCGTCCGCACGCCTGGCAAGATGGACAAGCCTCTTCGGTTACTTTGCCTTTGGAGGGCAAAGAGAGACCAAAAAAGCCCGCTCCGTCGTTGCTTTAAGCCGCGTCCCCCGTTGAGAACGGAGTGCGCCGGTTTTCGCCTCCGGCTGCCAGTTGATAATCGTGCGACCCCAGAAGGAGTGGGTCGCCCGGGCGGCTGTCCGGCCTCTTGTCCGGATGCCCACCAACTGGCACGCGGCCACAGGCACGTGCGAAATTGGGCAGAGGGACAAATAGGGATATTGTTTTCGCGGTTCAAGTATTTTTTTTGTCGCACCCGCAGAATCTTCCGCCTGTCTGAAACGGGTCTTGCCTTCGCCACGCTGGAATCGACGCGCACGCTCCTCTATGTGTGGAAGTGGCGCGGGAATGAGCCCGCGCAGACCTGGAAATTGCCCGCATGTCGTCTGTCGACCGCCGCCAGTTTGTTGCCTCGCTCTCCGCTCTAGGCACCGCGATTCTCGCAGCCCCCCGGGATGCTTTCGCCCAGCAGCCTGTGCCGCCAACGCCCGGTACCGCGCCGGCGCCTACACCGCGCTTCGGCTATCAGGACGTCATCCGCAAGGCACGCGAATTGGCTGGCCTTCCCCATGAGGCCAATCCCCCCGCGCTGCCTGACGCGCTCGCCAAGCTCGATTTTGATTCGTATCGCGATATACGTTTCCGCCCGGACAAGGCGCTCCTGACGGCGCAGGGCCCATACCGGATGCACATGTTCCATCCGGGTTTCCTGTTCACGCGTCCGGTGACGGTGAACATTGTGCGCGATGGCATTGCTGCGCCCGTGCCGTACTCGGCAACTTTGTTCGATTACGGTAAGAACAAGTTCGAACGCGCTTTGCCGACCACGCTCGGCTTTGCCGGTTTTCGTCTGCATTATCCGCTCAACGATCCGCGCGTGCAGGACGAACTCGTCTCGTTTCTGGGCGCGAGCTATTTCCGCTTCCTGGGTCGCAAGCAGCGCTATGGTCTCTCTGCGCGCGGCCTTGCCATCAGCGCCGGCAGCGTCACTGGCGAGGAATTTCCAGTCTTCCGCGACTTTTGGATCGAACAACCTGCCGCTGATGCTGAACGTGCGGTTGTGTATGCGCTGCTCGACAGTCCATCGGCCACGGGCGCTTATCAATTCTTCATCTACCCGTCGACCAACACGGTCTGCGATGTCACGGCAACACTTTTCATGCGCAAGCCTAATGTGAAGCTGGGTATTGCGCCGCTCACGTCGATGTTTTTCATCGGCGAGAATGATCGCCGCTTCAATGAAGATTACCGTCCCGAGCTACACGATTCCGATGGTCTTCTGATGAAGACAGGCGCTGGCGAATGGATCTGGCGACCGTTGCGGAATCCGAAGGAATTTTCGGTCTCGGTCTTTACCGACAATAATCCGAAGGGCTTCGGTCTGATGCAGCGCGACCGTATCTTCGAGCATTATCAAGATCTCGATCTCGCTTATGAATTACGACCTAGCTATTGGGTCGAGCCGCGCGAGAATTGGGGCGAAGGTACAATCGAGCTGGTCGAATTCCCGACCAATGATGAGACCAACGACAATGTAACGGCGTATTGGGTGCCAAAAGCTCCAGCTGAACAGGGTCGTGAAATTGTCTATGGTTATAGAATTACCGCGCTGGCCGACGAGATGGCGATGCATCCGGGCGGCATGGCACTCAACACCTATCAGACGCAGGCAAAAGCTCTTGGCTCATCCGAAACGATCGGCCCGGGTACGCGTCGGTTCATCGTCGATTTCACCGGCGGCGATCTGGCTTACTACATGAACGAGCCTGACAAGGTGCAGATCGTGCCCACCGCAACGAATGGTAAGATCCTGCGTACCTTCCTCATCCCGAATCCGAAGATCGACGGCTTCCGGGCGGGTATCGACGTGCAATTGGAGAAGGGCCAATCCACCGATCTGCGCGCCTTCTTGAAATCCGGCAATCGCGCGCTGACGGAAACATGGACGTTTCCGTGGAAGGCTGAGTGATTGGCGTAGAGAACAATGAAGGCGCCCGATTACCATGATGTTGAGGAGGAACGCGCAAGCGTTCCGTCCTGAAAGGCGACTGAGGTCAATTCGCTCGCGCAAAACGTCTTCGTGGCTTTAGATGCCCGCTGCGCAGGCTCTTCGCCATGAGTGAGTGAGCCTTAAGGCAATGTCAGAATTCCAGCCGCGCCACCCTCGGTGCCAAAGAGGAGACGGCGTCCAGCCTCGTCCCATGCCATAGCACTGATTCTGCCATCCATGCGCGAGGCGCGGCGTACGAGCAATTCAGCCGCATCGGTGAAGCGGCACATCAGCACGCAAGAATCCTCGTAGCCAATTGCCACGACCAGGGCTTTCGGATGGAAGGTGACGGACGAAACCTTGGAACTGCGTACGCCGAGTTCCTTTGGCGCCTTGCCCATCGGCCCATCCTTGTCCTGAAATGGCCAGACGATCGCTGCATCCGCGCCCGAGGTCGCAAGCCATTCGCCATCATGCGACCAAGAAAAACAGCGCGTCTTCGACGGATAACCCGTCATGCGCATATCTTTCTTGTCGGCAAATCGCCAGCCATGCAACGCGTTCTCCTGCATGGAGGTCACGATGAAGCGGCCATCGGGCGACACTGTCACATCGATATGCGCGCCTTTCCATTCAAGCTTCTCGGCCGCGGCGTCTACATTTGGAAACCACAATGCAACCCCGCCATATTGGCCGATCACAAGCCGATAACCCTTCGGCAGGAAGCAAAGCCCTTGCGGGGTCGTTGCCATTACAGTCGATTTGATCTGGCCTTTGCCATCGCGCGCGGACACGGTCTTGCCGGTCGCCCAGGCCACAGCGTCGCCCTTCACGCAGAGCGCGTCGATCCATTTGCCCTTCTCATGTGCGAGCGTTTCGCTCTCGCCTGAGGCAAGAGTGCGGATGATCTTGCCATCGTCTCCACCCGTGTAGATGCCATCGCGATCGCAGGCTGCGACAAGAATGCCACTATCCCGATGGGGTGCGACACGTCGCTCTCCAATAACGATCTCGCCTTCAGCCAAGACGAGCACAGGCTCGTTCTTGACGAAAGCGGCATGCAGGACATGACCCTCTGCCGCGAGCGGCGCGACATGTTCGGTCAGCGATGTGAACTCCGGCGAAGCCGCGTTGGGCGCATCAGACAAGGCAGGCCTCGAAACCTTTTTTGATCGCGTCGCGATCAAGAGCGCGACCGATGAAGACGATTTTCGATTGGCGTTTTTCGCCGTCACGCCATGGGCGCTGCAGATCGCCGTCAAGAATCATATGCACGCCTTGGAAGACGAAACGGCGCGGTTCGTCCTTGAAAGCAAGGATGCCTTTCGAGCGCAAAATCTTTGGCCCTTCGACTTGCGTGAATTCATTGATCCACGGCATGAATTTGTCAGGATCGACCTCGCCGGCCGTGAACGATACGGACTGCATCTCATCGTCATGATGGTGATGTGCACCGCTTTCATCGAGGAAATCCGGAGCAATATCGAGAATCCGGTCGAGATCGAACGCATTGCGGCCAAGTACCTTATCGAGTTCGATGTTCGATTTCACAGTGCGGTGAAGTTTCGCATAGGGGTTGAGCGCGCGGATCTGCTTTTCAACTTGCGCAAGCGCCTCTTCCGAGACGAGGTCGGTCTTATTGATCAAGATCACATCGGCGAACGCGACTTGATTTTTAGCCTCGGGCGCATCCTTCAACCTGTCGGCAAGCCATTTGGCATCGACGACGGTGACAACGGCATCGAGGCGCGAACGGGCCGACACATCTTCGTCGACGAAGAATGTCTGCGCCACAGGCGCCGGGTCGGCCAAACCGGTTGTCTCGACGATAATGGCGTCGAATTTGCCGCGCCGCTTCATCAGATTTTCGATGATGCGAATGAGGTCGCCGCGCACAGTGCAGCAGATGCAGCCATTGTTCATTTCGAACACTTCTTCATCCGCCCCGACAACGAGATCGTTGTCGATGCCGACCTCGCCGAATTCATTGACGATGACGGCGTATTTCTTGCCGTGTTCCTCGGTCAGGATGCGGTTGAGTAGGGTGGTCTTTCCAGCGCCGAGATAGCCGGTCAGAACGGTCACGGGGATCTTGTCGGACATGGTTTACTCCAGAGGGCGACCTCAACTTTGTGGGGCCAGCGCCTTGTTCAATTCCCTTATATTGGTTCTGATCATCTCGATGGTAGTCCCCGCGGGGCCATTGGGCGGGGACAAAGCGTCCGAATAGAGCTTGCCGCCGATCCGCGCGCCCGATTCCTGCGCGATCCGCTCCATCTGGCGGGGGTCCGCTATGGTTTCGATAAAGACAGCGGGGGCCTTGGTCTCGCGGATGAAACGGATGATCCGGGCGATGTCCTGGGCCGAGGGTTGGGTTTCGGTGGAAACGCCCTGTGGGGCAAGGAAAACGATGCCATAGGCCCGCCCGAAATAGCCAAAGGCATCGTGTGCGGTCACGATTTTGCGGCGGTCGGCGGGGATTGCAGCAAAGGCAGCCTTGATCTCCGCGTCGAGGGCCTTGAGCGCTGTATCATAGTTCGCAAGCCGCGCGTCGAAATAGGCGCGTCCAGCCGGGTCGGCTGTCACCAGCGCGTCGCGAATATTGGCCGCATAGCGTTGCAGGCTCGCGGCGTCATGCCAAGCATGTGGATCAATCGCGCCGTGATCGTGGCCTGAATGCGCTTTTCCCTGACTTTTGAGCGGAACGATGCCAGTGCTCACAACGATCATTGGCGCTTTGCTACCGGATGATTTTTGCAAACGCTGCATCCAATTGTCGAAGCCGAGCCCATTAGCGAACAGGATGCGTGCCGCGGCAACGGCTTTGGCATCGCCCGGTTTCGGCTGATAGCCGTGCGCATCCGCATTGGGTCCAACGATGGTTGTTACCGCGACGCGGTCGCCGCCGATTTGCTGGACGAGGTCACCCAGAATCGAGAAGCTCGCAACGACGGCCAGTTTCTCCTGCGCCATGGCAGGCGAAAGACCGAGGGTGAGCACAAACGCGATCCAAAAACGCACCATGTCATGCCTCCAAATGTTTGCGCGGCAGCAATGCGAGAAGAAGCCCGCCATGCGTGCCGATGACGATCGACAAAAGGTACAGAACGCCAGCAACCAATATGATCGTCGGCCCCGAGGCGAGGCCGAGGTGATAGGACAGCAGAAGTCCGGCATAGGTCGCGACAATTCCTATTAATGTTGCCACGACGATCATGCCTGTCAGTGTTTTGGCCCAAAAACGGGCCGCGATAGCCGGTAGCATCATAAGGCCGACAGCCAACAGTGTACCGAGTGCTTGGAACCCGCCGACGAGATTGAGAACGGCAAGCGCAAGAAAAGCGAGATGGGCAGGTGCGCCCGCGCGGCTCACCGAGCGCAAAAAGACAGGATCGATACTTTCCATCACCAAGGGCCGGATGATGATCGCAAGCGTCACGAGTGTGACAGTCGCAACGCCACCGATCAGGATCAACGCCTGATCGTCAAGCGCAAGAACCGATCCGAACAGCACATGCAGCAGATCGATGTTCGAACCGCGTGCCGAGATGAGTGTCACGCCGAGCGCCAAAGACATCAGATAGAAGGCGGCCAGCGAGGCATCTTCACGCAAACGTGTGATCCGTGCGATCAGGCCGGCGAGCAAGGCCACCGCAAAGCCGGCAACAAGACCACCTAAAGTCATTGCTCCGAGTGACAGGCCCGCGATCAGATAGCCAAGCGCGGCCCCGGGTAAAATCGCATGGGCCATGGCGTCGCCGACGAGGCTCATCCGGCGCAACATCAAGAAGACGCCGATGGGAGCCGCCGAAAGGGCAAGAACCGACGCGCCAACAAGAGCACGGCGCATGAAATCGAATTCGATGAAAGGAGCAATCAGGTGCGCGTAAAGCATCACGCCACCTCGCAAACCGGCGCATGTGGATCATGCGCCTCCACCATCCGGCGGGCTGCGCGCAGATTGGCTTCAGTGAGGACTTCAGAGGTGGGGCCCCATGCAATCGTTTCGCGTGCCAGGAGCAGCGTTGAGGGAAAATGCGCGCGTGCCAGCGCTTCGTCATGAAGGACAGCGAGAATGGTGCGCCCCTCAGCATGCCATTGCGCAATGAGACCCATCAGGTCGGTGACGGTGCGGGTGTCGATGGCAGCAAAAGGTTCGTCGAGCAGAACAATCTTGGCATCCTGCAGCATCACTCGCGCAAATAGCACGCGGCTCATCTGGCCGCCCGATAGCGTGTCAAGCTTACGGTTTTCAAAACCGATAAGACCGACGGCGTTGAGCGCGCGTTCGATGGCGTGACGGTCCTGCTGTGAAAGCCCACCGAAGAGTCCGGTTTTGCGCCATAGGCCGAGAGCCAGCAATTCGAACACGGTGAGTGGGAAACTGCGGTCAATCTCAGCGATCTGCGGCAGATAGGCGATGCTCGGCTTACGCGCCCCAAAATCGAAATAGCCCGCGATCGGTTTCAACTCACCCGCAATCGCCTTCAGAAGTGTCGATTTTCCTGCACCATTCGGCCCGAGAATGGCCGTGAGCGATCCGCGTTCGATATCGCCGTCTAGATGGTGGACGGCCGGATGCGGGCCGTAGCCCAGAGTAACGTCGGCGCAGCAAATTGCGGGTTCACTCATTGCATCGCCCCAAACAGCAGCACCCAGACAAGAATAAGAAGGGTCCCAACAAGGCTGAGGCGCGCCGTAAGGGAGAGTGAGAGCAGCGAGGTGCTGGGGCTGGCCGGACGCGCGACACCGATCTGAACCGGGTGCCGGTGCCGGTGATGGTGATGATGATGATGGTGCCCGTGATGAGGGTCAGCGCCGCTTGGGGATGCCATGATCGTCTCGCATAAATTTAACGTTATAATGTTACATTCATTGGCAAAAGAAAACCCCGCCGGAGCGGGGTTCGATGGAAGGCTTCCGCCTCAGCCCTGACGCGCCTTAAAGCGCTTCTGGGTCTTGTTAATGATGTAAACGCGGCCCTTACGACGCACGATCTGGTTGTCGCGGTGGCGCTCGCGCAGCGATTTCAAAGAGTTACGGATCTTCATAGCGGTCGCTCTCTCGAGTGCGGCCCGACCCGGACGCTGCGCAAACAGGTAAGGTCAGCCGGAAAAAAGGTTCAGGCCGCATTGCGGCGGCCTTAGACAGGCCGGGTTAATAGTCTGCGCCCGCACAAAAGGCAAGCCGCCGGGCCAAGGATTCTCGCGCGGATCACTTCAATGTCGCCCGACACATGAGGATCGGCCGCGGAATCGGCGATCCTTCCATATTCCCCTTGGCAAAGCGGGTCAGGTCGGCGCTGCGGACGGCGGTCCACCCTTTCTTCAACGTGAAAGTCTGTGGCTTGGCGAATTCGGGGAAGGTGGCCCTAAAGCGCTCCATGTCTGTGTCGAAAACGAAACCGAGAAGGCTCTCGCCGGGTCCATCGGCCGCCAGAATATCGACGACGATGAGGCCGCGTGCTTGCCAGAGCTCCTTGCCAAAGGTCTCCATATTGATCGCGGGCTGGACACAGCTTTTCCCAAAGGCGGCGATGATCCGCGTGACATCTTTCATGGCTTGCGCAGCAGCAGGGCTGGCCGGCCCTCCTGCCATGATGCCGAATGTCAGAAGTCCGATCCCCGTCACCCAGTTCCGCATCCCAACCATGAACCCGCCTAGTTGATGTTGAATCACACGTCTGCTGCCATCACGAAAGCCTCCATATCTCCACAAAGTAAAGAGCATGGTTGCGATTGTCGTTTTCAGCGCATGTTGCTTGAGCCCTTTGTGGCTTCTGGATGTGATCTCGGCTTGAGAGCGAATTGCATCCACATTCGCTAGTTCCGCGATGAGAGGTGCAGATTACGGGAAGATCCGCTTCCAGTCTTTTTCCATGCTGATAATCAGCCAATGACGGCCCGGCGCGTCGTCCAGTCCGCGATTGAGCCTGCCAACGGAACTATTGCGGTCATAATGATATTCTCGCTTCGCGTCGTCATGATGGACGAACGCGCCAAGGCGCGCGCCTGTGCCTTCCGTGGTCCATTGCAGCATTTCGTAATCGCCATCCGAATTGCCAAACGCGAGAATGGGCCTTTTACCAATCGTTTCGCTGATGCCGATGACCTTGCCGGGACCATCATTGATACGGTCGATGTGCGGTTCGCGTACCAGATTGAGCGTGTTTCCGTTTCTTGTAACCGATAATTTTCCCGTCGATCCAATGACGTTTTCTGGCGGAATGCCATAAGCCTTCTGTGAGAAAGCCCGGACGAATTCGACGCCGGACCCTGTGACGATGTAAACCTTGAAGCCACGGTTTTTTAAAAGTCGGATGAGTTCTACCATCGGCTGATAGGTGAGTTGATCCAGTGGTTTGCCGAAGCGCGGATGACGCGTCGTTTTGAACCATGCTTCAACCGCGGACCGAAATTCATCGGGACTCATACCTGCATTTGTCTTCGCGACAAGATCGATCAGCGCCGGGCTGCCCATAGCCGTGATAGCGGCGATGTCATTATCGAGGGCGGCTTTGTAAGGCTGCACGTCGCGAAGCGACGGTTGTGAGAGGGCTATTGATCTAAGGCGGTCGATCACTTGCACAACTTCAACATAGATGGGTTGCTCCAAGAGTAGGGTGCCATCATTGTCGAACACCGCGATACGGTCTTCGCGTGGCACAAAAAATCGGCTCTTGGGCGACGTCACCTGATTTATGAAAGTCAGAATGCGCTCCTTAGTGCCGGTCTGTCGCCATGATGGCAAAGGATCCTGAGCGGCAACGGGGGCTGTCGCGAGAAAAAGTCCAGTCAAGAGCGCAATAAAAAACCGCATGAACGATTAACCCCTTGGATGACAGGCCGTACGGCTCCTATCCGATGAACATCCAACGGAACCGCGCTCATTACGTCTATAGCAATCCTTGGGCCTCCAACCAGGTATCGCCTTACATGGACGGCCAGCTTGTGGATTTTCCGAGCGGTTCCTCCAGCCAAGGCAAATGCGATCTGCCTCTGGTACGGCCATTCCAATAACGAGTAAGACGCTCATTTTGTGTGAGTAAACCCAAATTACCGAATCGCTTTTTTTGAATGCGAATATTCCCTTTGGGCAATTGGCTTTGCGGCGACGGTCTCATAAGTTTCGGCTTCATTCGAGATTGATGGTGGTTTCTATGAATAAACTTCTGAAATTGATGCCTTGCCTCGCCGCCACGATGGCGATCGCGGTTGCGCCCATCGCATCGGCACATGCGTGCACCGCGTTGCTTTATATCGACGCGAAAGGCCTCGCCTATAAGGCGCGCACGATGGAATATGATTTTCGTCCGCCGACGGCACTCACCTATATGCCAGCTGGAACGAGCATCGAATCCATGACGCCCGACTCAAAGCCGGCGGCAAAGTTCCAAACGAAATACGCGATTCTGGGAATGACATTTCCTGCGGAGATGGTCCCGAATGGAAAAAATCTGATCTTCGTCGATGCGATGAACGATCAGGGCCTGTCGTTTTCTGGCAATCAGCAAAACAATTCCAAGACCCCGCCCATGGGTAACGATCCAAGCAAAATTGTATCGTCTGCCGATTTCGGTGCGTGGTTGCTCGGCAATTTCAAGACCGTTGCCGAAGCCAAGGCGGCGATCGAAGCGACGGATTTCTGGCTGCCGAATATTCCATTTTCCGGCAACGTTCCGCTCCCGCTGCACTATGCCATTTGGGATAAGGCCGGTAATGGTATCGTTTTAGAATTCCTGAACGGCAAGAAAGTCGTTTACGACAATCCGGTCGGCGCTCTCACGAATGGTCCGGAGTTTTCCTGGCACCTGACCAATCTAACAATTACACGATGAGCAATGTCGACCAGAATGTGGCGCAGTTTGGGAAGTTGAAAGCGATGACCGACGATGGCGGTATTGCGCTGTCGGCTTTACCGTCGGCGCAAACCGCAGCAGGACGATTTGTGAAAGCCGCCTTCTATGTCAATTATGTCAAGAAGGCTGAGACACCTGATGAAGCCGTGCTGATGCTCGGACACATTATCAATAATTTCGACCGTCCGCACGATCTGACGGTCGATAAAGGTCCTGGCATGGGCGATGGCCCGCGTGGCAAGGGCAAGGCTTCAGAAGTCACCGAGTGGACAGTGATGAACGATTTGACGCGGAATCTTTATTATACGCGCAGCATCAATTCACTAAACTTCACCTTGGTGGACATGAACAAGTTGAAGGATGTGAGGAAGATCAAATCGCTCTCCAGCTATGAAGTCGGAAAACATGGCGTTGATGCGACTAGCTCCTTTTTGAACTAAGCGAATAAAGTGAGAAAAAGCCCGGACCGCGAAAGCGGTCTGGGCTTTTTTTTGCAGAGCGCGCGCTTAGCCGTGGCTGTTCTATCGTTACGAAGATGGAATCAAGGTCGCATCAGCTTTGACGCGGCGATTTCACGTATCTTCATCAATTCTTGAATATGGCGAAGAGCATATAAAGGGTCGACCAGGCGAACACATAAACGCCGATCAATAAGGCTCTTTTTTGAAGTAAGAATTGCGCTTCAGTCCGTGCTTGATCGCCCATGATAAACCAAGCGGTGATCGATAGACCGAGAACGGCCCAAAATCCCGTCAAAGCAAACAGGCAGTTCGTAAACGTGTTTAGGTCGAAACGTGTGGCCTCCAAAATCCCAAACAATGGGAATGCAGAGATAAAGGGCCAAGTCGCGAGAAGGGGAAAAATCAAAAGCCAAGAAAGCGTTTTGTGAATTTGATGACGCAGAGAAATTTCGGGGACCACAAATTCTCCTTTAACGTGCCAATAAGGCACGGAACTGAACCTTAGGCACGCTAGGCTTCACAATCGCAAACGTCAAGTTAGCTGGACAGCGGCCTTGCATCTCAGAGGCGCGCGATGGCGGGCAAGCATCGAGCCACGTCATGCGGATCGTTTTGAGGCAGATCGGCTTGGCAGGGGTTCAACCTGTGTATCCTCCGATATAAAAGCGTTAAGTAATTGAATTAAAACATTGAATAGCCGCTTTCCGCGTTCCGTTTTCGATTGATGGCGATGGCATTTGGACGAATTTGGGCGCGGGTTCATAAGTTAACATGGATATCCAATCAATTTGGATGGACCAATTTCGCCTCATTGTGAGATAGCAAGCTTGCGATGCAACCGTCGCGCGCCGCGTTGCGAGCGCCGACTATTGTGAAGCCTCGATCCTTCCTGAGACGGATTGATCATTGAAATGAGTTTGTCGTTCGGGGTGGTCAACCACCCGTCCACGGAGAGAATAAAAGGTGTCAACTCTGCGTATCGCTGCCGCAGCCTTCGTCTCGTTCATCGGCATCAATGCCTACGCCAACAACGTCTATTACGAGCCGCGTCCGATTCTCGAAACCAAGAACGGGAAGCTGCAAGGAGTCGAACGCGATGGCATGGTAATATATAAAAATATCCCGTATGCCGCGCCGCCTGTTGGTGATCTACGTTGGCGGCCGCCGCAACCGCCTCAGGCTTGGGCAGGTGTCCGCGATGCCAGCAAGTTTGGCGAAGCCTGCATGCAGCCTCTGATTAACGGTCTCACGAATGAGCTTGTTCCCGGCAGCGAGGATTGCCTCAAGCTCAACGTGTACGCACCCAAGGGCGCCAAGAATAAACCTGTGATGGTGTGGATTCACGGCGGTGGGCTTCTGACTGGTTCTGCAACTGAGCCCTATTATTATCCCCAGGGCCTCATTGCCGAAGACGTGCTGGTTGTCACTTTCGATTATCGCCTGGGCCGTCTGGGTTTCTTCGCACCGCAAGACCTCGTCGATGAAGCGCGCAAAAATGGCGAACCTTTCGGCAATTAAGGCATCATGGATCAAATCCAAGCTTTGAAATGGGTGCGCGACAATATTGCGACGTTTGGCGGTGATCCCAACAATGTCACGATCTTCGGCCAGTCTGCTGGTGGACGTAGCGTGACATGGCTGATGACATCGCCGATGGCAGCTGGTCTCTTTCACAAAGGAATTGCTTAAAGCCCACAGCAATTGCCGATGCGTGATATGAACAAGGAGCGCTTTGGAAAATCGTCAGTGATCGCAAACGATCAAAAATTCGTTGCGGCGCAGGGCAATAAATCGATGAAGGAGCTCCGCGCTTTGCCGGCCGATCAAGCCTCTCTCTCCGCGGTTGATTTTATCGATGGCGCTTTCGACTCAGCGATGATCGATGGCCAGATCATTCTTGACGATGCCATCCCACTTTTTGCACAAGGCAAGCAACATAAAGTTCCGTTCATGATTGGGACGATGTCATGGGATGCGAGCTTTTTTGCGCTCAGCGCACCGCCGGTCGAGACATATCTCAAGGCTATGAAGCAAGACTCACAAAAAATAGCTAAGCTCTATAAGGATTTCAAATATCAGTGCGATCAGGCGCTCTCGCCACAAATCATGGCGGATGGTTGGTATACGGGAGCCGTGAAGCTTCTTGCTGACAGCGCCAATAAGCATGCTCCGGCGTATGCTTACTATGTAACGTTCGTCACGCCGACGCTGAAAGCGAGCTATATAGGTCCGGCCCATACGTTCGAATTGCCTTATGTGTTTGGCGCGCTCGACACCGTCAGTCTAGCGCCGCGCAAGGCGAAGCCCGCCAATCCCTGCCAAGAGATTACTCAGGGCCGTGTCGACGCCAAGGAAAAGAGCACTTGGAGCAAATATTGGTTCCCGGCGACAGCTCCGAACGGCAACGCTGATCAATCGATGGCTAAACAATTTGCCAAGAGCTGGACGACCTTCGCCAAAACTGGCAACCCGAACTATAACGGAAAGAACGTTTGGCCGCGCTACGACATCAACACTGATGTGATGCGTCATTTTGCAAATGGCCATGAAGGAATGATCGCCAAGGTGAACAAGGATAGAGTTGATTATCAGCTCGAATTTGTTCGCGCCTTCTACGGCGTCAAATAAAACTTCGGCCTTTTGCACACCAGTCGAAACGCCGCGCGGGAGAGATCTCGCGCGGCGCTTTGTTTAGCGGCGACGACGCGGTGGAATTCACCCAGCAAAAACTCCAAAGAAGGGTGGATGCCGCATTAATGCCAGTGGTCGCGCGAGGATTGATGGTATCCACAACACCCTGTGGTGAGCGAAGGAGCTAGCTTTTGGCAATGCGCCGTCGACGGATTGAAGGCACCCAGCGTCCAATCGGAGCTGCGGTTCGTCATGCGAGTGTTTTGGAAAATGGTGAACGCAACAGGGATTGAACCTGTGACCCCTACAATGTCAACGTACCAAGTCTCTGATTATACTTATTAAAATACCCTTGCTAGTGGCTTTGAAATCTATGACATACTAGCCATAGAGCGTTGTTGCAGTAAGAAATGCTCTGCAAAAACTCCGCAAAGTCACGCGGCTGCAGCAATGTAACAAAAGACCATCAAGTCATAGAATTTGTTCATTTTTCGCATATGTGGTTTTGGATTAGAGTTGCTCGAGGTGGGGTGCCTCCTGTCCTGCCCCCTTAAAGTTGAGCCATTATTGTGGCTCCAAAGGGGGAGCTTGGAATGGCTCGAAAGCGGCATTCGGATGAGGACTGCCTGAAGATCTTGCGGCAAGTGGAACTTGATCTGGCAGGCGGAGCGGATGTGGCCAAGGCCTGTCGGTTGGCCGGGATCAGCGATGCGACCTATTACACATGGCGCAAGAAGTTCGGCGGCATGGCACGCTCGCAGCTCTCCGAGCTGAAGTCGCTGCAGAAGGAGAACCAGCGGCTCAAAAAGATCGTCGCTGATCTTGAGCTGGATAAGCTGATCCTGAAGGAAAGCCTCGATTTTTTAAAACCCAAGATCTGACGGCGGATGACCTGCGGGGTGCGGTTATCCAGGCCCGTCAGAAGCTCGGAACGTCCGAGCGACGGACATGCCAGGTTCTTGGGGTAGCGCGCAGCATTGCGGAAACTCTGTTGTTTGGGCAACCGCGCAGGCGTGGCACGCTCCAGCAGATTAAAAATCAAGAAACGGACGCTGTTTGGCTCGCAACAGCTTTAGATGCTTCGTTTTCCGTGCCGAAACACGTTCACGCCAAAGCTTGAAGCTTGATCTCTTGAGATGACCGCGCATCAGGAGAATGACGTCTTTTTCGGTAAGGCCGTGCTTCTGTTTGATTTCGTCGAAGGAGATGTCATCTGCCCAGGCAAGAGCTATGATCTCACTTATGTCAGCATCTGAGGGGATCATAAGAGGCATTTTCATTTTAAACGGGTACATAAACGCTCTAAACGTTCACACACCTAAACGAAAAGAGATAGGCGGCAATAGCTTGGAGGTTGAGGGTGAGGCGCTAACGCATGAGGAAAAGCCCCTTTACGATTTCCAGCGTGTCAGCGTTTGGCTTGCGTCCCACGCACGCAGCATTGCGGAAACTCTGTTGTTTGGGCAACCGCGCAGGCGTGGCACGCTCCAGCAACGCAAGGGACGCTGAGCAACATTCCTTCCACGCAGCAATGGCTTAAGCGTCCGCACAGATTTTGGCGAACGGTTTTCACAGAGCCGCTGGAAATCGCAGAGCACGCTGGCAAGCACGATAAAAAGCGTTGGGCGATGAAACGCAGAATACGCTGCGGTTTGAGGGCTACTTGTAGGCTGAGGAATGGTGGGCGCGACAGGGATTGAACCTGTGACCCCTACGATGTCAACGTAGTGCTCTCCCGCTGAGCTACGCGCCCGCCTGTAGAACCAGTGCGGTTCGGGATGGCCGGTTCTTTAGCCGCTTGCCCGGCGTCTGGCAAGCGTTTCGCGGCGTTATGAATGGGACAGGGTAGATCTCGTGCCTGAGCCTTAAGTCTTCAGGCAGCGATCAGCATCTTCTGAACTTCAGAAACAAGATCGCGCAAATGGAAGGGCTTGGACAGGATCTTGGCATCCTTGGGTGCCTGCGAATCCGGGTTCAGCGCTACGGCGGCAAAGCCGGTGATAAACATCACCTTGATATCGGGGTCGAGTTCGGTCGCGCGCCGGGCGAGCTCGATACCGTCCATTTCTGGCATCACGATATCGGTCAGCAGCAATTCGAACGGTTCTTCGCGGAGCCTGTTATAGGCCGAAAGACCATTGTCATAGGATGCGACCTCGAAACCCGCATTCTCGAGCGCCTTCACAAGGAAGCGCCGCATGTCATTGTCGTCTTCAGCCAGAAGGATACGCTGGAGGGAACCGTCTTCAGAAATCATATGCTCAACCCCGTCTTGGCCCCATCAAGCGCGAAGCGGGTAAACAACAGGTGAATAAAGGCCAGTTTCTGGCCATAAAGGTTAAGGGTCATCTGCCACACAACTGGCCCGAAAGGTGCAGATATGTGCCCGGAGCCGCTGCGGTGGCAAGGGCAAGGCATGGACGCGTCCTTTGATTCTGGGTCATACTGGTCATGGTCGCGCAGGAGAGCGGAAGTGATGCAAGGTGGGTATGGGTCCGCCGGTTCGAATACCGACCGACCGGCCTTCGAGGTGCTGGAACCAGCAACGGTCACGGTCCCGTTGGTGTTCAACTCGCCTCATTCCGGTGCGGTCTACCCGCCCTCTTTTCTGGCGGCATCTCGCCTCGATCCGCTGACATTACGGAAATCGGAAGATTGCTTCGTCGATGAATTGTTCGGCTCAGCGACGGCATTTGGTGCGCCGCTGTTGCGGGCACATTTCCCGCGCGCTTTTCTGGATGTGAACCGCGAACCTTACGAGCTCGATCCGCGCATGTTCGAAGGACGTCTGCCGTCTTTCATCAATGCCCGCTCCATGCGGGTTGCCGGCGGCCTTGGCACGATTGCCCGCATTGTCGGCGATCAGCAGGAAATCTATGCCCGCAAACTGCCGGTTGCCGATGCGCTTGAGCGGATCGAAGGTCTCTACAAGCCCTATCACCGGGCTTTGCGCCAAGTTCTGCAAGATCAGCATCGCCGTTTCGGGCTTGCTGTTCTTATCGATTGCCATTCAATGCCGTCGACTGGGGCGCATCGCGAGGAGGGCCAGCGGGCCGATATCGTGCTGGGTGACCGGTTCGGTACGAGTGCAGCGCCCTTTTTCGTTGATTTGGTGGAAGAGGCCTTGCGCGGGCGCGGATATCGCGTCGGCCGCAATCGCCCCTATGCCGGTGGCTTCATTACGGAGCATTACGGCAACCCCGCCAATTCGATCCATGCCGTCCAGATTGAGATCAATCGCGGCCTCTACATGGACGAGCGGAAACTGACGAAGGCTCCGGGATTTGCTCCGCTCAAAGCCGATCTTGATACGATGATGGCCAGCCTTGTTGCGGCATTAGGCTATCATGAAACCCGCATTGCGGCGGAATAGCCTGAATTTTCAGATATTTAGAGACAGAAAAAAAGAGCCGCCTTGCGGCGGCCCAAGTCTAGGGAGGAAACGCCCAAGGAGGGCTGTGGGGCAACGCATCGCGTCACCGCACAAAAAAGGTATTACACCGCACTGCACAAAAGGCAAGTGTTGCTGACGTATTTTTTATTGGCAAAGCTGCATCGCCGCCATGCGCAGGCCGCAAGGCCCATTGCCAAGGTCCCTGTCGAAGGCTAGAGCCGCTCAAACGCAGCTGGAAGCCAACTGATGACTGCTCCCGTCGATCTCAACGCCTTTCTGGACCAGCTGGCCGACGTGTCCGGCGCTGCGATTATGCCTTTTTTCCGCACGGCGATCGCTGCCAACGACAAGTCGCGTGGCGGGGTCTTCGACCCGGTAACGGAAGCGGACCGAGCGAGCGAGGCCGCGATGCGGCAGCTCATCAAGCGGCAGTTTCCGGCCCATGGCGTCGTGGGCGAGGAATATGGCGCAGAGAATGCCGAAGCGGAATTCTGCTGGGTCCTCGATCCGATCGACGGCACTAAAGCCTTCATATCGGGCCTGCCGGTTTGGGGGACGCTGATTGGGCTTTTGCAGAATGGTCGCCCCGTCCTGGGCATGATGAACCAGCCTTTCACCCGAGAGCGCTTCTGGGGCGATGGCGGGCAGGCCCGTTGGCGTGGTCTATCGGGCGAGCGCGCCTTGATGACCCGTCCCTGCACCTCCTTGGCCGATGCGACGTTGATGACGACGACGCCAACCATGTTTTCGGGCGACGAACACCAAAAGTATCAAGCGGTGGAAAGCGAAGTCCGTCTCGCGCGCTATGGCTGCGATTGCTATGCCTATTGCGTGCTGGCAGCCGGCCATGTCGATGCCATCATCGAAACCAGCTTGAAGCCGCATGATGTTGTTGCGCTTGTGCCGATCGTTGAAGGTGCAGGCGGGGTCATCACGACATGGGACGGTGGCCCCGCTGCGCAAGGCGGTGCCATTGTTGCGTCAGGCGACAAGCGCCTTCATGACATCATTCTTGAAAAGCTAGCAACGGCGTAACTGCTGGCTCGGCCATAAACGCATCGAAAGCGCGCCAGAACCATGCGCGCGTGGCATTTGTTTCAATCAAAATCTCGTGCTCACAATCGGCGAGTGTCAAAAACTCCCCATGTGGCAAAGCGTCGAAAAATGCTTGTGCAGCAAGCGCCGACGTAACCCGATCATGTGCACTAGCCAATCCCAAAAGCGGTGTTGAGACGCGCGAAGCTACACGGCTGATGCGACGCATGGCTTGAAAGCTTGTTGCCACCCATCGGATAGTCGGATCGCCTAAGCCAATGCTTGGTACCGCTTCCAGAATCTGGCGAGAACGCGCGTGTCTTCTCGCATCGCGCGTCAATATGTTATTGGCGAAGGGCTTGAAGAGGGCAGGCGTGTCATTTCCACCTGGCACAAAGCGCTCGCCCATCCCCAAACGCGTGAGCGCGCGCGCGAGTGTTTCGGCCATGCGCGGGTGTGGCACTAAGCTAATATCCAGCATCGGCGCCGTTGTGACGGCGCGCGCGAAAACATCTGGATGACGGGCGAGCGCATCAATCAATATCGCGCCTCCCATCGAATGGCCGAAGCCAAAATAGGGGCGTGGTACCCCGCTCGTCCGTAGCCAATTAAGGGCAGCCTCTAAGTCATAATGATAATCAGAAAAGGCCCGAACATGTCCTTTGCGCGGGTCAGCCAAGAGCCGCTCTGAGCCACCTTGTCCGCGCCAATCAAAGGCAAAAACGGCGAAGCCTCTGCCCTGCCATTCAGCGATTGTCTCAAAATACTTCTCAACGGCCTCGCTGCGACCCTGTAAAATCAGAAGAGTGCCCCGTGCTATGCCATGCGCAGGCCAAAACGCGCCGCGCAAACGGACACCATCCGCTGTCGTCAGGATTGCCAAAACCGTACCGTGAGGTTCCGGGTTAAACTCGGCCCCAAACAAACGGGATAAAACCTCCTGCGGCACCCTCTTGAATCCTTTTTGCTTCGCTCCCATCTGAATGATGCACCGGCCATGTTGGCGGTGCAAGGATAGCCCGACCATAAGGTGGGCTACCCGCATGTCGCTTCAAAGGAGGATATGCCATGCGCACATTTGATCTCTCGCCGCTTTATCGCAATACGGTTGGCTTCGATCGCCTGTTCAAGATGGTCGATCAGCTTGCGGATCCGCAGCAGAATAGCTACCCGCCCTATAACATTGAGCGGCTCAACGAAAATGATTACCGCATTTCCATTGCGGTGGCTGGCTTCACCGATCATGAGCTTTCGATCGAGTCGAAGGAAAACTCGCTCATCGTCCGCGGTGAAAAGAATGTCGAAGACGCGTCTGACAAGCCGGAATATCTCTATCAGGGTATCGCCGCGCGCGCTTTCGAGCGCCGTTTCCAACTCGCTGATCACGTTCTTGTGAATGGCGCGCGTCTGGAAAACGGCTTACTTCACATCGAGCTGCATCGCGAGATTCCGGAAGCAAAGAAGCCGCGCGTCGTTCCGATCACGACATCCGGTGCTAAAGCCATCGAGACGACGGCTGAACAAAAAGCTGCTGCTTAACTGCAGCATATCATTCTGGATTGACCTCCAAACGAAAAGGCGCCCCGCAAGGAGCGCCTTTTTTTGCAATGTGTTTAGTACCCATTATTCGGCGGCGGCGCGGTGCCCTGCCACTACCGCGAGCACCGCATCGACCTCTTCGGCCTTTGTTGCAAAGCTTGTCACAAAACGCAGAAAAGCTTCATCGTCTCTGATCGTGAAACCATCGGGAACACAATTGCTCGACCAAGGTGCCGCGCGGATTTCGGCTTCATCCAAGGCCTTTTTCGCCGCCAGCGGAACGACAACGAAAACCTCATTCGCATCAACAGGCCAAGGTAGGCGCGCGCCAGGAGTTTGGTGCAATCCCTGCGCCAGTTTTTGGGCCATCGCGTTTGCATGCGTTCCATTCTTGATCCAATGGTCGTTCTCGAGATAGCCAATCATCTGCGCACCGAGAAGGCGGCCCTTCGATAGTGTGTGTCCGCCGCGCTTGCGGCGATATTGGAAGTTTTCTGCCAAAGCAGGATCGAAGAAAATCACGGCCTCGCAGGCAAGGCATCCATTCTTCGATGCGCCGAACGTGACAACATCGATGCCGGCCTTCCATGTCATCTCTGCCGCCGTGCAACCGAGCGCCAGCATGGCGTTGGTAAAGCGAGCGCCATCAAGGTGCGTTTTCAACCCATGCTTTTTCGCAAATGCTGTGAACGTACGAATTTCATCCAGTGTGTAGATTGTCCCAGCCTCTGTCACCTGCGAGATCGAAAGCGCGGCGGGTTGGACTGATTTGACGACGCCTTTGCCAAAACGGGCCAATTGCTCTTCAAGGGCGGCGATTGTCATTTTGCCATTGGCACCCGGCACACCAACGATTTTGGCCCCATCGGTAAACATTTCCGGCGCACCGCATTCATCGTCCATCACATGGCTTTCGGCGTGGCAGAACACGGCACCCCATGGCGGCGTCAGTGCTGCAAGGGCGAGCGCATTTGCACCCGTCCCCGTCGCAACCATGAAATTCTGAACCTCGCGCTCGAACACCTGCGAGAGGAGCTCCGTTGCCTTGGCTGAGAAAGGATCCGTGCCATAAGGCGCCGCGGCCCCATCATTGGCGGCGATAAGCGCCTCCAAAACGGGGCGGCTCGCCCCCACCACATTGTCGCTTGCAAGATTGATCATCACCTGAGCCCTGCCTTGGCCGCCGCATCCGGCGGGGGCAAATCCATGACAGAAAGGCTCGTCATCGCCAACCCGGGGGTACAAGGAGACGGCCTTGCGCAATGGAATGGACAGTTCCCATTGTCCAACTTTCCATTTGTTACCCGAAACTGCCGCTTTCGGTAATTTCGGCCAAGAAAATCTGACGATTCTCGCATAACCCCGCTTGTGTCGAAAAAGGAAATCTGCCATCTTCGCAGCAGATAGGACAGGGTTACTGTCCCAATCGGGTGAGCGTTACAACTCATCCCCTATGGAACGCGGATATGCAGGGCGAGACGTTGAAAACGCGCAAAACGACCGGGGCACGGGCCTCGCGCTTTGCCGTGCGCGCCGCCCGTAAACCGCGAGACTGACGGGCGGCCCGGTTCCCGGAGACGCCCGCAGCGAAGGCGGGCGCAACGCGGGGCGCGTCCGTTTCTCGATCCTTCTGGCCCCGTTCGTGCATTCAGGATGACGCCCGGTTGATCCCGGGCTGACGAACCGGAGCGAGACAATGACGAGCGCGAATAACGGAATTGAGGCTGGTTTGAACGCCGTGCAGGCGGACGCTGCCGCGAAAAAGCCGCTCGTCCTAACGGACCCGGCGCTTCCCGACGCTCAGGGCCTTTACGACCCGGCGTTCGAAAAGGATTCATGCGGCGTCGGCTTTGTGGCTGACATGAAGAACCGCAAGTCACACGCCATTGTCGAGATGGGTTTGCAGATCCTGCTCAATCTCGATCATCGCGGTGCCGTGGGCGCTGATCCAAAAGCAGGCGACGGGTGCGGCATGCTTGTGCAGATTCCGCACAATTTTCTTGCGGAAGAAGCCAAGCGTCTTGGTTTCGCCCTGCCGCAACCGGGCGATTATGCCGTCGGTATGCTTTTCCTCCCGCGCGACAAAGACGGGAACGCGCTTTGCCGCCAGCTCGTCGAGAAGGTCGTTGCGGATGAAGGCCAAGTTTTCTTAGGTTGGCGCGATGTGCCAGTGAATAGTTCCTGCCTTGGCGAGTCAGTAAAGCCAAGTGAACCTAACATTGTTCAGATTTTTGTTGGTCGCGGCGAAGCCACCCGGGCTGGCGATGATTTCGAGCGACGCCTTTTCGTTCTGCGCAAGGTGATTTCCAACACCATTTACGCCATGAACGACAAGCGCACGAAGGGCTTTTACCCTGTATCCCTGTCGCATAGGACAGTGGTGTATAAGGGGCTCCTGCTTGCCACCCAACTCGGCGATTATTTCGCCGATCTTAACGATCCGCGATTCGAAAGTGCGGTCGCGCTTGTGCATCAGCGCTTCTCAACCAACACCTTCCCCACCTGGTCTCTCGCGCATCCGTACCGCATGGTCGCGCATAATGGTGAAATCAACACGCTGCGCGGCAATGTGAACTGGATGGCGGCGCGTCAGGCGTCCGTTGATTCCGATTTGTTTGGCTCGGAAATTTCGAAGCTCTGGCCGATTTCATATGAAGGCCAGTCGGACACGGCGTGCTTCGACAACGCGCTCGAATTCCTCGTGCAGGGTGGCTACTCACTCGCCCATGCGATGATGATGCTGATCCCCGAAGCATGGGCTGGCAATCCGCTGATGGATGAAGAGCGCCGCGCTTTCTATGAATACAATGCCGCGCTGATGGAGCCGTGGGACGGCCCCGCTGCGGTCGCGTTCACCGATGGCCGCCAGATTGGTGCGACGCTTGATCGTAACGGTCTGCGTCCGGCCCGCTATTTCGTCACCGATGACGGCCTTGTCGTCATGGCGTCTGAGATGGGCGTTCTGCCGACGCCGGAAGAAAAGATCGTCAAAAAATGGCGTCTGCAACCCGGCAAGATGCTGCTTGTCGACCTCGAACAGGGCCGCATCGTTTCCGATGAAGAGATCAAGGAAAGCCTTTCGCGCGCCCATCCTTATCAGGAATGGCTCAATCGTACGCAGATCGTGCTCGAAGATTTGCGCCCCGTGGAACCGCGCGCGGCGCGCACCGACGTGTCCTTGCTCGATCGCCAGCAAGCCTTTGGTTACACGCAGGAAGATATCGCCATCCTGCTTGAGCCGATGGCAACAACAGGGCAGGAAGCGACAGGCTCGATGGGCACCGATACGCCGATCTCCGCCATGTCGGACAAGGCCAAGCTGCTTTACACCTATTTCAAGCAGAACTTCGCGCAGGTGACCAACCCGCCGATTGATCCGATCCGTGAAGAACTCGTGATGTCGCTTGTGTCCTTCATCGGGCCGCGTCCGAACATTTTCGATCGCGATGGCAATTCCTATCGCAAGCGCCTTGAAGTACGTCAGCCGATTTTGACCAATGTCGACCTCGAAAAGATCCGCTGCATCGGTCATTTCGAAGATTCGTTCGATACCAAGACGCTCGACATCACCTATCCGGCTGAGCAGGGCGAAGCGGGCATGGCTGATGCGCTCGAACGGTTGTGCGAACGCGCGGAAGCGGCTGTGAAGGGCAAGTATAACATCATTGTTCTGTCGGATCGCATGGTCGGTTCGGATCGGATTCCGATCCCGGCTCTGCTCGCGACGGCGGCCGTTCATCATCATTTGATCCGCAAGGGTCTGCGTACTTCCGTTGGCCTCGTCGTCGAAACCGGCGAAGCGCGCGAAGTTCATCATTTCTGCTGCCTCGCCGGTTATGGCGCAGAAGCGATCAACCCCTATCTCGCCTTCGAAACATTGGCATCGATGGCAAAGGACTTCCCGGAATCGATCGATGCCTATGAAGCGCAGAAGCGTTTCATCAAGTCAGTCGGCAAGGGCATCCTGAAGGTCATGTCCAAGATGGGCATCTCGACCTACCAATCCTATTGCGGCGCGCAGATTTTCGATGCGGTGGGTTTGGCGGATGATTTCGTCGCGAAATATTTCGCTGGTACGCATTCGCGTATCGGAGGCGTGGGCCTTGCTGAAGTTGCCCATGAAACTGTCACACGCCACAGTGATGCATTCGGCAATTCGCCGGTCTATCGTTCGGCGCTCGATGTTGGCGGCGAATATGCCTACCGCATTCGCGGTGAGGCCCATGCGTGGTCGCCCGAATCGGTGTCGCTCTTGCAGCATGCCGTGCGTGGTAACGCGCAGGACAAATATCGCGATTACGCCAAGCTCCTCAACGAGCAGAATGAACGCCTGCTGACCGTGCGCGGCCTTTTCCGTATCAAGGATGCGGAAGAAGACGGCCGTAAGCCAGTTCCGCTCTCGGAAGTCGAACCCGCGTCCGAAATCGTTAAGCGCTTCGCCACCGGTGCGATGTCGTTCGGCTCAATTTCGCGCGAAGCGCATACGACGCTTGCTGTCGCGATGAACCGTATCGGCGGCAAGTCGAACACGGGTGAGGGCGGTGAAGAAGCTGATCGCTTCAAGCCCATGAAGAATGGCGATTCCATGCGCTCTGCGATCAAGCAGGTCGCCTCAGGCCGCTTCGGCGTGACGACGGAATATCTCGTCAATTCCGACATGATGCAGATTAAGATGGCGCAGGGTGCCAAGCCCGGCGAAGGCGGCCAGTTGCCAGGCCATAAAGTCGATGCCGTCATCGCAAAGGTGCGCCACTCGACACCGGGCGTCGGCCTGATTTCGCCGCCGCCGCATCACGATATTTATTCGATCGAAGATCTTGCCCAGCTCATCTACGATTTGAAGAACGTCAATCCGACGGCGCAGGTTTCGGTGAAGCTCGTCTCGGAAATCGGCGTCGGCACTGTCGCTGCCGGTGTGTCGAAGGCGCGTGCCGATCACGTTACGATTTCCGGCTTTGAAGGTGGCACGGGCGCGTCCCCCCTCACCTCGATCAAGCATGCCGGGAGCCCATGGGAAATCGGTTTGGCCGAAACCCATCAGACATTGGTGCTCAACGGTCTGCGTTCGCGCATTGCCGTTCAGGTCGATGGTGGCTTGCGCACAGGTCGCGACGTCATCATCGGTGCGCTGTTGGGAGCCGATGAATTCGGCTTCGCCACGGCGCCTTTGATTGCGGCCGGCTGCGTGATGATGCGCAAATGCCATCTCAACACCTGCCCCGTCGGCATTGCGACGCAGGATCCCGTGCTGCGCAAGCGTTTCGTCGGACAGCCTGAGCAGGTCATCAACTTCTTCTTCTTTGTCGCCGAAGAAGTGCGTGAGGAAATGGCGCGTCTCGGCTATCGCACGATGAACGAGATGATTGGTCAGATGCAGATGCTCGACCGCGAAAAGGCGATCGGCCATTGGAAAGCAAAGGGCCTCGATTTCTCGAAGCTCTTCCATAAGCCTCAGGCTTCGAAGCAGACTGAGATCTTCCACTCGATGGTCCAAGATCACAATCTCGGTTCGGTGCTTGATCGTACGCTCATTGAAAAGGCGAAATCTGCAATTGAAGTCGGGAAGCCGGTGCAGATCGAAACCGCGATCAAGAGCCTCAACCGCACAACAGGCGCGATGCTCTCGGGCGAAGTGGCGAAGCGTTATGGGCATAAGGGCCTGCCCGATGACACAATCCATGTGAAGTTGAAGGGCACGGCCGGCCAAAGCTTCGGTGCTTGGGTGGCACATGGCGTTACGCTCGAACTCGAAGGCGAAGCGAACGACTATGTCGGCAAGGGCCTCTCGGGCGGTCGCCTCATTGTCTACCCGCCGAAGGAAGCCACGAAGATCGTGCCGGAAGAGTCGATCATCGTCGGCAACACCGTGCTGTACGGCGCGATCCTCGGCGAGTGCTATTTCCGCGGCGTCGCGGGCGAGCGTTTTGCGGTCCGCAATTCGGGCGCTATCGCCGTCGTCGAAGGCACGGGCGATCATGGCTGCGAGTACATGACAGGCGGGGTCGTCGCTGTGATTGGTAAGACAGGACGCAATTTCGCGGCCGGCATGTCGGGCGGCATTGCGTATGTTCTTGATGACGAGGGTGATTTCGACCAGCGCTGCAATCTGGCCATGGTGGAACTCGAACCCGTCATCGCCGAAGAAGATGCCAATGAAAAGTTCAACCACCAGACCGGCGATCTCATCGCCCATGGCCGGGTTGAAATCATGCGCGATCTCACCCGCAACGATGCGGCGCGTCTGCGCATGTTGATCACCAACCACCTCAAATACACAGGCTCAGCGCGTGCGCGTCAGATCCTCGACAATTGGGGTCATTATCTGCCGAAATTCCGCAAAGTGATGCCGGTCGAATATCGCCGCGCACTCGAGGAATTGATGACGGAAAACGAAAAGCGGCCTGTGGCCGTTGCGGGAGCTTGATCGATGGGCAAGGTAACAGGCTTTCTGGAAATCGAACGTCGCGACCGGGGTTATAATCCGGCCGCGGATCGAATCCGCAATTTCAAAGAATTCGTGATCCCGCTCTCCGAAGAGGCGACGAAGGATCAGGCTTCCCGTTGCATGAGTTGCGGCATTCCCTACTGCCACAATGGCTGCCCGGTGAATAACCAGATCCCGGATTGGAACGATCTCGTCTATCATGGCGACTGGGCGAACGCGCTGCGCAATCTCCATTCGACGAATAACTTCCCGGAATTTACCGGCCGCATCTGCCCTGCACCGTGCGAAGCCTCCTGCACGCTTAACCTTCAGGATGCGCCGGTCACGATTAAGACGATTGAGTGCGCCATCGTCGATCGCGGTTGGAAGGAAGGCTGGATCGTTCCCGAACCCGCCAAGACACTCACGGGCAAGCGCGTCGCGATTGTCGGTTCTGGCCCGGCCGGTTTGGCAGCGGCGCAGCAACTCGCGCGCGCCGGGCATGAAGTCCATGTGTTTGAGAAGCACGCCAAGGCGGGCGGTCTGCTACGCTATGGCATTCCCGATTTCAAAATGGAAAAGCACCTCATCGATCGCCGCATCAAGCAGATGGAAGGCGAGGGCGTTGTGTTCCATTATAACATCAATGTCGGCATCGATCGTTCGATCGCCGATCTCAAGGCGAATTATGACGCTGTCATCATGGCGGGTGGAGCTGAAAAGCCGCGCGACATTCCTGTGCCGGGTCGCGATCTCGCCGGAATCCATTTCGCGATGGATTTCCTGCCGCAGCAGAACCGCCGCGTGTCGCATGAGCCTGTGAAGTCAAATGCGCCGATCCTCGCGAATGGTAAGCATGTCGTCGTCATCGGCGGCGGCGATACCGGTTCGGACTGCATCGGTACGTCAATTCGTCAGGGTGCGCTGTCGGTCACGCAGATCGAAATCATGCCGCAGCCGCCGGAGAAGGAAAACAAGCTCCTCACCTGGCCGAATTGGCCGATGAAGATGCGCACATCCTCATCGCAGCAGGAAGGCGCAGAACGCGATTTTGCCGTCAACACCGTCTCCTTCGAAGGTGAGGACGGCGCGGTCAAGGCGCTCCATTGCGTGCATGTGGATGAAAAGTTCCAGCCGATTCCCGGCACGGAGTTTTCTATTGCGGCCGATCTCGTGCTGCTCGCCATGGGCTTCGTTTCGCCCCTTCACGATGGCATGGTGAGCGAACTGGGTGCCGAACTCGATCCGCGCGGCAATGTCAAAGCCGATACGATGCATTACAAGACGAGCGTCGAGAAGGTTTACGCCACGGGCGACATGCGCCGCGGCCAATCGCTCGTCGTATGGGCGATCCGCGAAGGCCGTCAGGCAGCCCGCGCGGTCGATCTCGATCTGATGGGCAAGACGACGCTGCCGCGTTGATCCTGTCGGCACGGAATAGAAAAGGCGGCTTCGGCCGCCTTTTTTTATTTCAGAAGTTTCTGCACCGTCGCCGTGTTTGGATAGCCATCGGGGCGCAGGCCGTTCTTTTCCTGAAACGCAATTAGCGCCTCACGCGTTTTCGAGCCGAAACGTCCGTCGGGCTCGCCGACATCGTAGCCGAGCGATTTCAATTTTTTCTGAATGGCCATGCGTTCGTTGAGCCCCATGGGCTTTTCGTGCTTCGGCCATACGCCTTGGATTGCGGGTCCGCCCGCAATCCTGTCGGCAAGATGGGCTACGGCCAACGCATAGGCGTCCGACGCATTATAGGCTTTGATCGCGGCGTAATTGGCCGTGATCAGAAAGGCCGGTCCCTCAGCACCGGCGGGTAAGAATAGACTCGCCTCGGCGCTGCCGCCCAGCGCACCTCCATCGGTGCGTTTCACCCCAACACGCGCAAACTGGCTGAACGTGCCGCGCCTGTTGCGGTAATCAAAGGCCTTCGGGAGCGTAACTTCGAAGCCCCATGGCAGATCGCGGACCCAGCCTTTTTCCTTAAGATAATGCGCGGTCGAGGCGAGCGCGTCGACGGGATCGTTCCATATGTCGCGCTTGCCGTCGCCATTGCCGTCGACGGCATATTGGCGGAAGGTCGAGGGCATGAATTGCGTGTGCCCCATTGCGCCCGCCCACGAGCCTTTCATAGCGCTGCGCCCGACATGGCCCTGCTGGAGGATCGCCATCGCCTCGATGAGTTCATCGCGGAAAAATTCACCGCGGTAGCGTTCATAGGCAAGGGTCGCGAGCGAGCGGATGATGTCTTTGCTCCCGGTCGCACTGCCGAAGCTTGTCTCAATGCCCCAGATCGCAAGAACGATGTACGGGTCGACGCCGGTCTTCTCGGATATGCGGTCAAGCAGGCTTGCATAGTCGCGCGCACGCGCTTCGCCCTGTGCGATCCGCGAGGATCCGACGGCTCCTTCGAGATACGACCAGACAGGCTTGACGAATTCTGACTGTTTCTTGGTGAGCGCGATGATGGCCGGATCGAGCGTGACGCCAGCCATCGCCTGGTCGAAAATCGCTCGGTTGATGCCCTTAGCTCTAGCGGCGGGCCACAGCGTCTGCTCCACCCAGGTTTGGAAGCCCCCACCCTGCTGCGTTTGTGCCGGGGCGGCAGGCTTGGCGATGGCAAAGCCGGATAAGGGCGCCATCAGGCACAGGCAGGCAAGGAGGATACGGACGATCATGGCGGGGTCCAACGTAACGCAACCGGGTTTCCGTTCATCTCCTGTAAAGGTTGAATTTGCGTTGATGCCGTCAAGTTCAGGCCGTGCTTGCCTTGATCTCGGGCCTGCCCCAAAAAGGCGGAACAGACCCGATCGATGCGCCGGAAACAGGGATTGAAGAGTTCGATGAGCCGCAAGATCCGTAAGGCCGTGTTCCCCGTTGCCGGGCTTGGCACCCGCTTTCTGCCTGCCACCAAGGCCGTACCGAAAGAGATGCTGACGGTGGTCGACCGTCCCGTGATCCAGCATGTCGTCGATGAGGCGCGTGCGGCGGGCATTGAGCATTTCGTTTTTGTCACAGGCCGTGGCAAGGCTGTCATCGAAGATCATTTTGACATGCATTTCGAGCTTGATCGCACGCTGGCTGAACGCGGCAAGATCAAGGAGCTCGAAGCTCTCGCAAACGATCTGCCCGAGGCCGGCCAGACGAGCTTCACGCGCCAACAAGCGCCGCTCGGTCTCGGCCATGCCGTCTGGTGCGCGCGCGACATTGTTGGTGATGAGCCTTTTGCGTTGCTTTTGCCCGATATGCTCCATCACGGCAAACAGCCTTGTCTGGCGGGCATGATCGACGCCTATGAAAGTCATGGCGGCAATCTCGTCGCGGTTTACGAAGTGCCTGATAGCGATACGCATCAATATGGCATTTGCGGCGTCAAGGATAAGAACGGCGCACTTGCAATTACACAGATGGTTGAAAAGCCGAAGCAAGGGACGTCGCCGTCGAATCTGGCAATCTCTGGGCGTTATATTCTTCAGCCTGAAATCTTTTCGATTCTCGAAACGCAGGAGCGTGGCGCTGGTGGCGAAATCCAGCTGACGGATGCGATGATCACGCTCGCGCAAAAGCAGGATTTTTACGCCCATGTTTTCGATGGCGCGATTTATGATTGCGGCATGAAGATCGGCTTTCTGATGGCCAACCTTATGCTCGGCCTCGAGCGACCGGATCTCGGCCCTGAATTGCGCAAAGCCATCGCCGGGCTGAAATGATCAGCGAACGACTTTTAATCCTGCCATAAAGATATTCGCTTCGTAGCTGTTAAATTTGTAGGTGGATGTCAAGACGTCGCGCTGTGCAGTGACGCGCCCAACGAGATAGCGTGTGATGGCATATTCGGCTGCTATTTCGCCGAGGGCGCGATTCTGCTCACCGGGTACGCCGACATATTCAGCGCGGCTCAGGTCGAGATTGGCAAACAAAGCGAGCCTGGCTCCAAACAATTGCTGCCATGTTGCCCCGATAAGGTTTTCCTTAGCACCGAAGGCCCCGCCGATCGTCGTTTCATTGATGCCCGTGCGGATGCGGCCTTGCAGCGAGGCCGTCGGCGAAATCTGCCATGCCCCAATCAAGCCGAAGACTGGCCATTGTGTCGTTTTCACAAGGGCATTTTCATAATCGCGCCATAGATATCCGGCATAGCCTTCAGCCGTCACCTTGTCGTTGAGTCTGTAGCTAAGGCCGACTGTCGGTTGATAGCCGTTGGAACTGCGCTGAATATTGTTGATTTAAGTCCCCTCGTAATTGCGCCGGTCCATCAAGAGCTCGACATAGGGTGTCAGCCTATCATTGACTTCATAGCCGCCGCGTAAGGCACCCATCGTCGTGGTGTAAGATCGGCCTGGTGTCTGTGCGACATCGGTGAACCCTTCCCACAAACCGAGCGATGCAAAGAATTGACCAAATTTCTTCAACACTCTGGCGCTGCCCCACACTTCGTTCACCGTGGCATCAGGGGCTGCGAGCACGAGATTTTCGGGCGATTGCTCGGATAGCGATGAAGCGCGTGCGTTCAAGAACAGCCACGTGCTGTCGTTGATGTCATAGCGATAGGTCGCATCCGCGACACCATCGAAACGATTGGCGGAATCGACCTGCTGATAGCTGAACATGCGTCCGCGCAGATTAACTGTCAGGGCATTCCTGTCCCAGTTCGATTCTGCATCGAGCTTGAATGCGGGGCTGATGAGAGACGAGCCCTTGGCGAAAGCGTTGGGTACGCGACGGGGATTCGTATCGTAGCCGACATTCACTTCGATGGCGGGGCGCAAGGTGAACCGCCCGAGGGTGAGCGTGTCAGTTTGCGCCGAACCCGTAATCAGCTCGGGATCCGGCATTCTCGGTCGGTCTCCCGGGACGCCCGCACCCGCCAGCAATGCCCCCGACGGTGCTAGACCAACAGCCGCAGTCAGCTCGACAGGGGCCGGCGGTGATGCTCTCGACGGTAGCGACGCGTTGCGCGTCGGCAATTCCGGCGCAGGCAGACTAGGACGGATCGGAAGAGGGTCTGCCGGATCGGAGACTGGCGCCGACCTCGCTGCTGTTCGCGCCTCTGCCAAGGGCGGTGCACCGGCAATCGGCCAGATGCCCTGCGCGCGCGCAGGCTCGGCGGCCAATAGTGTCGCCGCAATTAACCAAGGGCTCATCGATAATGAGCGAAGCGAGAAAAATCGTCTCACGGCATTCCTTCGCGTCCAGAACATCCGGCTACAACGCGACACGCCGATCCCGCACCATGGCCTTGTCATGGTTAAAGAGCCGTGAAATCGTAGATTTGACAGGGCGTCAGGGCCTGCCTAATCCCATGCCCATGAACGACACACCCTCGCGCGAACAGATCATCCGCTCGGCTCTCCAGACGCTCGAGGCCGAGCAGGCGGGACTCGGCGTTTTGGCCGCGGCGCTTGCCAACGGTCTGGGCGATGCATTCTCGGCTGCGGTCTCGCACATTGCTGCCGCTGCTGGCCGGGTGATTGTCACTGGCATGGGCAAGTCCGGCCATGTCGGCCGTAAGATTGCTGCCACGCTCGCCTCGACGGGTACGCCTGCCTATTTCGTCCATCCCGGTGAAGCGAGCCATGGCGATCTCGGCATGATCCAGCCCGACGATGTCATTCTGGCCTTGTCATGGTCTGGAGAGACCGCTGAATTGCGTGACATCGTCGCTTATGCGGCGCGCTTTCGTGTGACCTTGATCGGCATGACGGCGGGCACGGACTCAGCGCTCGCGCAACAAGCTGACATTCTCCTGCTTCTGCCGTCCGCCAAGGAAGCCTGCCCGAACGGGCTCGCCCCGACGACATCGACAACGATGCAATTGGCGATGGGTGATGCGCTCGCGGTTGCGCTGCTTGAAGTACGCAGTTTCAAGCCGGAAGATTTCCGCGTCTATCATCCGGGTGGAAAGCTCGGTGCCCAACTCAAGCAATTGCGCCACATCATGCATGGTGGCGAGCGTTTGCCATTGGTCACGCGCGGCAGTGCTATGGCGGAGGCCATCGTCACCATGAGTGCCAAGGGTTTCGGTTGCGCACTGGTCGTCGAAAGCAATGGACAATTGGCCGGCATCGTCACCGATGGCGATTTGCGCCGTCATATGGGCCCCGATCTCACCGCCAAGACTGTCGAGGCCGTGATGACGAAAAATCCCGTTACGCTGCCACCCACTGCGCTGGTCGCCGAAGCGTTGGAAATGGTCGAGACCCGTAATATCGGTGCCATCATCGTGGCTGAACAAGGCCGTCCAACGGGACTTGTCCATGTCCTCGATCTGCTGCGGATTGGTGCAGCCTGAGTTTAATAAAAAAGAGCGGGAAAGCCCCGCTCTTTTGAATGTCGTTATCGCCCTAACGATTTAATGTTAAATCCAGCCTTGCAATTCACGCTCGACGATTGCGCGGATGACCGCCATGCCCTCGTCTGAATCGTTGAGGCACTTGATATAGGCGAATTCTTCGCCGCCATTATGCTCGAAAATCTCGCGGTTCTCGCCATCGAGTTCTTCGAGCGTCTCAAGGCAATCCGAAGAGAAGCCAGGCGCAATCAGTACAAGCTTTTTCACGCCTTTTTTGGCGAGAGCTTCCACCGTCTCGTCGGTATAGGGCTTGAGCCATTCCGCTGGCCCGAAGCGCGATTGGAAGCTCATCATGAATTTATCGGGGGAAAGCCCCATCGCCTCACGCATCAGCCGCCATGTCTTTACGCATTGGCAGTGATACGGGTCGCCTTTGAGAAGATATTCTTTCGGTACGCCATGGAACGTGGCGAGAATTACGTCCGGTTCGAAATCGAGTTGCGCAAGCCCCTTCTTCAATGAGGTCACCATCGATTGAATATAGGCCGGGTCGTCATGGTAAGGTGGCGCCACGCGCAATGTTGGCTGCCAGCGCATCTGCATCAGCGCTTCGAACGTCTTGTCACAAGCTGTAGCGGTCGTTGCCGCCGCATATTGTGGATAGAGCGGGACAAGCAGAACACGGTCGCAGCCCTGCGCCTGCAAGGCTTCCAACCGCGATTTGATCGAGGGGTTGCCGTAGCGCATGGCCCAGTCCACGACGATCTTGTCGGAGAGCTCCGGCGCCATCGCCATGAGTTTTTCGGCCTGTGAGCGGGTGATTGTCTTCAAAAAGGATTCGTCGAGGTCCTTATTCCAGATCGACGCATAATCCTTACCCTTCTTCTGCGGCCTGGTCTGAAGAATGATGAGGTTGAGAAGCGGCCACCAGAGTGCGCGCGGTGTCTCGATCACGCGCTTATCGGAGAGAAATTCTTTCAAATAACGCCGCATGGGCCAGTAATCGGTGCCATCGGGCGTACCGAGATTGGTCAAAAGCACGCCGATCTTACCGATTCTAACAACCGGGTGCCCCGCCGGTAGGGGGCCGACGGCTTTCATGCGGTCAGGGCTAAAAAGTGCGTTCATTGAGGTACTCGCTTATCTTGCCCTTCATTTAGGGGAAAAACCCAGCCCGTCCAGCCCGATTTAGCCGCAGGCATTGACCTCAGGCTTGGCAAGCGGGTCCAAACTCCCCAAAACGAATAGAATTACCGGTGCTTTGGAGAGACCCATGCCTTTGATCGACCGCCGCGAGAGTATGAAGCTGGGGTTGGGTGCATTGGCGTCCGCCGCCATTCTATCGCCAGCAGCCGCCCAATCGCCTACGCGGGTCACATTCAGCTTCATCCATACCAATGACGTGTATCGCATGGGAGAAGAGAAGGGTCGTGGCGGCCTCGCCCGTTATGCCGGCGTCGTGAAGGCTGAGAAAGCTAGAAATCCAAATAGTTTCGCCACCCATGGGGGCGACACGCTTTCGCCCAGCCTGCTTTCCGGCTTTGACCAAGGCGCCCATATGGTTGACCTGTTCAATGCTGCGGGGCTCGATCTGTTTGTGCCCGGCAATCACGAATTCGATTTCGGCAAAGAGATCTACGATAAGCGGATGAACGAAGCGCAGTTCGCGATCCTCGCCGCCAATCTGCGCCGCGCCGATGGCGGCCTTGTCGGACCCACGCGCGATTCCATGATCGTCGAACGCGCTGGCATCAAAATTGGTTTTGTTGGCGCCGCTCTCCCCAACACTCCGGAATTGTCGAATTCGGGCGACATCAAATTCGGCCCAGGCGTTGAAACGGTGGTACGCGAGGCTAAAGTGCTACGCGAGAAAGGGGCCGACTTCGTCGTTGCCCTAGTCCATCTCGATAAGGCTGATGGAAGTAAACTTGTCGAGATGCGCGCTGCCGATCTGATCCTGCAAGGTCACAATCATGATCTGCGCATAATTTATGATGGCCGCACAGCTTTGTGTGAATCCAGCGAAGATGCGCAATACATCACGGTCGTCGATATCGCGATGGATCTAAAGGTCGATGGTACAAAAAGAACGCTGGCATGGTGGCCTGAGTTTCGCGTCATCGACAGCGCTAATGTGAAACCCGATCTGGCGGTCGCCGCTAAAGTTAAATCCTACGAAGCTGTTCTGTCGGCAGAGCTTGACGTGAAGCTGGCCACCCTCGCAGCGCCGCTCGACTCTCGCACAAATATTATCCGTTCGCAGGAAGCAGCCATCGGGAATTTCATTGCAGATGCACTCCGCGACACGTTGGGCACTGAGATTACGCTGATCAATGCAGGCGGCATCCGTGCCAATAAGGAATATCCAGCAGGCGCCGAAGTGACACGGCGAGACATTCTGGCTGAGATGCCGTTTGGCAATCGCGGTGTCCGCATCGAGATTTCCGGAAAAGTAATCAAGGCGGCGCTTGAGAATGGCTTCTCACAGCTCGAGAATACCGCCGGTCGCTTTCCGCAGGTCTCCGGCATGAAGGTGGAGTATGACAAAACGAAACCGGTGGGAAGCCGTGTCGTTTCCATCGTTGTTAACGGTGCGCCGCTCGACGAAGCGAAGATCTATTCGGTCGCAACAAATGACTTCATGCTGCGCGGTGGAGATGGCTACACGATGCTCGCGGGCCAGATGAAGCCGACAGTCGATTCGGGAGGCCCGCTGATGGCCAGCGACGTCATGTCTTATGCGCGCAAGCTCGGCTCCATCAACGCTAAGGTTGAAGGCCGCATCGTCGCCAAATAAGAGCCAAGCAAGATCAGCCGACGGGACGCTCGTCGGCGATCACCTTACCATCATTTGGCAGGCTGCCGGGCGCAACCAGTTCAATCTTGCCGCTGAGTTTGGTGATGGCTTTCACGCTTTCCCCAAGTGCTGCAACGAGGGCATCGTTGCAATCTGTCGCTTCCGCCCGCAATGTCATCGCATCTTGATCATTGTCGCGCGTGATGACGAGGCGCAGTCTCTTGAGTTCGGGGTGGCGCTTGCCGATTTCGGCAATCTGTTCGGGACGCACGAACATGCCTTTCACCTTCGCCGTCTGATCGGCGCGGCCCATCCAACCCTTGATGCGTAAGCCTGTGCGCCCGCACGGCGATGCATCCGGCATAAACGCTGAAAGGTCGCCTAGCGCGAGGCGGATCATGGGGTGATGCATGTTGAAGGATGTCACGACGATCTCGCCGACTTCCCCTTCATTCACTGGGTCGCCCGTACCCGGACGCACGATTTCGAGGATGACGTCTTCATTGACGATCATTCCCTCCCGCGCCGCCGTTTCGTAAGCGATGACGCCGACATCGGCGGTAGCGTAGCATTGATAGGCGACAATGCCCTTGGCGGCGAAGAGATCGCGCAGACTCGGCGTGAACGCACCGCCTGAAACGAACGCCTTCTTGAGCGAGGAAACGTCTTTGCCAGTCTCCTGCGCCTTGTCGAGAATGATTTTCAGAAAATCAGGCGTTCCGGCATAAGCCACGGGGCGGAGTTGCTGAATGACCTCAAGTTGCTGATCGGTATTGCCGGGACCTGCCGGAATAATGGGACAGCCGAGCGCGCGCGCGCCCGAATCCATCACAAAGCCGCCCGGTGTCAGGTGATAGCTGAACGTGTTCAGCACGATATCTCCCTTCCGAAAACCGGCGGCAAACATCGCCCGCGCACAGCGCCAAACATCGTCCTCGCGGCTTTCGGCTTCGAAGATCGGACCGGGAGAAGCGAACAGGCGGCCATCATCGCTTGTATCGCCAATGAAACCCGCGAAAGGTGGATCAGCCTTCTGTAGAGCCGGTAGCTCGGATTTGCGCAGGACCGGCAATGTTGCCAAAGCCGAACGAGAATTGATCTTCGCGGGATCGATCGCATCCAAATGCCGCTTCCAGCCTGGCAGTTGCATCGCCTTGCGAACCAAGGCCGGGAGGCGAGAGAGGAGATTGACCTCGCGTGCAGCAGCATCCTGTTTTTCAAGCGCGTCGAAATGTTCAGTCATGCCGCCCTCATGCCAACCAGCGCTTGCGGCGCTTGTAGCTTTTCACCTCGCGGAACGATTTGCGGTCGCCGCCTGAAACACCAAGGTAGAATTCTTTCACGTCTTCGTTCTCGCGCAAAGCCTTGGCTTCGCCGTCCATCACCACGCGCCCAGTTTCTAGAATATAGCCATAGGTCGCGTAACGGAGCGCCACATTGGTATTCTGCTCGGCCAACAGGAAGGAGACACCTTCCTTCGTGTTTAACGTTTTAACGATTTCAAATATTTCTTCGACGACTTGCGGCGCAAGGCCCATCGACGGTTCATCGAGAAGGATCATCTTCGGGCGTGACATCATCGCGCGACCAATGGCGCACATTTGTTGTTCGCCACCTGACGTGTAGCCAGCCATAGCGCTTTTACGTTGTCGCAAGCGCGGAAAGTAATCGTAAATCATGTCCACATCGCGCTTGATGGCGGCATTGCCATCGCGGCGCGTGAAGGCTCCGGTGAGAAGATTTTCTTCGATGGTGAGATGGCCGAAGCAATGACGGCCTTCCATCACTTGGATGCATCCTGTACGCACGAGATCGTTCGGGTTGAGTTTGTCGACTCGTATGCCTTCAAATTCGATCGAGCCCTTGGTGACTTCACCGCGCTCGGCACGCAAGAGATTCGAAATGGCCTTGAGCGTCGTCGTTTTGCCCGCGCCATTCGCACCTAAAAGCGCCACAATCCCGCCGCGTGGCACTTCGAGCGAAACGCCTTTCAGCACGAGAATCACGTGATCGTAGATCACTTCGATATTATTGACGGACAGAATTGTATCGGTCGCCTGTTCGGCTGCGGGCGCGGCTGAAACGGTCATGGCGTCATCTCATCGGAGGGAGAAAAGGGGCGGCGCGGGATGCGCCGCCCCAAGACAAGTTAAGAGCCTTTCTGGCAGGCTTCGCTACGGGCAGGCCAATTGTTTGATTTGGCATAATCCGCAGCCGCAGTATCGATGAGCGGCATCACGTCATCTTTCATCGGATCCATCCACTCAGATCCCTTGACCCACTTCGTGCCATCCCACTGCGCGACATAGACTTTGTTGTGGCCGTTATGGTCGTCACAGCTGAGCTTCACGGGTGCTGCGAAACCATCCATGCCCATTTCCTTGAGACGCGCAGGAGTGATGTCGAGTGCCTCGAGACCCTTGCGCATATCTTCGGAATTGATCGCCTTCTTGCCGGTGATCTTCTGCGCTGTGCGGACCGCTTCGGCGATCAGCATTGAGTTGTAGACACCGCGATTGTAGAGGTTTTCACCCACTTTTTCCTTCGGAGCTTTTGACAGGCCCTTGTCCACAACATGCTTTTGAATGTCCTGGATGACTGGGAAGTTCGTTCCAGCCGCATGGAAGTTGAGTGACTTGTAGCCTTTTGCAGCATCGCCGCCGGCACGCGCATCGTCATCGCCACCAGCCCACCATACGCCGACCAGACGCTCCATCGGGAAGTTGTTCTTCGCTGCTTCCTTGACTGCTGTGGGGTTCATCGCGCCCCAGCCCTGATTATAGATCCAGTCCGGGCGGTCGCGGCGGATGTTCAGCCAGACCGAACCCTGATTCTGCATGTCGGATGCCGCCACCGGATAAAGCTTCAATTCGAAGCCATATTTCTTTCCAAGGGCTTCAAGCAGCGCGATCGGCTCCTTGCCGAACGGCGCGTCGAGATGGATCAGGCCGATCTTTTTGCCCTTGAGCTTGTCCAAACCGCCCGATTGTTCCGCCACATGGCGGATGAAGACGGACGCGCCATCCCAATAGGTCGCCGGAGGATTGAAGATCCACGGGAAGATATTGCCCTTGGCCGATGCAGACAGGCCATACGCCATCGACAGCACGGGGATCTTATCCGCCGTTGCCTTAGGGATCATCTGCAGCGTGATGCCCGTCGAATATGGGTTATAGACGACAGGGCCTTTACCCTTCGTCGATTCATAGCACTCGATACCCTTTTTGGTGTCGTAGCCCGTTTCGCATTCTTCGACGACGATTCTGGCACCACCGATGCCACCATCGCGTTCGTTCAGCATGCGCAGATAGTCATGCATGCCATCGGCAATCGGAATCCCCGAATTGGCGAACGGACCCGTGCGATAGGTGAGGAGCGGGACATAGATCGTGTCCTGTGCCTGCACCGGGACCGCGGTCAGCGTGGTCGCCCCAGCGAGAACGGCAGCGGCCGCTCCCAGAGCGAAATGACGAAACTTCATCGTAACCTCCCAAGGTTGTGACGCGTTTGCGCGTCGTTTGAATTCTCTCCGCTTGGCTTAGCTTGGCGGAGTGTCGCGGCGATGGCCTATCCATCCCCTCAATATGGGAAGGGCCACATCCGCAATTTCTGTTTCCCGATCTGCCAGAGCCGCGCGAGGCCGTGCGGTTCGACGATCAGGAAGAAAATGATCAACCCACCCACCATAATGTGGATGAGATGTTCTGCCGTGGCACCGGATAAGGGAATGCCAATCGCCGGAAGCCCGAACTTCAAGACCGTCGGCAGCATGGAAATGAATGCGGCACCGAAGAACGACCCGATCAAACTGCCAAGGCCACCGATGATCACCATGAACAGAATGTTGAAGCTTTGATTGATATTGAAAGCGTCAGATGCCTCGCCGCCGCCATACCAGAGAAACATCATGCAAGCGCCGGCAACGCCCGCATAGAATGACGAGACAGCAAAGGCGAGCAGCTTCGTGTCGAGAAGCTTGATGCCCATCAGTTCAGCCGCAATATCCATGTCACGCACGGCCATCCATGAGCGGCCAATGCGGCCATGGACGATATTGGATGCAATCCAAGTTAATGCAACGACGATGCACAACAGCACGTAATAACGGACTTCAGGTGTCGCATTCGGCCCGACGATCGGGATACCGAACAAAGTGCGTGTCCCGACTTCGATGGCACCTGAGGCATTGTAATTGTAGAGCCATGGAATACGAACGAAGCACCATTGCAGGAAGAACTGCGCCGCTAGTGTCGCTACAGCGAGATAGAATCCTTTGATGCGCAAGCTCGGGATGCCGAAAATGATACCGACAAACGCCGAAAAGAAGCCCGACACGATGATCCAGACGATGATGTTCACGCCGGGAAAGATCGTCGTCAGCTTGTAGCAGGCATAGGCGCCGACACCCATGAACGCGCCTGTACCGAGCGAGATCAGGCCGGTATAGCCGGTGAGGATGTTGAGCCCGATCGCCGCCAGCGAGAAGACGAGGAAGGGGATCATCACCGAGGACATGATGAAATCGCTTGCCACCATCGGAATGAAGATGAAGGCAGCGGCGAGGATGAGGCCTATCCCAATGCGGTCCTGAGCGATCGGGAAGACCGCCATGTCAGAAGGATAGCTTGTCTTGTATTGGCCGGCTTCGCGGTAGAACACGCTACGGCTCCCTTAAATGCGTTCGATAATCTTTTCGCCGAACAGGCCCTGCGGCCTGAACAGCAGGAAGCCCAGCGCTATGAGATAGGCGAGCCAGCTCTCGATGCCGCCGCCCATAAGCGGACCCCAATAGAACTCGCCGATCTTCTCGCCGATGCCGATGATAAGCCCGCCGATAATTGCGCCCGGGATGGACGTAAAGCCGCCGAGGATGAGAACAGGCAGCGCCTTAAGCGCAACGACTTGCAGGGCGAAGGACACGTTCGACCGTGCGCCCCACATGATCCCAGCAACAAGCGCCACAATGCCTGCGGCGAACCAAACGATCACCCAAATCTGGTTCAGCGAAATGCCGACCGAGAGGGCCGCCTTGTGGCTGTCGGCCACTGCGCGCAACGCCCGTCCAATTCGCGTCTTCTGGAAAAAGAATGCCAACGCGCCGATCATCAGCGCTGCGATGATCGCAGCTGCAATATCGATCTTTTGAAGTTGTACGAAACCGCCGAAAGCGGGAATTTCGAGCGAGCCTTGCGGCAGCATGAAAGCCTTAGTGTTCACATCCTTCGGCTCGCCGCCGAAAATCATCTCGCCGACGCCGATCAGAATATAGGTGATTCCGAACGTCGCCATGAACAGGATAATGTCGGGCTGGTTGACAAGCGGCCTTAGGACTGTCCGCTCAATCGTAACTGCCATCAGATACATCACACCGACAGCGAGAATGAGGGCCAAGGGTGCAGGAACGCCCAAATCCTGAAATGCGATCAGGGTAAGGCCCGCAAACACCACCATCATGCCTTGCGCAAAGTTGAATACGCCCGAGGCTTTGAAGATGAGGACGAAGCCGAGCGCGATCAGCGCATAGAGGACGCCTGCGACAAGCCCTTCCCAAATCGTCTGCAAGAAAAGGTCAGGTGCCGAAACCATCTGCACGAAAGGATCGATCAGGACCATATAGAGAGAATGCATCGTCAGGCCCTCAATGCGGAACGCCGAGATAGGCGTCGATGACCTTTTGGTCACTTTTCACTGCGGCAGGTGTGCCATCGGCGATTTTGCGTCCATATTCGAGCACAACGACGCGATCGGAGAGATCCATCACCACGCCCATGTCATGCTCAATAAGCGCGATCGTGGTACCGTATTGTGTGTTCACGTCGATGATGAAGCGCGACATGTCCTCTTTCTCTTCAAGGTTCATGCCGGCCATCGGCTCGTCGAGTAGGAGCAAATCGGGTTCCATTGCCAGCGCGCGACCGAGTTCGACGCGCTTTTGCAGGCCATAGGGGAGCTTCCCGACGGGCGTTTTGCGGATCGCCTGGATTTCAAGAAAATCGATGATTTCCTCAACCACATGGCGATGCTCGACCTCTTCGCGCATCGCCGGGCCATGCCGCCACAACTGCCAGAACAGGCCCGTCTTCATCTTCAGCGTGCGGCCGGCCATGATGTTGTCGAGCGTCGACATGCCTTTGAACAGGGCGACGTTCTGGAATGTGCGCGCGATGCCTTGCGAAGCGGCCACATAGGGGCGCATCTTCTGCCGCGTCTCGCCTTTGAAAGTGATGCGCCCTTGTTGCGGATGATAAAACCCGTTGATGACGTTGAGCATGGATGTTTTACCCGCACCGTTCGGGCCGATGATCGCGCGGATCTCGCCCTTCTTGATGTCGAACGAAACATCCGTGATCGCTTTCACGCCACCGAAAGCGAGGGACACATTCTCGACGGCGAGCAGCGTGTCGCCCTTCGCCAAAGTATGCGGGTTGGATTGAACCGATACGTTCATCATGCGGCCTTGCTGCGTGCTGAAGCGGGAACGATGTCACAATCGCGAATTTTGACGCGGGCCGAGATCGTACCTTTGCGTCCATCTTCGAATGTGACTTCGGTCGAGATGTCGGCTTCCTGTGAGCCATTGTAGAGCGCATCGATGAGCGGCGCATAGCGTTCGGCGATAAAACCGCGCCGCACCTTTTGCGTCCGTGTCAATTCACCATCGTCGGCATCCAGTTCCTTGTGTAGGATGAGGAACCGTTTGATTTGCGCACCTGCCATCATAGGCTCTTGTGCAAGCGAACGATTCACTTGGTTCACATGCGTCGCGATCATGTCGTAAACCAGCGGATGGTTGGCGAGTTCCTGATAGGACGCATAAACGACATTGTTACGCTCGGCCCAATTGCCAACGGCTGTGATGTCGATATTGATGAAACAGGTCACGGCATCGCGCGTGTCGCCGAATGCCACCGCTTCTTTGATGTTGGGGTAGAACTTTAGCTTGTTCTCGACATATTTCGGTGGGAATAGATCGCCATTGGCGAGTTTGCCGACATCCTTAGCGCGGTCGATGATCTTCAGATGGCCCGATTGCGGCTCGAAGAAACCGGCATCGCCCGTCTTGATGAAGCCATCCGGCGTCAGCGTTTCCGTGGTGCGCTCGTCGTCACGGAAATAGCCAAGGAACATGCCCGGCGATTTGAACAGGACCTCGCCTTCGGGGCTGATCTTCACTTCCACATTGGGTGCAAGCGGGCCAACCGTATCAGCCCGAATCTGACCATCGGGTTGGACGGTTACATAAAGGAAGGCTTCCGTCTGCCCATAGAGCTGCTTCAGATTGAGCCCCAGCGACCGATAGAAGGAGAAAAGCTCAGGCCCGATCGCCTCGCCCGCCGTATAGCCGACGCGCATGCGCGAAAAGCCAAGTACGTTTTTCAGCGGCGCATAAACAATGATATTGCCGAGACCGTAGAGCAGGCGACCGGAGAGTGGTACGCTTTCGCCATTCAAAATTTTCTCGCCATATTCTTTCGCAATGCCGATGAAATAGTGGAACATCTTGCGCTTCAACGCGCCCGCATCTTCCATGCGGATCATCACCCGCGTCAAAAGGCTTTCGAACACGCGCGGTGGCGCGAAATAGAATGTCGGGCCAATTTCACGCAGATCCTGCTGCACCGTATCCGGGCTTTCGGGGCAGGACATGCAATAGCCGGCCACCAAACCTTGCGCATAATTCATGTAATGGTCACCGACCCATGCAAGGGGCAGATAGGCTAGGACCTCATCATGGTCGTTCAGCCTGTCAAATTTGACGCTGTCTGTCGCGGCGTTGATGCAGCGCTCGGCCGAGAGCATCACACCTTTCGAGCGTCCGGTCGTACCCGATGTATAGAGGATGACAGACGTGTCTGACCCTTTACCTTCTGCCATGCTGGCATCGAGCGCTGCGGAAACGGAGTTGTCCTGCAACGCTTTCCGGCCCTGCTCGATTAATTCGCCCATCGCTTTCAATTGCGTATGGTCGTAATCTCGCAAGCCGCGCCCCCAATCGTAGACGATGTATTTGAGGTAATGCAGCCGGTCTGTGATCGAGAGAATCTTGTCGACCTGTTCCTGATCTTGCACGGCGGCGAGTTTCACTTGCGCATGTTCGAGCACATAGGCCATTTCATCGGCCACGGCGTCGGCATAAACCGGTACTGGGATTGCGCCGAGCATTTGTGCGGCCATCATCGACCAATAGAGCTTTGGCCGATTGGCACCAACGATGGCGATCGTGTCGCCACGCTCAAGCCCAAGTGCGCGATAGCCAGCGGCGAGCGCACGCACATTGGCGTAGACCTCGGCCCAGGTCCAAGTCTGCCAGATGCCGAGATCCTTATGGCGGATGGCAGGCCGGTCGCCGCGCACGCGCGCATTGCGGGCCAATAACTTCGGAAATGTATCCTCGCGCAGGGCCTGTGCGGCTTCCACGTGGGCGTCCTCCCTGATGCTCCGGCGCTTCGCTGTGAAGAGCCTGGCCGTTCCCAATCTGTGGCGGTAATCCGCCATCTCTTCTTTGTAAGCCTGCTTTGCAAGCTACGCCGATATCATACCCTTCGAAAGTGACGGGTCCAGAGCCCTGCGGCAATCCAACCAATGGCCAATTCAGGGGCGCGGCTACCCAGAAAGGCTGGTCCTTCAATGAATTGCATTCACTTTTGCCGGGTGCCATTCAGCATAGGGGTGCGTTCATTCGGCGGCGAGCGCCTGCGGCGTGCCACCCGCGCGGAACTGCGTCAGTAGGGCCGCTTCTTCTGCCTTGGCAGCGACTACATGCCGTTCCTTCACATGGCCGAAACCACGGATCTTGTCCGGAAGACTCGCCAGTGCGAGTGCGAGGGCTTTGTTAGCCGGCGTAAGTGCGCCGCATAATTCTGTGATCAGATTTTCGTAGGCGGCGAGGAGCTGACGCTCCATTTTGCGCTCCGCTGTGAGGCCGAAAATATCGAGCGCTGTGCCGCGCAGGCTGCGTAAGGCAGCTAATATGCGGAACATATGCATCGCCCACGGACCGAAGCTCGACTTCAGTGGCAGTCCGGTCTGCGGGTCGCGTTTTCCAAGGAGCGGCGGGGCCAAATGGAATTCAAGCTTGAGATCGCCCTCGAATGCCGTTTCAAGCTGCTTGCGGAACGCCCCGTCCGTATAGAGGCGGCCGACTTCATACTCGTCTTTGATGGCCATCAGTTTGAACAGATATTTGACGACAGCTTCGGTCAAACTCGTCTCGCCTGGCGTTGCGCGCTGTTCGGCTGCACGCATGGTCTCGACTTGTTTCAGATAGCGCTCAGCATAGGCGCGGTTTTGATAGGCAGTCAGAAACTCGACACGCCTTGCAATTTTTTCATCGAGCGTTTCGGCGAGTTGGCGCGCCTTCGTGCCTTTCAAGGCCGGCGCGGCGAGCGCCTCCACGCGCGGCAAATCAATGGCAGCGCGGCGGCCCCATTCAAAGGCATGCAGATTCATCTGCACTGCCTCGCCATTAAGTTCGATGGCGCGCTTGATGGCATCAGACGAGAGTGGCACGCGACCTTTCTGGAAGGCATAGCCAAGCACGAACATATTGGCAGCTATGGCATTGCCGAGAAGGGCCGTTGCAATTCCTGTTGCATTGACGAAGGCCGCATTTTCGCGCCCGACAGTTGAGAGAACGGCACGCTTGATCCGTTCTGACGGTAACGAGAAATCTGCATTGCGGACGAAATCTCCCGGCATCACTTCCGCCGTGTTGACGACGATCATCGTCTCGCCGGGCCGCGCGCCAGCCAACACTTTCTTGCTTCCCGTTACGATGAGGTCGCAACCAAGCACAAGATCGGCTTCGCCGGCCGCCACACGAATAGCGTGGATGTCTTGCGGTTTTCTCGCAAGCTTCACATGGCTGTAAACGGCGCCACCTTTCTGCGCGAGGCCGGCCATATCGATCATGCCGCATCCCTTGCCTTCGAGATGGGCTGCCATGCCGAGGATCGCGCCGATTGTCACGACGCCCGTGCCACCAACGCCGGTAACGATGATCGCGTAAGGGCGTTCGGGCAGATCGACATGCGGCTCGGGCAGCGTGCCCCATTCGGAATCATTCACGGAAACAGGTTCAGCCTTCGTCTTTTTCACCTTTGCGCCATGCACAGTAACGAAGGATGGGCAGAAACCCTGTATGCAGGAAAAATCCTTGTTGCAGTTGGATTGATCGATCATTCGCTTGCGGCCGAACTCCGTCTCCACCGGTTGCACCGAGACACAGTTCGATTTTTGGCTGCAATCGCCACAACCTTCGCAAACAAGCTCGTTGATGATCACGCGTTTGTCAGGGTCGGGCATCTCGCCGCGCTTGCGGCGGCGGCGCTTTTCCGCTGCACATGTCTGGTCGTAGATGATAACAGTGACGCCTTCGATGTCCGCCATGCGCCGCTGGACCGTGTCGAGCTCCGTGCGGTGATGGAACGTCACGCCGGATGGGAAAGAATAACCGACATACTTGTCTGGATCGTCGGAGACGATAGCGAGTGCTTTCACGCCTTCGGCTGATACTTGCGATGCAAGCTGGTCGACAGTGAGCCCACCATCGTGACGCTGTCCACCCGTCATCGCGACGGCATCGTTGAAGAGAATTTTATAGGTGACATTCGCCTTCGACGAGATCGCAAAGCGTAGCGCGAGGGAACCAGAATGATTATAGGTGCCGTCGCCGAGATTTTGAAACACATGGCCACGTTTTGAGAAAGGCGCTTCGCCAACCCAATTGGCTCCTTCGCCGCCCATCTGCGTGAAGCCTTCCGTCTCACGATCCATCCATTGCGCCATATAATGGCAACCAATGCCAGCATAAGCGCGCATACCTTCGGGCACGATGGTGGATGAATTATGCGGGCAGCCCGAGCAGAAATAGGGAATGCGCGTGGCCACATCCTGCACTTCAGCCAGTATGCTTTGCGCTGTCTGCAACCGCGTGAGCCGTACTTTCAGATCGGGATCGTCATGATAGCGCAAGAGGCGCTCGCCGATTGCGATCGCGATATCATTTTGGTCGAGCGCGCCCTTGACGGGGAACAGCCAATTCCCGGCCTCGTCTTTTTTCCCGACGACGATTGGTTGATGCGCAGAACCGTAAAGTTCCTCACGCACCTGCACTTCGATCAGCGAGCGTTTCTCCTCGACGACGATAATAAGATCGAGATCCTTGACGAAATCCCGAAGCCCATGGGGTTCGAGAGGCCAAGGGCAGCCGACCTTGTAAAGCCTCAGCCCGAGTGTACTGGCGCGCACCTCGTCGATGCCAAGATCGTCAAGCGCTTGGCGGACGTCGAGGTAGGATTTTCCGACTGTAACCACGCCCACGCGCGGCTTCGTGCCACCCGTCATGATGATTTTGTTGATGGGATTGGCGCGCAGAAACGCGATCATCGCATCGCGCTTATAATCTTGCAGTCGCTCTTCCATCGCGAGAATCCCGTCGCGCGGTCTGATGTTCAGCCCGTCCGGCGGCATTTTGAAATCGGTTGGAATTTGGGTCTGCACGCGGTCGAGCGAACCATCCACAACAGTCGTCGATTCCACTGTATCCTTCACGCCTTTCAGCGCGACCCAAGTGCCGCAAAAGCGGCTCATCGCATAGCCATAGAGTCCGTAATCGAGGATTTCCTGCACGCCCGCCGGGCTCAGGATCGGCATCATCACGTCGACGAAGGTGAATTCCGATTGATGTGCCGTGGTTGACGATTCCGCCGTATGGTCGTCTCCCATCAACGCCAATACACCGCCCTGAGGGGATGTGCCTGCCATATTGGCATGGCGGAACACATCGCCCGAACGGTCGACGCCGGGCCCCTTGCCGTACCAGAGCGCGAAAACGCCATCGAAACGGCCCTCGCCGCGCATTTCTGCTTGTTGAGCGCCCCAGCAGGCCGTCGCGGCCAACTCCTCATTGATGCCGGGTTGGAAGATGATGGATGCGGGCTCAAGAATCTTACGCGCCTTGGCCACTTGCTGGTCAAGCGCGCCAAGCGGTGAGCCGCGATAGCCGGAGATGAAGCCTGCCGTATTGAACCCGGACCGGCGGTCCCGCTCATGTTGCATGAGCATCAAGCGGATGATCGCCTGTGTCCCTGTCATGAAGACGTGGCGCTTGGACAAATCATACTTGTCGTCGAGCGAGACGGGCTGCAATGCATTCGAAGCCGGCATGGGGGTGGCCATCCTCTGTCTCCCTCTAGAGAACGCCTTCCGGCGACTCTGGGTCAATGGCCGGTGACCGGCTCTTCAACTTTATTATGTCAGTAAGGCTGACATAGTTTCGACAAGGCGTCAATCGAATAGCCCTTCTGCCTCGCTTTGGCCCATTTACTCTGGCAACACTCACCACCGACGATGGCGGCGATTCGGGCGAGGGACAATGCGGCAGGTTTTCAGCCTTGGCGGCCTTCTCAGTGCGGTCCTGTTTTGCCTAGGGCTGGTGGCCCCGGCGCACGCTCACCCTCATGTCTGGATCACGGCGCAGGCGGAAATCCTCTACAATACGGACGGGTCCGTCACTGCCATTCGCCATGTCTGGGACTTTGACGAGGCGTATACGGCGTTCGCGACGCAGGGGCTCGATACCGACAATGATGGCAAAATCTCGCGCAGCGAACTTCAGGGCCTTGCCCAGGAAAATGCCGAATCCCTGCATGAATTCGATTTCTTCACATCGCTGAAGATCGATGGCAAACGCCCTGCCTTCGGCCAGCCCAAAGATTATTTCATGGAAATGAGCGGGCCTCTGCTCCGCTTTGTCTATGTCTTGCCGCTCGAAAAGCCGGTGAAGCCGAAGACGAGCCTGTCGATCGAGATTGCCGACAAGAGCTTCTTTGTCGCGTTCAATCTGATCGAGGGCGATGGTGCGGTAAAGCTCGTTGCGGCGCCACAGGGCTGTACTGTGCGGATCAATCGACCAAAAACGCAGGCGCCGCAGCAAACCCTTTCGGAACAGGCGTTTCAGGCGCTTGGCGGCGGCGCAGACGTCGGATTGCAATTTGCTACAAGGGCCATCGTGGCATGTCCGTAGGCCATCATCATCATCACGATCAAGCACATCATCTGAATACGCATGATCATGGTCATGCGAGCGCCGCAAGCGCATTGCTGCGACGGCTCGCCGTCGCTTTCGCCGCGGTGATTCTCATTGTGGCTTTAGGCAGCCTGATCGGTCTGTTCATCGGGTCACCCGCGCCGACACCGGCACCGAAATCGCCCTTCGGCATGGGCCTGCGCGAAGGCGGTGCCGCGACAAGTGGTCTCGCCGCTTGGATTCTCGATATCCAGTCGCAATTCGCGCGGGCCATGACGGCAGCGGTGCGCGCGTTCAAGACAGATGCATGGGCAGGCATGACGCTGGTCGGCGTCGCCTTTGCCTATGGCGTGTTTCATGCCGCCGGACCCGGCCATGGCAAGGCCATCATCGCGGCCTATGCCGTTGCGACTGAAAAGCAAATCAAGGGCGGCGTCGTTCTCGCTCTCGGCGCTGCACTGCTGCAAGCAATTGTCGCTATCGTGATCGTCGGGATTTTTGCGGTAATTTTCGGCGCAACGGCGAAGACCATGGCGCAAGCGGCGAACTGGGTCGAGATCGCAAGTTTCGCTCTCGTCGCTCTGGTCGGCGGTTGGTTGCTCTGGGTGAAATCAGGCACGCTCGCCACCATGCTCACAGCATCGCGGCCCGCTCATCACCACGCTCATCACCACGCTCATCACCACGATCATCACCATCATCACGCGCATAGCGATGCCTGCGGTTGCGGTCACGATCATGCGCCTCTCCCGCCGCAACGCGCCACATGGAAAAGTATGGCGGCAACCATTGCTGCTGCGGGCATTCGGCCCTGTTCTGGTGCCATCGTCGTGCTCGTTTTCGCACTCTCGCAAGGCGTATTCTGGCTTGGTATCGTCGCAACTTTCGCGATGGCCATCGGCACGTTCCTCACAACCGCGGCAATTGCCATGTTCACTTTAGTCGCGAAGAAAGAGGCGCGTCGTCTGGCTGGTGGCGCGGAGAGCCGGCGCGGTCAGCTTGTTGCGTCAGGCTTGGAGACGCTGGCTGCGGCTGCCGTGCTCTGTCTCGGCATCGTGCTGATGACCGGATTCGCCGGAGCGTAACTTCAGCCGAAGGCGCGTTGCGGATCGTTCTCGAGCACAATGGGCTCGCCATGCGGCGTGGCATCGGCGGCACGGTCCCACGCATCGCGCAAAGCAGCGAGAAGCGTTTCATCAGCAACACCTTTTGCAATGACCAGCGCCTCAAGCGCATTCAACCAATGATCGTAATAGGTATCGCCGCGATCAGGATCGCCTTCCGCCTGTGCGCGCTTGATTTCCTGCGATAATGCTTCGGCCCATTCCGGCCATGTGAAAAGGCCCGTTTGATGAAGCGCAACGGTCATCGCGAAAGCCTGCGCCTGCCAAGGCTCGGCGAAAATTGGCCCTTCGACATCGCAGGGCAGATCGGGCAAAAAATCCTCGATCCTGCTCATGCCGCGCTCTCGAGATAAGGCTCCCAACAATCGACCATGACCGTCAATGTGGGATCAGCGCCTTCGCCCCATAAATCTCGTGCCGAAAAAGCGATGCCATAGCAATGCGCCGGTTGCTCGCCGAGGTCATGGGCATGCGTGTCGGGGAAGACATGTGCGCCATGACGGAATGTCACCACGCCCGTTTTTCCCCGCGCATAACGCGGCAGCCGCGTGTGCGTTGTGGGATGCATTACTTTCGTCGTGACACGATCGCCAATCGCAAAGCGCGGTGCTGTGGCGATGTTGCGTTCGGTCGGCGAGCCTTTGGCAAGTGCGCCCGCAACGCGTTCGGCGGCAAGCGGCGGATTGCGCGTGGCAGGCCTCGCTGTCAGCGCCTCGCCTTTCTGCAATTCATCCGGCGTCACCAACCCATGGTGCAAAAGCAGTTTTTCGAGTGCCGTAATCCAGATGTCGTAATAGGTTTTGGAAAGATAAAGCGCAGGCGGAATCGTCTCTCGCGCATGGCGGCTTTCATCAAGCGTCCATTGTCCGAGCGCACCACAGGCGAGGGTGATGGCCAAGGCCCGCTTTTCCCAATCGCCGTGGAAATAGGGCTCGTCTTTTTCAGGTATGACGGGACCGAAGCCCATCATCCCGCCCAGATCCTGCGCGCCATTCATCGCGTGGCTCCCGGCGTGAGCGGCTGACCGGTGCCGATCATACTGTCGCGCGTCACGAGATGGGCCAGCTGTTCTTCACTCCAGCTGTCTGTGCCAGCGGGCCGCATCGGCAGAACGAGATAGCGCATCTCCGCCGTCGAATCCCAAACGCGGATTTGCATCGTCTCGGGCAGCGTGACACCGAAATCCTTCAGCACGCCGCGCGGGTCGATCACGGCACGCGAACGATAAGGTGCCGATTTGTACCAAACCGGCGGTAGGCCTAGCACCGGCCACGGATAGCAAGAGCACAGCGTGCAGACGACCATGTTGTGCTTTTCGGTTGTGTTCTCGACGATCTGCATATGCTCGCCTTGCCGCCCTCCACAGCCGAGTTCGGCAATCGCTGCAGTGGCATTCTCGCGCAGTCGGGCGAGATAGGCGGGATCGGTCCATGCGCGTGCGATGACGCGCGCGCCATTGCGCGGCCCGATTTTGGTTTCATAAGTCTCGACGATGGCATCGAGGGCGGCGGGATCGACAAGCCCCTTGCGGGTCAGGATCGTCTCAAGCGCACGCACGCGCAGCGCCACTTCGGACAATTCCGAATGGTCGTGATCGTGCTCATGGTCATGATCGTGATGATGATGTTCGTCGTGGTCGTGATCGTGCGTCTGATGGGTCATGCCGGAAGCATGGACGGCTCTGCCCCGCTTTTCAACCGGCCCCTGCCCATTGACCTGAGGCGGGCGCATCGGTCCAATGCGGCGCATGAAAGCATCGTCCCTGTTTGATCTTACGGGCCGCACGGCCCTCGTCACCGGCGCGTCGGGCGGGCTTGGCGCCCGCTTCGCCCATGTCCTGTCGGCGCATGGCGCTAAAGTGGCCCTTGTCGCGCGCCGTAAGGCGGAACTGGCCCTGCATGTTGCGGCGATTGCCGCCGAAGGGGGCAAGGCTGTCGCCATCGAAGCGGATATCACAGACCGTGCCGCGCTCTCCCGCGCCTTCGACGAAGCTGAGAAAGCCTTCGGCACTGTCGATCTGCTGGTCGCCAATGCCGGGATAGCCCCGGCCAGCAAACTCATCGATGAGACGGAAGAGAGCTGGCACAAGGTGATGGCACTCAATCTCGATGCCGTTTTGTTTTCCTCGCAGGAGGCAGCCCGTCGTCTGATGGCCGCTGGCAAACATGGCGCGATCGTCGTCGTCGGCTCGGTTCTTGGTTTCGGCGTCTCGCGTGGGGTAGGTGCCTATTGCACCTCGAAAGCCGCGGTTCATCAGTTGACGAAAGCGCTCGCGCTTGAACTCGCGCCCAAGAATATCCGCGTCAACGCATTGGCACCCGGCTATATCGTCACCGATATCAACCGTGCCTATCTCGAATCGCCCGCAGGCGAGACGATGAAAGCCGCGATCCCGATGCGCCGGTTTGGTCGTATCGATGAACTCGACGGCCCGCTTTTGTTGCTCGCGTCTGACGCAGGCAGCCTGATGACCGGCACCATTCTCACCGCCGATGGCGGTCACCTTCTGCCTTTGTGAGTTGCTCCATGGATTTCACCCTTCCACCCGAACTCGATGCCATTCGTGCGCGCGCGCGTGATTTCGTCATGCAGGAAATCATCCCGCTCGAAAGCGATCCCACGATCTGGGACGATCACGAAAATATCCGCCTTGATCGCTTGGACACATTGCGCGCGAAAGCGAAAGCCGCCGGGCTGTGGGCGCCGCAAGCCCCTTTAGCCGATGGCGGCATGGGCCTGCCGGTGATGGGCTGGGCCGCGCTTTACGAAGAAGCGAATTATAGTCTCTTCGGCCCCGCTGCGATGAATTGTGCCGCCCCGGACGATGGCAATATGAATGTGCTCGCCAAGCTCGGCACATCCGCGCAGAAAGAGCGTTGGCTGCATCCCATCGTTCGCGGCGATGTGCGCTCGTCCTTTGTTATGACGGAGCCAGCGCCCGGCTCAGGCTCCGATCCCGGCATGATGCTGACGCGTGCCGAACGCAAAGGCGACAAATGGGTCATTAAGGGCCGCAAATGGTACATCACCGGTGCGGGCGAAGCGGCGCATTTCATCTTGATGGCGCGTACATCGGACGATCCGCGCAAGGGGCTCACGGCTTTTCTGTTTCATAAGGATCAGCCCGGTTGGGAAATCCTGCGCCGTATTGAAATCATGGGGCCGGAAGAACATGGCGGCCACTGTGAATTGGAATTCGATGGTCTCGAAATCGCGGATGACAACATTCTCGGACAAGTCGGCGATGGGCTCAAAGTCACGCAAGTGCGTTTGGGCCCGGCGCGTCTCACCCATTGTATGCGTTGGCTGGGGCTTTCGAAGCGTTGCATGGATATTGCTGCCGCCTATGCCGCCGAACGCACCGGCTTCGGCATTCGCTTGGCGGATCGCGAAAGCATTCAATTGAAGATGGGTGAATTGGCGCACGATATTCAGGTTGGTCGCCTGCTCGTGATGCACGCCGCTTGGAAACTCGACCAAGGCGATTTTGCCCGCAAGGAAGTGTCGATGGCGAAGGTCCATGTCGCCGATACCCTGCACAAGGCTGCCGATGTGGCGATCCAGATCAATGGAGCGCGCGGCTATTCCAAGGACACGATCCTCGAATGGATTTATCGCTATGCACGCCAAGCCCGTCTGGTCGACGGCGCAACGGAAGTCCACCGTATGGTGCTCTCGAAATTCTACGACAAGGAAAGACAGGATTTCTGGTCGTGGGGCGTATAAGACCTGTCTGATCGGACGGGCTGAGCCTTCTCTGCCGAAGCGCTACGCTTCCCACATTGTCGTGGGAGGGGCCATGCGGAGAGCGATTACATTAGTGATATTGTTAATTTTGATAATGATTCCAAAAGAAACCATGGCTCAATGGGTCCAGAGCGAGAGTGACGAGTATCAACAATTTGTGGATCGCTATGTATGTCCGATTTCGTCGGCCTTGCTCGCATTGAGCAAATCCACACTCACGCGCAATCAATTTATCATCCTGAACCCCAAAGAGGATCCATCAAAATATGTGCAATGCCTGTTTAAGCCAAATGAGCCGATTTATTGCGAGGCCACGTCTTATTATTTTCGTAACGTTCCAGGAGAGCCGGAGCGTTATCGGATATCAGCTGAGAAGCGAAAAATACTCGAAGAGCATAGCTTTACATTTCAACCGAAAGGAAATTTCTTTTTGTCAGTGATACGGCCATTAGATTCGGATTATGAGCCCATGGCGCGGTTCCTGCTCACAATTCTTTATGAAGCCTATGATGTACGGCTTTCTAATCGCTTACGGATCGATGTTCCGCCGGAACTCGATACGACAAGCGCATGCCGTCCAGCTGTGAGCTAAGCTTACTCACCAACGCCAATATCGCCCGGTTCCAAATGATAATGCGTTGAACAAAATTCGCAGGTGATGCCGACCCGTCCGTCTTCACCCACCATCGATTGACGCTCTTCGTCGGAAAAGCTTTTCAACATCGCCATGATACGATCGCGCGAGCAGCGGCATTGCTCATGCACGGGCTGTGCTTCGAATACGCGTACGCCGCGCTCGTGGAACAGGCGATAGAGCAATTCCTCGCTCGTTAGATTGGGATCGACGAGTTCGTGATCTTCAACCGTATCGACAAGCAAGCGGGCTTCCGTCCAGGCATCGTCTTCCTGATGCGCCAGAATTTCGGCACCCTCCGGCGCATCGCCGGGATGAAGATCCGCTTGCCGCTGGCGTTCGGGCGAGGTTGGCAGGAATTGCACAATCAGTCCGCCCGCGCGCCAATGATAGCGCGACGTGCCGCCTTCGCCTAAATAGGTTTCGCCGACAGCAAGGCGCACACGCGTCGGAATCTGTTCCGATTGCTGGAAATACTGGTGCGCGGCCGCTTCCAAGCCCTGCCCATCGAGCGCAACGAGGCCTTGATAGCGCGACATGTCCGCGCCCTGATCGATGGTGAAGACGAGATGCCCATGGCCGAGCAACGCGGCGGGTTTGCGCTGATCGGCTTGCAATGCGTTGATCCGCGCTGCATCGAACCTTGCATAAGCGCGCACGCGATCGGGCGCTTCGAAATCGACGACAAGCATGTCGACTGCACCGTCGCTGCGCGTTTGTAGTTGGAAACGGCCTTCAAACTTGAGTGACGAGCCGAGTAGGATCGTCAGCGCAACCGCTTCTCCGAGCAGACGCGCGACAGGATCGGGATAGGCATGGCGCGCCAGCAGCGTGTCGATGGCGGGGCCGAGCCGCACGATCCGGCCGCGGACATCAAGTGCCTCGACGGAAAAGGGAAGAACCCGATCGTCTCGTTCCTGCGCCATAACTAAACCTTTAAGCGCCGAGCGCCCAAGCCAGCACACCCTTCTGCGCATGCAGCCGGTTTTCTGCTTCGTCGAACACCACAGATTGCGGCCCGTCCATCACCTCGTCGGTGACTTCCTCCCCACGATGAGCCGGCAGACAATGCATGAAGATGGCGTTCTTATTGGCATGGCGCATCAGCTTGCCATTCACCTGATAGGGCGCAAGCAGATTGTGACGTTTGCCGGCATCCTCATCGCCCATCGATACCCAGCAATCGGTGACAACGGCATCAGCACCCTCGACCGCGTCGAACGGATCGTTTGTCAAAGAGACGCGCGCACCTTCGCGCCGCGCCCAAGCGAGTTGCCCGGCGGTGGGCGCAAGCTGTTCCGGCGTCGCAATCTTGAGACGGAAATCGAGCTTCGCAGCGGCATGGATCCATGACGCCAGCACATTGTTGCTGTCGCCGGTCCAAGCCACTGTTTTACCTGTGATCGGGCCGCGATGCTCTTCGAAGGTCATGACATCCGCCATGATTTGGCAGGGATGGGAATCCTTCGTAAGCCCATTGATAACGGGCACGGTGGCGAATTCCGCGAGTTCCTTCACCGCATCATGGTCGAGCATACGGATCATGATCGCGTCGACATAGCGCGAGAGCACCCGCGCTGTATCGCCAATCGTCTCGCCGCGTCCGAGTTGCATCTCGGCACCCGTGAGCATGATCGTTTCACCGCCCAGCTCACGCATCCCGACATCAAACGACACGCGTGTGCGCGTCGACGGCTTGTCGAAAATCATGGCCAGTGTTTTGCCGACGAGCGGGCGCTCCTTGGCGAGTTCGCCTTTTTTGCGCGCCGCCTTGATAGATTTTGCCTTGTCGAGAACCGTGCGGATATCATCCGCATTGAAGTCCGACAGGTCGAGAAAGTGTTTCGGGCTCATTCAGCAGCCCCTTTCTGCTCTGCGGCGAGTTTGATTTCCAACGCAGCACAGGCTTTCTCGAGGCGTGCGAGGGCGTCGCGGGCCTCATCGTTCGAGATGATCAGCGGCGGCAGGAGGCGCACGACATTGAGAAAG
>Ga0214917_10000420_pt1 | contig 55354 bp, 45 predicted proteins | sample LL_1208_BB_MetaG_FD_177983 | JGI IMG/M metagenome (GOLD analysis project Ga0214917, IMG submission 177983) | Freshwater microbial communities from Lake Lanier, Atlanta, Georgia, United States - LL_1208_BB | ecosystem: Environmental > Aquatic > Freshwater > Lake | place: USA: Georgia | collected... | reverse complement strand
GCTCAACACTTTCGCGCATGTCCTGGGTGACTACGCCACCACCGCCGACATGGAGTTGTTCACCCAGAGCAGTGGCAACACCCATCCAACTGGCCTTGCTGATTTGCGCGGCGCCCGGCTGGTGCTGGCACAGGAGACTGAACAGGGGCGCGCGCTTGCCGAGGCCAAGATCAAGGCCATGACCGGCGGCGACAAGATCAAGGCACGGTTCATGCGGCAGGACTTCTTTGAGTTTCAGCCGGTGTTCAAACTGGTGATGGCCGGCAACCATAGGCCTGTCATCCGCAACCCTGACAACGCCATGCGCCGCCGCCTGCATCTGTTACCCATGACCTATAAGCCACCGGCACCTGACCGTGAGCTGCAGGCCGCGCTGCTAGCCGAGGCGCCCGGGATCCTGGCCTGGGCCATCGAGGGCTGCATGGCATGGCAGCGCGAAGGACTGGGCGCCTGCGAGGCAATGACGAAGGCGACAGCGGAATACTTCGCCGAGCAGGACCTGATCGCCCAATGGCTGGCAGAGCGGTGCGAAACGGTCCGCTATTCAGAGGTGGCATCATCGGCACTGTATCGCGACTGGCAGACCTGGGCCACCGAGCGTGGCGAGCAGCCCGGTACCAACAAGACCTTCTCGGCCGCGCTGGAACAGTTCCACGCAAAGCGACGGGGGAAGACCGGGGTGGTGTTCCTGGATCTACGCCTGAAGCCGTCTGATACAGGGGCTTTCTAATGCCCAGGCATAATGGTGTAGGGTAGTGTAGGGTTTTTTATTATAGACGTTATATACGCGTGCGCGCCCGTATAACGGTGATAACGAAAAACCCTACACAACCCTACACCGGTTTCAGAAATTAGCGGAAATCTGCCATTTATTGCGTTGGCGAAATCGGCCCGGCTTTGCCCGCTTCAGTCCTTTGCCACGAGTTGGCAATATGTCTCGCGCGGTCTGCTCATCCCCATCATTACCAGTGCTCCAAATAGTGGAGGCTTCACTCCCCTACCCAGCGAGATCGAAACGCCGCTGGTGGGCTTACGCCCAGGGAGATAACGGCATTCTGGAGGCTGCATCCCCCCTGGAGGTGTTCATCCGGGAGGGCCTATCCGGCATCACCTTCTGTTCCTTCTTGGAGTGGCCGAGATCAGTGCCAACGCTGAACTCGGCACGGGCCTCGGCCCCCATCTGGGCGTGATCAGCACGGCCTCAACGGCAACCATGGCCGGGCGCGGGGCACCACCAGCCGGTGGCGGTGTTCGACATGCGCCACAGTGCCGGGCGGGATGGAAGTGGAGGTGGCGATGCCTGGAACAAACTCGCGTCAACCCAGCCCCACCAGTGGCCCTACCTGCCCCTCCGCCACCTGCCCACCCAGTGAGATCGAAACGCCGCTGGTGCGCGCTGCGGGTGGCCTGGAGAGGGTATTTGGTGTGAGGCTACCACCCCTCCACGGTTAAATGACCGCGATGGGGGCGGGGGACGGCAGGGGGGAGGCGATTAGCCGGCTTAAAGTTGCGGCTGCTGAAGCTGCCATGCGCGGGAAAGCTTTGCCGCTGGCGGCTGCCGACTTGGCCGCTGTGAGGCCTGACCTTTGGCCCACGCCGAAGGCGGCTGAGCATGATTTGAAGGGAGTAAACCCCGAAACGCTTATAATAGGTATATATAAGGGAAATGGGGTTTACTCGGCCCGCTATCGAAAGCCCGCCACTTCCCGCTGGTCGCTCGCTCTGGTTCCAGCGGCTGGGGGACAGGCCGCGCTGGAGGAGGTTCTGGGGGTGACGCTGGCCGGGTTTGAGTGGCAGAAGCCTGCTTCCCTTCACCCAAAAGCTTCAGAACCTGACCACGGCCGAAATGGCGCAGCTATTATCGTGCCTGGGGTGGACCCGCCCTTTGACCCGCTGCCAGTGCCGCCACCGCCGCGCGAGTTGGTGCGACTGGCTATTGTTCCTCCTTATCAAATACCGCCCGATGGCCCCGCGCGTCTGGCCATCCTGTCGAGGCGGCTGTTTCAGGTGAAGCCGCCCACCCCGCATGGTGATGGGCTAGATGGGGTGCGAATGGGCTGGTGGCATGAGAAATGCGCCCGCGCCCGGAAGGAGCACTGGATATGTGAGGCTGTGGCCGCGCCAGTGGGGGATAGACTTGCGGAACGTCTACAATAACGAACCGCAAGCCGAAATTTTAGACTTTAGGCATGCAGACCATTCATCCTGGTCAAGCCGCCAATCTATAAGTCCTGTAGTCTTACTCCGCGGTCATGCCAGAGTTGGTGAGCGTCACCCGACGGATAACGCATACATCACGACCCTTCATTTCTACACGCCGGCCATTATCTAAGACTGCAAGAAAATCATACATCCCAGAATTCGCCGCACGGAAATTTTTGCTACGGCCAGGAGGCAGGACGTCACTGCCAAGTTCATCACGGGAATAATTGGCGCTGCTGGCCGGGTCGAAATAGAATTCATTAACCGTATTGCTAGAGCTATTCACAAATACAAAGCTGGTATCGCAGCTTTGAGCGTAGGCGGGGGCCATAGCACTGGCGGCCAACAGGGGGAGCGTGAAAAGGCAACGACGAATCATTGGATTATCCTTTGTTTTTGGTGGCTGAGCCCGATGATGACCGGGGGTCTATCCCAAACACAATATTCGAGAATGTCCATCTCTTCATGGTTGCAGAACGAGAAAAATGTGTGAAATTATATCATATATAAAATTGTTATATGAATTATTCGAATCTCATAAGCAGAAATATGATTTACATTATATTTTTAGGAATTCTATAAAGCGATTGCCTTCCTTGCTAAACTGCCAATGGACACCTCAAAGGACGCCAACCCGCGAAGGCGGATGCGGCGCGATGACGCTCGTGCGCGCGACGGCAGCGTGTTGATCGTAACCGGCCCAGATGGCACTGACAGGCTCTCTAACATTGAAGCCGTGAGTTTTGGTTCTACAAATTCTGTATCAATAAGCTCATTGAACGGCCTTGGGATTATCGAAGAGGTAATGTCGGTTCAGGCGGGCGGAATTACGACGAAGGTAATTCCATCGGTATACTCAGGGCCGGTGTCGTGGATTAAATATCAAATGATAGGTAACGCCACCAGTGACGTGATTGTCGGCACATCCAAGAATGATTTCATCAATTTAATGGGTGGCGATGACGCTGCGAATGGTGGTACGGGGGACGAGGTACTCGATGGTGGCACTGGCTCAAACTTCTTATCAGGAGGAGCGGGCCGCGATGACTTCTTCCTCGATGGCCGAGGCGGCACCACCACCTGGGCCACCATCACAGATTGGTCAGCAGGCGAGCGCCTTTCGGTGTGGGGATGGCGCCCAGGAGTGAGCAAAGTCCAGTGGGTGGATAGCGCAGGTGCCCCTGGTTGGACCGGGGTTACTATGCATGGCGACCTGGATGGTAACGGCGTGATCGATACCTCGGTCACTTGGACTGGCCAGAACCGGAGCCAGCTTCCAACATCGTTGGAGTATGATGGGTTGCTGTGGTTCACGTGAGGAACAGCATCAGCCTATTGAAAAGCGGTGCGACGCAACGGTGGAATGCGCTTTGAGAAGCAGCTTTCAGCGGGGGTGAACAGAACCGCCTCGCCAGCAGTGGTTGGCTATGGCAGGCGTAAAGGGGTGGTGAGCCTCACAGCCCCCGAACCAGCAACCCCCACTCCAGCCCCGCCAGAAAGGCCCAGGCGGCTTGCTGGTAGCGGGTGGATGCAGGTGACGCTGGATTTCCCGATCACACCATGGTCGGGCGTGTGAAGCCCATCGCAATTAATGAAAATGATTCACTTCCAACCCTGCACTTTGTATAATTCCCCGCATGCCAAACCCTGCCTCCTCCACCGAAAAGGCCACCACCGCCAAGCGCCCTGTTGGCCGCCCAACCGCCTACAGGCCTGAGATGTGCGAGCAGCTGATCGAGGCTATGGCAACTGGCCTCTCGGCAGAGGCCGCTGCTGCCAAGATCGGGATCAGCGCTAGGTGCGTATTCGAGTGGCAGAAGGTGCACCCGGAGTTCCTGCAGGCCGTCCAGGAAGGGCGCCACCGGGCCATGCTGTTTTGGGAGACCTTGGCCATCGACGTGGCACGGGGAAAGCCCGGCAACGGCCAGATGATTTCGCTGGCCTTGAAAAACAGAAGCAGAGCCGCAAGCGGCTGGTACCACGATATCCAGAAGACCGAACTCACAGGAGCCGATGGCGGGGCCATCCAGACCGAGGTGAGGACCACCATCGATGCTACCGCCCTTGCCCCAGAGGCTCGTGCAGCCCTCAGGGCGGCGATCCTGGCGGCGCAGGGTGCTAGTGGTGGGTAAGAATATTCATCGCAGGGTGCGATGATTGCGTAGTGCGTTGATTTTAAGAAACCGGCAAAGCATGAGCCTTAATCAAACCATTCTGGTTGACCTGATCTGGATCTGATGGTCGAGCCTCTCGCCGGCGATGAACGCATACATGGTGCTGGGGTTCACATCCGCCTTTCTGGCCAGCGTGGTCGTGCTGTGCACCCTATCGCCCAGCTTTTGCCGCCGCTGATGTTCAAGCAAGCGGCGCTGGATTTCGGCCAGGGGCAGGATCGGTGGCATGGCCGGATTCTACTGCCGAGGCTGCCAGCCAGCCAGAAACAGGCCAGATTAATCCATCGGGATATTCGGGACACGAGCGCCTATCCTCGGATCGACACCCCCTGCCACCGCCTCGAGGTCATCCATGGATAGCTCATCGGGGGCGGTGCCAGTGGCTTCAGCCTTAGCATCGCTGGCCTGGGCCACATCCTGCTGGGCTTCGTTGCTTCCGGCGGGGGAGTGGGCTTCGGTCGGGCTATTATCTGTCACATTTCAGCAGTGATTGTGCCGAGGATTCTGTCGAGGCGACGGCCTGTAACAACACCCCCTGCCGCCGCCTCGAGGTCGCCCTCTGGCAGTTCATCGCTGGCAGCACCAGTGGCTTCAGCCTTAGCATCGCTGGTCTGTGCCGCTTCCTGCTGAGCTTCAGCGGTGGGGACTGGGACTACTTCTTCGTTCTCAGGCATGGTTTGTCCTTCTGGTTCGGTTGGATTTGATACTATGCGGCATGGTCACGCCATGCCTTGGCGATGATTTTGCCGAACTCTGGTTCGTTTTCGACGATCTTGCCGAACTCTTGCCTTCCCACGCCATGCCTCAACTCTTGCCTTTTCGAATAGCGGCCGGGTAACCCACACCCCCTGCCACCGCATCGAGCGCTTCATCAGAAAGCTCATCAGTGGGCGCTGGCGGCAGCACCAGATGAAACTGCTTGTCGGTGTTCTCCACCACGGTCACAGCCATCCCATCAGGCACATTAATGCCCTCAGCCTTCAGAGCGGCAGCGGGGTTGGCGATCAGCTCCGCCTTGAAGGCTGGGTCACGCCATGCCTTGGCGACGATCTTGCCGAACTCTGGTTCATTTTTTCAGCCTTAAAAAAAAGATACTATGACAACCCCCCAGGAATGAACCCCCTGCCACCGCATCGAGCGCTTCATCAGAAAGCTCATCAGTGGGCACAGGCGGCAGCACCAGATGGAACTGTTTGTCGGTGTTCTCGACCACAGTCACCGTCATGCCAGCAGGTACATCGATGCCTTCAGCCTTCAACGCGGCGGCCGGGTTAGCGATCAGCTCCGCCTTGACAACCACGAGAGTATGTCACCGCATCGAACCGACACCCCCTATAACCCCCTGCCACCGCATCGAGCGCTTCATCAGAAAGCTCATCAGTGGGCACTGGCGGCAGCACCAGATGGAATTGCTTGTCGGTGTTCTCGACAACGGTCACCGCCATCCCATCAGGTACATCGATGCCCTCAGCCTTCAGCGCGGCGGCCGGGTTAGCGATCAGCTCCGCCTTGAAGGCTGGGTCACGCCATGCCTTGGCGATGATCTTGGCGAAGTCGGGGCCGATGTGGTTTTCCGGCATGGTCGATCCTTCAGGTTTTCGGATGACACGCACGTTGTGACAGAATGAAGTTGTCAGACTTTCTGACGCGTGGGAACCCCTATACGGCGCGGGGTTGGCGATAAGTTCTGCCTTGAAGGCAGGGTCACGCCATGCCTTGGCGATGATCTTGCCGATTGCGGTGTCGTTGTCAGGCATTACAATGCCAGTGGTCCCAGGTGACGGTGATGTTCCATCAACCCACGCGGAAGCAGGGGAGAGGCCAAACATGACCCCGCATATCCATGCCCCCTGCCACCCCATCGAGCGCTTCATCAGAAAGCTCATCAGTGGGCACTGGCGGCAGAACCAGATGGAACTGCTTGTCAGTATTCTCCACTAGCGATTATAAGTATAAGGCCGGGTTAGCGATAACTCTGGTTGCGCCATGTCTATAACAGCTTCCCTACTATAACCCCCCAGATGGGACAAACGGCAGTAACCCCCTGCCACCCCATCGAGCGCTTCATCAGAAAGCTCATCAGTGGGCGCTGGCGGCAGCACCAGATGGAATTGCTTGTCGGTGTTCTCGACAACGGTCACCGCCATCCCATCAGGTACATCGATGCCTTCAGCCTTCAGAGCGGCAGCGGGATTGGCGATCAGTTCCGCCTTGAAGGCAGGGTCACGCCATGCCTTGGCAATGATCTTGCCGAACTCTGGTTCATTTTTAGACATTAGAGAACCTCCGCTCACCAGTCTATTCTCTGCCACCGCTGCCTTCCCCCTGCCACCGCATCGAGCGCTTCATCAGAAAGCTCATCAGTGGGCACTGGCGGCAGAACCAGATGGAACTGCTTGTCAGTATTCTCCACAACGGTCACCGTCATGCCAGCAGGTACATCGATGCCCTCAGCCTTCAGGGCGGCAGCAGGGTTGGCGATCAGTTCGGCCTTGAAGGCAGGGTCACGCCATGCCTTGGCGATGATTTTTGCGAAGTCGGGGGCGTTCTCAGGCATGGTCTGTCTTTCGGGTTTTTGGGGATGGCGGCCGCCATCTGAGAAAATGAGACTGCCACCATTTTTGACGCCTGATAACCAGAAAGATTCGGCAACCCCAGGATTCGATTTTTCATTTCTGCGGGAGGCAAAAGGGGCACGCCCATTAACCCCTCCATGGCCCAGGCAATGCCCGGCCTGCCGATTGCAACGGTTGTGCGCGTCGTGTCGGTTATGACACCGACCAGGGCCAGACCAAGGGAGCGGGCTGCAGGCCGGTATTTGGTGGCAGGGTGATGGCTGCGGGTCCCTCTGAGGGCGGCGCTGATGGCGGTGACGGCTGGTGGTGGATCAGAATATCCACCGCGCAGCCTGAGGGGCGCAGTTTGCTATAATTCCACCAGGGTTCGAGAACCATGGCGCATGCCCAAGGCGGAACTGCTCCACCAGGGGCTTTGAGGGGCTGCCTGCGACCTTCCCACCCATCAACCGCAACTCCCACCTGGGTGGGGACATTTTCCATAAGCACCTTGCTGCCCTCATAGGGATGAACCCGCTTGGCCAAGGATAGTGGTTGGATACGCTCGGCTGTTCGCCACCACAATTTTCGGAAAGGGCAAAACCCTGGCCAGAAATCCAGCAAAACAGGAGGCCCGAGCACTCCTCAGCAAGTCCGCTACAGGTCCGAAAAATTTAGGTCCGCAAAATAACCGCTGGCGGAAGGACAACAACCCATTGAAAAGGTTGGTGGGCGCTCACGGGCTCGAACCGTGGACCCGATGATTAAGAGTCATCTGCTCTACCAACTGAGCTAAGCGCCCGCCGAGGTGTGGGTTCTACAGGCTAAGACCGGTTTGTCCAGCCCCCGTCCCCATATCGCCTTTGCACAGGGCGCATGGCAGCCAAGAGATGCAGGGCTCGGCCCAGGCTCTACTCCGTCGCCCAGCGCCGGCGCATCACGCCGCCTTCGTCAAAAGCCTCGAAGACCGGCGCAGCCAGCGTGGCCTGCACATGCAGCACAGCCTCACCGGTATTGATGAAGCCATGGCGCAGCCCCGCAGGGATCACCGCCGACTGGCCAGCTTTCAGCGGGTGGCGCCCCTCCCCCAGCGTGATCTCAGCACTACCCTGCAGCACCGTCAGCACCTCCTCCACCGTGTGGGTGTGGATGGGAGCGCCGCAGCCTGGGTCACAGAATTGCTCGAAGATGCAAAGCTCGGCAGCACCTGTGACGGTCGAGACCAGCATGCGGGTCAGCACCCCCTCCCGCCACTGCTCGGTGGGCAGACTTGCATGGTCGAGCAGGCGGCCCATCATTCGCGCGCCGCGCCGAATTCGGCATCACGATGGACATAGGCCGAGATCAATATGCCAAAACCTATCATGGTGGTGAGCATGGCTGAGCCACCATGGCTGATCAATGGCAGCGGCACACCACCCACCGGGATGGAGCCCGTCACCATCGCCACATTGACGAAGATATAGAGAAAGTAATTGGTCCCCAGCCCAATCCCCAGCAGGCGGCCGAATTGGTGCTTGGAGCGCAGCCCAACCAGGAAGCAGAAGGCCACCACCAGCATCAGCAGCCCCAGCGTGGTAACCGCCCCGACCAGGCCGAATTCCTCGGCGATCATGGTGAAGATGAAATCGGTCTGCTTCTCGGGCAGGAAGTTCAGGTGTCCCTGGGTGCCCTGCAAAAAACCCTTGCCCCAGAAGCCGCCCGAACCCAGCGCGATCTTGGATTGGATGATATTGTAGCCCGTGCCCAAAGGGTCGCTCTCGGGGTCGAGGAAGGTGTGGATGCGGGCGCGCTGATACTCGCGCAGATTGTCATAGACTATGGGCGCGGCCACAGCCGCCGCGCCACCGGCCAGGGCGAAATTCCACCACCGCATGCCCGCCGCCCAGAACATAGCCCCCCCCAGCGCGGCGGTGATCATCGACGTGCCCAAATTGGGCTGTTTGAAAATCAGCGCCACCGGCACCAGCACCGCCACAATGGGCGGGATGAGGAAGATGGGATTGCCCATCCTCTCCCACGACGCGCGAGAGAACCAGGCTGCCAGCGCCACCACCAGCATGATCTTCATCAATTCAGAGGGTTGCAATTGCAGTGGGCCCAAATCGATCCAGCGCTGCGCGCCTTTTCCCACCTCGCCATGCAACGCCACCAGCAGCAGCAGCAACAGCGCCCCGGCATAGCCCAGCCAGGCCAGCTTTGCGATGAGGCGGATATCCACAAGGCCGATGCACAGCATCATCACCAGGCAAAAGCCAAAGCGCAGCGCATGCTTGGTGGCATAAAGATCCGGGTTGCCGGAGCCTGCCGAATACAGCGCCACATAGCCAATCGCCCCAATGGCGCAGAGCAGCAGAACGAAACTGTAAGGTATCCGCCACAGCTTCTGGAACACCCCAGCACCACGGTCACCCGTCAGCAGCCGCTTTTCGAAGACCTGCGTCATCACCCGCCTCTCCCCTCGGCCATGCGCGGCCCGCTCGGCGCCACGCGGAAGCGGTTGAAGGTATCCACCATGATATCCTTGGCCAGCGGTGCCGCCGCGGCAGAACCCGAAGTGCCGTGCTCCACCACCACCGAGACGGCGTATTGCGGATTGTCATAAGGGGCATAGGCCACGAAGAGCGCATGCGGGCGCCACTCCCGCGGCACAGCATTGACATTATAGCCACGCTCGCGCTGTTCGCGGGAGACGCGGCGGACCTGGGTGGTGCCGGTCTTGCCGGCAATCTGGCCATAGCCCGCCGGCAAGCGGGCGCTGGCCGCGGTGCCACCGGCCTCATTCACCACCGCCCACATGGATTCGCGGATCAGCCGCAGATCACGGTCAGGAATGCCCAGCATGGGCCAATCCTCCGCCCGGCCACCACGCACCGCCCTGCCGCCAACGCTGCGGGTGAGATGCGGCTGCACCGCCCGCCCACTGGCCAGGCGCGCCGCCATGGTGGCGAGCGAGAGGGGGGTGAGCTGGTAAAATCCCTGGCCGATGCCATGGACGATGGTATCGCCAATATTCCATGGCCGGCCCTGGGCCTCGCGCCATTCGCGCGTTGGCATCAGGCCACGGCGGGTGCCGGGCAATTCCACATCCAGATCCACGCCCATGCCAAAACGCCGGCCCATCGCCGCAATGCGGTTGATGCCCACCCGCCGCGCCATTTCATAGAAATACACGTCGCAGCTGAGCTTGATGGCGGTACGCATATCCTGCCCGCCATGGCCCGAGCGGTTCCAGCAATGAAAGCGGGTATCGCCGAAATCCAGATGCCCAGGGCAGGAGATGCGCTCGCCTGGGGTCGTCACCCGCGCCTCCAGCGCCGCCAGCGCCACCACCATCTTGAAGGTGGAGCCAGGCGCATAGAGGCCGTTGGTGGCCTTATTGATCAGCGGCGTTGCGCGATTGGCCGTCCATTGCCGCCATTGCGCGCCGGAGACGCCGGAATTGAAGATGTTGGGGTCAAAGCTCGGTTGGCTGGCCATGGCCAGGACCTCGCCATTGCGGGCATCGAGCACCACGACAGAGGTGCCCTCCTCAATCTTGCCGCGCAGCGTCTTCTGCAATTCGGCGTCGATGCTGATCTCGATATCCTGGCCGGCCACACCCTCGCGCCGGTCAAGCTCGCGAATCACCCGGCCGACGGCATTGACCTCAAGTTGCACCGCCCCGGCGCGGCCACGCAATGCCAGGTCATGATACTGCTCTATGCCGGAGCGCCCGACGCGCACGCCGGGCAATTGCAGCAGCGGGTCGCCATCCATGTCGCGCTCGGCCGGCGGCGCCACATAGCCCACCATATGGGCCAGGTGCTCCCCCTCGGGGTAGAGGCGCGTTGTGCCGACATCGATCAGTATCCCCGGAAGGTCGGGGGAATTGACCTCGATGCGGGCCATCTCCTCCCAGGTGAGGAATTCGCGCACAATGGTGGGAACGAAGCGGCGGCGGCGGCGGAGTTCGCGCTCAACCCGCGCCCTCTCATTCTCGGTCAGCGGCACGATCCGCGAAAACGTCTCGAGGGAGGCGGCAATATCCTGGGTCTGCTCAGCCACCAGCAGGACCCGCCAGTTCAGCCGATTGCCGGCCACCACCTGACCATTGCGGTCCAGGATGCGCCCGCGCGGCGGGCTCAGCAGGCGGGCAGACAGCCGGTTTTCTTCCGCCAGCGTGGCAAAGCGCGCCCCCTCCTCCACCTGCAGCTTGTGCAGACGGTAGCCCAGAAAGCCAAAGGCGCCGAGTTGAATGCCGCCCAGCACCAGCGCGCGGCGGGTGAAGACGCTGCGGCGCTGCTCCTCCTCGCGCTTCACACCGCGCATCGAGAAGCCACCGCCGCCGCGTTCGGATTTTTTCCAGGGCAGCCTCATGCCTCGGCGTTCTGCATCGCGCGGTGGGCCCGGCTCAGCACCCAGGCCAGCATGGGGTAGAGACCCATCGAGATACCCAGTTGGTGAATGGCCGGGGTTGATGGCGGCAATTGCCAATTCAGCAGCCCGGTCAGCGCCCAGGCCAGGGCTGCGCCTGCCACCGCCACAGCGGCATAGACCAGCCAGACCAGCCAAAAGCTCTGCCGCACCAGCAGGCTGCGAAACCGCATCATGACGCCATGCACCAGCAGCAGCACAAGCACGCCAGAGCCCAGCGGCGCCAGCGTCAGCAAATCCTGCGCCAGGCCGATAATGAACACCGCAGGCGGGGGCATCGCGCTGGGCCGAAAGATCGTCCAGAAAAACACCGAAGGCAGGCATACCGCCATCACCAGCCCCGGCGCCCCCACCGGCACCGCCGCGAGCACGATAAGCCCCAGCGTGACGAGGGAGGGGAATGCGCCACGCAATATGGCGTCAATGCGCCGCAGCAGCCCGGCCGGCGGCTCGGTCCTGCCGCGGATCGGGGGTTTCATCGCCGGCCGCGCGGCTCGGGGCGGGCGACGGATTCGGGAGGCAGAATCCCGGTGAGACCAAAATCGAACAGGCGGACAACATCCAGCCGGTCAAGCCGGGCAAAGAGTTCCACCTCCGGCGCGCCACTATCGGACCAGCGGACCACGCCCACCGGCAAACCGGAGGGGAATGCGCCGGCCTCGGCGCTGGTCACCACCCGGTCACCCTCGCGCGGGGCCTGGCCTTCCGGCCAATGCTGCAGCCGGGGGCGGGCGGCGTTATTGCCCACCATGATGGCGCGCGCCCGGCTATTCTCCAGCGTGATGGGAATACGCGAATTGATGTCCGTGGCCAGCAGCACCCGGGCGGAGCGGCTGCCCACCTCGGTGACCCGCCCGACGAAGCCGCGCTCGTCCAGCGCCACCTGGCCTTTTCGGGCAGGGAGTTGGACGGCGGTGGCCAGCAGAACGGCACGGGCATAGGTGCCACCGCCATCCGCCACCACGCGGGCGGTGAAGAAATTCGGCGCCGGGTCCGGCACCCAGGCCAATTGCCGCCGCAGCAGGGCGTTTTCCGATTCCAGCGCCAGGGCGGTGGCCTGCCAGCGATGCAGCCGGTCATTCTCCTCGCGCAGCCGGGCATTCTCGGCGCGTATATTCCACAGCGCCTCTGCCTCGCGCACGGCATTATTCACCGCCCCCACCGGCTCCTGCACCACGGACCAAACCGGCATCAGCGCATCGGCCAGCACCATGCGGGCCCGCTCGACCAGCAGGGTATCCGCCTTGCCCAGCAGCATCACGCCGAACGCCGCGGCGATCAGCATCGGCAGGGACAGCCGCGCCAGGGCCTGGCGCAAAGGGATGCTGAGTCGGAGCATAGGCCTACCCGCTCTGAGAGTTCATGAACCTCAATACATGCTCGTCAGCACTTGGCGAAGCCGCTTGATCTCCTCCAGCGCCCGCCCCGTGCCCAGGGCCACACAATTCAGCGGCTCCTCTGCCACAACAACGGGCAGCCCTGTCGCATCACGCAGCACCTCATCGAGGCGATAGAGCAGCGCGCCACCGCCGGTGAGCACGATGCCCTTATCGACGATATCGGCCGCGAGTTCAGGCGGGGTGTTCTCAAGCGCGACCTTGACCGCTTCGACGATATTGGTCACCGGCTCGCTCAGGGCGAAGGCAATCTCGCGCTGGCTGACAACCACCTCACGCGGGACGCCATTCATCAGGTCGCGGCCCTTGACCTCCGTCATCCTGCCCTCGCCCTCATCATCGGGGGCGGTGGCGGCGCCGATCTCCATCTTGATCCGCTCGGCCGAGCTTTCACCGATCAACAGGTTATGCGTCCGCCGGATATAGCTGATGACGGCCTCGTCCATCTTGTCGCCACCCACGCGCACCGAGCGGGCATAGACGATGCCGCCGAGCGAGATGACGGCCACTTCCGTGGTGCCGCCGCCGATATCGACGACCATGGAGCCCGAAGGCTCGGTCACCGGCAGGCCAGCGCCTATCGCCGCCGCCATCGGCTCCTCGATCAGCAGCACTTTCCGCGCCCCGGCCGATTCAGCCGATTCCTGAATGGCACGCCGCTCCACCGCCGTGCTGCCAGAGGGCACGCAGACAATGATGAGCGGCGAGGCAAAGGAGCGGCGATTATGCACTTTGCGGATGAAATGCTTGATCATTTCCTCCGCCACCTCGAAATCGGCGATCACGCCATCGCGCAGCGGGCGAATGGCGGCAATATTTCCCGGGGTGCGGCCGAGCATCAGCTTGGCCTCATCACCCACCGCAAGCACCTGCTTGCGGCCTCGGATATCGGCGATGGCCACCACAGAGGGCTCGTTCAACACGATGCCGCGACCTTTGACGTAGACGAGGGTATTCGCCGTTCCGAGGTCGATGGCCATGTCGGCGGAGAGAAAGCCGAACAGGCGAGAAAACATGAAGGCAACCTTCCAGCCAAAAGGATCGATCAAGCGATCGACCAGGGGGTCGTCGGGAACTTCTGATCTGGGATGGGTTAGACCGATGCTGGCCCACACTCAAGGCCTGGGGGCGCGGGAGGGGGAAAATGCCCCCAGCCCGCCGGCGCCGCCACCGCCCTCAATGGGTGGCGAGGGCGGAGGTGAACCATGGGCAATCGGCCACATAGACCGGCGCGCGCAGGCCCTTCGCCGCGGCATCCAGGCGCAACTGCCGCATCGCCTGGCGCGGGCCATCCGGCAGGCTCAGCCTTTCATGGCCCCAAAGGCTTGGCCCATCATGGAATTCGCTGGCCTGCCAGTTCGGCGGGTCGATCACCCGCCCGCCCCAACCATACTCGACGAAAAAGCCCGAGGGGGTGTTCACGTAGAAGCTGGTCATATGGTCATTGGTGTGGCGGCCGAGGGTATAGGCGATGCGCCCGGGCTGCAGCTGCGCCAGATCATAGCCCTGGCCCACATCATCGAGGCAGCCGAGTTCAACCATGAAATGATGCAGCCCGGCCTGGCCGGAGCCCACCATGGCAAAGGAATGGTGCCGACCATTCACATGGAAGAAATACAGCGGATAGGGCGTGAGCCCATAATCGCTCACCGCGAAGCCCAGCACATCGCGGTAAAAGGGCAGCAGCATATTGGCATCCGCCACATGCAGCACGGCATGGCCCATGCCCAAAGGCCCGGTATTGAAGCCCGAGATCGGCCGGCCCGGGGTAAAGGGCGTCTGGGCCAGATGCGCCCCGGTGAAGATTTCCAGCCGATTGCCGGCGGGGTCATGGAAATAGGCCATTTCGGTGACATGCCGCTCGGCGGCGTGGCCACGCTGGACCCGCACCCCCTTGGCTTCGAGCTCGGCGATGGTGGCGGCGAAATCATCCACCTCCCAGCCCATGAAATGCAGGCCATCGCTGGCTTCGGGCGTGACGATCAGGCGCTGGGCGCGGTCATCCATGCGAAAGAGGCTGGTGCCGCCGCCGCTATCAACCTGCTGCATCCCCAGAAACTTGCCGGCAAAATCCGGCCATTCCTCCGGCTTGGTGGCCCGGATGCCGATATAGCCCAATGCGGTGATCATGCTGCCTGCTCCAGCCTGTTGCGAGGAATATCATGGCCTTCGATGGCCGGCGGCGTGCCTTCGGGGCCGAGACGGGGGAGGAGCGACATAGGGTTTCCGTTTCAGAGCAGCGTTGCGAGTTCGGCAGGCGTTCGGGCAAAGGCCACGACCTGACGGTCAGGCCGCATCAGCGCCGCCAGAGCCTGATGCGTGGCGAGAAAAGCTTCAAGAGCAGGGTCAGAGACCAGCACGGCGCCGCGCCCTTCCAATGCCGTGGTATCTGCCATATCGCCGCGCAGCAGCACGGCGTGGCGGGGGCCAATCCGCTCATCCAGCAAGCTGCCGTCAGACAGGCGCGGCTGCGGGGCCGGCCGGCCCAATGGCGCGGTAAAGCCGCCCAGGGCGGGGGCGATGCTCGCCATCTTCACCGGCCCCGCAGGCGCCTCGCCCAGCGCCAGCGCCATGGCGCGGGTATTGATCAGCCCGCCCAGCCGCATCGCGGCCTCGATATAGGCCCGCGCATGCGGGGCGCGTTCCGCCTGATAGGTATCGAGCAGCGCCGCATTAGCGCCGCGCAGCACCGCCACCAGCTTCCAGCCCAGATCCGCCACATCGCGAATCCCCGCGCACATGCCCTGGCCCATAAAGGGCGGCGTGAGATGGGCGGCGTCGCCGGCAATCAGCAGCCGCCCCTCACGCCACTTGCGCGCCACCGCCGAGCGGAAGGTGTAGATGGCGGCGCGCTCCAAAATGGCATCCTCGGGGGTGATCCAGCGCGCCAGCAATGGCCATGGGTCGCTCGGCGCCTCGCCCTCATGCAGGGCAATCTCCCAGCGGCGGCGTTCGCCCACGCCGCGCACATAGGTTGCCGGCCTCGCCGGGTCGCAATGCTGGATGGAATGGTCACCCAAATCAGGGCGCGGGCGCTTGAGGATGAGGTCAGTCACCAGCCAGGGCTCCGCAAAGCCCAGATCCTCGAAACCCTCGCCAATCGCGGCCCGGGTGAGAGAATGGGCACCATCGCATCCCACCACCCATCTGGCCTGCAAGGGCCCAGCCGAGGTCTCCAGCGCGCCCTCAGCATTCATCGCCCTCACCTGGGTGCGGGCGCGGAGCTGCACATTGCCAAACCGCGCGACACCCGCCCGCAGCGCACCCTCCAGCGCCGGCTGATGAAAACGATAGGAGGCCTGCCAGCCCTGCGGCCCAATGCCCACGGGGCGCGACCAATCCAGCAGCAGCCGGCCCTCAGCATCGACAAATTTCATCCCCGGCGAGGTGATGGTGAGCGGCAGGATGGTCTCGGCCAGGCCCAGCCCCTGGAAGACGCGCATCACCTCATCATCGAAATGCACCGCGCGCGGCAGGTGATAGGCCGCCGCCTCGCGCTCCAGCACCACCACATCAAGCTCCGCCTGGCCCAGAATATTGGCCAGCGTGGCACCCACCGGGCCATAGCCGATGATGGCGACGTCGTGCATGTTTCCTCCCCGAGAGAGAGCATGCAGCGGCGCGGGCGCGAGCGCAAAGAATTTGGCCCAGATCGCCCCGCCGCATTCCGAGCCACAACAGGGAGAGAATTGATGCTGCGATTGGATGGAAAAGTGGCCTTTGTGTCGGGCGCAGGCTCGGTGGGCCCAGGCTGGGGCAATGGCCGGGCCACAGCGGTGCTGCTGGCACGCCAGGGCGCCAAGTTGTTCTGCACCGATTTCTCCCGCGAGGGGCTGGATGAGACGCAGCGCCTACTGTCGGCCGAGGGCCTCTCAGCCACTGCCCATATCTGCGACGCCACCGACAGCGCGGCCATGGCCGAGGCGATGGCCGAATGCGCCCGCGTCTTTGGCGGGCTCGACCTTTTGGTGAACAATGTCGGCGGCAGCGCGCCCGGCGGGGCCGAGGATATGGCCGAGGAGATTTTCGACCGGCAATTGCAGCAAAACCTGAAAACCGCCTTCCTGGGCTGCAAACATGCCATTCCCCTGATGCGGGCGCGCGGCGGCGGGGCGATTGTGAACCTTGCCTCCATAGCCGCGCTGCGGGTTTCCGCCACCCGGCCGCATGTTGGCTATACGGCGTCGAAAATGGCGGTGATCGGTCTCTCCCGCTCCGTGGCCATTCGCCATGCCAAGGAAAAAATCCGCTGCAACACGGTCATCCCCGGCCTGATGCACACACCGCTGGTGGAACACCGCCTGGTGCCGCAACTCGGCGCCAATGACGCGGCGGAGCTGATCGCCAAGCGTCACGCCATGGTGCCGATGGGCCATATGGGTGATGGCTGGGATGTGGCGCATGCCGCGCTGTTTTTGCTGAGCAATGAAGCGCGGTTTATTACGGCCACGGAGATTTTGGTGGATGGCGGCGCCGCGGCCGCCGGCGGCACATAAAAAAGCCGGCGGGGTCTCCCCCGCCGGCCATAGGGCGCTTCAATGCGCCAGCATCGCCAGCAGCAACAGCGCCACGATGTTGGTGATCTTGATCATCGGGTTCACCGCTGGGCCCGAGGTGTCCTTATAGGGGTCACCCACCGTGTCGCCCGTCACCGCGGCCTTATGGGCATCGCTGCCCTTGCCGCCGTAATGGCCTTCCTCGATGTATTTCTTCGCATTATCCCAGGCGCCGCCGCCCGTGGTCATGGAGACGGCGACGAAGAAGCCGGTCACGATCACGCCCAGCAGCATCGCCCCCAGTGCAGAGAAGGCAGCACCCTTGCCGGCAATGGCATAGACCACGAAGTAGCAGACAATGGGCGAGAGAACCGGCAGCAGCGAGGGGATGATCATCTCCTTGATGGCCGATTTGGTCAGCATATCCACCGCGCGGCCGTAATCCGGCTTCTCGGTGCCCAGCATGATGCCCGGCTTTTCCTTGAATTGCCGGCGCACCTCCTCGACCACGCTCTGCGCCGCGCGGCCCACCGCCGTCATGCTCATGCCGCCAAAGAGGTAGGGCAGCATGCCACCGAATAGCAGGCCGACCACGACATAGGGGTTGGCCAGGCTAAAATCGATCGCCGTCATCCCGGCAAAATACGGGAACTGCGCCGAATTGGTGATGAAGTAGTTGAGGTCCTGCGTATAGGCCGCAAACAGCACCACCGCACCCAGCGCGGCCGAGCCAATGGCATAGCCCTTGGTCACCGCCTTGGTGGTATTGCCCACCGCATCCAGCGCATCGGTCGTCACCCGGGTTTCCGGCGGCAGCCCCGCCATCTCGGCAATGCCGCCGGCATTATCCGTCACCGGTCCGAAGGCATCGAGGGCGACGATCATGCCGGCCAGCGCCAGCATGGTGGTGGTCGCAATGGCCACGCCGTAAAGCCCCGCCAGCGAATAGGTGCTGATGATGCCCGCGATGATGATGAGTGCCGGGATAGCCGTGCTCTCCATCGAGACGGCCAGGCCGCGGATCACATTGGTGCCATGGCCAGTCTGCGAGGCCTCGGCAATGCTCTTCACCGGGCGGAACTGGGTGCCGGTGTAGTATTCGGTGATCATGACGATCAGCGCGGTGACCGCGAGGCCCACGGCCCCGCAGAGGAACATGCTGAAAGCACCAAAGCTGGCACCGCCCACCGTCACCGAACCAAAGCCGAAGACGATGAAGCTGAGCGGCAGCAGCGCCGCCAGCGAGAGAACGCCGGTGACGATCAGGCCGCGATACATCGCTCCCATGATCGAGTTATTCGCCGGCAGCTTCACGAAATACGTGCCCACGATCGAGGTGATGACGCAGACCGCGCCGATCAACAGCGGGAAGAGCATCGCCCCCGCCCTTCCCGCATCGGGGAAGGTGATGGCGGCCAGCACCATCGTCGCCACCATGGTCACGGCATAGGTCTCGAACAAATCGGCCGCCATGCCGGCGCAATCGCCCACATTGTCACCCACATTATCGGCGATGGTGGCGGGGTTGCGGGGGTCATCCTCGGGGATGCCGGCTTCCACCTTGCCCACCATATCGCCGCCGACATCCGCACCCTTGGTGAAAATGCCACCGCCCAGACGGGCGAAGATCGAGATCAGCGAGGCGCCAAAGCCCAGCGCCACCAGGCTGTCGATCACCACGCGGGAATTGATCGCATACCCGCCCACGCAGACCAGGGCGAAGAAATACACCGCCACCCCCAGCAGGGCGAGGCCAGCCACCAGCATGCCGGTGATGGCGCCCGACTTGAAGGCAAGGTCCAGCCCCGCGGCCAGGCCATGGGTGGAGGCCTCGGCCGTGCGCACATTGGCCCGGACCGAGACGTTCATCCCGATAAAGCCCGCCAGGCCCGACAGCACGGCCCCGATGAGGAAGCCCACCGCCACGGCGGCGCCCAGCACCAGGAAAATGCCGATGAACAGCACCACCCCCACCGCCGCGATGGTGATATATTGCCGCTTCAAATAGGCCGAGGCGCCTTCCTGGATCGCCTGGGCGATCTCCTGCATGCGGGCATTTCCCGCCGGCCTTGCCATGATGTCCTTCGTGGTGATCCAGCCATAGGCGAGCGAAGTCGCCCCCAGCAGGATAACCAACAACAAAGTCACTGCGATCACTTGAACGCTCTCCCTTCCGTTTTTTGCTCGGGCCCGGTTTTCGTCCGCGCCGCTCGGATGCTTGAAGTAAGGCAGAGCTTTAGCGTCACTGCAACAAATACAATGGCTGGACGCCGCAGCGCACGCGTGCCACGCCGTTGGCCGTGAGACGTTTTCGTGATCCCGCCCTGGCCCTTGGCCTCTTCCTGGCCGTGGCGCCGATAGCCGCCGTGCTGCAATACCGCGCCCTGGCGCCGCTGGCGCTGGCCGCCCTGGCAGGGGCCGCGCTTGCCAGCACCCGGCCCCGGCAGCCGGGAGTGGTCATATCGCTCGCGCTCGCCTTAATGGGCTGGGGCATGGTCTCGGCGCTTTGGGCAGTGGAGCCGGGGCGCAGCCTTTTTGAGGGTGCGCGCATGGCAGCTTTGGTGTTGCTGGCCGCCGCCGCCGGCCAGGCCCTGGAATCGAGCCCGCCACGGCGGCTGTCGCCCTGGCTGCTGGGCGGGCTGCTGCTCGGCGCCATCCTCGCCATTGCCGACCAGCAAAGCGGCCATTGGCTGCGCGCCATGGTGCGGGGCCGGCGCGAATGGGATGTGGTGATGGGTTTTGGCCTGAAGCCCGCAGCCACCGTGCTGGCGCTGCTGCTGCCGCTGGCCCTGGCGCTGCCCATTGGCCGGGCCTGGAAGGCGCTGGCCCTGGCCCTCGCCCTGGCCGGAATTTTTGGCATGCCGGCGCAATCGGCCAAGATTGGCGTGGTGGTGGGCCTCGCAGCTTTTGTGCTGGTGTGGCTGGGCGGGCGGCTGGCGGCGCGCGGCATCGCACTCGCCGCGGCTTTGAGCGTGCTGCTCACGCCCCTGCTGCTGGGTGCCGTCCTGGCCCGCAACCCCGATGTCTCCGCCATGCAGGGCAGTGCGGCGCATCGCGTGATGATCTGGGATTTCACCCTCGCCCGGATTGCCGAACGGCCGGTTCTGGGTTGGGGCATGGAGGCGGCGCGGGCCATTCCCGGCGGCGAAGAGCAAATCGCCACCGCAGACCTGCTGCGCTTCGGCCTGGGCAGCCAGCGCGAATGGTTCGAGGCGGTGCGCGCCCAACGCCTGCCGCTGCACACCCATAATGGGGCGTTGCAGATCTGGTTGGAACTCGGCCTGGTGGGCGCGGTCCTCGCCGCCGCCCTGGTGCTGGCGCTGGGCTGGCAGGCCACCAGCCCGGGCAGCGCCGGGGCCTTTGCCTGCGCCATTGCCATAGCCTCGCTGAGCTATGGCGTGTGGCAGGGCTGGTGGCTCTGCCTGCTGGCTATGCTGGCGCTGCTGTCACGGCAACTGACGCGGGAACCCCCGCCTCGATAAGGGCGGCGGCCTGACGCTCGGCCAGTTTTTCCTCTGAGAAGCCATCAATCAGCTCATTGAACATGCGGTGCCAATTCTGCTCCGCCCGCAGGCGGGAGAAGGCAGAACCCAGGCCAATCGCCGCGCGGTCCATCAGCGGGAATTCCCGCGGAATGCGCACGCTCTTGCCGGTGCGCGCACTCTCCTCCTTCAGGCCCTTATGCACGCTCTCCGCCACCCGGCGGCCCTGTTGCAAATCGTCGAGGTTCTGAATGGGGCGCACCCGATCATCGATCAGCGGCTCATAGAGGAATTCGGCCCAGCGCTTCAGGTGGCCCATCATCTCCTTGGAGAGATCGCGGAACCCCCATTCCTCGAAGGCGTGGCGGGCCTTTTCCTCATCATGGTCACGCACAGCCTCAAACAGACGGATCACCCCGCCGATGAAATGCGGCGCAAAGACGCGGATGGTGCCGAAATCCAGCAGGTTGATGCCGCCCGCATCATCGCCCTCGGGCTTGCGGACCAGGTAATTGCCCAGATGCGGGTCACCATGGATGACGCCGAAATTATACAAGGGCTGATACCAGGCACGAAACAGCCCGGCAGCGTAGATATTGCGCTCCTCCATCGGCGGGTTTTCCTCCAGCCGCTTCATCAGGGCGCGGCCGGGCAGCCAGGTCATGGTCAGAAGGCGGCGGGTCGTCAGTTCCTCAATCGGCCGCGGCACCTGCACCAGGGGGTTGCTGCCCAACATGATGGCATAGAGGCGCTGCTGCGCCGCCTCACGCGTATAGTCCAGCTCCTCACGCAGGCGGTCGCGCAGCTCTTCATAGACGTCGCCATTCTCCAGCGTGCGGTCCATGCGCTGATAGAGGCTCATGCCGATCTTCAGCTGCTTGAGGTCCGCCTCCACCACGCTGGCCATATCGGGGTATTGCAGCTTGCAGGCAACTTCGCGGCCATCATGCAGCCGCGCGCGGTGCACCTGGCCGAGCGAGGCGGCGGCCGCGGCCTCGGGGGCGAATTCGGCGAAGCGGCTTTGCCATTGCGGCCCCAGCTCCGCCGTCATCCGCCGCTTGACGAAGGCCCAGCCCATGGGCGGGGCGTTGGATTGCAGCGTGGCGAGTTCGGCGGCGTATTCCTCCGGCAGCATATCGGGCACGGTGGAGAGGAACTGCGCCACCTTCATCATCGGCCCCTTCAACCCGCCCAGAATGGCCTTGAGGTCATTGGCATGGGCCGATTTATCGGTCTTGATGCCCAGATAGCGCTGGCCCGCCACCCGCGCGGCAATGCCGGTGACGGCGCCCGAGGTGCGCGCCATGCGGCGGATTTCGCCAAAGAAAGTATTATCAGCCACCGGCATGCTCCAATTCGTCAATAAAGCCCGCGATCACATCGAGGCCGCGCTGCCAGAATGCCGGGTCGGAGGCATCGAGGCCGAAGGGGGCCAGAAGCTCCTTGTGGCGCAGCGTGCCGCCGGCGCGCAGCAATTGGAGGTATTTTTCCTCGAAACCCGCCACCTTGCCGTCCTGGAACACGCCATAAAGCGCATTCACCAGGCAATCGCCAAAGGCATAGGCATAGACATAGAAGGGTGAGTGGACGAAATGCGGAATATAGGCCCAGTAGCAGGCATAATCCGGCGTGAACTCAAAGGCCGGGCCCAGGCTCTCAGTCTGCACCTGCATCCATAATTCGCCAATCGTCTCGGCCGAGAGCTCGCCCTGTCGGCGGGCATCATGCAGCAATGTTTCGAAACGGTAGAAAGCGATCTGGCGGACCACCGTGTTTAGCATATCCTCCACCTTGCCAGCCAATAGCAGCCGGCGGCGTGCCGGATCCTTTTCGGCGTCCAGCATCGCCCGAAAGGTCAGCATCTCGCCAAACACGCTGGCGGTCTCAGCCAGGGTGAGCGGCGTGGAGGACATCAGATAGCCCTGCTCCGCCGCCAGGCGCTGATGGACGCCATGGCCCAGTTCATGCGCCAGCGTCATCACATCGCGCGCCTTGCCGTGGTAGTTCAGCAGCAGATAGGGGTGGGCGGCAGGCACGGTGGGGTGGGCAAAGGCGCCCGATGCCTTGCCCGGCCGCAAGGCAGCGTCGATCCAGGGTTTTTCGAAGAAAGGATCGGCCATCTCAGCCAGTTTCGGCGAAAACCCGGCATAGGCGGCGCGCACCTGGGCCACGGCATCGGGCCAGGCGATGGTGCTATCGGCATCGCTGGGCAGCGGCGCATTGCGGTCCCAATGCTGTAGCTTTTCCAGCCCCAGCCACTTCGCCTTCATGGCGTAGTAGCGGTGCGACAGCTTGGGGAAACTGGCGCGCACCGCCTCCACCAGCGCATCCACCACCTCATCCTCAACCATGTTCGAGAGGTTGCGGGCCGAGGCCGGGCGCTTGTAATGGCGCCAATTGTCCATCACCTCCTTGTCCTTGGCCAGGGTGTTGGTGATGAGGCCAAACAGCCGGATGCGGGACTGGAAGGCCTCTGACACGCCCAGGGCCGCCGCCTGGCGCTTCGTCCGATCACGGTCGGAAAGCTGGTTCAGCGCGGCGCTGACGGAAACCTCCTGGCCATCCACCGCGACGGTCATATTGGCCATGGTCTCGTCGAAAAGGCGGTTCCAGGCGGCGCGGCCCGTCACCTCCTTTTCATGCAGCAGGCGTTCCATCTCGTCGGAGAGTTGATGCTCGCGCCAGACCCGCAGGTCACGCAGCCAGGGCCGGTAGCGGGCGAGTGCGGCCGAACCCGCCATCTTCGCCCCCAGCGCCGTCTCCTCCAGCCGGTTCAATTCCAGGGTGAAGAAGACCAGATGGCTGCTGATCGCCGTCACCCGCTCCTGCATGGTCTGATAGAAGCGGCCATTGGCGCTGTCCTGGGCATTGCCGGCGAAGATCAGGCTGGCAAAGCTCATGGCGCGGCCGAGGATTTCCTCGATCCGCTCATATTCGGCGATGGCAGCCGCCAGACCATCGCCCGAAAGCGCCTCCAGCCGGCCATTATGGGTAGCATTGAATGCACTGGCCGCAGCCTCCGCGCCAGTGAGATCGGCCTCAAGCCCAGGGTCATCCTGGCCCTTATAGAGGTCGGCCAGGTCCCAACTGGGCAGGTCTGGCGCGGCCTGCGCGGCGTCCAGCGGCGAGCGGAGAATGGATGGGGGGCCTGGGCGGTGATGCATTGCTCTCATATATGGGGAAAAATGCCCGGGCCAAGCCACGAGCGGGAGGAGATCACGAAATGGACCAGGAAAGCCGCGTCGAGGGCGAATGGCAAAGCCTGCCCGCCATGATGCTAAGACTGGCGGCAACCTGGCCCAACCGGGTCCTGGCGCGGCATTGGCAGGGCGGTGCCTGGCGCGAGACCCTCTGGGGCGATTTCGCCATCCAGGTGGCGCAGGCCGCCGCCGGGCTGCGCCACCTGGGCGTGATGCCCGGTGACAGGGTGATGCTGGTCAGTGAAAACCGGCCGGAATTCATGATCGCCGATAATGCAATCATGGCCATCGGCGCCATCACCGTGCCCACCTATACCACCAATACCCTGGCCGACCACGCGCATGTGCTGCGCGATTGCGGCGCGCGGGTGGCCATCACCAGCCAGCGCGCATTGGCCGAGCGGGTGATGCAGGCCGCCGCCGAGGTGGCGGGGCTGGATGCGCTGATATGCATGGACGCGACCCCACCAGGCGCCGCCGGCACCCGGGCGGTGCTGTGGTCGCAGCTTTTGGTGGCCGAGGCAGACCCGGCCATGCTTTTGGCCGAGGTGGAGCATATCCCCGCCGGCAGGCTGGCCTGCCTTATCTATACCTCCGGCACCGGCGGCGCGCCCAAGGGGGTCATGCTGCCGCATCGCGCCATGCTCTCCAACGCCGCCGGCGCCACGCCCCTGCTCTCCCGCCTGCAACTCCAGGGCGAGCGCTACCTCTCCTTTTTGCCGATGTCGCATAGCTATGAGCACACGGTGGGGGGCTTCCTGCTGCCGAAAATGGGCATGGAAGTGGTATTTTCCCGCGGCGCCGACCGTATCAGCGCCGAGATGACACAATTTCAGCCCGCCATCATCACCGCCGTGCCGCGGCTCTTCGAGGTGCTGCGGGCGCGTATCGAGGCGCAGTTGGAAAAGGATGGCGGGCTGAAACAGGCGCTGTTCCGCCGCGCCCTGGCGCTGGGGCTGCGCCGGCTGGATGGCCCGGCCCTCGGCCCGCTGGAGCGCATCCAGCATATGGTGCTCGACCGGCTGGTGGGCGAAAAAATCCGCGCCCGCTTCGGCGGCCGCATCAAAGGAATGATCTCGGGCGGCGCGCGGCTCGACCCGGATCTGTCGGGCTTCTTCCTCGCCCTCGGCCTGCCGGTGATCCAGGGCTATGGCCAGAGCGAGGCCGGCCCGGTGGTGAGCGTGAACCTGCCCTGGTTCAATGACCGCCACACTGTGGGCCCGCCGCTGCCCGGCGTCACCGCCCGGATCGCCGAGGATGGCGAATTGCTCATCAAGGGTGGCTTGGTGATGGATGGCTACTGGAACAACGCCGAGGCCAGCGCATCCGCCATCCAGCATGGCTGGCTGCACACTGGCGATGTGGGCCGGATTGATGATGCCGGCCGGATCAGCATCACCGACCGCAAGCGCGACTTCATCAAGCTGATGGGTGGCGACATGGTGGCCCCCGCCAAGCTGGAGGCGCTGCTGATGGCAGAGGCCGAAATCGCCCAGGCGGTTGTGGCCGGCGAGGGCCAGCCGGGGATATTGGCGCTGATCGTCCCCGCCGATGGCATGGCCGATAAGCTGGAGGCCGCGGTCAAGCGGGTGAACGCCAAACTCTCCGCCATCGAGCGCATTCGCCGCTGGCGGGCGTTGGAGGAGCCCTTCACCATTGAGAATGGCCTGCTCACCGCCTCGATGAAGGTGCGCCGCCGCGCCGTTCTGGAACGCCATGCACAGGCGCTTCTCGCCTTGCAGAAATAGGGCCTGCGTGCTGGGGTCAGGGCTGGATCGCCGCGGGCCGCTTGAGCCTGCCGGCGCGACACCGCCCGGAGACGCCCCATGCCCGATACCAACCTGACAAATTCTGCCATCATCAACGCCTATATCGGCCGCACCCCGGGTTCGGCCGCCCTGCACCGCGAGGCGCTGGGCATGCTGCCGAGCGGCATCGCCCATGACAGCCGCTGGATGAAACCCCACCCGCTCTATGTCGAGCGCGGGCAGGGCCCGCTGAAATGGGATGTGGACGGCAATCGGCTGGTCGATCTCTTCGGCGGCCATGGCAGCCACCTGCTGGGCCATTGCCCGCCGGGCGTGACCGAGGCGGTGCAGGCGCAAATCGCCAAGGGCAGCCAATTCGGCGCCGGCCATGCGCTGGAAATCGAATGGACGCGGCTTATCCAGCAGATGGTGCCCTGCGCCGAGCGCGTGCGCTTCGTCGCCAGCGGCACCGAGGCCACGCATATGGCGGTGCGCCTGTGCCGCGCCTTCACCGGCCGCAAGAAGATCCTGCGGTTCCACCGCCATTATCATGGCTGGCATGATGTGATGGCCTTCGGCGTGGATGGCCATTTCGATGGCACCGCCACACCCGGCGTGCCCGATGCCACGGCCGAGGGCGTGGTGCTGCTGCCGCCCAATGACATCGATGCCGTGCGGGCGCTGTTCGAGAGCGACCCCGATATCGCCGCCGTGATCCTCGAGCCGATTGGCAATACCACCGGTGCGGTGCCCATCCCCGGCAGCTTCCTCCATGCGCTCCGCGCGCTGACCGAGGCGCATGGCGTGCTGCTGATCATGGATGAGGTGGTCACCGGCTTCCGCCTTGCCCCAGGCGGCGCGCAGGAGGCGCGCGGGATCAAGGCCGATATCTGCACCCTGGCGAAAGTGGTGGCCGGTGGCATGCCCGGCGGCGCGGTGGCCGGGCGGAAGGACCTGCTGGACTTCCTCGATTTCGAGGTGAGCGCCCAAAAGGGACGGGAAAAAATCCGCCACCCAGGCACCTACAACGCCAATCCGGTGAGTGCCACTGCCGGCATCGAGACGCTGAAACTGATCCGCGACACCGATGCCTGCGGCCGTGCCAATGCGGCCGGCGATGCGATGCGCCGGGCCCTCAACGCGGTGCTGGCGGGCGAGAACCTGCCCTGGGCGGTCTATGGCGAATTCAGCTTCTTCCACATCTTCACCAACCCCGATGGGCTGGATATCGACCCGGAGAATTTTGACGCCTTCGCCCTGCCCAGCACCGCCTTCAAAACCGACCCGCGCAAATCGCTCGGTCAAAAATTATATCTGGGCATGGTGGTCAACGGCGTGGATGCCATGGGCCATCGCGGCGGCATCCTATCGGCCACCCATGGCAGTGATGTGATCGGCGAAACCGCCCAGGCCTTCCGCGCCACCATCCGCGCCCTGAAGGAAGAACGCGAATTGGTGTAAGCCGCCTCAGGCCGAGGGCGCGGCCAGGGTCACGAGTTCCGTGCCCTCCTCCACGCCCTCGCCCATGGCACAGCCCAATGCCTCCACAATGCCATCGCGCGGCGCGGTGATGCGCAATTCGGTCTTCATCGCCTCGATAATGACGAGAATATCGCCGCGCTTCACCGCATCGCCTGGCGCCACCATAAGCTGCACCACACGGCCTGGAATGGGTGCTGAGAGACGATGATCGGTGCCCGCGGCCTCGCCCGCCGGGGCGTAGGGGTCGAGCAGGGAGAATTCATAAGGCTCGAAAGCCTCGACCACCCGCCATAGCGGGCCGGGCAGACGCGACATGGCGAGGCGGTGCGCAACACCATCCACGGTGAAGAGCCCATGCCCATCGCCAGTTTGCCGCGCCACCTGCAGCGCAGAACCACCATCGATGCTGACCTGCACCATGCCCGCGCCTGGCCGAGCCACCACCTGGCGTTGCGCGCCGCCCGCGGCGAGGCGAAACACCAACTCGGCCGCGCCAAACACCCGCCAGGCATCACCGCGCGCCCAGGGGTTGGCAGCGGCCGCACCCAGCCCGGCGCAATGGTCAGCGACTATGGCGGCCACCATCCAGTCCGGCGCCGCATCGGGTTGGTGTAGCAACCTCCCGGCATGGCGGGCGATATGGCCGGTATCCGCCACCTCGCCATGCATAACAGGCTCACGCAGCAGCCGCCGCAACAGCGCCGCATTGGTGGTCACGCCCGCAATCCTCGCCTCGGCGAGGCTGGCCTGCAGGCTAGCCACCGCCCCCTCGCGGGTTTCGCCCCAGGCGATCAGCTTGGCGATCATCGGATCATAATGCGAGCTGACCGCATCGCCTTGCGACACACCCGCATCAATCCGCCCGGCATCGGGGGTGACCAATTGCAGGAGGTTCAGCCGCCCAATCGAGGGCCGAAAATCCTCCGCCGGATCCTCAGCATAGAGGCGCAGTTCAACCGCATGGCCCTGCGGCGCGGGTGGCCATGCCCCCGGCAGCGCCTCACCAGCCGCCACCCGCAATTGCCATTCCACAAGGTCGAGGCCGGTGATCATTTCCGTCACCGGATGCTCCACCTGCAGGCGGGTGTTCATTTCGAGAAAATACGCCTCAGAGCCCTCGACGATGAACTCCACCGTGCCGGCATTGGTATAGCCCACGGCGCGGGCGGCATTTTCGGCCGCGCTATGCAGTTGTGCTCGCAACTTATCCGACAGCGCGGGCGCCGGCGCCTCCTCAATCACCTTCTGGTGCCGCCGCTGCAATGAGCAGTCGCGGGTATGCAGATGGGTGATGCGGCCATGGCTGTCGCCAAACACCTGCACCTCCACATGGCGCGGGCGTTGCAGGTATTTCTCCAGCAGCACGCGATCATCGCCAAAGGCCGCCCGGGCCTCGCGCCGCGCCCCGGCCAATTCCGCGGCAAAATCCTCCGCCCGCAACACCGGGCGCATGCCCTTGCCACCACCGCCCGCACTGGCCTTGATCAGCACCGGGAAGCCAATGCGCGCCGCCTCCGCAGCGAGCAGCGCCTCATCCTGCCCATCGTCGTGATAGCCCGGCACGGTCGGCACACCGGCCGCCACCATAATCCGCTTTGCTTCCGCCTTGCTGCCCATGGAGCGGATCGCGGCGGGCGAGGGGCCGATAAAGGTGATTCCAGCCGCCGCGCAAGCCTCGGCAAATTCGGCATTTTCCGACAAAAAACCATAGCCCGGATGGATGGCCTCAGCGCCCGCAAGCCGCGCAACCTGCAAAATCACATCGCCCCGCAGATAGGATTGCGCCGCCGGCGCCGGGCCAATGGGGTAGGCCTCATCCGCCTGCCGCACATGCAGTGCCGCGGCATCAGCTTCCGAAAACACGGCAATGCTGCGCAGCCCCATCCGCCGCGCGGTGCGGATGATGCGGCAGGCGATTTCGCCGCGATTGGCGATCAGGAGCGTCTTGAACATCACATCCGGAACAGTCCGAAACGGGTTTCACCAATCGGCGCCATGGTGGCTGCGGCAAGGGCAAGCCCCAGCACATCCCGCGTGGCGGCGGGAGGAATGATGCCATCATCCCAAAGCCGCGCGGTGGCGTAATACGGGTCACCCTCAGTTTCATATTTCGCCCGGATGGGCGCCTTGAACGCCTCCTCCTCACCGGGGCCCCACTCGCGGTCCTGAATGGTGGCCATCACGCTGGCCGCCTGCTCGCCGCCCATCACCGAGATGCGCGCATTGGGCCAGCTGAAGAGAAAGCGCGGCGAATAGGCGCGCCCGCACATGCCGTAATTTCCCGCACCAAAACTGCCGCCCACCAGCACCGTCAGCTTCGGCACAGCAGCGGTGGCCACGGCAGTGACCAGCTTCGCGCCATCCTTGGCAATGCCACCGCTTTCATATTTTCGTCCCACCATGAAGCCGGCAATATTCTGCAGGAACAGCAGCGGGATTTTGCGCTGGCAGCACAACTCGATGAAATGCGCGCCCTTCTGCGCGCTCTCCGAGAACAGGATACCATTATTGGCCAAAATACCCACCATCTGGCCATGAATGCGGGCAAAGCCAGTGATCAGCGTGGTGCCATAGCGCGGCTTGAATTCATCAAGCTCCGAACCATCGACGATACGGGCAATCACCTCGCGCACATCAAAGGGCTCGCGCAGATCGGCGGGAATAATGCCCGCCAGTTCAGCCGGATCATAGAGCGGCGGCCGCGCCGCACCGGGCAGCGGCAATTCGGGCAGGTTCAAATTGCGCACAATCGAGCGCAATAACCCCAGCGCATGCATATCATCCACCGCCATATGGTCCGCCACGCCAGAAAGCCGGGTATGGACATCCGCCCCCCCTAGTTCCTCGGCACTCACCACCTCGCCGGTCGCCGCCTTCACCAGCGGCGGGCCGCCAAGAAAAATCGTCGCCTGGTTGCGCACCATGATGCTCTCGTCACACATCGCCGGCACATAGGCGCCACCAGCCGTGCAACTGCCCATCACCGCTGCCAGCTGGGCAATCCCCGACGCCGACATATTGGCCTGATTGAAGAAAATCCGGCCGAAGTGCTCGCGGTCAGGGAATATCTCATCCTGGTTGGGCAGGTTGGCGCCGCCACTATCCACCAGATAGAGGCAGGGCAGCCGGTTCTGCGCCGCCACCTCCTGCGCGCGCAGGTGTTTCTTGACCGTGATGGGGTAGTAGCTGCCGCCCTTCACCGTCGCGTCATTGGCCACGATCACGCAAAGCCGGCCCGATACGCGGCCAAGGCCGGTGATGATGCCCCCACCCGGCACCTCATTGCCATACATGCCATGCGCAGCCAGCGGCGAGAGTTCCAGGAATGGCGAACCCGCATCCAGCAGTCGCTCCACCCGTTGCCGGGGCAATAATTTGCCGCGGGCCGTATGCCTGGCGCGGGCACGCTCAGACCCGCCTAGCGCCGCCAGCGCCGTGCGGGCAGTGAGGGTTTGCAGCAGGGCATGATTATGCGCTGCGCGGGCACGAAACTCGGCGCTGCGGGTGTTGATGGCCGATTGGAGAATCATGCGGATTCGCGGAACAATTCCCGCCCGATCAGCATCCGGCGGATCTCACTGGTCCCCGCGCCAATCTCGTAGAGCTTGGCATCGCGCAGCAGCCGTCCTGTCGGGTAGTCGTTGATATAGCCATTGCCGCCCAAAATCTGAATGGCGTCGAGCGCCAATTTGGTCGCGGTTTCAGCGGCGAACAAAATCGCCCCGGCTGCATCCTTGCGCGAGGCGCGCCCGGCATCACAGGCCCGCGCCACGGCATAAACATAGGCTCGCGCCGCATTCATCTGAGTGTACATATCGGCCACCTTGCCCTGGATCAGCTGAAACTCGCCAATCGCCTGGCCGAATTGCCGACGCTCGTGAATATAGGGCAGCACCACATCCATCGCCGCCTGCATAATGCCCAAGGGGCCCGCAGCCAGCACGGCGCGCTCGTAATCCAGGCCACTCATCAAGACGCGCACGCCGCCATTCACCGCGCCCAGCACATTCTCCTCCGGCACCTCGCAATCCTGGAAGACGAGTTCCGAGGTCGGGCTGCCGCGCATCCCCAACTTGTTCAATTTTTGCGCCGGCGTGAAACCGGCAAAGCCCCGCTCGACAATGAAGGCGGTGATGCCCTTCGCGCCGGCGGCCGGGTCGGTCTTGGCATAGACCACCAGCGTCTCGGCATAATGCGCATTGGTGATCCACATTTTGGTGCCATTCAGCACCCAGCGGTCGCCGCGTTTTTCGGCGCGCAGCTTCATACTCACCACGTCGCTGCCCGCACCGGGCTCACTCATCGCCAGCGCGCCGAGATGCTCGCCGGAGATGAGCTTGGGCAGGTAGCGGCGCCGCTGCTCCTCGCTGCCATTGCGGAAAATCTGGTTGATGCAGAGGTTGGAATGCGCCCCGTAACTCAACCCCACCGAGGCGCTGGCCCGGCTCACCTCCTCGATGGCGATGCAATGCGCAAGATAGCCCTGCCCCGCCCCGCCATACTCTTCCGAGACGGTGATGCCATGCAGGCCGAGCGCGCCCATTTCAGGCCAGAGATAGCGCGGAAATTCATCGCTGAGGTCGATCTGGGCAGCGATGGGCGCAACACGATCCTGGCTGAAGCCACGGACGCTGTCGCGCAGCATGTCCAGTTCCTCACCCAGGCCGAAATCGAGCCCTGGCGGAAGGGAATTGGGGAGCATATCAGGCTGTCTCCTGGCTGAATTGGCGGCGCAATACGCCGCGCATGATTTTACCCGTAGCCGTGCTGGGCAGGCGGGGCACGAAATGCACCTCGGGCGGATAGGCATGGGCCGCAACCCGCGAGCAGCGATGATCCGGCAATGCCGCAGCCAAGCAGTGCAGCCTTCGGGGTCTCACAGCCAGCGCTTCCGCCGCTTATAGCTCTTGATATCGCGGAAACTCTTGCGCGCAGCGCCATGGCCGCCGAGGTAGAATTCCTTCACATCCTCGTTATTCGCCAATTCCTCGGCGGTGCCATCGAGCACGATCTTGCCCTGCTCCATGACATAGCCATGCGACGCGACCGAGAGCGCCATGCGGGCATTCTGCTCGACCAGCAGAATGGTCACGCCCAGCTCCTGGTTGATGCGACGGATGATGCCAAAAACCTCCTTCACCAGCAGCGGCGAGAGGCCCATGGAGGGTTCATCCATCAGGATCAATTTCGGCCGCGCCATCAGCGCCCGGCCAATGGCCAGCATCTGCTGCTCACCGCCCGAAAGGTAGCCAGCCAGGCCCGTGCGCTCCTTCAGCCGCGGGAAATAGCCATAGACCATCTCAATATCAGCCCGCACCCCGTCATCATTGCGGGTGAAGGCACCCAGGCGGAGATTCTCCAGCACCGTCATATCGGCCACGATGCGCCGCCCCTCCATCACCTGGAAGATGCCACGGCGGACGATGAGATGGGGGTCCACCCCATCGATGCGCTCGCCATTGAAGCGCACCTCGCCGCGGGTCACCCGGCCTTCCTCGGTTTTCAGCAGGCCGGAAATCGCCTTCAGCGTGGTCGACTTCCCCGCCCCATTGGCGCCCAGCAGGGCGACAATCGCGCCCTCGCGCACCTCAAGCGACATGCCGCGCAGCACCAGGATGACGTCATTATAGACGACCTCGATGTTGTTGACGGCGAGCAGGCTCATTACCAGCCCAGCCAATCGGCGCGGCGGTCGAGCGTGATGGTCGTTACCGGCTCGAGCCGAATCGTTCCCGCCGCAACCAGTTCGGCCACGCTGCCTGTCGCCGTATCGCCCGCCACCCGCGCGCGGTAGAGCGGCACGGCCAAGGTGCCGCGATGGTCGGTCGCGGTAAAATTGGAGGGCGCGCAGACGCCATCAAAACCGCGCGGCACCCAATTCTGCCGGGCATAGAAACCGTTGCGAATGCGCTCACCGCTCAGCGCCCCGCCATTTTCACCCGCACTCTCCATGGCTTCCACCATCAGCATCGCGGCGCAGACGCCAGCGATGTAATGCACCGGCCGATAGGCAGTGCCGGCCGCATCGGAGATGCGCGAAATTGCCTGCACATTCGCCATCCCCGGCGCCTGCTGGCCCCAGACCGCGAGGCTGCGCACCGGGAAGACCACACCATTGGCGGCGATGCCCGCCGCCTTCATCGCATTCTCATCCATCCCCCAAACATTGCCGAGGAACTGCACCTGCACCCCTGCCGTCTGGCAGGCGCGCAGCACCGAGATGTTGGAACCCGCCGTATTGCCCAGATAAGCGTAATGCGCCCCACCAGAGCGCAAGGTCAGGCATTGCGCGGTGTAATCACCCGGCGTCAGGGCAAACTGGATGGCCGGCAGAACCTCGAAACCCAGTTCCCGCGCCAGCGTCTCACCAGCCTCCTTCGGGCTATTCGGATAGGGGTGGTTGGCGCCCATATGGACGTAGCGCGGCGCACCGGCCTGGCCACGCGCCCGCCAGTCATCGCGCGCCCACAGCAGCATCGCGCGCAGCGCATCGGAATAGGACGGCCCATAGAAGAAATTATAAGGCGCCGCCTCCACCCCCTGGCGGCCCGAACGCCCACCGGCATCGGTCAGCGCCGCGGAATAGGAGCCAGAGACAAAGGGTATCCGGTCACGGGTGACGAAGCGCACCAGCGCCTCGGTATCCACCGTGCCCCAGCCCTGGATGGCGGCCACGCGGTCGCGGCTCCAGGCCTGATATTGGCTGACAGCGCGTGGCGCCTGATAGCCATAATCGAAGCCCAGCACATTGGTCGGCCGGCCGCGATTATTCGCATTGGCCCAGGCCATGGTATCGGCCACACCCTGGCCATAGGGCACGCCCACATCTGAGGTGGGGCCGGAATTATCCATCAAATGGCCAATGGGCGTGCGCGTCTGCGCCATCGCAGGCAAGGTTAATGCCAGAGCGGCGGCGAGGATGGTCTTTTTCATTGTCGTTCCTCCGTTAATGCGAAAAGGGATAAAGCTTCCAATAGGCTTTGATCTGCTTCCAGCGATGCGCGAGCCCATCGGGCTCGAAGACGAGGAAGATGATGATGGCGGCACCAATCGCCATTTCCCGCAGGAAGGAGATCGAGGCGCCGAGTTTGAGCGTGCGGTCGATCCAGCCCCCAGCCAGCATATCGGCCGCCGCCTGCACGCCTTCAGGCATCAGCACCATGAAGGCCGCCCCCATCAGGCTGCCCATCACGCTGCCCAGGCCACCGATGATGACCATCGCCAGAAACTGGATGGAGAAGAGAATATTGAACGCCTCCACCGACACAAAGAACAGATAATGCGCATAAAGAGCGCCGGCTATGCCGGCATAGAAGCTGGAAATCGCGAAGGACAGCGTGCGGTAATAGGCGAGGTTAATGCCCATCACCTCGGCGCTGAGATAATGGTCGCGCACGGCGATCAGGGCGCGGCCGTCCCGCGTGCGCATCAAATTCGCAGCCATGACGAACATGATGATGGTAAAGGCCAGCACCACGTAGAAGTAACTCTCCTCACGGTCGAAGCGGAAGCCGAAAAGCTCCACCGCCTCGGTCATCCGCCCGGAGACGCCGCCGGTGAACCACTGCGCGCGGGCAAAGAAATCCTCAAGGATGAACTGCGCCGCGAGCGTGGCAATCGCCAGGTACAGCCCCTTCAACCGCGCCGCCGGCAGGCCAAACACCAGCCCTACAAGCGCGGTACCCAGCCCCGCCAGCGGGATGCACAGGATAACGGGGATATGAAACCGCTCATGCAGATAGGCCGAAAGAAACGCCCCCACACCAAAAAACGCCGCATGGCCAATGCTGATCTGCCCGGTGAAGCCCACCAGGATATTCAGCCCCAGCGCCGCAATCCCCATGAAGCCAATATTGATCAGCAGGCCCAACTCATAGCGGCCCAGAACCAGCGGCGCGAAACACAGCAGCACAATGCCCAACAGCAGGGCCCGCCGCGCATTGCGCGTGGGCATGATGGTCATATCGGCGCGGTAGCTGGCGTGGAATTCTCCGGCGGGGGCAAGGGCCATCAGACGCGCTCGATATTCTTTGTGCCAAACAGCCCATAGGGCTTGATCAGCAGGATGATGATGAGCGCGTAGAAGGGCGCGATATTCGTCATATTGCCCCAGTTCAGCCACTGGCTGTCCACATATTGCGCCAGGTTCTCCAGCACCCCAACGATAATGCCGCCCAACATGGCGCCCACCACCGAATCCAACCCGCCCAGGATCACCGCCGGAAACACCTTGATGCCGTAAAAGGACAGGCCGGAGGACACCCCGGACACCACCCCCACCACCACCCCGGCCACGGCGGAGACCACCGCCGAAATCGCCCAGCTCATGGCAAAAACCTGCGGCACGGAAATGCCGAGCGACTGCGCCACCTGCTGGTCAAACGCGGTCGCCCGCATCGCCAGCCCATGCTTGGAGAAATTGAAAAACCACCAGAAGCCCAACATGATCATCAGCGACAGCGCGATGGAGAGCAGATAAACGCTCTGCACCTCCAGCCCCATGATCCTGATGCGCTCGACCGGAAAAATCGCCGGGAAGGGCTGGGCGAAGACACCAAACATCCACTTCATCAGCGCCTGGAAGAAGATGGAAAGCCCCACGGTGGCCATGATGACCGAGATCACCGGTTCACCAATCAATGGCCGCAACACCATCACCTGCAGCACCACGCCAAACACCGTCATGAAGGCGAGTGCCACCGGAAAACCAATCCAGAACGGCAATTGCCAATAGGTCAGCAGCCACCAGCAGGCCCAGGCGCCGATCAGCATGAACTCCCCTTGGGCAAAATTCACCACCTGCGACGCCTTGTAGATCAGCACGAAACTCATCGCGACAACGCCATACAGCGCCCCCACGATCAACCCATTGAGCACCAGCTGGAACAGCAACCCGGTTTCCATCACGCGGCTTTCCTCACGGTCAGGGTGGTGCGAATGCGGCTCTTCGTGCCGTCCTGAAACTTGATCTCGGTATCCACCGGAATGGCTACGGCACCGGAATAGAGCGCCTCGATGATATCGGCATATTTCTGATTCACCACGCCGCGGCGCACTTTTCGCGTGCGGGTCAGCTCATCATCGTCGGCGTCGAGTTCCTTGTAGAGCAGGATGAAATCGCGCACCCGAGAATGCTCCGGCAATGTGACATTCACGCGCGCCACCTCGCCGGCCAGCAATTCCAGCACCTCGGGCCGCGAGGAGAGATCAGTATAGGTGGTAAAGGCAATGCGGTTGCGCTCGGCCCATTTGCTGACAATCGAGAAGCGAATGCACAGCATGGCCGAAAGATGCGGCCGGCCATCGCCCAGCACCACCGCCTCAGCCACATAGGGGCTAAATTTCAGCTTGTTTTCAATAAATTGTGGCGAAAAACGCGCGCCATCCCGGGTGGTGGCAATATCCTTCACCCGGTCTATCACCACCAATTGCCCGCGCTTGTCGAAATAGCCGGCATCGCCGGTGTGCATCCAGCCATCGCGCACATCGCCGGTATCGGCCATGCCATGATAGCCCAGGAACATATTGGGGTGACGGGTGAGTATCTCGCCCACCCCATTCACATCCGGCTCCTTCACCTGCAACTCGATATCGGCATTGAAGGGCACGCCCACCGTGTCAAAATCCACCTCGCCCGGGCGATGCAGCGTATAGGCGCCGAGCAGCTCGGTCTGGCCATAAAGCTGGCGCATCGGCACCCCCATCGCCTGGAAAAACCGGAATGTATCCGGCCCCAGCGCGGCGCCACCCGTCGCCGCCGAGCGCAGGCGCGAAAACCCCAGCCGGTCGCGCAGGGCACGGAAGGCGAAGAGATCAGCCAGGCGCGAATGCCCGCCGCGTTCCAGCGCCGCCAGCCCGCGCGCCATGCCAAACTCATACATCCGCCGCTTGAGCGGGCTGGCATCGAGCATGCGCGCGCGCACATCGGCGGCAATCGCCTCCCACATGCGCGGCGCGAAGAGCACAAAGCTGGGCCCGATCTCGCGGAAATCGGCCATCATCGTCTCGGGCTCTTCAACGAAATTCACCCGCATCCGCGCGATCAGCCCCCAGCCGAGGACGTAGATCTGCTCCATGATCCAGGGCAGCGGCAGCACGCTCACATAATCATCATCCGGCCCCTTGGGGTCCGCCGCGAGATAGGCCTGGCAATGGCGCACCAGCGCGCCCGCGCTCAACATGGCAAGCTTCGGCCTCGCCGTGGTGCCTGAGGTGGTGCAGAGCACCGCCACCGCCTCCGGGTCCTGCTGGTCGAGCAGGGCCTCATAGGCACCAGGCGCCGCCGCCTCCCCCAAGGTGACCAGCGCCGCGGCCGAAATCAGCCGCGGGTCCTGCAGCTTCCACATGCCGCGCGGGTCGGAGAACACAATATGCCGCAGCGCCGGCAACTCGGCGGCGAGCAGCTTATCCACCTGCTCCTCATCCTCGGCAAAGACCGCCACGGCGCCCGAGAAGGCCAGCAGATACGCCACCTCATCATCCAACGCGTCACGATAGAGGCCCAGAGACTTGCAGCCCAGCGCATGGGCGGCAATCTCGCCCATCACCCAATCCGGCCGATTATCGCCAATCAGCCCCACCACCTCGCCGCGCGCCACACCCAGCGCCTGCAGGCCCAGCGCAAAGAGCCGGGTCCGCCGGTCATAATCCGCCCAGGTGATGCTACGCCAAATGCCCAATTCCTTCTCGCGCAGCGCCACCTCCGGGCCATGTTCCCGGGCATTCCGCGCCAGAATTTGCGGCAAGGTCGGCGTCATGCTTCGGCCGTCACATCATCGGCCTCGCCCAGATAGGCGCGGCGCACATGCGGGTCGGCCAGCACCGCCGCCGGCTCGCCCTCGGCCAGCTTGCGGCCGAAATCCAGCACCATCACCCGGTGGGATATATCCATCACCACGCCCATATCATGCTCGATCATCAGCACCGTCATGCCCCATTCCTGGTTCAGGTCGATGATAAAGCGGGCCATATCCTCCTTCTCCTCGAGGTTCATGCCCGCCATGGGTTCATCGAGGAGGATCAGCTTGGGGTTCACCGCCACCGCGCGCGCCAATTCCACCCGCTTGCGCAACCCATAGCTAAGCGTGCCGGCCGGCGCCTTGCGCACATGGGCAATCTCAAGGAAATCAATAATCTCCTCCACCGCGCGCCGATGCTCCACCTCCTCGCGCTCAGCACCGCCCAGCCAATAGAGCATGCCGCGGGCGAAGCCGCTTTTCATCAGGTGGTGCCGGCCGACCATGATATTGTCGAGCACGCTCATATGGCCAAACAGCGCCAGGTTCTGAAAGGTCCGCCCCAGCCCCAGCGCGGCGCGGCGGTTTGCGCCCATCCGGGTGATATCCTGGCCCTGGAAGATCACCCGCCCCTCGCTCGGCCGGTAGCGGCCGGAGATGCAATTGACCATCGAGGTCTTGCCAGCCCCATTGGGGCCGATAATGGAGAAAATCTCGCCCGGGCGGACAGAGAAGCTCACATCGCTCAGCGCCCGAACACCGCCAAAGCGCAGAGACAGGTTTTCCGCCGCCAGGATCCTCGCCTCGTCCAATGTCCGCCCCTTGTTCTTGGCCGCGACGCTAGGCAAAACCCAAAGCCCGGGCAAGGGCGTTGTGGTGGCAGCGCCGGGCCTGGGTGCAATGAGCGCAAAACCGGTAAACTCGCGGCCGAATTGGGCCGAAAGGAACCTCGATGGCGTCCGACCTCATCGCCGCGCTGGAAGAGGCGCGTCGCGGCCTGCTCGACCTCTCTACCCGCAACCGCCTGCTGGCCCTGCCAGCACCGGGCCGCGCGCGGGGGGTGCTGCTGCTTGATGAGGAGAATGCCTCCGCCATTCTGGCCAGGCTCAAGGCGGCCAAGCCCTTCGGCTTCGAGGCGGTGGGCGAGGCATCACCACCCAAACGCAGCACCAAAGCCGAGGGCATCACCCTGGCCCGCGCAACCGCGCGCGAAGAATGGCAGCAGGATGAGCGGCTGCGCGTCCGCCTACCGCCGGCCGAACTGGCCAAAAAACTGCGCGACATCATCGCCGATGCCCGCATCGCGCGGGAGGAAAGCGGTGTGCCCAGCCTGTTCCTCGCCCTCGGCGCCCTGGCCTGGCGGGACCCCGGCACGCCACAGACCGAACGCCTCGCTCCGCTCATCCTCATCCCCGCCACGATCGAACGCGAGGGCGTCTCCAACCAATTCCGCCTGCGCGCCAATGCCGAGGAGGCGGCGGAGAACCTCTCCCTGCGCGAAAAACTCGCCAGCATGGGCCTGGAACTGCCGGAATTCGAGGCCGAGGATTACGAACCCAGCCGCTGGGCCGACGCCATCGCCACAATCATCGCCCCGCGCGAGGGCTGGCGGGTGCAGGCCGATACCATCGCCATCGGCCTATTCTCCTTCGGCAAATTCCTGATGTGGCGCGACCTTTCGCCCCAGGCCAATCCGGGGCTTGCCGAGCACCCCCTGGTGCGCAGCCTGGTGGGCGGCGAGCCCCTGCCGCCCCAGCCGGCCGCCTTTGCCGATGATGCCGATGTGGATGAGGTAATCAGCGTCGAGCGGCTCGACCATGTGGTGGAGGTGGATGGGAGCCAGGCCCTGGCCACCGAATTGGCCAGGCGCGGCGGCCATGTCGTCATCCAGGGCCCACCGGGCACGGGCAAGAGCCAGTCCATCTGCAATATCCTGGCCCAGGCGGTGCTGGATGGCCGCTCCGTGCTTTTCGTGGCGGAAAAACTGGCAGCGCTGGAGGTGGTGCAACGCCGGCTGACCAATCTGGGCCTCGGCGCCGCCTGCCTGGAATTGCATAGCGAGAAGCAATCCAAGCGCGCCGTGCTGGATGAGCTGCGCGCCACCCTGGCCCTGCCCATGCCTCCCGCGCCCGACGCGGCACAAGTGGTCAAACGCCTGGGCGAAATGCGGGGCCGGCTCAACCGCCATGCGGCGGCCATGCGCGCGCCGGTCGGCAATTCCGCCATGGCCCTGCATCTTGTACTGGGCGGGCTGGTGGCGCTGCGCCAGCGCGGGGTGGCGGCACCGCCATTCTCCCTGCCCGCGCCCGATGCCGGGCAAATCCCGGCATGGCGGGACGCCGCGCGTGAATTGGCCGCCCGCGCCGCCGAGGGTGGCGCCGCCAGCGTCTGGCAGGGCGTGACCACGCCCCTCGACGCCACCGCCACCGAGCGCCTCTTATCCCGCCTGCCGGGCTGGATTCGCAGCCTCGCCGCAGCACCCGGCACCCCCACCGAGGCCGAGATGGCCATCGCCCGGGCCGAGGCCGTGGCCGCAGCACTTGGCGAGCCACCGCCCGAGGATGGAGAATACCAGGGCGGCCAGACGAGACTCGAGGCCCTGCGCGCCGATCTGGCCCTGCTCGCCACACCCGATCCGCGCCTCAAACCCGAAGCCTGGCGGCACCCCGGCCTCGATGAAGCCCGCGCCACCCTGGCTGAACCCGGAGGCCTGTTCGGCTTCCTCTCCGCCGCGCGCCGCGCCGCCCTGGCCTGCCTCGCCGAGGTGGCGCAGGATGGAGCCACGGCAGACCCGCTGCCACTGATCGACGCTGCCCTCGCCCTTCGCGCCGCCGCCCAAAGGCTGGATGCGGCAGAGCCCTGGGCCAGCATCGCCCTGGGTGAGGGCTGGCGGAATGGCTTCACCCCAGCACCGCCCCGCCCCATCGCCCCGCTGCGCGCGGCGCTCACCGCCTGGGCCGAATTGCGCGCCGCCACGGGCTTTGCCGAGGAGGCCACCTTCCAGGCCCTGGCGCAGCGCCTCACCGCCTGGGCCAGCGAGGCCGAGGCGCTGCAACCCTGGCTGGCCTGGCAGCGCGCCTGCCAGGCCGCGCCGGAATTGGCCCCTCTGGCCCTGGCCCTGGCCGAGGGAAGCCTGCCGCCGGAAGCCGCCAGCGACGGCTGCGAATACGCCATGCTGGAGGCGCTGCTGCGGCTCGCGATGCGCGATAACCCAGCCCTCGCCGCCTTCGATGGCACCGCCATGGACCGTGTGGTGGAGGATTTCCGCATTGCCGACGCCGCCCGCGTCACCCTCGCCCGCGCGCAGGCCGCCCAGGCCCATGCCCAGCGCCTCAAACGGGTGCGGGAGGGCGAAGTGCCCGGGCTGACGGTGCTGCGCGGCGAAATGGAAAAGCGCCGCGGCCATTTGCCGGTACGCGAATTGCTGCTGCGGGCCGCCCCGGCGATTCAGGCCGCCAAACCGATCTTCATGATGAGCCCGCTCTCGGTCGCGCAATTCCTGGCACCGCCGCATGGCCTCAAACCCGGGCTGACCTTCGACCTGCTGGTGATGGATGAGGCCAGCCAGATCGAGCCGGTGGATGCGCTGGGCGCCATAGCCCGCTGCCGGCAAATGGTGGTGGTGGGCGATGACAAGCAAATGCCGCCAACCCGCTTTTTCCAGCGCATGATGAGCGATGAGGAAGAAGCACCCGAAACCGCCAGCGACACCGTGGCCGCGCGCGAGGTGGAGAGCATTCTGGGCCTCGCCAATGCCCGCGGCGTGCCCAATGCCATGCTGCGCTGGCACTACCGCAGCCGCCATGAGAGCCTGATCGCCACCTCCAACCAGGAATTCTACGGCAATCGGCTCTTGGTCCTGCCCAGCCCCAGGCCGCGCAGCCCCGCCTTGGGGCTCTCGCTGGTGCGGGTGGAGGGCAGCTTCGACAGTGGCGGCACCGGCACCAATGCCATCGAGGCCGCGGCCCTGGCCGCAGCGGTGATCGCCCATGCCCGCACCACGCCGGGCGATACGCTGGGCGTGGCCACCTTCAGCATCAAACAGCGCGACGCCATTATCGAGGCGCTCGAAGAATTGCGCCGCCAATCGCCCGATACCGAAGCCTTCTTCACCGCCCATCCGGCCGAACCCTTCTTCATCAAGAACCTGGAAAACGTCCAGGGCGATGAGCGGGACAGCATCCTCATCTCCGTGGGCTATGGCCGTGATGCCAGGGGCCGGCTGGCCATGCGCTTCGGCCCACTCTCGGCCGAGGGCGGCGAGCGGCGGCTGAATGTGCTGATCACCCGGGCGAAAAAGCGCTGCATCGTCTTCAGTGGCATCGGCGCGGAGGAGATCGACCTTGAGCGCGCCACCGGCCGGGGAGTGGCGGCGCTAAAAACCTTCCTGGCCTTCGCCGCGCAAAGCGGCGCGGCGCTGCGTGCCGCCGGTGAGGCCAGTGATTCGCCCCTCGGCGCCGCCATCGCCCAGGTGGTGCAAGCGGCCGGCAAGCGGCCCGTCCAGCGCGTCGGCCTCTCCGGGCTCTTCCTCGATGTGGCCGCCGCCGGCGAGGCCGGCTTCGAACTTGGGGTGGAAACCGATGGCGCCGATTGGGCCGCCCTGCGCTGCGCGCGTGACCGGGACCGGGGGCGGCAGGCGGCATTGGCCGGCATGGGCTGGACACTCGCCCGCAGTTGGAGCCTGGACTGGCTGAACCGCCCCGCCCAGGCCGAGGCAAGGCTGCGCGCGGCCCTGGGCGCGCCAGAGGCCCCAGAAGCCATCCTCGCCGCCGCCCCCGAAACCGGCCTCACCCAGCCCTATATCGAGGCTGAATTCGAGGTGCCGCGCGAGACCGCCATCGCCGATATGCCTTTCGCCAGCCTGGCTGAGTGCCTCGCCAGGATCATCGGCATCGAGGCCCCGGTGCATGGCGATGTGGTGATGGAGCGCGCCCGCCTGCTCTGGGGCGCGGCCAGCCTGAACGCTGCGGAGCGCAGCAAGCTGCAACAGGCGCTGCGCCTGGCCGGCCAATTGCACGGCGTGCAGGCGGTGGAAGGCTTCTGGTCCACCGAGGCCGCCAGCCCCGCGCCCATCCCGCGTGACCGCCGCGCCAGCATCGCCATGCTGCGGCGGCCGGCCATGCTGCCCCCGGCCGAGGTGGAGGCCGCGGCACTCGCCCTGCAAGCGGCCGCCCCCACCGCGAGCGAGGTCGAGCTCGCCATGGGCCTGACCAGGATGCTGGGCCTGGACGCCACAGCCGCCATCGCATTGCAGGCCAGGCTGGCCGCCATGGTGGGCTCCGGGCGGCTCAAACTGCTAGGCATGGCACCATGAACACAGCAATGCCGCGCCTCGATCAGCAGGTCACCTTCCTCTACGCGCAGGACGCACCAGCCTGCTGGGCGTTCTACGAAAATCTGCTCGGCCTGCCCCTGGTGCAGGACCAGGAGCGGGTGCGGATCTATGCCGTGGCCGGGGGCAGGGCCTTTCTGGGGCTTTGCATGGCCGGCGCGCCCCGCGCCAGCGCCAATCCCCGCATGGAGGGTGGGGTGTGCTTCACCTTCGTCACCCAGGATGTGGATGGCTGGTACGCCTATCTGCAGGCGCGCGGCGCCACCATTCCCAAGCCGCCTGAGCATTCCGCGCAATGGCGCATCTACCACTTCTTCCTGCACGACCCAGCCGGCAATTTGCTGGAATTCCAGCGCTTTGAACGGCCGGACTGGCCAGCACCCGACAGCGGCAGGCTCTAACGCGCCAGCAGCCATTCCGGCAGCCCGGTCACCAGCGTGACGGGGAAGAGGGTGATGAGCACCACCGTGATCACCAGCATGAGGAAGAATGGCATGGAGGCCCAGGCCACCTCGGTCTGCTCCTTGCCCGTCATGGTCTGCATGACGAAGAGGTTGAAGCCGAGCGGTGGCGTGATCTCGGCAATCTCCACCAGCAGCACGATGAAAATGCCAAACCACACCAGGTCAAACCCAGCCAGCTGCACGATGGGAATGACAACCGAGGTGGTCAGCACGATCATCGACACACCATCCAGCGCCATGCCGAGAATGACATAAACACCGGTCAAAATGGCAATGATGGCGTAGGGCCCCAACCCGGCCGCGGCCACTTGCTGCGCCAGGGCGGTGGGGATGCCGGTCAGCGCCATCGCCTTGGTCAGAAAGGCCGCGCCAGCCAGAATGAACAGGATCATGCAGGAGAGCCGCGTCGCGGCGGCCAGGCTTTCGAAAAAACTGCGAAAGCTGAGCGTCCCCGTCACACCCGCCAGGATCAGGCTGCCCAGCACGCCAAAGGCCGCAGCCTCGGTCGCCGTGGCCCAGCCGATGAACATGGTGCCGATCACACCGATGATCAGCAGCCCGCAGGGAATGAGCTGGCTCGAGGCGCGCAGCTTTTCCATGAAACTCAGACGCTTCTCGGGCGGCGGTTGCTTATCCGGGTTCAGCAGCGCCCAGATGATGATGTAACCGCTGAACAGCAGCATCACCAAAAGCCCCGGCAGAAGGCCGGCAATAAACACCCGCACAATCGAGACCTCAGCCGCCACCGCGTAGATCACCATGATGATTGAGGGCGGGATCATGATGCCCAGCGTGCCAGCCGTGGCCAGGCTGCCGATCGAGATGCTCTCATCATAGCCACGGCGCTGCAATTCCGGCAGCGCGATGCGCGATACGGTGGCGCAGGTGGCGGCGGAGGAACCAGAGACCGAGCCGAAAATACCGCAGGCCAGAATATTCACATGCAACAACCGGCCAGGCACACGCCGCACCCAGGGCGCGAGGCCATTGAACAATTCCTCAGACAGCTTGGTGCGAAAGAGGATTTCACCCATCCAGACAAACATCGGCAGCGCCGCCAGGGTCCAGGAGCCAGTGCTCTCCCAATAGGCCGAGGCAAGAAACAGCCCCGGGCTGGGATTGGCCACCAGCATGGCAATGTAACCCGTGCCGGCCAGGGCCAGGGCAATCCACAAGCCACTGCCAAGCAGCAGGCAGAGAACGGTCAGCAGCAGCAGCGAGAGCGTGATGTGGTCCATGGTGCCTTACACTTCCGCCGAAAAATCGCCACGCGCGGCACGCTCTTCCGCGGCGCGGACATAATTGGGTTTCTGGCCGGCGAGCACGGTGACCAGTTCATCGAGAATAGCCACGAGCAGCACGCCAGCCCCCAGCGGCATGGCCATTTTCGGAATCCAGAGCATGAAGGGCACGCTGCCCTGCGCCATATCCTCGATCTCGTAGCTGAACATCACGTCATTGGCGGTCCAGAACACGATATAGCCGGTCAGGACAGCGGCCAGGCCGAGCGAGATGATCTCGAAAATCCGGCGCGCCGAAGGCCCCAGCCTTTCGATGAACAAACCCACCCGGATCAACTCCCCGCGCCGGAAAGTATAGGCCAGGGCGAAGAAGGTGGCGGCCACGCAGAGATAGGCGGTCACATCATCCGCCCCGGGGAAGGGGCGGTTCATGCTGCGCAGCGCCACCTGGATCATCATGATGGCAAAAATACCAAACAGACATGCCGCCGCGACGGCGGCGCTGAGCCAGTAAAGCCCGTCCAGCGCGCGGCGGAGCATGGCCAAGTCAGCTCCGCGCGGCGCGGTACTGGGCGATGACGCGGGCGCCATCCTCGCCCGATCGGGTGAGCCATTCGGTCACCATCTCAGCGCTCACCCGATCCAGCGCCTCCATCAGCGCGGGCGTGGGGGTGGCCACATTCATGCCGCGCTGGCCCAGGATATTGGTATTGCCGGTATTGGCCTCCTCGGAGAGCGCCCAACCGCGGGTCTCAGCCTCGGCCGCGAGGCGACGAACACTGGCTTGGTCAGCCGCGCTCAGCGCATCAAAGGCGCGGCGGGACATGAAGACCGCGTTCTTGGTGTAGGTGAAGCCCACAGGCGTATAGACCCGGGCGTAATCCCAGGCCGAGCTGTCAACGCCGGTGGTGGCCGAGGTGACCATGGCATTGACCACGCCGGTGGCGAAGGCCTGCGGCAATTCGGCCGCCTGCACCAGGGTAGGGGTGGCGCCGATCAGCGTGGCGAAGCGGTTGGTCATGACCGAGAAGGTGCGGAAACGGGTGCCGCGCAGATTCTCAATCGTCTCGATCGGCGCATTGGTGTAAAAACCCGAAGAAGGCCAGGCCACCATATACAGCAGCGTCAGGCCCTGGCGGGCGAAGCGCGCCTCGATGAAAGGCTTGGTCATATCCGACAGGCGCTTGGCATCGGCATAGGTGCGGCAAAGCTGCGGGATGCCATCAATCTCGAAGAACGGGTCTTCATTGCCATAGGCGCTGAGCAGGATTTCGCCGAGTTGCACCTGGCCCTGCTGCACGCCGCGCTTGATGGCGGGCAGCGGCAGCAGCGAGCCATTGCTGTGCATCTGGATGGAGACCCGGCCGGAGGTCGCAGCCTCGATCGCCTCAGAAAAGGTCTTGGCGTTGCGGGTGTGGAAATTGCCATCCGGATAGGCCAGGGCGAATTGCCAGCGGGCCTGGGCCGCGGCGTCCAGCGCCAGGGTGGCAGGCAGGGCAGCAGCGCCAGCAAGGGCCGCGCGACGGGTAAAGGACATGGAGGTGGCTCCCGATGTTGATCTGGGAACTACCATCGGTTGGATTGCGGGGGACTGGCAAGCCCGCAAATCCGGCGGGTGTGGCGCGGCGGGGCAGGTTTTGCCTGCGGATATGGCAGGTGGTGCGCAAAGATGCCGCCCAGCGCCTTGCGGCGCTGATGGTTTTCGCGCGGATATCCCGCACCGCTTCCGCGCAAAGAACCCCTTGCGGCAGGTCAGCCCGCGGTGGCGACGTAGTGCTTCAGTTCCTCGGCCTCATGCTCCGCCTCAGCGATGCGCGCCTTCACCAGGTCACCAATGGAGACCATGCCAACCAGCCGGCCCGCCTTCTCCAGCACCGGCAGGTGGCGCACCCGGCGGTCGGTCATCATCTGCAAGCCTTCCTGCACCGTGCTCTCGGGGGAGACGGTGTGCAGCACCCGGGTCATCAATTGGCCCGCACTCATGCGGAAGGTGGCCTCACCCCCGCCGGCCATGGCGCGAACAATATCGCGTTCGCTCACAATGCCCGAGACGGTGCCATCGCCCTCCACCACCAGCACCGCACCGATGCGGTGTTGCGCCAGGGTTCGGGCGATGGAGGCCACACAATCATGCGGCGCCACACAAATCACCTGCCCGCCTTTTTGTTTCAGGATTAAGCCGATCATCATCGCTGCTCCCGTTGTTTTTTGGCAGGGGCATGTTGGCGGCTGGGCGGTGCCCAGGGCAAGAAAAACCTTGGTTTGCGCCGGTACCTAGCAGTGCGGCGCAGCATTTCGTTGCATTGTCGTTATCAATGGCCGGGGGCCGATAGGCTGCCCATCAGTTGGGTCTTCACCAAAGCGGCAAAGCGGCCATCGCGCGCCACCAATTCCTGGAAGCCACCGCGCTCGGCAATGCCACCAGCATCGAAGACCAGAATCTCATCGGCGTCGCGCACGGTGGAGAGCCGATGCGCAATGATGAAAGTGGTGCGCCCGGCCATCAGCGCCTTCAGTGCCTTCTGCACCCGCGCCTCGGTCGCGGCATCAAGCGCACTCGTCGCCTCATCCAGGATCAGCACCGGCGGGTCCTTCAGCAAGGCGCGGGCAATGGCCAGGCGCTGCCTCTGCCCGCCGGAGAGCGAGGCACCGCGCTCTCCCACCAGCGTGTCATAGCCATGCGGCTGGCGGGTGATGAAATCATGCGCCTCGGCCATCCGGCAGGCAGCCTCCACCTCCTCCTGCGTCGCCCCGGGGCGGCCGACCAGCAAATTGTCCCGAATGGTGCGGTTGAACAGCATGCTCTCCTGAAATACGACGCCCACATTGCGCCGCAACGCCTCGAGGCTGATATCGCGCAAATCGAGCCCATCAAGGGTAACCCGCCCCTCCACCGGGTCCCATAGCCGCTGCATCAGTGCCATGGCGGTGGATTTGCCCGCACCGGTCTGGCCCACCAGGGCGATGGTGCGGCCGGGCAGGGCCTCAAAATCAATACCGCTGAGAATTCTGCCGCCGCCGGGATAGGCAAAACCCACATTCTCGAACCGCACATGGCCTTGCGCGCGCGGCAGGTCGAGGGCGTCCGCCCGCTCGGGGACGGTGCTCTTGGTGTCAAGCACCTGGAAGAATTCGAGCAGCGAGGGCGACTGGAATAACAGGTTGGAGACAAAACCCACCGCCCCTTCCAGCCGCGCCACCAGCAGGGTGGCGAAACCCATGAAGCTCACGATCTCGCCCACACTCGCCTGGCCGCGCAAATGCAGGATGGTGCCAAAGACGAAAATGGCGATGGTGCTGATCGTGGCGGCAGCGCGGGTGAGCACATTGACCACCGCCCACCAGTTCAGCACCGGAAATTGATGCGCCAGCACCTGGCGCATGATGTCGGAGAACATTCTCGTCTCTGAGCGCATGCGGGTGAAGGATTGCACCACCATGACATTACTCAACGCATCCTGGGCATTGCCGGCGAGTTGGGTGTGGAAGCGCTCCACCGCCATTTGCGCCGACTGGGTGCGGCGGATGACAAAAATGGTGACGGTGGTGGTGATGATGACCAGCACGATCAGCACCAGCGCCAGCCGCCAATTCAGGAACAGCGTGAGCGGCAGGAGCAATATGGCGCCAATGAAGGTGATGAGATGCTCCCGGAAGAAGGAGAGCCACATGCCAAATAGGTTATCGGCACCCACCAGCATCACCTTCATCAGCCGGCCGGACTGCACATCGCCATGAAAGGCCAGCGGCAGGCCCAGCACATGCTCGAAATACCGGCTCATCATCTGCAGGCGGTTGCGATGGGCCATGCGGTCAGCCAGCAGCGCCACGGCGACATTGGCGCCGATGGCGGTCAGCCCAACCGCGGCCCAGATTCCGAGCAGCACCGCCGCCTCGGCCCAGACATTGCTCTCCGTCATCCGCTCCGAGCGGGCGAGCAGGTCGATCACCCGGCCAAACAGCACAGGTTCGAGGAATTGCAGCCCGGCCAGCGCCATGGCCGAGAGGGCAAGGCCAATCGCCACCTGCCGATCGGCGGCGAGAAGGCCCAGAACGCGGGCATAGAGCCTGATGAACTTCATGGGCGATCTCCGTGCCCGCCTCGCATCGCGCAAAGCGCGGCGCCGGGCAAGGGATGTTTCTTGGGCCATGATTGTGGCGGTTTTCGCACCCGGCCATGGCCTTGAAACCCGCCCGCTACTGCGCCACCCTTGCGTCATCACGGGAACGGGAAACGCAATGGCCGCAAATTGGGCCAGTCTTGGACGGCGCGCGGCCTTTGGCATGGCCTGGGCGGGTGCTGCGGCGGCGCAGGCCTGGGCGCCCTCACGCCCCTTGCGGATGATTGTCCCCTTCCCCCCCGGCGGCAGCACCGACACGCTGGCGCGGATGACGGCCGAAAGGCTGGGCGCGGCGCTGGGCCAGCCGGTGGTGATCGATAACCGCCCCGGTGCTGCGGGCAGTATCGCCGCCGATATCGCCGGCAAGACCGAACCCGATGGGCAGACCATCTTCTTCGCCAGCATCGGCACGGCGGCGACCAACCAGTTTCTCTACCCCTCCATCCCCCATAATGGCGAAGCCCTGGCCGAGGTGGCGGGGCTCTTCTCACTGCCCAATATGGCCACCGTGGCGCCCTCGGCGCCTTGGCGCAGCCTTGGCGATTTCATCGCCGCCGCCCGGGCGCGGCCCGGCGCCCTGACCTTTGGCAGCAGCGGCGCGGGCAGCAGCCTCCATCTCACCGGCGCCTTGGTGGCGGCCCGGGCTGGCATCGACATCCTGCACGTGCCCTATCGCGGCGCGGGGCAAATGCTCAATGAATTGGTCGCCGGGCGCATCTCCATCGCCTTTGGCAATATTTCCACCGCAATCGGCCTGGTGCGCGATGGCGCGCTGCGGCCATTGGCCACCACCGGGGCGCAGCGCAACCCGGCCTTGCCCAATGTGCCGAGCTTTGCGGAAACCCTGCCGGGCTTCGTCGCCACCGTCTGGTACGGGCTGCAGGTGCCGCGCGGCACGCCAGAAGCGGTGATCTCCCGCCTCAACCAGGAAGCCAATGCGATGCTGGCTGATGCGGCGGTGCTCGCCCGGCTGACCCATATCGGCGTCGCCCCCATGGGCGGCAGCGCCGCCGATTTCTCGCGCTTCATCGCCGCCGAGATCACCCAATGGAGAGAGGTGATCCGCACCGCCGGCATCACCGCAGAATAAGGAAAACGTCATGACCACGCCCCGCCGCGCCCTGCTCGCAAGCCCCGCCCTTCTCGCCTTCGGCCATGGGCCAGCACGGGCGCAATGGGCGCCATCGCGCTCCATCCGTCTGGTGGTGGGCTTCACCCCCGCCGGCACCACCGACATCGCGGCCCGTATCCTGGCCGAGCGGCTGACCCAGCGCCTGGGGCAATCGGTGTTGGTGGAAAACCGCCCCGGTGCCGGTGGCAATCTCGGCGCCGAAGTGGTGTCCAAGGCCGAGCCCGACGGCCATACCCTGCTGATGACGACGGTGAGCTCCGGCGCCATCAATTTCCCGCTCTATGGCCGCCGAATGCCAATCCGCCCCGAGGATCTGGCCGCGGTGGGGCTGCTGCTGCGGGTGCCCAATGCCATTTTCGTCGCCAATGCGGTGCCGGCGAATACCCTGGCCGAGCTGGTGGCGCTGCTGCGCGCGCGCCCCGGCCAACTCAATATCGGCTCGAGCGGCATCGGCACCTCGCTGCACATGACGGGTGAGTTGCTGAAGCTGGCCACCGGCGTGCAAGTCACCCATGTGCCCTTCCGCGGCTCTGGGCCGATGTTGCAGGAGATGATCGCCGGGCGCATCGAGCTGGGCGTGGATAATCTGCCCAGCGTGATTGGGCATCTGCGCGAAGGCAGGCTGCGGCCGCTGGCAGTGACCACCGCCACCCGCAGCCCCGCCCTGCCCGATGTTCCCACCACCGCCGAGGCCGGCTTCCCCGCCATCGAGGCCACCGCCTGGTTCGGCCTGCAGGCCCCCGCCCGCACCCCGGCACCCATCATCCAGCGCCTGGGTGCCGAGGTGAACGCCGCCGTGGCCGACCCGGCAACCTGGGCGAAGCTGGCCGATCTGGGCGGCATGAAGCCCGATCTTCAGCCCGATGGCGGCACCAACCCAGACGCTTTCGAAACCTTCATCCGGGCGGAAATCGCCAAATGGACCGAGGTGGTGCAGCGCTCCGGGGCTTCGGTCGAGGGCTGAGGCCGAAACCTCACCTGCCACGCCGGGGCTGGCGCAGTTCTGATATGATCTCGAGCCGGTTCTTGAAAGACGAATAGCGCGGGAGAGCAAGATCGAGGGGCTTTGCCCCCCGCCACCCGCATCTTCCAGCCGCCTGCTCGATATTTAGTCGCGGCGAATGATCTCTCCAGTCCGCCAATCTTCCAGGGCCCGCACCCGCCGACGCAGCAGAATGGGCGCCTGACGGGCGGCGTCGGCGGCAGGGCGCGTCCAACGCTCGGCCTCACGGGGCAGGGCGGGCGTGAGTGCGGCCATCTGCAGGCAGGTGGCCAGGCGCTCACCCTCGGGCGCATCGCGCCACATCGCGCAGGGCAGCTCCCAGCCATCAAGCAGCCATTCGGGGCGCGATGCCAATTGCCGCAGCGCCGCGGGCTCATGCAGCCATCGGCGCAGCAGGGCCGTGGGGTCAGCCATCAACTCATCGAGTTCCGTGATGATATGGCTGCAACCCGCCAAGGTCCTTTCGGCCGAACCGGTGATGATGCCGCTAGCCGGGCTGCCGCGCGCTTCTGGGCTTGTCAGGCTCCATTCCGACAGGCCCTGGGAGAGGGCTGCAACCGCCATCATCTTGCGCCGGATGAGGGCGGGTTCGTGGTGGCCGGATATGCCGATATCCTGCAGCAAAGCCGCGAGCTCTTCGAGACGGCCGGCCATGGCATCGGCAGGGACGCCGAGCACGCCCCCAACCCTGGCCAGGGCACGTTTGGCGCGCCGTTCAAGCTGTTCGGGATGATCCTGTTCCGGCGGCATCACCGCCTCGGCCGGCGTCTCGTTCTGCCGGATCGTGAGCATCAGCAGCATGAAATTGGCCCGCACCCGGTCGCCATCGCGCCCGGTCTCCGCCGCGGACCAACTGGCTTGGGCTGCCAGATCCGCAAGGCCCTCCTGCACGACCTGGCCGGCCGCGCGGCCGATGCTGCCCGGGCTGGGCATCGGCTCAGCCGACACCAGCTCCCATAATCGCCGATCATGCGGCGTGGGCGAACAAATATCCGGCAGGCCCGCCCATGGCAGAACGTAGAAACCCGCGCCGCCCGAGGGATTCTTGACCACCAGCTCCATGGCATTGCGCTCCCCCAGCCGCAGCCGGGCACCAACCAGCATGGGCGTGGTAAAGGGCAGGCTGATCCCGCGCTCGAGAAATGTCGCGGATTGCTGCTGCGTCAGCCAGAATCGATCAATCGGCGGGGGGCGGCCAGAAGACATGTCGCCGCACCCTAGGCCGCATGAGCTTGCCGAAAGATTACCCGAGCGACGATCAGGCCAGCCGCTTCTCGATCACGCCGCGCGCGGCGCCATCCAGCTTCAACGCCACGCCCAGGCGGTCCAGCCAAAGCCGCTCGGCTGGGTTGATCTGTCCCATCGCGGCCACGCAGGCGGCGTAGAGCTGCGCCCGCAGCATCGGGTCACCCGCCTGCTGCGCCAGCGCCTCGGGTGTTGGCGGATTGTCAAAACCGGCCAGAACATGCTCGCGCTCGGCCTCGTCAAGCCCGGCCGCATCCAATTGCCGGGCAATGGCGGCGCGCTCGGCCGCATCGCTCACGCCATCGGCGCGGGCGGCGGCCACCATGGCCTGGGTCAGCAGCAGGGCCTCGGTGGCCTCGGCGCGGGGCGCATCGGCGGGTGGCGGCGCTGGCTGGGGCGTCCAGGGCGAGCCGCCAGTATCGGGGATGCGTGCCCGAGTGGCAGGCCGAGGGGGCGCCGGAGGGCCCGCCCGGCCCGGTTGGGCTGGCGAGGGCGGCGCCTGCTGCACCGCCTCAATCGCCATATCCGCCAGGCTGCCCAGCAGCCGGCCAATCTGCCGGGTTTCGCCCGCTGTCATGCCAAAGGGGCCATGGCCGCGCCGGGCAGTGGCCCGCCGCGGCGGGGTGGCGGCACCATCGAGCAGCGCGCCGAGCATTCGTGCGACATTCATGGCCACAGGCTACATCAAACCCAGCGCCCCGGCGATGGCCAGGATGGCGCGGTGGCAAAGCTGCAAGGGGATCATCAGCCCGAAAAATCTGTCCAGCAAACTTGACAGTTTTGCCCTCCACCGCCTCACTACCTCCATGAATCAACCGCCGCACCGCATCTGCATCCTGGGGGCGGGTATTGGCGGCTTGGCCGCGGCCATGCTGCTGGCGGCCGCAGGGCGGGAGGTTATGATCCTGGAACGGGCCGAGACGCTCGGCGGCAAGGCCCGCGCCATGCCCCCCGCCCATGGCATCACCATGCTGCCGGTGTTCGAAGCACTTTTCGGCGCCGCTGCCATGCCGCCACTCACCCGGCAGCGCCTGCTGGCGCGGCATCTCTGGTCCGATGGTGCCACGCTCGACATCGTCGATGGCATACAGGCCAATGCCGATGCCATTGGCCGCTTCGCCGGCCCCGCCGCGTCGCAGGGTTATCGGGATTTCGCCGCCCGCGGCCAGCGCTATTTCGAAGCGCTGCAAAAGCCCTTCATCGAGACGCATCGGCCGGCTGCCACGGCGCTTTCCACCAATGCCACCATGATGCGCCGCCTGGGGCTGGCCGCGCTGGCGCCCCTTTGGGAGGGTTTGGCCGAGCATTTCGCCGCCCCCCGGCTGCGCCAGGTCTTCGCCCGGGCGGCCTGCTGCGTCGGCGCCTCGCCCCTGCAGGCCCCGGCCACGCTGATGATGATCTCCCATATCGAACAGCAGGGCGTGTGGCAGGTGAAAGGCGGGGTGATGGCATTGGTGGAGGCCATGGCGGCGCATGCCATGGCACAGGGCGCCACCATTCGCCTGGGCACCGAGGCGGTGGATATCCGGCTGCGGGGCGGGCGCGTGGCCGGCGTCGCTTTGGCGAATGGCGAAATCCTGCCCGCCGATGCGGTGATCGCCAATGCCGATGCCGCCGCCATTGGCGCTGGGCTGCTGGGGCGTGAGGCGGCAAAGGCGGTGCCGGCCCTGCCGGCCAATAAGCGCTCCTTCTCGGCCATCATCTGGCGCCTCAAGCCGCGCGATATGCCGGCGCAAAGCATTTTCCTGCCCGATGAACCCACAGCCGAATTCACCGAACTGCATTTCCGCAATAGGCTGGCCACCCAGCCCAGCCTGCAAATCTCCGGCGGCAGCACCGCCATGGTGATGGCGCCCGCCCGCGCCGATACCCGCCCGATCCCGCCAGAAGCGCTCGCCGCCTGCGCGGGTGCCGCGCGCGCGCTGGCCGCCGCCGCTGGTCACAATGTCGAATTCGAGGATGACGTGCCCCAAACACCTGATGATTTCACCCGCCAGTATCCCGGCACTGGCGGCGCGCTATATGGCCAGGCGGCGCATGGCTGGTCAGCCAGCTTTGCCCGCCCGGTGGCGCGCACCTCGCTGCCGGGCTTTTACCTCTGCGGCGGTGGCACACATCCCGGCGCGGGGGTGGCGATGGCAGCCATATCCGGCCGCCTGGCCGCCGAGCGGGTGATGGAGAACCGGCCATGATGCGCGGTTGGGAGTTCAACCAGCCCGTGCCCGAGCGTGGCTATTGCTGGTGGTATGTCGATGCGCTCTCCGATGATGGCAAGCACGGCATCACCATCATCGCCTTCATCGGCACCGTCTTCTCGCCCTGGTATGCCTGGGCCCGGCGCGGCGGCGGCGGCGATCCGCTGAACCATTGCTGCATCAATGTCTCGCTCTATGGCAGCCCCAGCCGCTGGGCGATGACCGACCGGCAAAGCTGGACGGTCCGCCGCGATGAAAACAGCTTCACCGTGGGCCCAAGCGGCATGGTCTGGGATGGCAATAGCCTGACCATTTCCATCGATGAGGTGACGGCCCCCTTCCCCAGCCGCCTGCGCGGCACGGTGCGGCTCACGCCCCAGGCGCTCTCCACCCGCGCCTTCCAACTCGATGCCAAGGGGAGGCATAAATGGCACCCCATCGCGCCGCGCTCGCGCGTTGAGGTGGAGTTCCAACAGCCCGGCCTACGCTGGTCCGGCCCCTCTTATTTCGACACCAATGCCGGTGCGGCACCGCTGGAGGAGGATTTCTGCGACTGGGATTGGTGCCGCGCGCCCATGCCCGATGCCACCGCCATTCTCTACAACACCCAGCGGCGCGACGGCACCTCACAGGCCCTGGCCTTGCGCGTCGGCCATGATGGCGCGGTGACCGATTTTGCCTCGCCACCCGCGGTGCAACTGCCGAAAACCCTATGGCGCATCGCCCGGCCCAC
>Ga0214917_10000418_pt1:2500-55626 | contig 55626 bp, 62 predicted proteins | sample LL_1208_BB_MetaG_FD_177983 | JGI IMG/M metagenome (GOLD analysis project Ga0214917, IMG submission 177983) | Freshwater microbial communities from Lake Lanier, Atlanta, Georgia, United States - LL_1208_BB | ecosystem: Environmental > Aquatic > Freshwater > Lake | place: USA: Georgia... | reverse complement strand
CTGGAAGTGCTGAAACACTATATCCAACATCAAGATCAACCGATCCTATAATGTCTCACTATCCATCTCCACCCAAATTTACTTTTGTAAATTCTGGATGGAGTATTTCGTGAGTTTTCGATAAATATTCATTCTGGATTATAATCCGCCGACTTGCTTGAGTAAAAACATGGGTATTGCTTTCACATATGAAGATAGGGTTTGAGGCACATCCTTTAGAAGCGTATCTGACGATTCTTTATTTAATGTATGTTGAAGCAAAATATAATTATAATTTTTCGCGATCAATTTATTTTTATCTATAAAATTTCTAATCCAAGATGATCCCTTATCAAAACTGATCTCGGGTTCCTTTTGCATTTTTCTGTAAATGGGTTCAAAAAATGGTGGTAATATTAAATTTGGATGTAACTTATGCATGTTTTTTAATATCATCAGCATCAAAGAAAGGTTTGTTTGCAATCGCATTAATTCTTCCTCTCCGTGAATATGTTGTATTTCTATCAGAATATTCATTATTTTTATTAATAATAACTCTATAACTTCAGGAGAACGATCAACTAATATATTTATCGCTTGTTTTTGAAAAATATTTTTATCATCAACGTGTAAGATATTCAGAAGATCTATTTTCACATCGCTTTCAATTAAGCTCATCATTTTTAATGGGATTTTAGTGAACTGCCCGCTCATTCATGGGCGGGTAGTTCACTTAAATGATTTTGTCGATAAATCATATATCACGCATTTTCTAAAAGTCATGATGACATTTAGCTGAACAATCCCATTTATCTGATAAATTTTGAAATTATTTTTATTTTGAGATGATTCTATGATTTATCTTAGAAAATATATGCTAATTGAATTTTAGTGATGAGATTTTATTATCGAGAAGAAGCGCTTCTGGGCCCACCAGGACTTGAACCTGGAACCGACAAGTTATGAGCTTGCTGCTCTAACCGCTTGAGCTATAGGCCCGAATTCACTGAATTGTATCAAAATTGAAATCATTGCTCAAGCATCATAAAGTTTAAATTAAAACTTGTCATGGTAATTTATTGATAAAATATAGATTAAATTGTATTAAGCAGTTACACTAAAATTAAAGTGATCAGAGATTTATCTGAAAAAAGTCAAAAAGCCAAAAAGTTTTTGCTGTGGCGTCATTGAGGGCTTATATTTTTAATCGAGGGCTATTGATACAATATACTAAGATTGGAAAGAATTGTAATTCATGTTACGCTGAGTTGCATAAAAGCGCGATGTAAGGATTTTTGATGAAAATTTTTCCTATTCCAACATTTTTAATATTATTCTTCACCGGTTGCACCACATTTCATTCTTATTCTTATCAACTAGGCCCTATGATAGATAATACTACGCTTCAATCTTTGCAGAAAGGCATGAGTCGCGATGAGATTATAAGTCTTTTTGGAGCCCCTTCTTTTCAATGTATTAACCCTACTCATACAAAAAATATTTGCTACTTCCATCAAGTCCGACATCATGACAGTATTATTGAGCAACGCTATGTAGAAATATTCTTTGATCATAATGATCTGATTACTGATATAGAAATTCATGATACTCCATAAACCAAATTTACTTTTAGGCTATGGCCGTTTAGGACAAAAAGTTGTAGCATTTGATAAACAGTCAACATGGATTACAGTCAGAAAACACAAGATTAATCCAGTTGCAACCATTACAGCACCAATCGAAAATTTATCATTAATAGATTTACCCTCATTTAATGCTGTAGTTTATGCTTGCGCTCCTTATGAACGCTCAACACCATCTTATGAACTATGTTTTATTCACAATTTGAAAAAAATACTAACACATCTACGCTTTGATAAATTTATATTTTGTAGCTCAAGTGTGGTATTTGAAGAAAATAGTGGGCAATTTGTAGATGAAGCATCTCCAACAAGCACTGTGAATTTCAGGCAATATATTCTTTTAGAAGCAGAAAAATTAGTACAATTATATGCATGGAAAAATTTTTCGATTTTCAGATTAAGCGGTCTGTACGATAGTATGCCAGCTCCAACCAGCCTATGGGAACAGCAGGACAATTGGGCCAATAGAATTCATTTAGATGATGCGGCTTCTATGATAATAAAAGCGGTTCATCTGCCACATAGTCTTCAAGATGTTTTTTGTTTAACAGATGACCATCCTTTTGTTCCGAAAGATATTGCTCATTTATTTAAATTAGAGCAATCGCCTTTAAAAAAAATAGAGCTATCATCTAAAAGGATTCTTAATCTGAAAATGAAGAGCATATTGGGCTCAAATCTTTTATATCCAACTATTTTTCGTGGTTATCAACAATATCTTCTGAGTTAAAAATGCATATTCATCGTGAAAAATTTCTTCATTATACGCAAGAACAAGTTTTTTCAGTTATAAATGATATTCCAAGCTACCAAGACTATTTACCTTGGTGCTCCAAAAGTGCTGTATTATGGAAAAAAGAGCACTTTTTAGAAGGACTATTAGAAATTAAATTTGGTTTTTTACGTTATCAATTCAGCACAATCAATGAAGTTTTTCATCATGATAAAATAAAAATGAAGTTATCTTCTGGTCCATTTAAACATTTGAAAGGAGAATGGACTATTCATTCAAAGGATGATCAATCATCAGTACTCATATTTGATATTGATTTTGAATTTAATAGCGTTCTACTATCCAGAACGTTTGGTGTTTTTTTTGAAAAGATCTGTCAAAATATTATCGATTCTTTTGAGAAAAGATTATATCAACTCTACTCTTTATGAGGCTGGGGTAAGGAATCAAGAATTTTGTAAAACTCTTCAATACTTTCAAATCGCTTATAAACAGAAGCGAAACGAATGTAAGCAACTGAATCAACCAATTTTAATTCTTCAAGAACCCATTCCCCTAAAATTTCACTGCTAATTTCCCTCTCTTGAGTTGATATAAGTCTTTTTTTTATAGATGAAACTGCTTGTTCTAAAATTTCTGTGGGCACCGATAATTTTTGAAAAGCACGCAATACACCTGAACGCAGTTTATGCTCTAAAAACTGCTCTCTACGTTGATCGCGTTTCACAATACGAGGCCAGTTAAGCTGGGGGATCTCCAAAGTGGTAAATCGTTCAAAACAATGTTCACATTCACGTCTGCGACGAATTTGTTCTGAGCCTTGCATGAGTCGAGAGTCAATAACCCGTGTCTCTTCCGATGAGCAAAAAGGGCACTTCATACAAGATCCCCGCTTTTATAAACAGGAAACTGCTTACATAACATATTAACATCATATTTAATTTGATTGATTACATCTTGATTATTGGGTTGTGCAATCAACTGTGCTATCCATGTTGCAATCAGTTTCATTTCTTTCTCTTGCATCCCTCTTGTTGTAATAGCAGGTGTTCCTATACGAATACCTGAAGCAATAAATGGTGATCTTGGATCTTGAGGGATAGTATTTTTATTCAATGTAATATCAGCTAATCCCAATAACAACTCAGCAGATTTGCCTGAAATCTCTTGTTTTAATAAAGACACTAACATCAAATGATTATCAGTTCCACCTGAAATGAGTTCAAATCCATGATCAATGAGTGAATGACTTAATGTTTTAGCATTTAATAAAACTTGTTTTTGATAAGCTGAAAACTCTTGAAGACTGGCCAAATGAAAGCATAAAGCTTTAGCTGCAATAACATGAAGTAATGGGCCTCCTTGGGTTCCTGGAAAAATACTGTTGTTTAATTTTTTATAAACTTCAGGGTTATTTGATAAAATCAATCCACCTCGTGGACCGCGTAATGTCTTATGAGTCGTTGATGTGACTACATCGGCTAGATTGACAGGAGATGAATGTAAATGAGTTGCTATCAATCCACTAATATGAGCAATATCTGCTACTAAATAAGCGCCTACTTTATCCGCAATCGCTCGAAAACGAGTCCAGTCAATAGATCTTGGATAAGCTGAATACCCTGCAACAATAATCTTAGGTTTGTGTTCTAGCGCACTTTTTTCAATGTGATCATAATCAAGATAACCTTTTTCATTTAAATAATAAGGGACCGATTTATAATAAATTCCTGAGAAATTAACAGCGCTTCCATGCGTTAAATGACCACCATGAGTTAAATCCAAACCCATTAATGTATCACCGGGTTGAGCAAGGGCTTGAAAGACAGCATTATTGGCACTTGATCCAGAATGAGGCTGAACATTGGCGTACTCACAATTAAAAAGGCTACATGCTCTTTTTATCGCAAGATTTTCTATTTCATCAACAACTTCGCAACCCCCATAGTAACGCTTGCCTGGATATCCTTCAGCATATTTGTTCGTTAAGATAGTACCTTGTAGTCGCATCACCTCAGGATCAGCATAATTTTCTGAAGCGATAAGTTCAAGATGATGTTCTTGTCGTTGTAATTCTAAAGCTATCAAATTCCACAAAGTAAGATCTTTTTTTACCACAATAGTCCCTATGAAATGAATTAAATATCATTGTCACCATGCTATCAAGGCTTTAGCCTAAAAACCACTATCTTTTGTTTTTTTCTTTAAATTTAATTTTAAGAAAAAATATTTATTATTAAAAATAAAATTTTTAATGCTCACTAATATTTTATGGTCATAAGATATGATTTTCTAACAAAGACCTATAAAAATGTGATAAAGTGAAGCTATTTTGGACAAACACAATAACTTATGTCAGAAAAAACAATTTTTTCAATGAGTGGTGTCAGCAAAATGGTACCTCCTCAAAAACAAATCCTTAAAGATATCTACTTATCTTTCTTTTATGGAGCAAAAATTGGTGTTCTTGGATTAAATGGTTCTGGAAAATCATCCGTCTTAAAAATTATTGCAGGAGTTGATAAAGATTTTACCGGTGAAATGACTTATCAAAAAGGCCTGAAAATTGGTTTTTTACCTCAAGAGCCTCAACTCGACTCTAAACTTACTGTTCGAGAAAATGTGCAAACGAGTTTAAAAGAGTGGACATCCATTCTCCATGAATATGAAGATATTTCAGCACAATTCGCTTTAGAGTTGAGCGACGATCAAATGACTAAACTCTTAGATCGTCAAGCACAACTGCTTGATCTTATTGATGCACATGATTTATGGAATCTCGATAGGAAAATCGATAAAGCAATGATTGCTTTAAATTTACCATCAAATGATTCGGATGTATCAAAACTATCAGGTGGCGAATGTCGTCGTGTCGCACTTGCACGATTACTACTATCCGAGCCAGATGTTCTTTTATTAGATGAGCCCACAAACCATCTTGATGCTCTTTCTGTAGCATGGTTAGAGCGTTTTTTAAAAGAATTTAAGGGTACAGTTATAGCTGTCACTCACGATCGTTACTTCCTGGATAACGTTGCTGGTTGGATTTTAGAACTGGATAGAGGGCATGGTTATCCGTATCAAGGCAATTATACAACTTGGTTAAATCAGCGTAATGAGCGTTTACGTCAAGAAAAAGCGCAACAAGCCGCGCATCAAAAAGCTGTTGAAGAAGAGTTAGACTGGGTACGTGCCGGATCTTCTGCTCGTCAGAAAAAAAGCAAAGCTCGTTTACAAAATTTCCATGAGCTTGCTGCAAAAGAGTTTCAAGAACGTGCTGAAACCTCAAGCCTCTATATTCCACCAGGACCTCGTTTAGGGCAAAATGCGCTTATTTTAGAAAACATTAATAAATCTTTTGGTTCAAAGAAATTAATTGATAACTTATCGTTTAATGTTCCTGCAGGCGCTGTTGTTGGCATTATCGGCCCTAATGGTGTTGGTAAATCAACACTTTTTAAAATTATCGCAGGGCAAGATAAACCAGATAGTGGCACCATCAATTTAGGTGCAACAACTCATTTAGCATACGTCGATCAAAGTCGAGATCAACTCAATGATCAGAAAACTGTTTGGGAAGAGATTTCTGATGGTCTAGATTACATTACCGTTGGACAATACGTCACACCCTCTCGTGCTTACGTTGGACGATTTAATTTCTCAGGATCTGATCAGCAAAAGATAATTGGTAATCTTTCTGGTGGAGAACGCAATCGAGTACATCTTGCTAAACTCTTACGTTCTGGCGGGAACTTCTTACTTCTCGATGAACCAACCAATGATCTTGATGTGGAAACATTACGCGCACTAGAACAAGCTATTAACAATTTCCCAGGATCAGCAATGATCATCTCCCATGATCGCTGGTTTCTAGATAGAGTCGCAACACATATTCTTGCTTTTAATGGTGATGGTTCAACACGCTGGTTTGAAGGCAATTTTACAGAGTATGCAGAATACTATGACATTGATACTGTTGATGGAAAGAAAAACTTTAAATACACAAAAATTGATTAAATTATTAAAATGATAAGGTGAAAGATTGCCTTATCATTTTAAATAAAACGACAATTGTCTTTGCTTATTGTAAAGCTTTTGAAAAACTATCCAAAACAGCATTCATGAATTTGTGTGCATTTGCATCACTTAGTTCTTTTGTTAGATCTACTGCTTCATTAATAATAATAGAAGGCGCTACACTTAAGGGCTGATTTTTTAACTCAACAACAGCAATCCATGCTATAGCTCGCTCAATCGGGTGCAAACTATCTACACCTAATTTGATAAATGGTGCTAATGCTAAATCTAGATTATTTTTCTCAACTGTAACTGTCTGGGTTAGATATGTGAAAAACTCATCATCAAAATCTATATTCGCCATTTCAGGCAGTAATAACACTGTACTCTTAGCTTCGGCTAATGGAGTGTGTGAAACTTGCCAGCTGTATAAGCATTGTACTGCTAATAAACGCGCATTATGTCTCTTTTTATATTTTTGAATGTTTTGACTATCGGAGTTTGTTTGCATTATAGTTGTGCTCAATTAGTGTGTATAAAATGTAGTTAGCCCATGACAAATTTTAAGAAAATAACTCTTTCCGCTTGGATTAATATCTTTTTATTAACGTGCATTATCATAGGTTATAATATTCAACACAATTACGGTGTTATGCTTAAAACCCTTGCTTTATATGGACTTTCTGGCTCTATTACTAATAGTTTAGCCATTACAATGATTTTTCATAAAATTCCTGGCATCATCGGCTCTGGTATTATTGAAAAAAACTTTGAATCTTTCAAGCTAAAATTGAAAGAAACTCTAATTACGCACATTTTTGTGAGTGGATTAAATATAACATCATGGAATATTAGTGAATTAGCCAGTAAGATATATGACCGTCTGAAAATGACTAATATGAGTTTTTTAACGCAGTTTATATCCGAAAAACATCTAGCGATGCTTTTGCAAGAAATCGATTTATCTTTAATGCTGAATCAAGCGATCACCGCCGAACAACTCGATTTATTTATTGAACAGCAATTAAATAAACTAACGCCTGTACAGATAAAGAATCTTATTCTTCATATAATAGATGAACATCTCCAGTGGCTTGTTTTATGGGGAGCAATCTTTGGTGCACTGTTTGGACTTATCTCTTTTTGGATTATTGTTTGACATTGTTTTTTCTTTTAACTTTCTGTTAACATCAGGGTTAAGACGATGAAATAATTTAATCATGAGCAAAGAATCTACACCATCGATTGAGACAATGATCGGGCAACTAGAGGTATTGGCAACGAATCTAGAGAACGGGACCATGCCTTTTGATGAAGCGTTAAACAATTATAAACAAGGCTTATCCTTACTGGATCAATGCAAACGATATTTAAAGCAATCAAAAGCGGAAATTAAAGAGCTTCATGATCAATATATAAGCGACGAGGAATAAAAATTCTAACCACTCATGCAGAATCAACGCTACAAGAGCTGATTGCCTTCAAAAAGAAGTTGAATACTGTTTTAATTCATTACTTAAAAAATCAAATAGCGATCAATGACGATTGGGCTAGACGACTTGTTTATCCATTATTAATAGGTGGTAAACGTGTTCGCAGTATGCTTTTATATGTTATTGGCAAAATGCTGAACTGTCCTTATCCAGCTATTGAGGAGTTATGTTGTTGCCTGGAGCTTTTACACAGTTATTCTCTAGTGCATGACGATCTTCCAGCCATGGATAATGATTGTTTTCGAAGAGGTTTTCCAACGGCTCATAAAATGTTTAGTGAAGCAGATGCGATTTTGATTGGAGATAGTCTTTTGACAGAGTCATTTGCTTTATTAAGCTCCTCTCACCACATACCTCCTTTACCAAAGATCGCGCTTATTCAAGCGTTAGCTAAAGCAGCTGGCGCACAAGAATTAATCATGGGACAATGGCTTGATATATCTAATGGCTGTGCAGATATTGAGAGTCTAATCAGTTTGCATCAAAAAAAGACGGGGGCTCTTTTTGGATTTGCGCTCAGTGCTCCTGCTATCCTGTTAAACAATCATCTCTTAATCGATAAACTTAAAATCCTGGGATTGAAATTAGGATTAGCTTTTCAAATACAGGACGATCTCCTTGACGTTCAGTACAATCCTGGATTGGGCAAAACAGCAGGAAAAGATCTAAAATTGAAAAAGAAAACTTTTTTTACTCTTTTAGGATCAGAGTTAAGTCAAAATATGCTTGATGACTTATATAAAGAAATCTACCAAGAAGTTAATTTATCTTTTAATAACTCATCATTACTGATATCTCTGATACAACAACTCCAAGAACGTAAATTCTAACATGCATGCCATCATAAGGATTTTTCATGACAACTCATCAATTAGCTGATATTCAAAATGCACTCGATACGAGAAATCTTCCGATTCAGAACGTTGGAGTCAAGCAATTACAGTACCCTATAGTTTTTAAGGATCAGAAAATAACCCATCAAACACATGGAATCTTTGATTTAACTGTTAATTTACCTGCAGAGCAAAAAGGGGCCCATCTTTCAAGATTCACTTCATTGCTTCAAAGTTATTATGAACGAGATGCTTTAGTCATGTCGATTGAACTTATGCCTGTTTGGCATAAAAGAATGATTAATCTTCTCAATGCAAAGGAAGGCTCATTTAGCTGTTCATTTAAATTTTTCCTTGAAAAAAAGGCTCCTGTATCGCAAGAAACCTCTTTACTAGATTATCATTTAACGTTAAGTTGTGCTGGTCCTTTAAACGATCCTGCAGTTTCAATAGAATTAGAAGTGTTAACACAATCTTTATGTCCCTGTTCTAAGGCTATTTCTGCTTATGGAGCCCATAATCAACGATCAGTTATCACGGTAAGCGGCAGAGTCAGCGAAGATTTCAATATTAAACAATTAATAGAACTGATTGAACATGAAGGTAGTGCTGAACTCTTTAATTTACTCAAACGTGTTGATGAAAAATATGTCACTGAACATGCTTATGAAAACCCTAAATTCTCTGAAGATATTGTCCGTGATGTTTATCATTCATTAAAGAAAAATATACCTTCTTTAAGTAAGTTGGTTGTATCCTCTGAACATATTGAGTCTATTCATAGTCATAATGCTTATGCCAGAATTCATGATAATCCTTGATGCATTAGCCAGCCTAAGCTCTCTTATTGCTGCGTGGCATGCTTCATCACATTCTCGTTCAACATGGCTATGGAGTGTTGCCGCTGCGTCAATTAATTTTGTTTTATATTGTAAAGCTGGTGTATATGGACATGCAGCTTTAGATCTATGGTATATAGCAGTTGCTATCTTAGGCTTGGGCTTATGGAAAAATCAACATGTTAACAGATTAACACTAAAACAGAAGATAATGTTAGGCTTCATAATCTTATTCACATCTTATGTTCTAGAATTCGTATTAATTAAAGTTAATAGTCAAGCTGCACGATGGGATAGTTTATCTTTTGTCACGGGAATCACAGCTCAACTGTGTATGGCTTTTCAGTTGATTGATCATTGGTGGTTATGGCTTATTCATGATGGAATGAACTTGATTGTGCTAAGTCAAGTCAAACTTCCATTCCAAATAGTAAAGCAAACAATTTATCTACTTATTGCCGTTAGAGGATATTATCGATGGTTGGCAATTAATAAAGCGGCAGATCATCATTAACGGTGTGTCATTTTCAATGTGCGCTCTTTTTCTCTTTGCCATGCGCGATCTTTAATTGCTGCACGTTTGTCAGCAGTCTTTTTACCAGAAGCTACTGCAAGTTCGCATTTTACTAACCGACTATTATCTTTCCAATAAAGTTTAGTAGGAATTAACGTATAGCCTTGTCGATGAATTAATCCTTCAAGCTTATCTATTTGACGTCTATTTAATAATAATTTACGTGTACGTGTCTCTTCATAAAGGATATGAGTTGAGGCAAACTTAGGTGCTTGAATACGGGCATTTAATAACCAAATTTCGCCTTTACGAATGATCGCGTGTGCATCAACTAATTGCCCTTTGCCCAGACGTAAGCCTTTAACCTCCCATCCTTGTAAAACAATCCCTGTTTCTATATGTTCATGAATATGATATTCAAAATTTGCCTTTTTATTTTTGGCTATAACTGAATCTTGCATAATATTTTAAGCCTAACGTTATGAATCAAAAAACTATCCCATTTTAGCATAAAAATATCTCTATTTTTATTGCGTTGATGGATATCGTTCGTTATTCGTTCAAAATCATGAAAAAATATCTTAAAATGTTGAGTTTTATGTTATTAATCGCTTTTTATTTTCTTATAAAAACAGTAAAATAATGTTATATAATAAAAATGATTAGGTACTAACAATGGAAAACAATATCGCAACAACCCCTCGCGTATTCAGAACACCAGCTGAATGCCCAGGCGCCCCTCTTAGAATAGCTGTTCTTCGTTTCTCAACACCTCCTCGCAGATCGACGATCATCCCTGCCGTATGCCCAGATGCTCCTCGTCGAAACAAGAGAACCACCCCGCACAATAAAAGAAAAAGAGGCATCAATCTTTTTCCTCAGATGTAGCTCTTAGATCGAGCAGAATTATGCTCGTCGAATAAGTCAATAAGGTAGTATGATGAAGCCATATTTTTGTAATATGGCTTTTTATTTTATAAGCAACGTTTTTACCTCGATCCTAAGCGAACATCAACAGTTAACATACTTAACTGATCAAGGAGTTCACTCACATTTGCTAAAAAAACAACCTCCGACTGTCCTGCTAATCCTGCACTATTAGCTTTAGGTAAAAATATTTTTTTATAACCATGTTTTAATGCCTCTTTAACCCGCTCTAAGGCATACTGAACAGGTCGAAGCTCTCCACCCAAACCAATTTCCCCAAAAATAATGACATCTCTTGGGATAATAATATTTTTCAATGATGCGTACACTGCTGCTAATAGAGCGCAATCTGCAGCCGTCTCTTGTATTTTTAGTCCTCCTACTACATTTAAAAAAACATCGAATCTTGATCCTGGCCAGTCTTTCAAGCGCGATAATACAGCTAATAACAGATTCAAACGAGATACATCAAATCCCACCACTAGTCTTCGAGCTTGATATTGCGGTGAATCGACAACTAACGCTTGAATTTCTATCAATAATACGCGCGAACCTTCCCATAAAGCTGTCACTACTGTGCCTGATGTTGGATCTGCATGCCAGTTAGTAAATAAAGCCGAAGGATGGACTACTGGTTTTAAACCCTCTTTCGTCATACATAAAATACCTAATTCATTAACTGCTCCAAAGCGATTTTTTAATGTTCTTAATAAACGGTAACGACCCTGATCATCACTTTCTATATGTAAAACAGTATCAACCATATGCTCAAAAACTTTAGGTCCAGCCAATACACCTTCTTTATTAACATGCCCAATAATTAAAACTGTTGCATTATGTTGTTTTGCATAACGAGTAAGTGTATGTGCGCAGTAACGAATTTGATTAACTGATCCAGACATCTGATCAACGTGTTGACTATGTAATGTTTGTATAGAGTCAATAACAATAAAATCTGGTTTGTGTTGTTGAAGGATAGTTAAAACGCTTTCTAGCTCTGTTTGTGCTGCCAGCAAAAAAGGGGCTTGATAAATTTTAAGGCGCTCTCCTCTTAGCTTAATTTGACTTAGAGACTCTTCCCCTGAAACGTAAAGACATTTTTTAGTGGAAGAAAGACTACTTAAAACTTGTAACGTTAATGTTGATTTACCAACACCGGGATCGCCAGATAAGATACATAAAGCCCCTGGCACGAATCCACCCCCTAAAGATCTATCTAATTCTGAATTATGAGAACTAAATCTAGGAATGGATTCTATTGTTAAAGCGTCATAATGCATAACTTCAGCACAGGAACCGGCATAATGTGTAGATTGGCTAGATTGATTTGGACTAACTAAGATCGCTTCTTGACTTATTGTATTATATTCACTGCACTGAGCACACTGGCCTGTCCATCTCGGTGCTAATGATCCACATGCTTGGCAGACATATTGTATTTTTGCTTTCTTGCTCATAAGATCCTAATAGATATAAAATTTAAAATTAATAGCTGCCGATATAATATAAAAATGTTACTGAGGTATTTATGCGCTTTCAACTCTTACTCAATACAACAGAGGTTCATTACAAAAATGCTGCACTTTACGAATTCATTCTTTCAGCTCCAGGTTTTTTTGTCAATGAATGTTACTATGTCAAAAATCAAGGTGCTCCAATTATAGAAGCTATTGAAAATCCTTATAAAAATTTAGATGGCAAGGTTTTTGAAATTAACCATCTCAGAATAGATCCCAAAGCGGACCCTAAAAATATCTTAACTCTTTTTGAACAACATTTATCGAATATTGGATTAAAAATACCGCAATCTATAACACAACATACTTGTTGGATGTGGCCTAAGAACTTTCAATTAAGATTTAAATTAGATATTCAAGAGGGTTTGATTTTTATGTCTCCCTCGAATCCAGCATTAAAACCGATTTTTTAAATGAGATTGTTTTTTGAAGTTATGGCTAACAATAGGTATACTGAGGCAACGAAAGCTAATGTAATACCTTCTTGAAAACAATAAATATCACTCGTGCCCGTACTCATAATTTAAAAAACATTTCTTTAGAAATACCTAGAGATCAACTTGTTATTATTACAGGATTGTCGGGATCAGGAAAGTCCTCTCTAGCTTTTGATACTCTTTATGCTGAGGGTCAACGACGTTATGTTGAATCTTTATCAGCCTATGCTCGTCAATTTCTTTCTATGATGGAAAAACCAGATGTCGATAAGATCGAGGGGCTGTCCCCTGCAATTGCTATTGAACAAAAAAGCACTTCTCATAACCCTCGATCGACTGTAGGTACGGTTACTGAAATTTATGATTATTTCAGATTGCTTTTTGCAAGAATAGGTTTACCTCATTGCCCTAAACATAATCATCCATTACGCAAGCAAACTATTGATCAAATTGCTAATAAGCTCTCTCTATTACCAGCAGGCAGCAGACTTTATATTGGATCTCCAATGGTGAGAGAAAAACGAGGCTCTCACGAAGTTGTTTTTGATAAATTAGAAAAAGAAGGCCTTACTCGCGCTCTTTGTGATGGATACATGATTGATATTGATGAACGCCCTAAATTAGATCCTAAAGTTACCCATACAATCGATGGGATTATTGATCGACTGGTTTTGAAAGATAATATTCTCTTGCGCTTACGCGACTCATTAGAAACAGCTTTAAGAATAGGGAATAATCTCGTTAGTGTTATTTTAGTAGATGAAGATCAAAAGATTATTGAGCGTACAATTATTTCTAGTGAACAAGCGTGTCCGGATTGTGGTTTTTCTTTGCCAGAGCTTGAACCGAAAATGTTTTCCTTTAATAATCCGGTTGGATCGTGTAATGCCTGTGATGGAATCGGTTTTGAATATAAAATTTCTCCGGAGAGAGTAGTTCAAAAAGATCTGACGTTGTCTCAAGGATCACTTTGGGGCTTTGATCGACAACATTTATTTTACTTTGAAATGCTTCAACAGTTTTGTCAGCAATATGGCATCAATATGGATACCCCATTCAGCAATCTTTCTGAAGAACAACAAACTATGATCTTGACAGGTACTGATTTGTGCAAGACTGTAAAATTAAAAAATCTTCATTCTATGACGCAAAAAACAAGAACTATACCCTGGGAAGGGATTATAGGTAATCTACAACGTCGTTTTAAAACAACAGAGCAAGATTCGGTCCGCGAACAACTCAAACCGCTTGTTGAATATATGGCCTGTGATCAGTGTTTAGGCACTCGCTTAAAGCCAGCATATATCAATGTTAAGATTAATAGCTATACGATTGCTGATTTTTGCCAGCATTCTATACAAGAATGCTTAACATTATTAAACCAGCTGGTCTTGGATGATCAACAACAATCTATTGCTCAGCAGATTTTGGAAGAACTTAAATCTCGTTTAGGTTTTTTATTAAATGTTGGATTAAATTATTTATCACTCAATCGACAAGCGGAGACATTGTCAGGTGGGGAGTCTCAACGTATTCGTTTAGCGAGCCAAATCGGTTCTAAACTCGTTGGCGTCATGTATATTCTGGATGAACCATCGATAGGATTGCATCAACGCGATAATGAAAAGTTGATAAAAACTTTACGCTCTCTGGTCGAGTTAGGCAATACAGTCATAGTCGTTGAGCATGATGAAGATGCTATGTGGGCCGCTGACCATCTGATTGATATTGGCCCTGGAGCTGGGCATCATGGCGGCCAAGTCATGGCTCAAGGCTCGCCCAAATTTATTGCATCGCAGCAACATTCTTTAACAGGACAATATTTATCTGGTTTGAAAAGAATTCATGCTCCTTTCCCAACAAAGGGGCATGATAACAAATTTTTAACTATTGAAGGGGCCTATGCCCATAACTTAAAAAACATAACTGCTCGGATTCCAGCTGGACTCATCACCTGTATAACAGGTGTCTCTGGATCTGGTAAATCAACTCTTATTAATCATACATTGTACCCTTATCTTGCCCATAAACTGAACCAAGCCTTTCTCTCTTCTAAACCAAAAGTTAAAAACTTCTCCGGTTTAGAACATTTTGATAAAGTTGTTTGTATTGATCAGATGCCTATAGGCCGTACGCCTCGGTCAAATCCTGCAACATACACTGGCTTATTAACCTCCATAAGGGATATCTTTGCTCAAACCCCTCATGCACGATCATTAGGGTTTAAACCAGGTAGATTTAGTTTTAACGTGCATGGAGGCCGTTGTGATCATTGTGAGGGAGATGGCGTCATTAAGGTTGAAATGCATTTCTTAGCAGATGTTTATGTAACCTGCTCTATTTGTAAAGGACAGCGTTATAACGATCAAACATTAACTGTTACCTATAAAGATAAAAATATTGCTCAAATTCTGCAAATGAGCGTTGATGAAGCTTATGATTTTTTCAAAAATGTTCCAGCTATTGCAAAAAAATTAGAAACATTACAAAAAGTTGGTCTGGGCTACATTCATTTAGGGCAAAATGCTACAACTCTTTCAGGTGGTGAGGCGCAACGCGTTAAACTTTCTAAAGAGCTTGCTAGACGCGATACTGGACGGACTTTTTATATTCTTGACGAGCCAACAACAGGATTGCACTTCGAAGATGTGCAGCATTTATTAAGGATACTTTTTGAACTACGCGAACGCGGCAATACACTGTGTATCATTGAGCACAATCTTGATGTCATAAAATGCGCAGATTGGATTATTGATATGGGACCGGAAGGAGGCGAAGGTGGTGGAAATATCATTATCCAAGGAAACTTAGAGACAGTAAAAACATGCATTCAAAGTCATACCGGTTATTTTTTACAAAAAATGACAAAAGACCAAAAAGCAACATCTTAGCCTGGGTTTTCTTAAAAAATCATGATAGGATGTGAGTTATAAATTTACATCGAGGATCTTAGTATGGCACGTGGAGTCAACAAAGTTATTGTAATTGGAAATTTAGGCGCAGATCCTGATGTGCGTTATCTTGCATCAGGTGATCCAGTAGCTAATATATCACTAGCAACATCTGAAACATGGAAAGACAAACAAAACGGTCAGCAACAAGAACGTACAGAATGGCATCGTATTGTTATTTATGGGAAAATGGCTGACATTGCTTCTAAGTATATGAAAAAAGGTTCTAAAGTTTTTATTGAAGGCAGCTTAAGAACAAGAAAGTGGCAAGATAAAACAGGACAAGAACGTTACACTACAGAAATAATCTGTAATGATCTCCAGCTTCTTGATAGCAAAGGCGCAGATAGTCGTGTGGATTATCAAGATCATGCTCAAGAACCAATGGATCGTCGTAGTGGATATTCTGCAAACTTTACTTCGACGTTAGAAACAACTGATTTAGAACATGATATCCCATTCTAATAATAGAATATCTTGTCGTGCCCCAATGCCCCGAGCAAAGCAATCTGACTCGGGGCTTGTTACTTCTTAAAACATACCCTCCCCGCGCTGCAGCAGTTACGCTGTAAAATCGACTAGTTCTGGAGATTTCGATAAAAAAGTATTTTTATGTGAGTTAGCGACCAATTAAAAACTAAAACATGACTTGTTCTTGTAAAAAAAATTTATTCTTCTGTGTAAAATAATAAATTTTATTTTTTTAGCAGTCTGTTGATTGATTATCAATCGAGATTGTCACTGATTATGATTGCCACGCTCATTCATACTTAGCACAGATCAAGAATTCTTAAGCTCACCATCAATACGTCTTGTTATCTTGATTGCTGAGTATGCCAAGCATGCTAATAATAAATACATTACTAATGAACAATAAGGCAACAGCTCAAAATGAATCTCTTCTTGTTTTTTCAATAAAGGAAGAGTTTGCATAAACTTCGTCAAATGCTGTGCTGTTGAATAAGTAATATTTGTAAAAAGTCCTGATTGAGCAACCAAATAAGATTTAATAGCTGACACAATGAATAAATACTGTGTTGCAATAAGTATAACAAGAGGTCCTAATGTCATACCCAAATACTGAGCAGTTGAATACAACCCCATCGCTCCGCCTCTTTCTTGCTTCCCTAAAGCTGAGAGAGTCGTTGGTAAAGCTGCTTCCAATAGAAGCAAGAGTCCCAAGACATTAAAAATATAAAAAGAACTCACTACAGCTGTAGGTTTAACAATATCAAATACAGATACAATAATACCTAAAAATGATAGATATAAAGAAAATTTAAATGATAGCGTTAATGATCGTTTCGCTAAAGGATAGAGCGTAACAAGTAATGCATACAAAAACATTTCTGCATATAGATAGGGTGAACGAATCGTAGTATTGAGCTGATACGCTGTAAATGAAAACATTTGCAAACAATGTAACAGGAAAGTAAATAAGATGATCTTTCGTCTATCTGCTCGCTGCATTCTCGTTAATTTGCATTCCGCAGGAGTTTTTTGGTGTTGAGGCTCTTTTAAAGTAAATGAAGCAGCTAAAGGTAATAAAGCGAGTATACTTGATAATAAAAAAATATCTTTAGGCGAAAAAACTGTCATAAAAAGTGGTGATAAAAGAAAGCTGCTGACGAGGCTTAATAAAATAGCAAACCCTATTAAATAGTAGTAATTTTGCATTCTTATTCCTTCGGCGTAATCTGCTAAAAGGGCTTGGGCAGTAGCGCCAATAGCCCCAGCACCTTGTAAAGATCGTCCTAAAAGCAATATTTTTGTTGATTTGGCACAATAACAGATTAAACATCCGATAATAAAAATACAAAAACCTATACGAATAATTTTTAAGCGACCATAAATGTCAGAAAAACGCGCTAATGGGTACTGAAAAATAGCTTGAAAAAAACTATAACTGGAAGAAAGATAAACCAATGACGATAGATCGAGTTCACCAATTTGTTGAAGAATCACTTTGCTGAGCGGAATAAAAGCAAAAAGACCGAAAAGTCTCACAGCAAATAACAAAGGAAAAAAAAGAAACGGGGGCACTTAACAGTCCAATAGTGCAAACTACTAGCACTGTACAATTTTCATTAAAAAAAAACAAGGCCGAAGCCTTGTTCTGATTAAGCGATATGCACCATATCAACAAGCTGAATATAAGCTACAGGAGCCGCATCAGTTGCGCGATATCCTGCTTTAAGGATTCTGGTATAACCGCCTGGTCTTGAAAGAGACGCTGGTCCAATAACTGTAAACAGTTTAGTCACAGCATCTTTATCACGTAGATGGTCAAATGCATGACGACGATGAGCTGTTGTATCCTCTTTTGCAAGAGTAATCAAAGGCTCAATATAATGACGAAGTTCTTTAGCCTTAGGAAGTGTTGTTTTGATACAATCGTGCGTAATCAACGCTACACTTAAACTACGGAAAAGAGCTTTACGCGCAGAAGCATTTCTGTTGAACTGACGTAATTTTTTTCTATGATTCATAAAATATCTCCAAATTAGCTATTATTATCGCTGCCTTTCAATTCTGCTGGCGGCCAGTTAGTAAGCGTCACACCTAAATTTAAGCTATGGCTCTGCAATACTGACTTGATTTCATTAAGCGACTTACGCCCTAAATTAGGAGTTTTTAATAAATCAATTTCACTACGTTGCACAAGATCACCAATATAATAAATATGCTCGGCTTTTAAGCAATTTGTTGAACGAACTGTCAGATCGAGATCTTCGATTGGTCGCAACAAGATAGCATCAAATTGATTGGACTTTGCTTTAGAAGAGCCCGTAAAAGCTTCGTCAAGTTTAACAAACGCTTCTAATTGTGAAACCAAAATCGTTGCTGATTGACGAATTGCTTCATCAGGATGAATGGTTCCGTTTGTTTCAATATCTAATACCAATTTGTCTAAATCAGTTCTATTATCAACACGAGTTTGTTCCACAACATAACTTACGCGCTCAATAGGGGAAAAAGAAGCATCCAAATACAAACGCCCAATCTTCAAGCCTTCTGATCCTTCGAGTTCTAACTGTTTTTTATAAACAGCTGCTGGTAAATACCCTGTGCCTTTTTTGACTAAGAACCGACCTTTGACTGAGCGTTCTGAAGTAATTGTAATAATCGGCAAATCAGGATTAGAAACTTTTATTGAGGCAGGATATTGAAAATCACCAGCTTTAACGATCATTGGACCTTTAAAGTCGAAATCAACCCAAACATTATCCAATGGCCCTAAATCAACATTAATTGTTTTAAAGTTCAATAGAATATTGATTACATCTTCATAAACACCATCAATTGCAGCAAATTCGTGTTCAACTCCATCAATTTCAACTTCAGTGACACAAGAGCCCACTAATGATGAAAGAAGAATTCGACGAAGAGCATGTCCTAATGTATGACCAAAACCTCTCTCTAACGGCTCTAAGGTTACTTTAGAACAAAAATCGTCTTTCTTTTGAATCTTAATCTCATTTGGCTTTAATAAATTTAAATGTACACTCATGACAAGCAACTCCCACGATTTAAGATTATTTAGAATACAGTTCAATAATCAAGTTTTCATTAATGTTTTGTGGAAGTTGCTCTCTGTCAGGCAGATGAGATACTTCAGCTTTAAATTCTTGATGATTAATATTTAACCATGAAAGCGCAACACCTTGTTCAGTATGTGAAGCTACAGCATTGAGGACGCGTGATTGAGCACGTGCCTTTGGTCTTAATGCCACAACATAACCTTCCTTGACTAAAAAAGATGGGCAATCAACAGTTACAAAACCTTTACCTGGGCGAGCAACTTGAATTGCTCTATGAGCAACAAGTTGACGAGCTTCAGCCAAGGTAGTAGCGAAACCTGCTTTGTAAATAACGTTTACTAAACGAATTTCAAGAAGACGTAATAAGTTCAAACTTGTTTGACCTTTCATTCTTGACGCCAATTCAAAGAAACGGCGGAATTGATGCTCTTTAACATTACCGTGAATTAAACGTAACTTTTGTTTTTCGGCCAACATATTGGCATAGTCAGAACCTTTTTTACGGTTAGGGCCATGTTGACCTGGTGGATTAGCGTTACGCGCTTTAGTACTAAGCGAAACTGTTTTAATCCCAGAAATAGTAAGGTCACGAAACTTTCTAGCATCGCGACATTGGGGTTTTCTTGAAGAAGAATTCTTTGCCATGGTGTTCCTCGATATAAATTATTGACGACGTTCGTTAGGTGGAGTCGTGCCATTAAAAGGAATGCCTGTAACATCAGAAATTGAAATAATCTTCAGAACAGAGCAAGCAGCACGAATTGCAGCTTCTCGACCAGGACCAGGACCCCAAATACGGATTTCTCCGGTTTCTACTTTAAACATCTCTTTCGCTAGCTGACATGCTTTAGAAGCTGCGATTTGTGCAGCATGCGGAGTACTCTTTCTTGAATTTTTAAAATTACAAGTACCCGCCATCTCTTGAGTCAACGTGTTACCTTTTGGATCAGTAACAGTCACAAGAGTATTATTAAATGTTGCTTTAATACAAACTCTTGCATGCTCAACGACTGTTTTGCTTTTTGCACTTTTTGTTTTTACTGCCATCACTATTACCTACAAATTATTTCTTTTTATCTTTGCTGAAATCAACAAGCACACGCTTGCTGCCACGATGGCGCTTGCATGTTTTAGCATTAGTACGAGTTCTTGAATTAATAGGCAAGCCCATCAAATGTCTAAGACCACGATACGTTCTGCGATCTGTTAATTTTTTCTTTTCGAGTTTTAGCAAGTTTCTAAGCTCACCTTCTACTACAAACTTCTCAACTTCAGCGCTGACTGCTTTGACCTGATCATCAGTTAAATCAACTGTCTTAGTGTTAAGATCAATATTCACACTACTGCAAATTTGGAGCGCTCTTGTTGTTCCGATACCAAAAATATCAGTTAAAGATATTGGAACGCGTTTTTTTAATCGCAAGCTCACCCCTTGGATACGAACTTCTCTTTGTGCCATTTTATTGAACCCTCACTAAGTACACTTGCCTTGACGCTGTTTATGGCGTGGATTTTTTTTACAGAGAATAAAAACAATACCTCTGCGACGAACAACTTTACACGATCCGCATATAGTTTTAACGGACGCTCTAACTTTCATATAACAACCTCTACATTCTTCTATATCACAGGCTTAATCCAGCCTATTCTTTTTTGGTTGGTAACGTTTAAGGACATTTTCATATTGTGCTGAAAACAAATGAGTCTGAATCTGGGTAAAAAAATCCATAACAACAACAGCAACAATCAATAACGATGTCCCGCCAAAGGAAAATGGAATGGTACCAAAATAATTTAATATTTCTGGCAACAATGATACAGATGCTATATATAGCGCACCCAGCAAAGTCAATCGTGTCATTATTTTATCAATATAATGAGCTGTACTGATGCCAGGACGAATGCCTTGAATTACACCACCTGATTTTTTGAGATTATCCGCAATTTCATTGGGATTAAAAACAGCAGCGGTATAGTAAAAAGCAAATAATATAACAGCAGCTGTAAAGAGTACCATAAATAGTGGTTTACCGGAAGATAAATTCTCCTGCATAAACGAAAGAATTTTGCTTTTTCCGCTTACACCAAAGAATGGAGCCAATGTCGATGGCGCTAAAACCAAACTCGATGCAAAAATAGTCGGCATAACCCCTGCCATATTGATTTTCAATGGTAAATCAGATCGTTGTTGTGCTATTGCGCCTTGCGGCCCGCCTGTTGCTCTACGAGCATAATGGACAGGTATTTTCCGTTGAGCACGCTCTACGAATACAATTGCATAAAGAACGGCTAATAACAAACCAATTGAAAAAACAAAGGTCCCTACAGCAAGAGTTCCATGACGGATACTTTCTAACGATTGTCCCAATACAGCGGGAAGTCCTGCCACAATGCCAGTGAAAATAATCAGCGATGTTCCTTGACCCAAACCTTTTTCAGTAATTTGCTCACCAAGCCACATCAGAACCATTGTTCCTGTGACGAAAGACAAGACGATCACAAAAATACTAAAAGGATCGTTGGATAGTAAAGCTCCATTCACAGAAAGCATACGGATCATATTCACCGATTGAAACGCACCAAGAAATATCGTTCCGACTCGTGTATAAAAAGCTATTTTTCTTCTTCCAGCATCACCTTCTTTTTTTAATTGCTCAAAATAAGGATGGAATGTCGATAACAGCTGAACAATAATCGACATTGTAATATAAGGCATAATGCCCATAGTAAAAAGAGAGAGCCTGGAAAGAGCTCCTCCAGAAAAAGTATTAAATAAGCCAAAAAGATTATTAGATGACGATAACAGTCTAGCTACTTCAGCCGCATTAACACCTGGTGCAGGAATAAAAGAACCTACTCGAAAGACTAACAAAGCCAAGAATAGATATTTAACCTTTCCAACTATCTGCGATAAACCTTTTACATTGGGAATCATGCTCTACTTTCCTTATGCTTGATCCTGAGATTCAACTTCGATTAAAAAAGGACGTGAGCCAGCCGTGGCGTATAGTCCAGAGATCTTACGTTGCTCAATCTCTCTATCAAAAAATATGCGTACTTTTTTTGTTGAGTTTTTGACTAAATCCCAATCTTTTAAAACATCCAGTGTGATGACACTATCAGGATTGAAAGACTCAAGAATACTTAAAGCCAACTCAGCAGTATGTAGATTAACTTTTGAACGAAACCCTCTTTTAGGCAGTCGTCTATAAATAGGCATTTGACCGCCCTCAAAGTTAGCTTTGATAGAGGTACCAGTACGCGCATGCTGGCCTTTATGTCCACGACCACAGGTTTTACCGATACCAGAGCCAGTTCCACGACCAACACGCTTTGGGCTATGCTTTGAGCCTAGAGCTGGAGCAAGAGTATTTAAATACATTTAGATTTCCTCCACTAAAAGCAAATAGCGAACTTGATTAATCATGCCTAAATTTTCAGGAGTTGCGTTTACAATGATTGTATGATTAATTTTTCTTAATCCCAAACCACGGACGCTATCCTGATGATTTTTGAGTCGGCCAATTAAGCTTTTTACAAGTTTAATTTTAAGCTGTTTCATGTTCCGCATCTCCCGTAATGTGTGCTTCACCAAAAATCCTGGACAGCGGCAACCCTCTTTTTTCTGCGACTTCATAAGGTGATTGCATTGATTCGAGTGCTTTAAAAGTTGCATGGATCACATTCATCGCACGTGTAGAACCGAAACATTTTGCAGAAATATTTTGAACTCCTAAGACTTCAAAAATAGCTCGCATTGGGCCACCCGCAATAATTCCAGAGCCTTGTGCCGAAGGACGAATCGTCACTTTAGTTGCACCATGACAAGCTTCTAACTCGTGAAAAACAGTACCTTTGTTCAAATGAACACGAATCATATTTTTTTTAGCCATTTCAGTTGCTTTTCTAATAGCATCTGGCACTTCACGAGCCTTACCACGACCATAGCCTACCCGACCTTGGCCATCACCTAAAACGATAACAGCAGCAAATCTAAAGTTACGACCACCTGCTACAACTTTTGCAGTACGAATAACGCAAATTAATTTTTGGTTATATTGACCGTCTTGAACTTCTTTTGAACGTTGTTGTTCAGCCATGATTATACCTCAATACCTTCTTGACGAAACGCTTCTACTAAAGCTTTGACGCGACCGTGATAGGCAAATCCTGAACGATCACACGCGACTTTAGTTACCCCATTAGTAAGTGCTTGCTGAGCAAGTAAGCGACCAACTTGGGATGCCTTTTCTGTTTTTGTACCAGCTTCATCACGTAAATTTAATGTACTAACATGAGCCAATACTTTACCACCATCGAGAACCATGCCATAAATATGCTGTGAACTACGATAGATTGTTAAACGTATACGACCAACCTGCGCTACTTGGCGCTTGATAATATAGCGAGTTTTAGCAGCTCTTCTTAATCGAGCTTTCTTTTTATCATGCATGATATTATCCCCGATTATTTCTTCTTCTTAGTTTCTTTTAGAACAAGAACCTGACCTTTAATCAGTATCCCTTTCCCTTTATAAGCATCAACCTTACGGAAGCGACGAATTTTAGCTGAAGCCTGGCCTAATGCATGCTTACTGATAGACTCTAAAACAAGTTGTGTTGGAGTCGAAACAGTAACTTTGATATCCGCAGGAATAACATAAATATCGTCATGAGACTTACCCAAGGTGAGAACTAATGTGTTTTTTCCATCAACATTTTTAAGCGCCGCTTTAAAACCAGTTCCTTTCAGCTCTAACTCTTGTTTAAAAGGTTGAATTAACCCTTGAATATTTGAGCGCGAGATAGAAATAGCTGTTCCTAATTGCATAGCAGATTCAGGATTTTCTTCCAATGGTATATAAGAAAGAATACCATTTTCTAAAACTGGTTTAAGCACTTTATGATAACGGTGTTCAAGCCTTTGATCACCCTTTTGAAATGAAACGACTCGATTTTTTTCATCGATAGTCACTGTAACGCCTTTTGTATTCAGGTCTGTTCTTTCTAAACGTGTTAACATTTTCTGGACCTCTTAATGGACATTACAAATAACTTCACCACCGATACCAAGCGATGCTGCACGGGATGCAGTCATGATACCTTGCGAAGTAGTGATGATGGAAATACCTAAACCACCCAAAACGACAGGAAGCTTATCTTTCGAAGCATAATACTGACATGATGTTTTAGAAATTCTTTTAATATGTTCAATAACAGGTTTATTGTGATGATATTTTAAAACTATTACTAAAGTTTTTTTACCATTCTCTTCAACGAGTTGATAATCGCGAATATAACCTTCGCTTTTTAATACTTCAGCAATACCTGCTTTGATTTTTGACGCAAAGACTTGAATAACATGTTTACCAGCACGCTGAGCATTTCTGATTCTTGTTAAAAGGTCTGCAATTGGATCTTGTAGGCTCATAATTATACTCCTTACCAACTTGACATGACAAAACCAGGTAAATAACCTTCCATTACCCAATTTCTAAATAGTGCACGGCAAACGCCAACTTTACGATAAGTACCGCGCGGACGTCCATTAATAGGACAACGATTTCGCGCACGTACATAGCTAGAGTCTTTTGGTAATTTTTCAATTTTAGCCAAGATATCGAATTGCTTTTCTAAATCACCAGCTGCATCAACTAATTCTTTTTTCAACGCTTGACGTTGCTCGTAATGCTTATTAATAAGCACTTCGCGCTTATTATTACGACGAACCCAACGATTTTTTTGAGTTTTCTTTTGAGTAGCTACCATCTTCTAATTCCTAGTTGTGTGACTTAAAGGTGCCGCGGAATGGGAAATTAAACATCTTGAGCAATTCATGCGCGTGTGCATCGGTTCTTGCTGATGTATTAATAGTAACATTCATACCGGAGACATTTGGATCTAACTCATCAAGATCAATTTCTGGAAAAACAAGCTCTTTAAATGAGAAGTTAAAATTACCACGGCTATCAAATCCTTTAACATCAACGCCCCTAAAATCACGCACACGTGGAAGAACGATGTTTACGATACGATCAAAAAACTCGTACATTTTTTCACCGCGCAAGGTAACTTTTACGCCCATTGGCCAACCATCACGAATTTTAAACCCTGCGATAGATTTTCTTGCTTTAGTAACAACTACTTTTTGACCTGCAATTCTTGATAAATGATCGACAGCTGTTTGCACTATTTTTTTATCAGTAGAAGCATTACCAACACCAATATTAAGAACAATTTTTTTAAGCGCAGGAATTTCCATTGAGTTATTCAAACCTAATTTTTGTTTCAATTCACTGCTTTTATCTTTATATATCTGTTTCAAACGTGCCATGATTATTTCCCACTTTTCTTAAATGATTGATGTTGGATCTCAGCACCAGTCGACTTATAATGGCGAGTCTTTTTCCCATCTTCGATCACATAGCGAATTTTATCTGCTTTCTGTGTCTCGGAATTCCAAATAGCTACATTTGATGCATGGACTGAACCTTCGATTTTTTTAATTGAACCAGGAATGCCTGCATGTGGATTTGGCTTTTGATGTTTAGTCAAAAGATTGCAATTCTCAATAATATATCGAAGTCCGGTTCTAGTACGGATTTTCTTTTTCAGCACACCTTGCTGGCCTTTAGAGCTACCGCTAATGATAACGACCGCATCACCTAACAATAATTTATCGTCCGCCACAGCTTTTACAACGCGTGCTATTTTTTCTGATAGATTCATTTCTGTATCCCCTCTTATAATACTTCTTGCGCTAAAGAAATGATCTTCATAAAGTCTTTGCGCAGTTCGCGTGTGACTGGGCCAAATATCCTTGTTCCAATCGGCTGGCGTTGATTATTTAATAGGACAGCAGCATTACCATCGAATCGAATAGTCGTACCGTCTTCTCTTCTAATAGCATGACGCGTACGCACTACAACAGCGAAACACACATCACCTTTTTTTACACGACCAGTTGGAATTGCATCCTTAACAGCTACTCGAATAATGTCACCAACAGCAGCAACGCGTCTTTTCGATCCGCCAAGGACCTTAATACACTGCACAGAACGCGCTCCAGAATTATCAGCAACTTCAAGTTTTGTTTGAGGTTGAATCATAGGTAACCCCTTATAATTGTTATCAATACATTACTTTATGCAAGAACTGTTTCAAGTTCCCACGTTTTGGTTTTTGAGTGCGGCTTGCAAGCGCGAATAACAACAGTGTCACCCTCTTTTGCAATATTGCCAGCATCATGTACAGTAAAAGTAGCAAGAAGCTTTAACGTTTTTCTGTACTTAGGATGGCTTTTTAGGAACCGCACAACAACTTTAATAGTTTGAGTTGAGCAGCAACGTTTAACCACACCTGTTAATAACTTGCCATTTCTTTGTTCAGTAAGCTCAGTCACGATACTACCTCACCTTCTTTTTCTTTTAAGATTGTCAAAATACGCGCAATAGTTTTTTTAACTTTGCCCAATTCTGATGTGTTTTTTCTCTCATTATCCGCAGAAAACTTCATACGAACAACAGATTCTCGACGATACATAGAGCTTAATACCTCAAGAGCTTGCTCTTTGGCCATAGCCCTAATTTCCGAAACTTTCATTTATAAACTCCTAGCTAAAGATTTTTATATAAAAAACATATAAAATCACTAGATGATGCTCAATATTCTAACGTAAAGAGAAGATTATCTCTAGCTTTTTATCAATTAATTCAGAACTAAGGCGCTTTTAGGCGCTTTAGTTCTCAACAATAGTTGTAGAAACAGATAATTTTGCACAAGCTAGCTTTAATGCTTCTCTTGCAATAGCAGGCTCAACACCGCCAATCTCGTAGAGTACGCGACCTGGTTGAACGAGTGCAACCCAATACTCAACATTACCTTTACCACTACCTTGACGCACACCTAGTGCTTTCTCAGTAATAGGCTTATCAGGAAAAATCCTAATCCAGATTTTACCACCTCTTTTGATTTTTCTATTAATCGCTCGACGCGCCGCTTCAATCTGACGTGAACTAATTTGGCCATGGGACGTTGCCTTCAACGCAATCGTTCCAAAGCTAATTTGATTACCAGATTGAGCTAAACCGTAGTTCCTTCCCTTGTGGGTTTTACGATATTTAGTACGCTTTGGCTGTAACATTTGATCCTACCTCATGAAGAAATTTTTTCTTTATCAAGAACTTCGCCTTTGAAAATCCAGACTTTAATACCAATAATACCGTAAGTTGTCTTGGCTTCAGCAATGTGATAATCAATATTCGCACGTAGTGTGTGTAATGGGACGCGTCCTTCACGATACCACTCGCGACGAGCAATCTCTGCTCCACCTAAACGACCAGAAATCGCAACTTTAATCCCTTCGGCACCAACTTTCATAGCATTTGTTACTGCACGACGCATAGCACGACGATACATAACACGATTTTGAATTTGTTCAGCGATGGACTCGGCTGTTAAACGCGCATCTATTTCTGGCTTCTTGATTTCTTCAATATTAATATGAACAGGAACGCCCATAAGCTTTGAAATTTCGGCTTTTAAACGCTCAATGTCTTCACCTTTCTTACCAATAACAACCCCTGGTCGTGCAGTATGAATGGTAATAACAGCATTGTTTGCAGGGCGATTGATTTGAATCATCGAAATCAACGCATTGCTATAACGCTTCATAATAAACTTTCGAACCATCATATCAGAAAACACGAAAGTTGAATAATCTTTAGAATCTTTGTACCAACATGATTGATGCTTAAAAATTTTACCTAAGCGAAAACCTGTTGGATGAACTTTTTGTCCCATGGTAACTCCTAATCAATTGAACCGATTTGCGCACTTGAAACAACGACTCGAACATGGCTTCTTTTTTTAAGAATTTGGTTCGATCGTCCTTTCGCTCTAGGCATCATACGCTTCATACGCATACCTTGATCGACTTGGATTGTTTCAATAAAAAGTGTGCCTACATCTTGATTGCCATTGTTTTCAGCATTAGCTACAGCTGAATTAACAACTTTCAAAAGAATTTGTGCACCTTTTTTAGGAACAAAGGAAAGTAACTGAATAACATCAGTAACTGGTCTTCTAGTTAATTTTAAATCTCTAACAATTTTTCTTAACTTTTGTTCAGAAATAAGAGAGTTTTTTGATATTGCCGAATACTGCATTGTTTTCACCTATGATCATTACTTAGTTTTACGATCACCAGAATGACCACGGAATGTACGAGTCTTCGCGAATTCGCCAAGCTTATAACCCACAAGATCTTCGGTAACCAACAGTGCCACAAAATCTTTACCATTATGAATCATCATGGTAACCCCTACGAAATCAGGAATGATTGTAGAGCGACGTGACCATGTTTTAATAACAATACGTGCAGACTTGGTTGCTTTTTCTTTAGACTTTGCGACCTTCATACGTAGCTTTGGACTTACGTATGGGCCTTTTTTAATTGAACGTGCCATAGTTAATTTCTCACTTACACTTTTTTAGCTAAATGGCGTGAACGAACAACCATCGAATTATTCTTATTACGACGGGTGCGTGTACCTTTTGGTAATCCTTTTGGTGAGCAAGATGGGCGTCCACCTGAAGTACGACCTTCCCCTCCTCCTAATGGATGATCTACCGGGTTCATCGCGACACCACGTACCGTTGGTCTAATACCAAGGCGACGTTTACGTCCAGCAGTACCTGTCATGCATAAGTTATGATCAGAATTGCATATTTCACCAATAACAGCGCGACAATCTAAACGAACTTTTCTCATTTCACCACTACGTAAACGGAGAACAGCATATTGGCCTTCTTTAGCCATTAACTGCGCAGAAGCGCCCGCTGAACGAACCATTTGAGCACCACGACCAGGCTTAAGTTCGACTAAACAAATAACAGAACCCACAGGAATAGAACGAATTGGCAAGCAATTTCCATCTTTAATTGGAGCATCTGGACCTGAAAGAAGCTCGGCACCAACAGTCATTTTGGAAGTAGCAATGATATAAGCACGCACACCATCTGAATAACATAAAAGAGCAATATTAGCCGTACGGTTAGGATCATACTCAATACGCTCTACTTTTGCAGGAATACCATCACGTAAACGTTTAAAATCGATAATACGATATAATCTTTTTACACCACCGCCACGATGACGCACAGTAATGTGTCCATTATTGTTACGACCACCAGTAGACGGCTTTGGCTTCACAAGACTTTTTAGTGGTTTGCCTTTATGCAAATTAGCATAATCTTGAACAACCATGCCACGGCGACCACTAGTATAGGGTTTGCAATAAATTAATCCCATAACGACACCTTACTTATCAAGATTTTCTAGTAAAATCTCATGACCTGGTACAACTTTGACATAAGCTTTTTTCATGTGCTTATGTGAAGTTGCTTTACGGCCAGGATGACGCACGGTAATCTTGGCAATACAGGTATGAACGCTTTCAACAGTAACATTAAATAATGCTTCAACAGCTGCTTTAACAGTTTTTTTAGTTGCTGCAGTCTCTACTTCAAACGCATAAGTGCGATCTAACATTGTTGTTTTTTCTGTCACTATAAGTTTTTTGAGAACCTTTCTTTGATGTACATTCATCATGCAAAAATCTCCTCTATAGTTTTTAAGGCTTCAGGATGAATGACAACAACCTGATGTTTGAGCAATAACACAGGATTGAGTTCATCTGGAGTGATCACTGTGACATTTGGTAAGTTACGCGCTGATAAAAACAATGATTCATGAAAGTCATCAGCAATAATTAATGCATTTTGCGCTAAATTATGTTGAGCAAACCAATTAACCATGTTTTTAGTTTTATAATCAGCAACATCAACTTGACCTATAAATAAACGGCTATGCTCTCTTAGTCCTGAAAGGATAGAGCAAATGGCGCTTCTGTACATTTTCTTGTTGACTTTCTGATGATAATTTGGTTTTGAAGAACCAAAAGTCATACCGCCGCCAACAAAAATAGGACTACGAATAGAGCCTACGCGTGCGCGACCAGATCCTTTTTGAGGACGTGGTTTACGACCACCACCAGAAACATCACTTCTGCTCTTTTTTAAGGAAGAACGAGCAGATGTATCTGAAAAACGATAGCTTTGTGCACGTTGGTTTGCTAAATAGGCTGTAACAACCTGATGAACAAGGGCACTGTTAACTTCGCGGCCAAATACTAGATCTGAAGCATCTACAGTCTGGCGACCTTGATCATTTTGTAAAATCGATTCTAGTTTCATCGGATACACCTTACACTACTTCGCTAGATTTAACTGCAGGTTTTACAATAACGTAACCACCTGGAGCACCTGGAACTGCACCCTCTACTAGGATGTAATTTTTTTCCACATTCACCTCAAGAACATTAAGGCTCTGAACAGTAACTTGTTCATGACCCATATGTCCTGCCATTTTTTTACCTTTAAAAACTCGCCCTGGAGACTGGTTTTGACCTGTGGAACCATGAACACGATGTGAAACGGAGTTACCGTGAGAAGCAAATTGCCCACCAAAATTGTGGCGCTTCATTGAACCTGCAAAACCTTTACCTTTTGAAACTCCTGTTACGTCAACCTTGAGAGTTGATGAGAACAAGGAACAATTAATTTCTTGACCTAAGGAAAAATCATCAACAGAACTCATTCTGAATTCTTTTAAAATCGCTCCAAACGGTGCTTTGGCACTAGAATCTACCAATGCTTTTTTATAATGCCCTTTAAGAGCAGCTGTAACACGTTGCGGCTTCTTAGAACCTGTTGTTAATTGAACGGCATTATATCCATCATGTGTAACTGTTTTTAATTGTGTTACATAATTTGGATCAATTTTTAAAACCGTTACCATTTTCTGGCCATCTTTAAAAATCGAGGTAGCCCCGACTTTCACGGCTATTAAGCCGAGTGAATACTTACTCATTTTAGCACCTACTTAATATAAACTTGTACACCAGCTGCTAAATCTAAACGCATAAGTGCATCAATCGTTTTATCAGATGGTTGGACAATAATAATTACACGTGAGTGTGTGCGTTGTTCATATTGTTCCCTTGCGTCTTTATTGACATGAGGCGAAATAAGAACTGTATAACGCTCTATCCTTGTTGGCAACGGAACTGGGCCACGAACATGTGCACCTGTACGACGAGCTGTTTCAACGATTTCTTTAGCAGAACGATCAATCAATGAATGATCGTAAGACTTTAAAGTAATAACTATTTGTTGGTCTTTCATGGATAAACCCCTAGAACACTAACCTTGTTTTTTAATTAATTGCTCAGCAACAAAAGCTGGAGCTTCGCTATATTTTTTGAACTCCATTGAGTATGTCGCTCTACCTTGAGACATGGAACGAACATCTGTAGCGTATCCAAACATTTCAGAAAGCGGCACTTCGCAACGAATTTGTTTACCAGAAGGTCCATCTTCCATACCCTGAATGACTCCACGACGACGATTAATATCACCAATAACATCACCCATGTATTCTTCAGGAGTAATAACTTCGACATCCATTATTGGCTCTAGAATAACCGGCTTACAACGTTTAGCACCTTCACGGAAAGCTAAACCACCGGCAAGTTTAAAGGCCATTTCAGAAGAGTCAACATCGTGATAACTTCCATCATACAAAGTGACTTTAACATCTACGACTTGATAACCCGCAATGACTCCGTTAGCCATTTGTTCTTCAATGCCTTTATTGACAGCCGGAATATATTCCTTAGGAATAGCACCACCCACAACACCATTGACGAACTGATAGCCTTGTCCCTGTGCAAGAGGCTCAATTTTGATCCAAACATGACCGTATTGACCACGACCACCAGATTGACGAACAAACTTGCCTTCATGATCAACTGCTTGACGAATAGTTTCTCTGTATGCAACTTGTGGATTACCGACATTTGCTTCAACCTTAAACTCTCTTCTCAAGCGATCTACAATAATTTCCAAGTGCAGCTCGCCCATTCCTGAGATAACTGTCTGACCAGTTTCTTCATCAGTAGCAACTCTAAAAGAAGGATCTTCTTTTGCTAATCGACCTAAACCTATCGACATTTTTTCCTGATCAGCTTTAGACTTGGGTTCAATAGCAATAGAAATAACTGGCTCAGGAAAATCCATTTTTTCAAGAACGATTGGTTTATTTGAATCACAAAGAGTATCACCAGTAATAGTATTTTTTAATCCTACAACAGCGGCAATATCTCCAGCTTGAACGCTTTTAATCTCTTCACGAGAATTAGCATGCATTTGTAAAATACGACCAAAACGCTCTGTTTTGTCTTTTAATGGATTTAAGACACTTGCTCCAGCATCTAATTTACCAGAATACACACGGAAGAATGTTAAAGAACCGACAAATGGATCATTAATAATTTTGAACGCTAATGCAGAAAATGGTTCATCAGTCATTGGTGCACGAAATAGCTGCTCTTCACCGTCCAGATCTGTTCCTTTCACAGGTCCAATATCAAGTGGGGATGGCAAATAATAAATAACAGCATCCAATACAGCTTGGACCCCTTTATTTTTAAAGGCAGAACCACAGCAAACTGGAATAATTTCGGCTTTAATCGTGCGTTCACGAATCGCTGTACGAATTTGTTCTTCTGATAAATCGCCTTGTTCAAGATAATGATTCATTAAATCTTCATTCGATTCCGCTGCAGCTTCTAATAATTTTTCGCGATATTCTTGAGCTTTAGTCACAAGATCAGCCGGAATGTCAGAAAGATCATAAGTCATGCCCTGATTGTGCTCATGCCAAAAAATAGCTTTCATACGAATCAAATCAATAATGCCTTTAAAGTTTTCTTCAGAACCAATTGGGATTTGTAACGCAACAGGATTTGCTTTTAGTCTACTGGTTATTTGTCCTAAAACACGAAAGAAATCGGCACCAGCTCTATCCATTTTATTAACAAAAGCCATACGTGGAACGCGGTATTTATTTGCTTGGCGCCAAACAGTTTCTGACTGTGGCTCTACACCACCAACTGCGCAAAACACAGCTACTGCGCCATCGAGAACGCGCAATGAACGTTCTACTTCAATAGTAAAGTCAACGTGACCCGGCGTGTCGATAATATTGATACGATGATCTGGAAACTGCTGATCCATACCTCTCCAATTGCAAGTGGTTGCAGCAGAAGTAATCGTAATACCACGTTCTTGCTCTTGCTCCATATAATCCATGGTTGCAGCACCGTCATGAACTTCACCAATTTTGTGAGACTTACCTGTATAAAATAAAATACGTTCAGTCGTCGTGGTTTTTCCCGCATCAATGTGGGCCATAATCCCTATGTTTCTATACTTTTTCAAATCAACTGCCACAGTCAAACTCCTAATTACCAGCGATAATGAGCAAAAGCTCTGTTTGCTTCAGCCATACGGTGAGTATCATCTTTCTTTTTGATAGCACCGCCACGACCTTTGCCACCACCTTCACGATCTTCAGCATCGATGAATTCTGCGGTTAGCTTTTCAATCATGCTTTTACCTGGGCGTTTACGAGCAGATTCTAAAATCCAGCGCATAGCTAACGCTTTGGCGCGATCACGATCAACTTCAATAGGAACCTGATAAGTAGCGCCGCCAACACGACGTGATTTCACTTCGATATCGGGCATAACATTCATTAAAGCTTTGTGAAAAACTTTTAACGAATCAATATCTGACAAATGAAATTTAGCAGCAATCATGTCAATTGAGCTATAAAAAATATTTCTTGCAACGTCTTTTTTACCGTCATACATTATATGATTGATAAATAGTGTCACATCTACATCATTAAAACGCTGATCTGGTAATGTAATGCGTTTTTGAGCTTCGCGTCTTCTAGCCATAATTTATTGATTCCCTTATGCAGCTTTAGCTTTTTCTTTAGGGCGTTTTGCGCCATATTTGGAACGACCTTGACGACGTTTATCAACGCCTGATGTGTCTAATGCTCCACGGACAACGTGATAACGCACACCTGGCAAATCTTTTACACGACCACCACGAATAAGAACAACAGAGTGCTCTTGAAGGTTATGGCCTTCACCACCGATATATGCAGTTACTTCAACGCCATTAGTTAAGCGAACACGACACACTTTACGCAGTGCTGAGTTAGGCTTTTTAGGAGCAGTTGTATACACACGAACGCATACTCCTCTCTTAAAAGGACTTGATTGCAATGCAGGACTCTTTGACTTATACACCCGCTTTTTACGGCAGTTGCGTAAGAGCTGATTAGTTGTTGGCATATTTAGTTTTCCCCAAAAATAGACAAAGCAAAGCCATGGATGGCTTCACTCTCCGTTAAAATTAACGAAAGACTGCAACGACGGCAGTCTATTGTTCAAGGCCTAGGCCTAGGAATTTTTTCAAACTTTCTCAGATTCTAACAGATTATATGGAATTGATCTATAGGAATGCCGTAAAAGTTTGAAAGCAAATTCTTTATTAAAATTGAGACTGAGAAGATTGCGCTTCATTCAGTGCATCATGTAAAGCAGATTGTGCTTGTTCTGCTGTTATGGGCTCATTGATATGCCGGCGCAAACGCTTTTGTTTATCATGATATGCCATGCCTGTACCGGCAGGAATCAAGCGACCAACAATAACATTCTCTTTAAGACCGCGCAACTCATCTCGTTTACCAGCAATAGCTGCTTCTGTTAAAACACGTGTTGTTTCTTGGAAAGATGCTGCTGAAATAAAGGATTCTGTAGCTAACGACGCTTTAGTAATACCCATTAATTGATGAACACCTTGAGCCACGCGTAATCCATCTTGTTGTAATTGAATATTCTTAGCCTTGAACCAACGATAATCAATCTGCTCACTAGGTATTAATCCAGAATCGCCAACCTCAGAAACCTCGATTTTTCTCAACATCTGTTTAACGATAACTTCAATATGTTTATCTGCAATCAATACGCCTTGCAAGCGATAAACATTTTGAATTTCGTAAATGATGTAATTAGCTAACTCATCGACACCTTTAAGTCTTAAAATATCATGCGGATTAGTTGGACCATCTGCAATAATATCACCTACCTGAACAATTTCACCCTCAAATACGTTTAAGTTACGCCATTTAGGAATAAGCTCTTCATGAACATGCTGGCCATCTTGTGATGTAATAATGATACGTCGCTTACCTTTCGTTTCTTTACCAAACGAGACAAAGCCAGAGATTTCTGCAAGAATTGACGGATCTTTTGGTCGGCGCGCTTCAAATAAATCAGCAACTCTAGGTAGACCGCCTGTAATGTCACGCGCTTTAGATGCCTCTTGAGGAATACGTCCAATAACATCTCCAATTTGGACGGGCTGGCCATCATCATAATTGATAATCGTCCCTTTTGGTAAAAAGTATTGAGCAGGAATTTTTGATCCTGGAATCATCACTTCATGACCTTCTTGATTAACCAAACGAATCAGCGGACGAAGCTCATATGTTGTTCCTTTAGCAGATGACTCACCAACAACAATACTGGTTAATCCAGTAATTTCATCAGTTTGCTTGGACATTGTGATACCATCAACTAAATCATGGAATTTAACACAACCAGACACCTCTGAAATAATCGGATACGTATGGGCATCCCATTGAGCTAAAAGCTGACCTGCTTGAACAATAGCATGATCTGCAACATCAATCACAGCACCGTAAGGTAATTTATGACGCTCACGCTCAACGCCCATATCGTCATGAAGCACAATTTCACCAGAACGTCCTGTAACAACAATCTTATTATCCCGATTAAGGACAGATTTCAAGTTATTAAAGCGAACAGTCCCATTACGTTTAGTTCTAACTTCATTATCAATAGCGCCGCGTGATACCGCTCCTCCAATATGGAATGTCCTCATGGTTAATTGAGTACCCGGTTCACCAATAGATTGAGCGGCAATAATACCAATCGCTTCACCTTTGTTCACTAAATGACCGCGCGCTAAATCACGACCGTAACACATCGAGCAAACACCGAATTCTGCTTCACAAGTAATTGCAGAACGAACTCTCACTGAATCAATTCCTAAACGATCAAGGATATCACGATGGCTTTCATTAATAAGCTCACCGTGGTCTATCACAACTTCTTTGGTTTCAGGATCAATAACATCTTCAGATAAACAACGACCAAAAACTCGATCATAAAGAGTTTGGACAATATCGCCACCCTCAATACGAGGCAATACCTCTAAGCCATCCGCTGTACCGCAATCAAATTCTGCAACAACAACATCTTGTGCCACATCAACAAGACGACGAGTTAAATATCCTGAGTTTGCAGTTCTCAATGCCGTGTCAGCTGCTCCTTTACGCGCACCATGTGTCGAAATAAAGTATTCAAGAACGTTCAGTCCATCACGAAAGTTTGCTGTAATAGGCGTTTCAATTGTTGATCCGTCTGGACGTCCCATCAATCCACGCATACCTGCTAATTGACGAATTTGAGCTTGAGATCCCCTTGCGCCTGAATGAGCCATCATATAAATAGAATTAAAGGAATCTTGTTGCTTAACATTACCATCATGATCAACATATGTTTCCGAAGAAATAAGCTTCATCATCTCTTTTGTGACTTCGTCATTCGCTTTATGCCAGATATCAATCACTTTATTATAACGCTCACCGCTAGTTAAAAGCCCTGAAGAATATTGTTCTTCAATTTCTTTAACTTCAGATTCAGCTTGTTTTAAGATTGCTGTTTTTTCTTCGGGTACAAGAATATCATTGACACCAATCGATATCCCCGAAAGAGTTGCGTACCTAAAACCAGTATACATCAGCTGATCGGCAAGAATAACTGTATCTTTAAGGCCGCAAAGACGATAGCATTCTTTGATAAGATGAGAGATTTCTTTCTTGACAAATACTTTATTCACCGCATCAAAAGACATTGAATCAGGTAAAACCTGCGATAATAGAACGCGCCCAACGGTTGTATCTACGATTCTTCCTTTATCTAATAAACGTGATAGACGCACTTTAATCGGCGCATGAAGATGTGCTACTTTAGATTGGAATGCGCGCTCAACTTCTTTTTCATCTGCAAAAATCGCACCAGCGCCTTCAGCCATAGGGTTAAGCCTTGTCATATAATACAATCCAAGAACAACGTCTTGTGAAGGGACGATGACTGGCTCACCGTTTGCTGGTGATAAAATGTTATTAGTAGACATCATCAAAATGCGAGCTTCTAATTGAGCTTCTACAGTCAAAGGCACATGCACAGCCATTTGATCGCCATCAAAATCTGCATTATAGGCAGCACAGACTAATGGATGCAGCTGAATAGCCTTACCTTCAATTAAAATAGGTTCAAACGCTTGAATACCTAAACGATGTAACGTTGGAGCACGGTTTAATAAGACAGGATGTTCACGAATCACTTCTTCAAGAATGTCCCAAACTTCAGGAACTTCGCGATCAACTAGCTTTTTAGCAGCTTTAATGGTTGATGCCTTTCCATGTAATTCAAGTTTTGCAAAAACAAAAGGTTTGAAGAGTTCGAGCGCCATTTTTTTAGGCAAGCCACATTGATGCAATCTTAGTGTAGGACCGACAACAATAACTGAACGCCCTGAATAATCAACACGTTTACCTAAGAGATTTTGACGAAAACGACCTTGTTTTCCCTTAATCATATCGGCTAATGATTTTAATGGGCGCTTGTTTGTTCCTGTAATAGCTCTACCACGACGACCATTGTCTAGGAGCGCATCAACAGCTTCTTGTAACATACGCTTTTCATTGCGAACAATGATGTCCGGAGCATTAAGCTCTAATAAGCGTTTGAGACGGTTATTTCTATTAATGACGCGGCGATACAAATCATTGAGATCTGAAGTGGCAAAGCGCCCCCCATCTAGAGGTACTAATGGACGCAGATCAGGAGGTAATATAGGTAAAACCGTTAAAATCATCCATTCTGGACGATTTCCTGATTCCAAAAACTGCTCAAGCAATTTGAATCTTTTAGCAAGTTTTTTTTGTCTTGTTTCGGAATTGACTGTTTTAAGCTCTTCTTTAATCTTCTGAATTTCATTTTTTAAATTAATTCCAGAAAGAAGATCAGAAATAGCCTCAGCACCCATTTTGGCCTTGAAATCATCACCGTAATTTTCTAAAGCCTCATGATATTCTTCTTCAGTTAAAGTCTGCCCCAGTCCTAATGGAGTAAGGCCTGGCTCAATCACCACATAGGCTTCAAAGTAAAGAACTCGTTCTATATCACGCAAGGTCATATCTAAGATAATACCAATCCGTGAAGGCAATGATTTTAAAAACCAAATGTGTGCAACTGGAGTTGCAAGGTCAATATGCCCCATACGTTCTCTTCGAACTTTAGCGAGGGTCACTTCAACACCACACTTTTCACAAATGACGCCACGATGTTTTAAACGCTTATATTTTCCACATAAGCATTCATAATCTTTAATTGGGCCAAATATTCTAGCACAAAACAAGCCATCTCTTTCAGGCTTAAAGGTACGATAATTAATCGTTTCAGGCTTTTTAACTTCTCCAAATGACCATGAATAAATCTGGTCAGGAGATGCCAGCGCAAGTTGCACAGCATTAAAATCCTGTGCTTTACCTTGTTGATAGATAGTTGAGAATAAATTTTTCACGGGCTACTCCGTCATACTAATACTGGTCATTAATTACGGTCTAATTGGATATTTAGAGCAAGTGAACGAATCTCTTTGAGCAACACATTGAATGATTCAGGAATCCCTGGATCCATATAATGTTGTCCGTCAACGATATTCTTATACATTCTGGTACGACCAGAAACATCATCTGATTTTACAGTCAACATTTCTTGCAACGTATATGATGCTCCATAAGCTTCTAATGCCCATACTTCCATTTCACCTAAACGCTGACCACCGAACTGGGCTTTACCACCGAGAGGTTGTTGTGTAACTAGAGAATATGAGCCTGTAGAACGAGCATGCATTTTATCATCAACTAAGTGATTCAATTTCAAAATATACATTTGCCCTACAGTTACTGGTCGCTCAAAATATTCCCCAGTTCGGCCATCAATGAGTCGTGCCTGTCCTGTTACAGGCAATTCTGCTTTTTCAAGCAATTTTCTAATATTAGACTCACTCACACCATCAAAAACAGGAGACGCCATAGGCACGCCTTTTTTCAACTGCTCTAATATCTCAACCCATTGTTGTTCAGACAATTGATCTAAAAGTTGTTCTTGATGTTGGTTTGCTATTGCATAAACAGACTTCACATAATTTTTAACTTCATCTGTGATGCCTTGTTCAGCAAGCATGCGACCAATTTTCAATCCAATGCCTTTTGCCGCCCAACCTAAATGTGTTTCAAGAACCTGCCCAATATTCATACGAGAAGGAACACCTAGTGGGTTTAAAACAACATCAACCGGAGTGCCATCTGGTAAATAAGGCATATCCTCAACTGGAACAATTGTGGAGATAACCCCTTTATTACCATGACGACCGGCCATTTTATCACCAGGTTGTACTTTACGCTTAACTGCCAAATAGACTTTAACAATTTTTAAAACACCTGGTGATAAATCATCTCCAGCATTTAATTTTTTCTTTAAGGTGGTTAATTGATCTTGAAAGTCTTCACTAATTTCTTTAATTCGCTTAGCGGTTAATTCAATCAGGGTTTGTGCAGCATCTGCTTCAACAACAAGATCTAGCAACTTATTTTCATTCAGTTTATCTAAATCAGCATCAGTTAACACATGGCCTTTTTTCATTTCATGGCCTTTAAGCACTGTAATGCCGACAAGCTGCTCTTTAAGTCTGTTAATCATATTTTCTTTCATAACAGCATGGGTAGAGCTTAAGTCACTTTGTAGTTTTGATAAATCTGCATCATCAATTGACTTTGCGCGCTCATCTTTTTTGAGGCCATCACGAGTAAAGATACGGACATCTATAACAGTGCCGCTAACACCAGTTGGAACACGCAGAGATGAATCTTTAACATCAGACGCTTTCTCGCCAAAAATAGCTCGAAGTAGCTTTTCTTCTGGAGTTAGCTGTGTTTCACCTTTGGGCGTAACTTTACCGACAAGAATATCTCCAGCGTCAACTTCGGCTCCAACGTAAACAATACCTGATGCATCAAGCTTTACGAGAGCTGATTCAGGAACACTAGGAATATCAGCTGTAATTTCTTCGGCACCTAATTTTGTATCGCGCGAAATACAAGTCAATTCTTCGATATGAATAGTGGTAAATCTATCGTCTGCAACAACACGCTCAGAGATCACTATAGAATCCTCAAAATTATAACCATTCCAAGGCATGAACGCGACTAGAAGATTTTGTCCTAACGCTAATTCACCAAGATCTGTAGAAGGTCCATCAGCAAGCACATCCCCTTTAAACACTCTATCACCAACTTTCACGATAGGAATTTGGTTGATACAGGTATTTTGGTTAGATCTCATGAATTTGGTTAAAGTATAGATATCTACACCAGTATCATCAAAACCAAGTAAATCAGAATCAACCTGGATCACTATTCTAAAACCATCGACTTCTTTAACATATCCTGAACGGCGTGCAACTAAAGTAGCTCCTGAGTCAATCGCTACTGAACGCTCCATGCCTGTACCAACCAAAGGTTTTTCAGCACGTAACACAGGAACAGCTTGGCGTTGCATGTTTGATCCCATTAATGCCCTATTAGCATCATCATGTTCAAGGAACGGAATTAATGCCGCAGCAACAGAAACAATTTGCTTCGGTGAAACATCCATCAACTGAACACGTTCTTTAGCCATAAAGGAAGATTCGTTCTTATAACGACAGGGAACAATCGCGTCAACAATAACACCTGTTGCATCGATCCTTGTATTTGCTTGAGCGATAACAAAATCGCCTTCCTCAATAGCTGACAGATAAACAACATCATTGGTAATTTTGCTATCAACAATTTTTCTATAGGGTGCTTCTAAGAATCCAAAGTCATTAGTACGCGCATAAACTGCTAACGAATTAATTAATCCAATATTTGGGCCTTCTGGCGTTTCAATAGGACAGACACGACCATAATGAGTTGAGTGAACATCGCGAACCTCGAAAGATGCTCTGTCACGATTCAGACCGCCTGGTCCTAATGCAGAAACACGGCGTTTATGAGTCACTTCAGATAATGGATTATTCTGATCCATAAATTGTGAGAGTTGTGATGAACCGAAAAACTCTTTGATAGCGGCGGAAATAGGTTTTGCATTCACTAAATCTTGAGGCATTAAATGATCAGTTTCTGCCAAAGAAAGTCGCTCTTTAACCGCTCTTTCGACACGAACAAGTCCAACACGGAATTGATTTTCAGTCATCTCGCCTACACTTCGAACGCGACGGTTGCCCAAATGATCAATATCGTCAACTTGTCCTTTACTATTACGAATATTAATGAGTTCTTTAACTACATCAACAATATCTTCATGCATTAGTACACCAGGGCCTAAATCAGAAGAGCGGCGCAATCTACGATTAAATTTCATACGCCCTACAGTTGATAAATCATAACGTTCAGGCTCAAAAAATAGCGAGTTAAACAGTCCCTCTGCGGCTTCTTTTGTTGGCGGCTCACCCGGGCGCATCATACGATAAATTTCGACTAAAGCATCAAGAGGAGTAACTGTATTATCTAATTTTAATGTTTGGGAGATGTAATCGCCTCTATCAACATCATTTGTAAATAAAACAGAAAAAGTAGAAATAGAATGACTGCTTAAAGCCTTAAGCTTTTCAAGAGTGATATCTTCATTTGCTTGAATTAAGATTTCTGAACTTATAGGATCGATAATATCTTCAGCAAATACCTTGCCACATAGATATTCAAGAGTAACTTCAAAACGAGATACATTTTGCTCTTGCAATTTTTTCACATGGCGAATGTTGATTCGGCGCCCAACAGGCACTAAAATCTCGCCGTCAAGACCATATAAAGGGAACTCTGCAGTCTCACCTTTTAATTTGATAGGGTCAATTGATAAATAATAACGACCATCTTCTTCGCTTATTGTATTAAATTCAAAAAATGTTTTTAATATTTCAGCGGTTTTATAATGAATGGCTTTTAACAAAATAGAGACAGGAAGTTTTCGTCTTCTGTCAATACGAACAAATAAACAGTCCTTGCTATCAAATTCAAAATCCAGCCAAGAACCACGATAAGGAATAATCCTTGCAGAATATAATAATTTACCAGAAGAATGGTTTTTACCACGATCATGGTCAAAAAAAACACCTGGTGAACGATGGAGCTGAGAAACGACTACGCGCTCAGTACCATTAATGAGAAAAGTTCCATGTTCCGTCATTAAGGGGATCTCACCCATATAAACTTCTTGCTCACGAATATCTTTGATAACGCGCTCATTATCCTTTGAGGCATCTTTATCAAATAAAACAAGTCTAACTAAGACTCGTAATGGTGCTGCATAGGTTAACCCTTTGAGCTGACATTCTCTTACTGAGAATGGGCATTCCCCCAATTTGTAATGCACATAATGCAATTCAGAGTGAGAAGAAAAGCTAATGATTGGAAAAACAGATTTAAAGGCAGCTTCAAGACCCATTTCTTGTCGTTGAGCAACTGGTGTATGAAGTTGCAAAAAATTTTCATTATACGATTTCGTTTGAATATCGAGAAGAGAGGGAACAGCCAAAAAATCTGGACGCTGGCTAAAATCGACTCGAGGCCGTTTTTTGACAGTGTTAGAGCTATTAAATTGTTGATGAGAGACAAGATCATTATGAACGACAGACATAGACACTATCACCCCAGTGGTCATAAGATAAAAAAAGGCCAAAAAAGGTGCCAGCTTAACGCTGGCAACAATTATTTGATTTCAACAGTAGCGCCTGCTTCTTCAAGTTGTTTCTTGAAGTTATCAGCATCAGCTTTTGAAACAGCTTCTTTAACTGTTGATGGAGCACCTTCAACAAGTTCTTTAGCTTCTTTCAAGCCAAGTCCAGTGATAGCACGGATAACTTTAATAACGTTAACCTTGTTTTCACCAAATGATTTTAAAAGAACATCAAATTCAGTTTTTTCTTCAACAGCGGCTGTAGCTGCTGCAACTGCTGCAACTGCCATTGGTGCTGCAGCGGTAACACCGAACTTTTCTTCCATCATTTTGATAAGCTCAACAACGTCCATAACGCTCATTGCGGAAATTGATTCTAAGATATCTTGTTTAGTTGCTGACATAGCAAACTCCTTACACAAATTTATTATTTTTTATCTTTTACAGCTGACAATGTTCTGACCAACTTAACCTGTGGCGCAGCAAGAGTTCTGACAAACTTCGTAATTGGCGCTTGTAAACATGCAAGAAATTTGGCTATAGCCTCATCTTTTGTTGGAAGTGTAGCAACAGCGTCAAGTTGTGATGCGTCGTAAACAATTTCACCAACAGTTACAATACTTACTTGTAATTTGTCATTCTCTTTTGCGAAATCACGGGCTAAGCGAGCTGCCATTCCTGGTGCATCTTTTGCGATAAAATAAACTAGTTGCCCAGTTAATTTATCAGAGGCAGTTGAAAACAGCGTTTCCTCAAATGCTTTTTTTGCAAGTGAGTTTTTGATGACTTTCACAAAAACTCCGGCTTCTCTTGCGCGTCTACGTAAATTAGTCATCTGACCTACGGTAAGATCACTATATCGCGCAGCAACTAAAGAAAGGCCTTGCTTAGCTTCGTGGTGAACATTGGCAACAATTTGCTTTTTTCGCTCAATTGTTAATGCCATAGTGTTCTCCTTTTGTTTATTTAAACGGCTCAAACGCATCACACAGGATACAGAAGAGTCCGCCTGCGTAGGAAATTAAGCGATTAAGCACCTACGGTCTAAGGTCAGGGATCTTCCCGTCCTTAAAATTCTGTTACATCAATTTGGATACCAGGACCCATGGTTGAAGACAGAACAATCTTTTTAACGAAATGGCCTTTTGATGTTGATGGCTTCAAACGTTTAATATCAGCGACAAGCGCTAAAATATTCTCACGCAAACTTTCATCACTAAAAGATTTCTTGCCAACTAAAGTATGAACAATACCTGCTTTATCATTTCTAAATGATACTTGACCTGCTTTAGCATTTTTTACAGCTTTGACAACATCGGCCGTCACTGTTCCTGTCTTAGGATTTGGCATTAATCCTCTAGGGCCTAATACACGAGCAAGTTTACCGATTTGGCCCATGGCATCTGGAGATGCGATCAAAACATCAAAATCAAAACGGCCAGCTTGAGCATCTTCAGTGATTTTATCTGCTAAATCTGCAAAACCAGCTAAATCAGCACCAGCATCCAAAGCTTTTTGAATATTATCGCCTTGAGTCATGACTGCAACACGGACTGAACGTCCTGTTCCATGAGGTAAAACCGAAGAACCGCGAACAACTTGATCTGATTTTTTAGGATCGATACCTAAACGAATCGCTATATCAATTGTTGGATTAAACTTTTCACTAGAATGCTCTCTGACTAGCACAAGAGCTTCGCTAATTTTATAGGATTTTAATTTATCAATTTGTTGATGCGCTTTACGGCGCTTAGAACAGTAAGCCATTAGATAACCCCTTCTACTTTAACACCCATACTACGCGCTGATCCTGCAATAGTACGTATTGCAGCTTCAATAGATGATGCTGTCAAATCAGGCTCTTTAGCACGAGCAATTTCGATTAATTGATCGCGAGTTAACGTTCCAATAAATTCCGTATTGGGACGTGGTGAGCCCTGCTTAATACCTAGAGTTTTCTTAATAAAATAAGTTGCTGGAGGCGTTTTCAAAATAAAAGTAAAGCTTCTATCTTGATAAATTGTAATCACGACTGGAAAAGGCATGCCTTTTTCATATTTTGCAGTTTCTGCATTAAATGCTTTACAAAACTCCATCAAATTTATACCGGTAGGACCTAATGCGGTACCAACCGGTGGAGCGGGTGTTGCTGAACCCGCAGGTAATTGCAATTTTTTTATATGCGTTATTTTTTTAGCCATTTAATATGCCTCGTTTATGGGTAAAGCGCTGGTTGAAACAGCTACCCGGTGATTAATTGAACTGAACGTTAAGTCTTTTCAACCTGAGAAAATTCTAATTCAACAGGTGTTGAGCGACCAAAAATAATGACTGCTACTTGAAGACGATTTTTTTCATAATCGATCGACTCTACAGCACCATTAAAATCTGTGAAAGGCCCTTCCTTGATACGTACAACTTCTCCCGCTTCAAATAAAACTTTTGGACGAGGTTTGTCTGTAACTTCTTGTAGTCTTGATAAAATAGCCTGAGCTTCTGCTTCCGTTAAAGCTGTCGGCTCACCCGATTTTCCACCAACAAATCCCACTATCTTAGGTAGTTTTTTCACAATATGCCAAATATTATCTGTCATACGCACTTGAGCAAGAATGTATCCTGGATAAAATCGGCGCTCAGATTTTCTACGCTGTCCTTTTTTCATCTCCACAACTTCTTCTGTTGGGACAAGAATTTGACCAAAACTATCTTGTAACTTGTTAGAGAGAATAGCTTTATTTAAAACTTCTACAGCAATTCTTTCAGAACCAGCGATAGCCTGAATTACATACCACTTCATGACGGGAAGTTCATCTATCATATCTTTACCCTTACAAAATTAGGAAACAATTCGCAGCACTAAAGCAATGACTTTAGTAATAGCGCCATCTATAAGCCACCAAAATGTAGCCGCAAAAACAACAAAGGCAGAGACCATCCATACCGAGCTCAAGGTTTCTTGATGACTTGGCCAGGCTATCTTTTTTATCTCTTTTTTTGACTCGTTTAAGTAGTCAAAAAACGACTTTCCTGTTTTCGTTTTGCTAAAAACAAACCCTAAAATAGCTGTCAACAAAATAAATGTGAAAAGTTTTACTCTGAATGATAACATGAAACTTGATTGAACAGCGCTCAAGATAGTAGTAGATGCACTCATTATGAACCTAATTTATAAATGAACCCAGAAGACGGACAGGGTAACCTATTGAAACCTTAATGATACTTGAAACAGTTGCAATATACAATACAACGACTAAAATACCAAGTTTTAAAATTAATATTTTTTAAATTTATTGCAAGGTTATAAAGCAGCTTGCTTTAGGGTTGTACCCTTTTGTGAGAATAACGAGGGATTAAAAAAGCACGCGAACAGTCGCGTGGCAGGCCAGGAGGGCATCGAACCCCCAACCTACGGTTTTGGAGACCGTCGCTCTGCCGATTGAGCTACTGACCTAAGGAGGGCCTAACATTTTTGCTAGACCCAACCATTATATTACTTAATGACTTTAGTTACAACACCCGCGCCGACAGTTCTACCGCCTTCACGAATAGCAAAACGTAATCCTTCTTCCATAGCAATAGCATTGCCTAGAACAACGGTCATTTTAATATTATCGCCAGGCATAACCATCTCAACGCCTTCTGGCAGATGAATTTCACCGGTTACGTCAGTGGTTCTGAAATAAAACTGTGGACGATATCCTTTCATAAATGGAGTATGACGTCCACCTTCTTCTTTGGAAAGAACATAAACCTCTGTCTCAAATTCGGTATGTGGGCTAATAGACTTAGGAAGCGCCAAGACTTGTCCACGTTCAATATCATCACGCTTAACACCGCGCAATAAAATACCTACGTTATCACCAGCTTCACCCTGCTTGAGCAATTTACGGAACATTTCAACACCAGTAACAGTGACATCAACAGTATCTTTCAAACCAACGATAGAAACAGTTTCACCAACTTTAACGATTCCACGCTCGATTCTTCCAGTCGCAACAGTACCACGTCCTGAAATTGAGAACACATCTTCAATAGGCATCAAGAAGGGTTTTTCTGTTTCACGCTTAGGGATTTCAAAGTATTCATCCATGGTTTCAACTAGTTTTTTAACTGCTTGAATACCGATCGCGCTGTCTTGGCCTTCAAGAGCTTTCAGGGCAGAACCAACAACAAAAGGAATTTCATCACCAGGGAAGTTATAAGATGATAAAAGCTCACGAACTTCCATTTCTACCAACTCTAAAAGTTCTGAGTCATCGACCATGTCAGCTTTATTCAAGAAGACCACAATCTTAGGAACACCAACTTGACGCGCAAGCAAAATATGTTCACGAGTTTGTGGCATAGGACCATCAGCTGCAGAAACAACAAGAATAGCACCGTCCATTTGAGCGGCACCAGTAATCATGTTCTTAACATAGTCGGCATGGCCTGGGCAATCAACGTGAGCATAATGACGATTTGCAGACTCGTACTCTACGTGAGAAGTATTAATAGTAATACCACGAGCTTTCTCTTCAGGAGCCTTGTCAATTTGGTCATAAGCCATTGCTTGAGCATTGCCCTGAGCAGCTTGAACTATAGTAATAGCAGCTGTTAAAGAGGTTTTACCATGGTCAACGTGTCCAATAGTACCAACGTTGATATGGGGTTTAGTGCGTATAAATTCAGACATCGAAGCCTCTCCTAATAATCATCAATTAAACAATTTTCATATATCTTTAATACATCTTGGCTGTATTTTTATCGCCGGCATCAAGGGCTAATAGGTCTTGATGTCATGCATGCGCCGACTTAACTTGCTCTTTTTTGCGCTTACCTACATCAGAGGAATAAATCACTTAAGCTGTAACGTGATATAAAACCACTCAAAAAAGATACTAGAGTTAATAGTTTGAAATGTCAATAACTCTCTGTAATGTCAGTATATCTTTCATTAAGCATTTGAGATTTCAGAGTAACATATCTCTTTACAGAGAAATAATCAACCCAAACCTGATATAAAGCAAAACTCAAATTATTGGGCCAAGTGTTATAATACTAAAAAGCTTTAAACAGCAAGGACTCAATGTACTTCCCTGCAAACGGCGCTAACAAAAAATAACGACTCGCCCACAATGGATTAGCGTATTGTACCATGAAATTTTCAAGCCACAAATGCTAGGTTAGTAACTTTTGCAACAAGTTGTAAAAATCAAGATAAAAAATTAGTAATCAATGGAGATGTATTAAATAATGCAAATTCGTGGAGCCCACAACCGGGATTGAACCGGTGACCTCTTCATTACCAATGAAGTGCTCTGCCCCTGAGCTATGTGGGCAATGAAGTGGAGCGGGTGATGGGAATCGAACCCACGCCATCAGCTTGGAAGGCTGAGGTTCTACCATTGAACTACACCCGCGGAATTGTTGGAGGGAGAAGGATTCGAACCTTCGAAGGCGTTCGCCGTCAGATTTACAGTCTGATCCCTTTGGCCGCTCGGGAATCCCTCCGAAAAAAATAGCTGGCAACAGGCTTCGAACCCGTGACCTGCTGATTACAAATCAGCTGCTCTACCAACTGAGCTATGCCAGCAATGAGACTATTCTAACCATTTTTTATAACACTATCAATTGATTTTTGAAAGAAATTGATAGTATTTTTAACTTTGAAACAACGGGTGCTTAACATGTTGTTATTTAATGGGATTTATATGGATCTTGAAATAGAACCCATACGAACTATTTTGGATTGTTTATCGTGATCAGTATAAATCAAACAAGATCCATCCATATTAAGTTGCAAAAAAGATCCTGTTTGCGCCGCGTTTTGATAAGTGAAGACTATTTTATCTTTTTGTTTATACATGTTACTCTTTTCGAGAAAAAGAAGGATTTCGTATTGATCTTCAGTGACAGTATGTAAATTTTTAATGAAATGTGCAATAAATTCTTCTCGAGTGATAAAACTAGCAGAGTGCCAGATTGATCCAAACTCCAAACAATCGAAAGTTAAATTCAATCCAAGACTAATAGTGACATCTTGATTGCTCGCAGTTACTAATAAGCCGGCTATCTTCTTCCCATGAAGATATAAATCATTTGGCCATTTAAAAGCAATTGGTAGATTTGGCGCAAAAAATAATAATGTTTTCATAACAACGTAAGCTAGGTATAGGGATGGCGCTAATTTCTTATTATAGAAAAATGGCCCATAAGTCATTTGAATCTGCCGCCCTATAGCACTTTGCCAAATACGCGAGTATTGTCCTCTGCCTCTTAATTGGCCATCGGCTATTATTAAAATATTTTTCTTTTGTTCTAACTCAGTTATATGATCCAGTGTACTCGTTGTTATAAAAAAATATCTAATATCTTTGATTAAGGGGCATAATTGAAAAATAGCTTCAGTATTATATGGATAAAAATATTTAATTGTCTCCAACAAATGAAAATTATATTGAATATCAGCAAGTATTTCTAGGTGCAAAGAGCGAAATATAAACTGATGCAAAGGTTTTAAAGAAACACTGGATCCTTGAATCAGCTCTAAATAAAGGCGACGATATTTATTTTGCTCAATATGGATAGAATTTAACTGCTGTTCAATGGTTGGCATAACTATAGCTAAAAGTACGAGATTAAAAAAGAATGTATTGGGGGGGGAAAGTTTAAGATGGCATCCTGATAAGCCAACAACAAGAGTTAGCTCTTGTTGTTGGTTTGATCAGATTACTCTGCAGCAATCTCAGCTTCAACAGCTAGCTCAAAAGCAGGATCAAGAGGGAATGGCATCGGACGTGGGCGCGGGTGTGGGTGCGGTAGAATCACAAACTCAGCGTCAACAAGCTCTTCTTGAGCTGCAATCTCTGCAGTCATGCACTCTGCTTCTCCGCCAACAATAACATTAAGTAATAAGTCGTTAATTTGTTTCATAGCATATCCTTTTTTTTTAAAAGTATCCTTTTAAATTCTACCTTATTTTTACAAGAGTGCAAGATGCAATTTAAATAACTCTTTTTTTCTCTAACGCGTTTTATTGACTTTGCAGCAAGTTATATGAAACTAAAAAAATTATTCCTAAATCAATTGTCTTAAGATCAGCTTTTTATTTAAATATCTTTTTACAATGTTGTTAGAGAGAATATCAATGTGGATTAATAGAACGATTTTAATGATCAAAAAGTTAAAGACTGCGAGATAAAGAGTGAATAAAAAAAGAAAAACCCCTGAAGCTGGTATAATCCTACTCCAGGGGTCTTTTAGAAAAAAAATCTTGGCAGCGACCTACCTTCACATGGCAAAGCCACACTATTATCGGCGCTAAGTTGTTTCACGACCGAGTTCGGGATGGTATCGGGTGGTTCCAACTCGCTCAAGCTACCAAGAAACTCAAGAACGAACAAGATATTAGCGCTGCACTACATTATAAATGCTTATTTTTAAAATAAAGGGCGTTAAGTCACACGGTCAATTAGTACAAATCAGCTTCAAACTTCACAGCTCTTCCACACTTTGCCTATCAACGTCGTAGTCTTCGACGGACCTTTAGGAGCATAAAGCTCGGGAAATCTAATCTTAGGGTGGGCTTCCCGCTTAGATGCTTTCAGCGGTTATCCCGTCCACACATAGCTACCCAGCAATGCCACGGGCGTGACAACTGGTACACCAGTGGTGTGTCCACTCCGGTCCTCTCGTACTAGGAGCAGCTCCCTTCAAATTTCCAACGCCCGCGGTAGATAGGGACCGAACTGTCTCACGACGTTCTGAACCCAGCTCGCGTACCACTTTAAATGGCGAACAGCCATACCCTTGGGACCTGCTTCAGCCCCAGGATGTGATGAGCCGACATCGAGGTGCCAAACACCGCCGTCGATATGAACTCTTGGGCGGTATCAGCCTGTTATCCCCGGCGTACCTTTTATCCGTTGAGCGATGGCCCTTCCATACAGGACCACCGGATCACTAAAACCTACTTTCGTACCTGCTCGACGTGTCAGTCTCGCAGTCAAGCACCCTTATGCTTTTGCACTATCAGCATGATTTCCGTCCATGCTTAGGGTACCTTCGCGCTCCTCCGTTACTCTTTGGGAGGAGACCGCCCCAGTCAAACTACCCACCATACATGGTCCCTGAGCCAGATAATGGCTCGAGGTTAGAATGCCAAATTACTAAGAGTGGTATTTCACCTGTGACTCCAACACCTCTAGCGAGGTGCCATCAACGTCTCCCACCTATGCTACACATAGTAATTCAGAACTCAATGTAAAGCTATAGTAAAGGTGCACGGGGTCTTTCCGTCTAGCCGCGGGTACACTGCATCTTCACAGCGATTTCAATTTCACTGAGTCTCGGGTGGAGACAGTGTGGCCATCGTTACGCCATTCGTGCAGGTCGGAACTTACCCGACAAGGAATTTCGCTACCTTAGGACCGTTACATTTACGGCCGCCGTTTACCGGGGCTTCGATCAAGAGCTTCGCTTTCGCTAACCCCCTCAATTAACCTTCCGGCACCGGGCAGGCGTCACACCCTATACATCATCTTTACGATTTAGCAGAGTGCTGTGTTTTTGATAAACAGTCGCAGCCACCAATTTTCTGCGGCCCGCCTCAGCTCCAAGAGCAAGTCTTTTCACCAAAACGGGCACACCTTCTCCCGAAGTTACGGTGTTAATTTGCCGAGTTCCTTCACCCGAGTTCTCTCAAGCGCCTTAGAATACTCATCTCATCCACCTGTGTCGGTTTATAGTACGAATAATGTGCATCTGAAGCTTAGAAGCTTTTCTGGGGAGCATGGCATTAACCACTAAGGTTAGTGTCGCCACTAACCACGTCATCAGCTCTTGAAGTATGTTTTCCCGGATTTGCCTAAGAAAACCTTCTACCACCTTAAACCTGGACAACCATCACCAGGCTGGTCTAGCCTTCTCCGTCCCTCCATCGCAATACACATTAGTACAGGAATATTAACCTGTTTTCCATCGACTACGCTTTTCAGCCTCGCCTTAGGGCCCGACTTACCCTGCTCCGATTAACGTAGAACAGGAAACCTTAGATTTTCGGCGTGCAAGTTTTTCACTTGCATTATCGTTACTCATGTCAGCATTCTCACTTCTGATACCTCCAGCAATCCTTACAAATTACCTTCATCGGCCTACAGAACGCTCCTCTACCATTCTTTCGAATCCGCAGCTTCGGTAGATAATTTAGCCCCGTTACATCTTCCGCGCAGGACGACTCGACCAGTGAGCTATTACGCTTTCTTTAAAGGATGGCTGCTTCTAAGCCAACCTCCTGGCTGTCTTTGTCTTCCCACTTCGTTTCCCACTTAATTATCTTTAGGGACCTTAGCTGGCGGTCTGGGTTGTTTCCCTTTCCACGATGGACGTTAGCACCCACCGTGTGTCTCCCGCAATAAAACTTCTTGGTATTCGGAGTTTGCATCGGTTTGGTAAGCTCGTTGAGCCCCCTAGCCGAAACAGTGCTCTACCCCCAAGAGTCAATTTGCGAGGCGCTACCTAAATAGCTTTCGAGGAGAACCAGCTATCTCCGGGCTTGATTAGCCTTTCACCCCTACCCACACCTCATCCCCTAATTTTTCAACATTAGTGGGTTCGGACCTCCAGCAAGTGTTACCTTACCTTCATCCTGGACATGGGTAGATCGCCCGGTTTCGGGTCTATTCGCAGCAACTTATCGCCCTTTCAGACTCGATTTCTCTACGCCTCCCCTCTTCGGTTAAGCTTGCTACTGCAAATAACTCGCTGACCCATTATACAAAAGGTACGCAGTCACTAGTCTTCAAACTAGCTCCCACTGCTTGTACGCACGCGGTTTCAGGATCTATTTCACTCCCCTATCCGGGGTTCT
>Ga0214917_10000417_pt1 | contig 55687 bp, 41 predicted proteins | sample LL_1208_BB_MetaG_FD_177983 | JGI IMG/M metagenome (GOLD analysis project Ga0214917, IMG submission 177983) | Freshwater microbial communities from Lake Lanier, Atlanta, Georgia, United States - LL_1208_BB | ecosystem: Environmental > Aquatic > Freshwater > Lake | place: USA: Georgia | collected... | reverse complement strand
GGCCCAACAGGAAATACAGGTCCAACAGGAAATACAGGAACAACCGGTCCAACAGGATACACCGGAAATACAGGTCCAACAGGAAATACAGGAACAACCGGTCCAACAGGATACTCAGGAAATACAGGTCCAACAGGAAATACAGGAACAACCGGTCCAACAGGATACTCAGGAAATACCGGTCCAACAGGAAATACAGGTGATACAGGTCCAGCAGGAAATACAGGTCCAACAGGAAATACAGGCCCAACAGGGAATACAGGCCCAACCGGAAATACAGGCCCAACAGGATACTCAGGAAATACCGGTCCAACTGGAAATACAGGCCCAACCGGAAATACAGGAACAACCGGTCCAACAGGATACTCAGGAAATACAGGCCCAACTGGAAATACAGGTGATACAGGCCCAACAGGATACACAGGGAATACAGGCCCAACGGGATACACAGGACAAACCGGAAATACAGGAACAACCGGATACACAGGAAATACAGGTCCAACAGGAAATACAGGCCCAACAGGATACACAGGGAATACAGGCCCAACTGGAAATACAGGCCCAACAGGATACACAGGGAATACAGGCCCAGCTGGAAATACAGGTCCAACAGGATATACAGGAAATACAGGAACAACCGGTCCAACTGGATATACAGGTCCAACCGGTGACATTGGTCCTAATCTATGGAATACAACAGATTATGGTATTTATTATAACTCCGGAAATATAGGAATCGGATTAACAGGAATAGTAGAACGTACATTAGATATATCAGGAAATGTACATATATTCGGTAATTTAGATGTATCTGGAAATTTAACAGTCAATGACACCGCATATACATCCGATTATCGTATAAAAACAAATGTTCAAACTCTTGATAACACATATACAATCGAACATATTCGTCCCGTCTCTTATACAAATATATTGTCAAACACTCATTCTATAGGAGTCATTGCTCATGAACTACAAGAACATTTCCCATTTTTAGTAAATGGTGAAAAAGACGGTGAAAAATATCAATCCGTTAATTACAATGGATTGATTGGATTGCTGATACATGAAATACAAGAATTAAAAAAAGAAATACAAGCATTAAAAAATATTGGCAATCGTTAATCTAATAAATATTAACATACATATAATATTAGCAAAATCTAATATTATACTTACATCATGGATTCGAGTTTTTCAACTTTTTTCTTTAATATTTGAACCTCATGTATCAGTAATCCAATCAATCCATTGTAATTAACGGATTGATATTTTTCCCCGTCTTTTTCACCATGTACTAAAAATGGGAAATGTTCTTGTAGTTCATGAGCAATGACACCGATGGACTGAGTGTTTGATAATATATTTGTATAAGAAACAGGCCTAATATGTTCAATCGTATATGTGTCATCAAGAGTTTGAACATTTGTTTTTATACGATAATCTGACCCATTATATGAAACTCCTTTTATGTATAAATCACCGGATATATCTACGTCACTGTATATATTTATTTTATTATCAGTTGATAAAGTATTAAGTATATTTACATACATAGTTCCGTCAAATGTAGTTTGCGAAGAAAATGTCGTTTGCGAAGAAAATGTCGTTTGCGAAGCAAATGTAGCTGGAATACTAATACGTAATGCTGGATTTGTTCCGAATTCACCATCTATTATAGCTTGCCCACTTATAATTATTTTACTACCTGTACCTTGTGCACCTGCAATTAATGTAACATTTTTATTTGTATAAAAATTTCCTTGGGTATCAAAATAAGCAGCACCGAAATTGACATGACTATTAAAACTAGCATCATCATTGATGGACAATGTTCCATTATTGATTCTAGAATTTCCAAACAAAACACTACCATTGAAACTAGCATCACTATTAACAATAAGTTTTGAACCATTTACGCTATTGATAATCAGATTAGAATTAAAACTAGCATCATCATTGATGGACAATGTTCCATTATTATTGATTCTAGAATTTCCAAACAAAAGCCTACCGTTAAAACTAGCATCACTATTAACAATAAGTTTTGAACCATTTACGCTATTGATAATCAGATTAGAATTAAAACTAGCATCATTATTGATGGACAATGTTCCATTATTATTGATTCTAGAATTTCCAAACAAAAGCCTACCGTTAAAACTAGCATCACTATTAACAATAAGTTTTGAACCATTTACAGTATTGATAACAACGTTCGCATTAAAACTAGCGTCGCCATTGATGATAAGATTACCATTAAAGGATGTATCACAATTTATATATAATTTATTGTTGTTAATCCGCAGATTATCATTCAAATTTATATTACCACTCCTAACATCTAAAGAATAAGTGTTATTAGGATCCCCATATATTAACATATTTCGCATAACGAATAAATTCTGATTTATTTTTGCATGACCACTTACAAAAAATGCACCATTTTCATTAAAAATATTCATCGCTTGATTCTCATTATATATAGCTATTGAACCGTTAGTTCTCACATTTCCGGTTATAAATAAAGCATTTGCCGAAGTAATAGATAATGTATTATTGAAATTGGCGTTATTATTAAATGTGCTTGTACTATTAACTATAAAACTTTCAGAACTAGTGCCAAATGACGCACTACCGAATACGTCTAAATTTCTACCTATTTTAACATTACCTTTGACGCCAGATACGTCTAATGCATAAGACCTATTATTTGTATCTGTTGATTGATCTATAATTAGATATGCAAGTTCAGTATTCGAAAATCTTACAGCAGTAGCATTAATTCCCCCATTGACTGTTATATCACCGTTAAATGTAGTAAGCGAATTTGATTTACCGACATACATATTAGTTACATCATTTAGAAAATTACAAGTGGTCGCATTAGAATATATATGTATAGAATTTGTATTGTCCGGAACTATATTTATATTACCATAAATATTCATATTTCCAGAAACATCCAAGACATCATTATTGGCATGGTTGAACACATCCGGAAAATAATTATACACGACATTTGTACTATTGTCTACGTTTGTATTTTTTGTACTTGTCAAAATAAACGAATTCTTATCTACAATAGCTACATTATTCAATGAACCATCTAGCATTTTTTCAGAACCGGATAAATTGAATATAGTTGATGCGGATGCATCATTCCATTGAAACCCATCATTTGTATATGCAATTTTACCATTATCGGATACTGCAATTGCATTCGATGAATCAAAAATATTAACACTTGTAAAATTATACCACTGCGGATGAAAGGAACTATATTGATATGATAAATCGGTCCAGCTATTTCCACCATCTCTTGTAAATGATAATATCCTGTAACCAGCTGCAACTACATAGCTGTTATCAAAAACCGAAATTGCATTATATTTTACGTAACTCGCATCAATGTTATTTGACACTCTAAGTTGATGCCGACTGTTTGTTATTTCCGAAACAGTATTAGTTGCATATTTAAAAATTCCCATATTGCCAGCAACATATATAAAATTACCATATCCGTCAATAACAGATGAATTTATATTTTCCAAACCTTTAATATCAGTCACTGTCAATCTTCCATCACTAGTATAGGAAGCTCCATTGAAAAAATTTGCTGTACTGACTGCATTTGTTACATTAATACTAGCATCAATACAAATTAACTTATCCGTCGGAAAGTCAGTTGAAAATGCAGTTATAAAAAATCGCACATTATTTGCACCTAAATTAGCTATATAGATAGATTTTGGAGAAAAGGATTTGTCTAATGGTAAGAAAAAATATTTCCATGTTGATCCGCGATTGAACGTATAAAATCCATTAAGATTGTTACCAATTGCGAAAGCATAACTAGAATCATATACAAACAAAGTATTCAATGAAAAAATTGTATCACTATATGTTGTTCTTTGCACTTGAAATAAATCTTGAACGTTCCATGTTTGACCTCGGTCTTCTGTATAAAACACTGGAATATTTGAACCATCTACTCCCGCTATTGCAAACCCAACGTTTTTATTCGTTTTATTGAATTGCATACATTTTACAACAGTATGGGAACGCGCTACTATGTTATTTTCGCCATTTCTTACATGAACCGGACCATTAATATCGAGAACATATTTATCTACAAATGGTTTATAGGTGTTTATTCCAGTAGTTGTTTTATATTTTATTGTGCTATTTCCACTAACAATTGTTTGATTTGCAGTAAACATATGATTTGATAAATCATTGAACCCAACCGCACCAATAAGCCTCGTCGAATCATATGGACAATTACCACCCGCAATGGAAAATCCAGTTTTATCCGGCTTTATAAAATTCATAAACATGACAGAGGAATTATCCATAGTAACAGTGGTAATCGCATTTTGCACAAAACTATTCTTATTTTTGTATGAATCATAATTGAACAAATTACTACTATTATCTCCGTGAATGGTAACAATCGAATTATTATAAACAATATCCGCACTAAGGTCTGAAATGACTAATTGCGGAATAATATTAACGTATTTATCGGCATCCAATAATAAATTACCAGTAATATCAAATTGAATTCGACCATCAAACCCAGTATTATTAATGGAAATATCCGTAGCAACGAAAAAATCAACACCCGCATTTGAATTATCGCACCATAGTGCAACTCCATTATGAACGGCATTATGTGATAATACGTTACGATTTTTATTATTAGAACTATACACATTCATAGAAACAATGTTATTACCCGAAATATCTAATGTAGCTCTAGGATTTCGATTATTAATTCCGATTCCACTAACATCACCATGTATAAATTGATTATTACTCATATTTAAATCATTATTCACGCGTAAATTATTGAAACTGCCATTGTATATACAATTTATATCATTAACAGCTAAATCTCCAGAAATATCAACTGACCTTGTATATAATTTCCCATAAATTGCAGCAGAACCATCTACAATTAATTGTTGATGCGCAATTAAATTACCACAAATATCAAAATCTCCGACGAATTGTTTTTTAACCGTAAAATAATCAGCAACAATAGAATTGACTGTTATATGGTTTGATTTATCGAAATTATCAAGTCCTCCATATTTTTTCCATGAAGACATAATACAACGTTATATACAATTACAATGTATATTATTTATTCACTGAACGATAAATATTCTATAGCATCAATTCATAAAAAATGAATGTCATCCCTTATAGAATAATCATGAACAAATACAAATACCTATAACACAAACTTTTTTTCCTCGTTTTTAAGAGAACTTGCATTATCAGCGCTAGACCATGCCCCTTGTCATCCTCCTCTGTGTTTTCGATTTTTATAGGTTCGTTTTGTGCCATTTCTACTATAACACTTTTTTCTACATGTTTTTCTTCTGCGGATTTTATTAGCCATAATGACTATACATACTAGACAGATTTTTGTTTTTTTCATACATTGATAGGAAACAACAAATTCCTTACGACTTTGATTTGCAGATAAGACACGTATCTAGGTAAATGGTCTTTGATTACTTTCAAAGACGAGTCACTTCCGAGAACTTGATACGCGTCTTTGATATATTCATATGTTTCTGCGCTCATAAATTTATCATAGGTGATTGCATCATTTGGCATATTGTTCAATAAATGTTCCATGACAGTTTCCGATTTAATACGTCGAGCCATTGAGATCTCATCGATTGTTTTACCTTCTAAAAACATATCCAGCGAAACTTTGTCGGTTGTTTTTTTACATTTTTGAACTTTCAAAACTCGACCACCCACAGCGACAGCATCTGCAGGGGTAGCCATGTGAATTACTTTGACATTAGGTATGACGGGTTCTTTGCAGGCAAACTGATTAAAATCAATGGGTTTCACGTCCACGTCGTCATTAGGCTTTTCTACTATTTTCGAACAATCCACGACCGGTATTGCCTGGTAAAATTTCGTCACTTTCGGGTTCGCTTTTATTTTATCCGCTTTGAACGCCGACAAATAGAGACCATCGAGTGATTTAATACGAGAAAGTGCAACATAGGTTTGACCATATTCAAAGACACTATTTCCTAAATCCATTTCTGCCATAGCCATGGTAGCGCCCTGAATTTTGTGAATCGTCATTGCCCATGCCATACATAATGGATATTGTGCAATAGTCAATACTGGATATTCATCCGATTGCCATTCATGTTTTGTAATGATTTTTTTGATTCCATTGGAGAACAGCACTACCGGATCATTTGCGAAAAAATCAACTATTACACCTTGCGAACCGTTGCATATGCATGATTCCAAATCAATGTTTACGGTACACATTACTGCAGTCCCCCTTTTGAGTTTCAGGGTTTCTATGCAATTTGTATTCGTAATGAGAATATCGAGTTGATGGTCTTTTTCAGAATCACTTAGACGAGAACATTTCAGTAATATTTCTGGTTCAATAATCGCACCATTTTCAACATAGGCTAATGCGGATTTATTGCGAACACATTTCATTATTTTTTCTTCGGATTCGATTTTTGCATATTGCGCTTGGTTGACAAAATCGGCCTTGACGCGGGTTGGGAACAGTTTCGTTAGAATGCATCCGTTGTTTTCGGATGGGTCGTATGTGCGACCGACACGCTCCATCAGAGTCAACAAATTTTGTTCGGATAATTGACCTGTTCGAATTTCCGATAATATATCTATATAAACAGGGTCGGACTGACGAAACATGGTTTTCAATTGAATATGGTTTTCTAATTTGAACACGGAGAACCATTCATCCGATTCGAAGCAAAATTCCTCGGTGTCAGGTTCTCCGAAATTTCCTACAGGAGGGAGTTGATAGAAATCTCCGGTGAATATGACTTGGATTCCACCGAAGGGCAATGTGCAATTTCGAGCTCGCTTTGCAATAAAATTGCAAACATCAAATATTTTGCGAGACATCATACTGACTTCATCGACAATCAATACCTTGACTTTTCGCCAAGAAGCCACGACCGATTTACTTCGCAATGCATTTGTAACAATTGCATCAGGTGGCCCTTTTGCTAATTTTATACCACTCCATGAATGCAGCGTTCGTGCACCACAATCCAGCAAAATCGCAGCGCAGCCGGTCATCGCACATACTTGAATGGATGACCCAGTGCCGCCACCACCGCCACCACCGCCAACACCCAAAATATGTTTAATGAGTCGTGTTTTACCGGTTCCACCAGCGCCGGTTATAAATAAATTTTCACCCCGGCTGAAAGCATCCACTGCAAATTGTTGTTCAGGAGATAAAGACATTTTTGAATAATTATAATCCATATGATGATAATTATTTTCATTCAATTTTCTATAACACAACCCACACCCCACCCCTAAAACCGCCCCATAAATACAAATCATTTATTCATGTTCAACCTCGACACAAAATGAAAAATCTAATCCATTCAAATCAACGCCATTGCCATATTCGTTGACCAACTGAATATTCAACTTTTGCAAATTGACTTTCCCAGAGAACTCGCGCACGTCCGATACCAATAAACCATTTGACCGGGATGCATTCAGAACTGAGCCATATGGAAACATCTCATAAAACATAGAAATACGTGCTATAATATTTTGGTTGATGAATGATTTAGGCAAAGGAGCAAGAAATGAATGTACATTTCCTTGATTAAATTCGTCGACAATCAAATACAAATATCGAGGTTCGTTTAAATCAATGAATCCAGTTCCCGAAACAGACCCTCCAGCGGGAATTGTGATACTTATATCTCGAAAACCCAATGCCCATCCTAATTTTGATTTGAGATTGTATTTATCGAAACTACCAGATTTATCGATTGCGAAATTGATAGTAATATTACTAGCGCTTGTTGACGTAAATAAACATTTATTATTTACAATAGTTACACTACATTGCGTTCCCACTAGCGAAGCATTGATAGCGTCTCTTAACTGCGCGGCAGTATAAAATCCATCCGGAACCGTTTTTACAGCACCCCCCACTTGCAAAACATTATTACCCAAATTGCTAGATATATTGCAAATAGATATGGGTATTTCTGCACATTTCACTTCGATTTTCTTTACTTCATTAATACGTTCTGGTAAAGTAATTGTAATACCTTCAACGCCAGACCCACCTGAAGAATACTCGTCTCTAAAGCGCGTATCGACATTGATGTATTTTTTCTTGCGTTCCTTGACAACATTTGTCATGACCATATGTCCACCATATTGATTCGTTTTCGGTCCAACAAATAAATCCTTGTTATCGAAATAGTTGCTCATATACATTATTATTTTATAATTATTCGCGGAATCAAATCTATAACACGGGGATAGTTATTACTTTTGACAAGATTTGCATGTTCTCGAATTCATCAATCGACCAACCATGTTCATCTGCATGGAGTATCGATATTCGTCATTATTTTGATTAATTGTATTCCCACTTACATTCAGTGAATTCTGCACAACAGGCATTTGTATTACACCCCCGCGAGGTTTTACATGCACATTGCTAAATATCATTTTCATAACGACAAAATTGAAAATCCGAAAAATATATACAATAGAATGACAAAACAAAAATATCATGAATAATAAAAGACGCAAAGCGCCCCCTTCCATGGCTGATTTTACGTGCACTTATTGTTTTCGAAAATACAAAAAAAAGGAAAATTACGATAAACACGTACAATGTTGCGAGTTCTTTTATCGTTCTCGAAGAGAACATGCGGATGTAGCATATGAACCAATACCTACTCAACGAGAACTTTATCAATTAGTAAAAGAATTAGCCTATAAATGCGATAAATTACAGAAAAAACTCGACAAATTAGAAACCACCAACACAAACAAACAGCGAAAACATATTGCAGAATATCTACAAGACCGCGTCCCTCAAATGACTGCGTTGCAATGGGCACATCAAATCGAAATAAATCAGCAACATTTAGAAACGATTTTCGAATATTCCTTAATAGAAGGTATTACACAAAGCATCCGCGACCATATTCATATTGTTTCTCTCTTACCATTTTGCGCGTTCTCTCAAAAACAAAACACAATATATATCTATAACACAAACTCGGACGACCAAGACTCAATGACCCCACCACAATGGCATGTCATGAGCAACAAAGAACTGGATAAAATAATATCTATTATTTCATACAAAATTATGAGAGTATTTCTGGAGTGGCAACAAAAACATTATCAACAATATCTCAGAAATGATGACATATATGCCGATGAACCCGAATTCGACACACCTACCGAAGACAGTTCTCGAGAACAACAAATCGCAGATGATATGAAAAAACAACATATTGTCCACATGATAAAAATCAATGGTAGTCGAATCAGTGATGATAAAAAACGAACCGAAATAAAAAAGGTATTGTATAATATGATTCAAAAGCCGCTACCATCAATCATTGAGATTTCATAATAGCAGTTTCCGTAATAATTGCGCATTATATAAATAGTTGATATACAATTATTTTATTTTTAATTGTATATATATATATATATATTACCATTAGGTATTAAAAGATATTTAGATGAACAAATTAAACAATAACATAACAAAAGCAGCCCGCTATTTTATAAATGAAAATTTTATAAATGAAAGTGTTTTACCTAAAAAAAATAACAAAAACATTAAATATAAAGTTTTGAATAATACTGATGATTGTTCTACTATAGAAATGGATATGACTGCTAGAGATAGTGAAAAATTATTTACATATGAAAACGAAGAATTAGTTCCAGTAAAACTAAAAACATTTGAGGACAAATTAATATTATTTAATAAATTAATTGCCGAAAGTAAAAATGACGTAATAAATTTAGCAACAATGGACCATATTAACGATTATATAATTGAGGTATTGAAAGTAAATATAGTGAATCGATTTAAAATAATAAACAAATTAATATTATTCTTAGATGCACATGACTATTCTTTAGAGAACACTGGAAGTACATTTAATAATTTAGAAAAAATTTTAAATTCAGATTTATGGCATTTTAAACCAAGCCAAAATACAATAGACGCATCATATAATGAAAAAAACAGCTGGAATGATTGGGTAGTTGATTATGAACATATGACTATTGAAAAAGAGCGACCTAAAGTTGAAAGTGTCAAACATTCATCCTCTAAAGAAGACGTACAAATAAAAGCAATCTTAAAAAATCCTCGAAACAAATTATGGACAGGCAATACTGATTTGACATGGGTCACAACATTAAACCCAAAAACAATAAAAGGACAATTAACTAAAAGCATTAATGAGATGGAGAAAAAATTATACCCATTGAAAACTAAATATATATTGAATCCTCACAAAATAATAAACGTATTACAATCATTTCCAATGAATAAGCCAACAAGAAAAACTTTGAAAAGTATATCTCCAGCAAATGCAAGCAACACTTGGAAAAGTATATCTTCAGCAGATACAAAAAAAAATACAAAATCATCGGATAGCGCAACTCGTAAGAAAAATGATGTGAAGGAGTTTATCCTCCCTATTTGCATTGATTATAAAAAATCATTCAATGATACTAGAGCTACAGAAACAATAGGTAATATACAAAACAAAAATCTACTATTACATTTACATGATGACGCAGTTAAAAATAAAGAACATGAAGGATATTGTTGCTACAAAGAATTATACACAATAGATACATTTGACATGTTATTAGATACTAAATTAAAACAATTAGATAATATTCAAACTATGACAAAAAATACATTGTTAGCAGAAATAGATGAATTTGAAAAAAATACATGGAATAATTTGAAAGCCCCTGAAAAAAATAATATGTTATTAGATAGTATCAAAGGATCACCTATATGCTTCTAGCAATGATTCTAGAAATTTTTCAGACCTTCTCTTTAACATCGCATTTGAATCGGGAAAAAAACAGCAAGACCCTCCTATAATGAAACTTCAAGAACTATTTCCTTTTTTTCTTGACACAAAGATTGTAAAAGAAACGATTTGCCTTTGCAAAAAATATACATTTTTAACAATTTATGCGAAAAATTATAATACGAGCAATTGCAAAACAAAATTTTCTAAAAGCTTAAGAAAAAAATTACGAGTGTATCTCCTGAAATATAAATTCAAACAATATTTGGACAAATTTATCGAGTATTTACAAAATATAATAAAAACCGATAATAGCAGTGATAAAGGAAAACATAAAACAGCAAAAAAAAACACTCGCTTAGAAAACATACAAATTATAAAAGACATACTCATTCACTTTAGGGAATATCAATCAAAAAAAACTATTTTGACATATAATGGAGATGACAATGACATCGAGACAAATATTACATTCGATGAATTGAAATCATTTTTAGAAGCAACTAAATCAGAAACCTTTTTTAAAAATAACGAGGTAACTACCAGAAAATCAACTAATGAATTCAATACATTTATAAAAAATGAATCATTAGAATTAAAAAAGATTACTGATGCTGATAAAATATTTGAATATTTCAATGGCATTTCTGCAAGTGTGCCGATGGATATAGTTAAGAACATTATTAGTTTTTTTTCATCTATAACAGAGGAAGTACGTAATTTAGTCGGATTTCTGGAGAATATTTGCATGCCTGATTTCATGTTGAATGATTTATTACCGCTTGATATAATACTTAATGAAATTTTTGATAGTTGTTTGACTATATTTAATGGAATTGCTCAATATTATTTTGAACAATATCAAGACAAAAATACACAAATACAACAAGTATTTACATTGTTTTCTGAGTTAATGAAAAGTTTTACTCCAATATACAATGCTATTCTAATTTCACATGCAGTTAGTGGTTTAGTTACAGCACCATCAATTTATTCACTTGGACTAGCCTCATGGGATGTGTCTAATATGATTTCTGGATTTTCAAAACTAGAGCAACAATCAATGACTGGCATTAATATTTATAAGATACAATTTATTGGATCATTAATTGAAAATTTTTTACAATCGGAAATATCTACTTTGATTTTGTCGCTATATAGCTCATTAGACCATGTTGATAATAGTATCAATAAGATTATTTCAACTACTTTATACTCCGCATTTGCATCACTAATAGAAGCAAAAGAATCATATGTCATGCGTCAAGCAGATGCAACGTTACAATCATTATTTTTATTATTCAGTAAAAAATATTGGCATGATTTAGGTTCCTCACTAAACAAATTGAATTATTACTACTTTGCTTTGCATAAAATTTATGAAGATATTGAATTGAATAAATTCACAAATACATACTTATCTTTAACATCCATAAGCGTAATAGAATTGAACATGAAAATAAATTTATACAAATTAACAATTGACAACGACAAATTTAATAAATTAATACAACAAGGATTTGCAACCACAGTCGCTGCCGCGGCAGGATACGCAATATCTGACTATTTGTTTTCGAATAAAACTATGGGGGCTTTTATGAACCAATTATTTGAAGAAATTGCAAAAGATAAAACTATAAGCGGCGCTATACTCGATAAGACAAACATAAATAAAATAATTAAACATGCAACTATTGTATATGAAAATCTTCAAAATGATGAAAAAAACATTATTACTAAAAATTATTACCTAGATACTGCTATGTCACTTCTGAAAAAGTATTCTAATGTAGTTGAATTTACCAAATTAACCACTTCAGATAAAGCTAAACTAATATTCGCTACCGTGAATCCGTTGCATTACGCATTTACTAGAAAAAATAAAACTACCACTCCTAGCGTACAAATCGACAACACATTACTTGGACGTGAAGAACAACTTGATATAGATTCAAAGGCCCCAAATGTGTTCGATTCGTTGCTTTATTTATTAAAACAACGAACACCATATGATGCTGATGAGCGTTATTATGATGACGATGACACAAAAAATAGTACATCTCCTAGTTCTAATAAATCTGCAACCAGAAAATCATCACGGGGAGGAGGTATGTACACAAAAAAAAAACGAATCGTTAAAAAACGATGGTGTTTTTGAATAAAGACCACTGCAATAACCATATAATACCGTCTATATGAAATTTATCGGATAATATAAAATTGATTCTTAAACCTCAATTTTATATATAATCAACCAGCAAATCATGGCAGAAAAAACGAAGAACCCGAATTACTTAGCAATTAAAAATGCGCATCCACGGGATGAATTCATCCATTTTGATGAAGGACCTCATATATACACTGTGCATGGAGAACAAGGATATACATCGGTAACTACATGGAATGGAAGCCATTTTGACCATTTTGACGCCGATGCTGTTCTCGACAAAATCATGTCAGGCAAGAAACTACAGGACCCCAATTACAAATATTATGGTATGACACGAGAACAAATCAAAGCATCCTGGGATAAAAATCGCGACAGCGCCTCGTTCGCAGGAACCAATATGCATTATGACATAGAATGTTATTACAACGGTCTCGACGTCCAAAACGATTCCATCGAATTCAGTTATTTCAAAAAATTCGTGAAAGATTTTCCAGAATTAAAACCCTATCGCACAGAATGGTGTGTATATTACGAAGAATTAAAATTATCTGGGTCGATTGATATGATATTCGAGAACCCAGACGGAACCATACAAATATATGACTGGAAACGGTGCCGCGAAATAACCTATGAAAATAATTTCGGACAAAGTGCAAAAACGCCATGTATTACACATTTACCGGATACGAATTTCTGGCACTATGCTTTGCAACTCAATACCTACAAAGAAATATTAGAACAAAAATATGGAAAAAAAGTAACCGCTTTGTATCTGGTATGCATGCATCCAGAAAATCATATAAAAACCTATGACAGAATCGAAGTTCCCTTTTTACCAAAAGAAATGGCGAATCTGTTCGATTATCGCAAAGAGCAAATAGCCAACAAATAGTATAAAAACAATCTCATACAGGTATTCATAATGCAAAACATTTTTTATATCCTATGGAAATTTATACTGTATTATTATTTTTGTGCATTGCAAGCATGGAATCCACCAAAAATACAACAGCCAAAATTAGTATCTGAATTATGCAGTGACTACATCGAAAAAGAAAAACAGAAATTTTTAGCAACCTATGAAACCCTATCTAACGATGATGCAAATACTTCGATTCATCCTATTTTTTATCAAGGTGATGCATACAAAAATGCCACCACACTCGAAAACAACGAATTAGAACAATACTGGAAACGTCGCATTTTGTTTGAGAACACGCCTAGGGGGAATATTATTATGCATTATGATGCGTATAAACTAGGATTTGTCTACTACAGTGATATATCCGGTATACCCTATTCACTGCTAAACGCCGTGGCTATGAAATATGTGAGGATTTACAAATGCCGTGATTTCTTCATGGATACACATATAACACCGGAATCGTGCCCATCTCCGTTTATTGTTTCCCCAAAAGACAAACAAGACAAACAAGAGAACCAAAAAGAACCCTCCGAAACCCCCGAAAAAATAACCATTCCAAAAAGCAATGCCTTTGTAAAATTAAAACAATACAATAATGTATCATCCAAAGTATCTGAAAATAATGCATATACATCCAAAAACATCAGTAATATAATGATAAGCATGGGTAAAATAAGTAATTTTTCATTCATACCGAAAGAAAAAAAACAAAACCTGACAAAACCTAGAAAAAAAGTTTCCTATAATGATTATAAGCGTCAGTTCACCGATTTTGTCAATAACAAATAACCACAACCACCCCCATTCATTATTTTTGTTGTTGCTTTTTTAGGTTTTCTAACCATTTTATGAAACCTAAACTTTTTTCTAAACTAAAAGAAGTTCCTAAATGTGACTTTGCAATACAAAACGCCTGCAATTCTTTTTCACTCAACGATTCAATATATTGTTTCTGATAATCTTCCATATTTATGCGTTAATAATTGATTTATATATACATATCAATAAATAAATCAATTTTATCCCTTATTAACCACACCCAAATGGTTTGCCGCTAATGATATTACCACTATTATCATTTACTGCACATTTCGACCTTTTTAATAAAGTATATTCATTTTGAGATAGAGCGACACCTTTATATAAAGGAGTATCACTAGCACCAGTGTAAGAGCTAGCAGGCTTGACATACGTAACACCATTATTACATGAACCAGATAAACCCGTAGGACATTCTGTGACTGTATAACAAGCAGCAGCTTCGTTAATTGCATTATTTCGAATAATACCGATATGATCATATTGCGAGTTACCATTGTGATTACTATCCGGTTTCACGACCGAATAAGGTTGTGGTCTACGGATCCATCGATATTTTGTGCTAATCATGCCATCATTGCTCACTACAGAATTTTTCACAACAGTAGAATCTTCGGTTGTAGTAATTCCCGAAAAAACAGGTTGCCCAATATTGAAAGTGCCACAACAACCGCCGTGATTACGTATTCCTCCATTTCGAACTAAGGTTCTCGATGTAAACCTCGATAGCGAGGTTTGCCCTACATATCCTTGATTACGATGGGTTCCATTCAATGAAAACAATGGCATCCCTGTACTATTATTATTATATTTCGCTGCGGATTTCTTTTTTAAAGTAGCAATAGACATATAATATGAATGTAGATATTATATTTCCTAAAATCGGGCTAATTATCAACATACAATAATGGCATTAGTTTTTTTCTGATATGATTTATGTTTACACGAATAGTCTGAGCAGAACAATTCATGATTTCAGCTATTTCACGATTCGTTCGCAACGTTTCAAAACAAACTGAATATTTGCAATGCATTATTTTCATTTGTAGTTCAGGAAGCTCATTTATTTTTTCCCATATTTTTTTTTGATATACCAGCTGGTCTTCGATGCCTATCCATCTATTTCCATTCGAATATACATCATTATACCGTGTATTTTCCATGAAATAATTATCAAACCCGATATGAATTGGGTTCAAATAAACATTGTATAATTTTTTGTATTCTTGCGAACTTTTCTTTTTTTTGAAATATGTTTTTGGTAATGCATTGATGGGTATTGATTTTGACATACATTTTTGCAACTCATGTGTCATGCATAAATCAATGTATTTCACAAATGTGCTATTTCCATTGAACCTTTTTATCCCTTTGTATAACCCAAAATATGCGCATGAGAACAAATCGTCTTTTCTAATATTTTTACAAATGTAGTTGTGCGAATATTTGAATTGCATTGCTTTTTTCATCGCCAAATCTTTGTAACTACTAAACAATATATTGTCGATGACTTCCCGCATCGCAGGAGTAGTTCCGGGATGTTGAATAATATATTTGATTCGCTGCTGCGAGATTTTACTCAAATGTGCCGACAACACAAGTCTTGCTACCGATAGAAAAAAAAGACTATATATATACATGATGTATATATGTAGCGATGTCTTTATGTTGAATCTATTGATTATATTCGAAATGGCATGTAATTAGTGTTTTTAGTCTTAATTTGTTCTCAATACTTTGATATGATTACATGGATTGTTTGAACAATCCCTGGTTTTAACATAATGAGACACTGGTTTCACCACTGGTAAGCCATTAGACATGATAAACCCACCGTTTAATGCGCGATTTTGACGAGTGTTTGTATTTCTACATACAGTAAAGGATGGACAATTGTTCGCTGACAAAACTTCCATATTGAACACGATTTGATGATTGGGTGCAACTAGTTCGTTCGGAGTGGTTTTTGAATTGACCACAGTATTGGTCAATTGATACTGATAAAATCCAGTATAGTCTTGAGAACTAAATACTTGCGGAAAATCGCCAACATCAATAGGTGTCTTTGAAATACCTGCTAATTTTGTTGCTGTTTTTTTACGCTGAATATAATCACTTTGCGACATACTATTATATATATATATATATATGCCACGAAAAACAATGAGAAAAACCAGAGGAAAAAGAAGGACATTTAGAAAAATGTTTGGGGGAGTTCATGGAAACACACCTGAGACCAGTACCGCCATTAAAAGCCGTGCCACTTTAAAAAGTCGAGCTAGCGCCTTTTTTAAACCCCTGCTGCCCAGCGTATTTAAACCAAGAGCCACTGGTGAAAATTTTAAGAATAACAATGATATATATAAAGGCAAACTCAATTATAAAGGACAGAGACATGGCAAAGTTATCATGATGTATGAAAATGGTGATGTTTATGAAGGTTACTGGAAAGATGGAAAAATGCATGGTAAAGGAACAATGAGGTATGAAAATGGTGATGTTTATGTCGGTGACTGGAAAGATGGAAAAATGGATGGTGAAGGAACAATGAGGTATGAAAATGGTGATGTTTATGAAGGTGACTGGAAAGATGGAAAAATGGATGGTGAAGGAACAATGACAAATAAAAAGGGGGCTAAATATTCAGCTAAATGGAAAGACGGGAAAAAGACAACTACCCCAAGGTATGAGATGTATCGGGTTACAGACGCGAACAATGTTACTATAGGGTGGACTACTATAAAACCAAAAACAATAGACCCTATAATATAGATTGAACACTACGAAAAATAGTGAAACACCGCCATAATGGGTATGTATTTTAACGATAAAAATAGCCACCTTTTCGCATTACATATGCGCAAAGGTGTTATATTAGTGAACAAGGAAATACTTATGTGGTCTAAATTTGCATATTCATTAATAACCTCAAAATTAAAGTAAAAACAACCGCGTGAACAATGAATCCTATCATAGTAGGGCACCCCTCTTTGTTTGCAATAGTTCCGATAAGAGAACCTAGCAGTTTGTTGACAAATAAATACATCCATGGATTGAACAAAATCAGCAACAATACAGTCGTATAAAGAGTAAATCTCCATTTATCGAAGGACGTTAACTCCCTAGCGCACACAGGCTTGGCTAAAGTATTCATATACATATACATATAAATTTATTGCATCCATTTTCTGACATTCAGCCTGCGATAATCATCCGCTATATACACTACAATCCATGCAAATGCTCCGCCGAAAAACAATCCAGCAATGATTTGCTCCATTGTGTGACGGCGATATTTCCATCTTTGTATACAAGTTACCATCATAATCATTCCAATCAAATACAACCACCATGAACGATATCCTTCTAATACCAATAAAAATACAAACGAAAATCCCACGGATTCTGCATGTCCCGAAGGCATTCCGTAAAACTGGGCTCCTTTGTATCGCTCGAGTTTCGAAAAAGGAATAGGATTCGAAGGTCGCTCTTCTCGAAAGAGTAGTTTCAATAATGAATTCAATAATGAATTCAACCAGAAAAATACTACATACAAAACAACAAAAACCGGCCGTTTCCACAAAGCAACTATTACACAAATCGCAACAATCCATGGTCCATAATATCCTATTGTATCTAACAACAATACAAAATCTTCAAACATATACATTTATTATACATTTTTATTCTGATACAATTGGTCACATTGAAGCGTGCAAGACCAATCTGAACCGTTCAAATCAACTGTATCTCCTCTATCTGTTACTAATTGTATATTCATCCTTGACAGATTCACGGGTCCAAAATAAACACGTTCTTGTTTTTGCAACCCACCTCCAGTTTCTACATATATAGAACCGTTTGGAATATTTCCAGTATTAAGCGGTACGATTGCAAATACATCTTGCACAAATGGTCCAGAACTATATGATTTTATTTTTGCCTGTCTAGATAATAGTTTTTGATTTTCGGCGTAAATTTGATTCGCAGTATTTTGATTGTTGTTCACCGTAGTCCCCACAAATATTTTTTCTCCAGTAACTGGGTCACACGTGTAAGTTCCTCGATTTGCATAATACGAAGATTTCACTGCTGTTTCTGCAGGAGCAATACCGACCAATCCATCATTCAAATGATTTTGAACATAGTCGTTGAGAACAATCATGAAATAATTGTATAAATTTACAGACACGGTTGTATCTCCAACAATAGTTGCAATATTTGATGCATTATTATATGTATAAAGCGATTTTGTACCGGAATAATAGGTTATAGTATTGTCATTTGTATCATATTCGATATATTTACTTCCTAATGGATATTCAATACGTTCTCTGAATCCTAAAATCCAACCGATGGTAGTATCCCAACTGGTATTTTTAACTGAACTTGCGCCTACGAAACATCGAATAAAACTAAAAGGGTCGTAAAATACAATACGATAATCGGATGTATTATATGTTTTGGCATGATTGATACGAATATAAGTTCTACCAGAATTATTTGTAATTGTTGAACCTGGTAAATTTAAGTCGAATTGCAATTGCACCTTATTTACGATATCTCCTAATGTATATTTTGTTCCATTTGTGGATGCATCAATTGTTATTTTTATTCGATTCGCATTGGTCGAATCGGTAACTCCCGACGTTATAGGTTGCAAATAAAAATAATTATTAGAATTATCATATAGGGTTACCAAATTACCATAGATTTTTGTAGACTCGGTAGTGGTAACATAAAATATGTCATATCTGTTATCATAATTTGCAGTCATATCTTTTAAACTATAAGATGCATTTAAATATAAATAATTATTCCATGAATTTGCTGCATTGTCTGTAAAATATACGCTGTAATTTTCATACGTTAACGCTGTATTTATGCTTAAATCAAGTGTAGTTCTTAGAATATAGTAAGACCCATATGAATTACTACTTGGGTCATATGAACACACTACTGATGAATTCTTCAATGGAGTACTTTGTAAAACTGGGTCAATCCAATTTTTAATACTCCATTCTAATATTGTTTGAAGCTCATTTGCGACTAATCCTATATATTGTTGATTGCTGTATTTACTAGCTGAACTACCAATACTATGATATACTTTACTGCAATCTAAATACACTACAAATGGGTCGGCATTTCTATTACCTAAGTTCAATGTTGTTCTTGGATATATTCTAAACAAGGGCCCATCCTGCAAATTATAATATGTCGGTGCAGGTGCAAGATTTCCTACTATAGTAGATAAATTGCTAGACAAATCAAATTTCAAATAATTGAAATAACAATCGCTAGAACAATCAAAATAATACATGTTCGTCGTAAATTTTTTTTGAATATAAAATCGCATTCGTAAATAATTATCAGTAATAGAATTAATAGCAAAATTAGTAACATTCAAACCCGTATTTCCACTAAAAAAATTATTATAAGAAACATCGGCTCTATTAATACTTGCATTGATTTCGGCTATATAATTCGTCAAACTATATGTATTAGGAGCAATATTTATTCTGATATTATTGGAGGTTGTATTATTATATGCATTATCAACATATCCACTTGCATCACATTTGAATGTAAAATATACATTGTTACCTATAGTATAGTTTGATATGTTTGTAATCGAATTACTTTTTACAGTAGAAATTTCATTCACACTTGAGTCAAATTGAAAACATGATTGTGACCCAATCCATATTTTTGAATCTTGTGGAAAAATAACGGCTGTTTTTATATTTTTAACAATCTGATTTCTAAATGGATTCAACGGAATTGTAAATTTATAATAATATTTCTTTTTGATTGCACTAGTATATCCAGCTAAAGACGCATCGGTTATATTTATTATATCAATAAATGCTCCACTTAAATCTGTACTGCTTTGTAATTGATTATTAAAATCTGACAAAATTTCTCCACGATTATGCGACCCATCTAACAAGGATGATTTAATTGTAATTGTGTTATAGGATAATTCCATGGCTCTATTATAACTTGCATCTGCAGTTACATATTTTGAACTAATGATATTCCGACTACTATCATATCCATTATAATTGACAATTTTGAAAAAATTATTGGTTTCATTTAGATAAAACAATTCCGCATTTAGGTTATTACTCATATCATATGGATGATTGCTTGAATCAATATAATTGCTTGTTATATAATTAATAGGTATAAATGAAGTATCGAATCCTAATATTTGAGGTATACTATTATATTGCTTTGAATTAGACGCATCGATTGGATAAGAAAATGTTGGAAACGAAATGGCGAAATTAGATTCACTGAATGTTTTAGTATAGTCCATTGTAAATGTTGCTTTACATGTGTTTTCGCCATATAAAAATCCAGTTGACCCAAAACAGGCATCTGTATAGGTAGATTTTACAGTTGATATAGAAGTATTAAGTGTAGTAATTAAGGATATCGCTGTATAATTTCCAATGCTTACTTCTATTTTATAATCATGCAATCCATCATTAATACCTGGACTATTTCCTTTCAAATAAAAAAAATTTGCTCCATAACTTTTACTAATCGTATACCACGTTTTTGGTATTTGAACTGAATTGAGTCGAATCGCTAATACATTATGCAACGTTTCAGATAAATTGAATGTAAAATTGGTAGCTGATGTTGTTTGTTTGCTGTCGCGATATTGACTATCTATACTTATAATACGCGTTATTGTTTGATTTAATAATGGATTAATAATTCCTGGTATGTAGGTTTGCACCGTTACGAGTGATTGCCCATTATTTCCACTAGAATCCATATTATTCAATTTCTCCAATATCGGTGATGCTGTATGGTCGGTTTCATCCTCCTCTACTATTTCAAAAAATCGCGCGTAAATATTGTTAAAAAAAATAGCGAGCTTATTTCCAGATTCGTTTTGCATATTTTTGTATTTATTTATCATGTAAAATATTTTCGCTTCCAGTTCTCTATCACTTGGATTGACCAGATCTAGAATATTATACAATTCTTCATCGGTATATTTATTTACATCATATATGTCGCCCATGATAATATATAGTTATTTTATATTTTTATACTTATTAATCACTATTATAACTAATGGATTCTAGATTTGAACATATTTGTTATGAAAACAACTAAATCGAGTGTTCTACTGCACTTGTACAAAAACTCAACTGGAAACGCTTTCAATCCTTGACCCCTTTTCATGTGTTTGTTTCCAGTAAAACAAAGAATGTCAAATACAGTCATGATTTCATTTTCTTGCTCTGTCATGGCATCCCTGTCAATTCGGTATTTGCCTACGTAAGTATACCTGTTATAATTACCATTGTTATAGACGGTATGTTTATTTGCGTGTGGGTGATTTCTAACCATACCTATACCTTCGATTCGATTTTTGTCATTGTTCATCTCTAAAATAAACATGACAGAATCTAACGGAACTTTTTTAGAAATCATCTGTGGCGCACAATAAATGCACCCTATTTTCGGGTTTCGATTTCGAAACATTTTATTTTCCGCTAAGGTTTCATCGTTGAAACGGGAGGTCATGAGAACATGTTTCATTCCTGATGCATATTTTTTCACATTTTGCCGGAACATGGCTTTTTGCACAATTATATTGGTCGATAACATATCTAAAATTTGTGTTTATGTAGAAAAACATGGATATCTTATAAGTATTTCAATTTTGTTTATAAAAAATTGAAATATCCAGATAACAACGTCTCGATTTGCATAAAAAAATGCCATATGATGAATTTATATTACATATCCCTAAAATGGACAAATCTATACAAAAAGACTATATACAAAAAATATTTTCACAATTGGGAACAATAAAACAAATAAATGAAATACCTTATGCAAAATATAAAAAAATATTTGTTCATATGTTACTCGATAACCCTATGCAATCGCAAAGCATAAAAACGTTATTATCACAACATCAATCGGTTAAAATAGTTCATTCCATGCCTTGGTATTGGACATGTTATGAATATGTAAAGCCCATACATGGACCGAATCCGAATATCATGGCTGAATTATGAATTTGATATAATCATCCACAATTGGATTATTATACTTTTGTTTATCGCCACCATAACTATACCACCGATACCAGTACCGATGAAAATCGATAATGTTTATTTCGCGAGTTATCATGTCACTCATGTAATCATATGCATTTATACAATGACTCAGGTCCGTTTTGATGGATTCTTTCAGTTCTACTAAATATTGCAACCTTTTTGATTCCCTCGGTGAATGTGTTCTATTATACATTTGTTTTCTCATGATGTATTTCGCCTCTTTTTTTGTTTTTATGAATTTGTCGATAAATGATTTTTTGACCATATGCATTTTTTTAATGAATGAGAACATATTTAGATGTATGGTTAGTGGAAACTCGTGCTTGATGACTCTTGGTATTTCTATTCTGTCTGATTCTTTGATTTTATTCAATTCTTTTTCAATTTCCGATAGATTGCCTATAATTTCATCTTTTTTTTGTAGTTCATTATCTATAAAAATAATAATATTGTTTTTATACTCTAACGATGATTCAATGTTCTCATATTGCATCGCAGTTTTATAAAAAATATCAGCAGATACTTCTAATTGAAGTTGATTTATAATCGATATCATCATTGTGGTTAATGCATTCAGTATGACAATAAGTCCCACGCTCCATTCGTAGGAACCTATGAATGGCGTAAAGATAGATATGCTTGCAGTAAACAAAATGGACGTCATTGTAAGAAAATTAAATCGAGAACGCATGACATAATTGGCGTATAAATATATCTTTTTATGACCTCTTATATAGGTGATTAACATGTCTAATTCATTTGAAAAATGATTCGTGCTAAAATTATCGGTGATTTGCTTTTCAATGGCTAATTCTCTTTCTAATAATCTGTCGAAATTGTCTTCATCGCTTATTTCGCTGTTGTTGCTGGAGATAGACAATGGACTATTGTTGCTGTAAAATTTGTCATATATCTCTATAATATTTGAATTGTTCTCTATTTCAACATTATCTTTGAAAATTTGTATTTCATTGTGTAATAATTCCGTGTATTTTTTATCGTCGTCGTCGTCGTCGTCATCATCCGAATACATAGATATATAATAATATTGATTTTATTTTCATACTTAGTCTACGGTAGAACGTATTTTACAAAATATAAATATATACATATATATTAGTATGCCGTCTTCTAGTGATTATATATTGGCAAAAAAAATCGTAACTATTAAAAAAGATTTGATAACTTCGACGGTAGGTGATAACAATTGTTATTATAATTGTAATTCGACAGTTATCGGCGATGACTATGATTATAGACAACCAGTAAGCGGTGATAGATATTTAACAATATTTTCAGATACTATTCATAAATATGTCATAAATACTGGAAGCATTGGAATTCAAATTGAACCTGGATTAGCATATACGCATGGACAGAACATAGTTTGTGTGACTAATACATCTATTGCTCCTTATGATAGTTTTAAAGGTAGCGTAATGTCATACAACAGCGACACGGGTATTATTGTAATCAATAAAATACACGATATTAGTGAAGGATTTATATATTCAACAAATCGTAGTTACAAATTAAACATTGATAATAGTTCCGAGAACTTGAATATATCGTTGGATAATCAAACAGATACTCCATGTTATCCAAATTTTCTACCCGAATCACAGGGACAGTTTTCGAATCCTAGAATATCTCAATATATGACGTTTACTCCTACAAATGGCGAGCTGTCTGTCAATACTTTGTATGAAACAACGAATACCGCTAGTAGAAAAAATATACAAGATTTAGAAACAACATATGCTGTGAATTTGATAAAACAATTAAAACCTAAAAAATTCACCTATTTGAAACAAGAAAATGTTAAACGATTTGGACTGTTATCAGAAGACATACCGAAAATTTTTCAAAATGAGCAATTAGGATTAGCAAAGAACGCAAATGGAGTAGCATATTCTGAATTAATTGCCCCTATTATATGTTCTATGAATATGATTTTTGCAAAATTAGACAGTTTAGAAGAACGATTCGCGCAAATGGAAAATACTATACAAAATATTGCAACATTATCTAATGGTCCAATTACAATGATGAGTGCCCCACCACCTCCTGTTATGGATGCATCACAAACATTTGTGGAAACAATACCTACTATAGATGAAACGCCGGACCCCATACTAGAAACAACGCCTACCGTGGATGAACCCATGGTTTCTACACAGGAAACACTGGACCCTATACTGGAACCTGCGTCTCCTGTACTAGAAACACCGGCTCCCGCGGTTGAAACAACACAGCAGGACATAATACTAGATGATTATTTGTCATTAGAAAACTATTTTGATACGCAGCAAGATGAAATACCTATTATACAAGAAACCGTCTCACTTGAACCAGAACCCATTGATGATGCCATTGAAATTGATAATGTGATGGATTTAGTTCATTTGATTATAGAAGCAAAAAAGAAATATAGCAAATAAATTATATATTTTACCTTATGCAAAATATACAACCAGTTATAAATCATATGCAATTTCGAATTCTAATGTAAATGAATAATCCATGCAATTTATATCAAGCATTTCTCCATAAATATCTAATAATTTAACGCTAAATTTATTGATATCCACTGTACCATGGTATTCTCTTTTCTTGGATATCAAATCACTATTATTATCAAACATGATTTGAAATGAATCAACCGGTATCGGTATTTTTGCTAATATATTTTTTTCCACGTAATTATCTAAAAAAATTCCCATTATCCTAGTAGCATTTGCAATATTGAAATCATTGAGAACAAAATATAGATATTGATGCGGAGATGAATTGAAAACACCTTCCGATTTGAAGCATTTTCCTCGTATATAATTTGCACTTCGAAACCCTAAATACCATCCTAAATTTCTAGATAGCGATTGATTCGTTTCATTATTAATAAACTGCATTACAAAAGAGTGTTCACTATTTTTAATTACAGTTTTTCTACTATGTTCATCAATAGTGACAGAGAACCTGTTCTCCGAATCAAGTGTTTCATTGATTATTTTCTCTAAAATACCTGGAAGATTTTCACTATTATACTTTCCCTCTGGTAAAATAATCAGTCCTTGTTTCCCGGTTGTATCTTCTTTTAAAAAAAATCGATTCGTTTTTTTCTTATCTGAAATCATGTAAACTGTATCTGGAAACTCGAATGATGTAAGTTTCATAGTAACCACATTTTTCAATGGATATGGTAAAATAAAAAGCGCATCCGTGGATGTTGAGCCATTTGTATCTCTGAATAACGTGTTCATACAAAGAGAATGCGAAGTGGTGCGTTTTTTTAATGTATTCAAATTACCATGAGCTACATTTGTAGGAAAGGTGTTAATGGGTGGCATAGCAGAAAGCATAGAAACAAATTCATTCTTATTTGCAATAATCAACTCTTCTTTTTTACACATTTTCGATTTAATTTCTTTAATCAGTAAATTTTTAGCTTCATCTAGAAATACAAAGAGATTTCGCTCTATTTTTTTTTTATTAGGTTCATTTTGAATTCCATTTGTAATTTGTTTTCTCAATTTTTTCTCTTTTTCTATGATTTCGAACTCGTTGTATTCTGATGTCAAATTAAAAAATTTTTCTAAATCATTAACTGTATAATTTGCAATATTGAAATCATATACCATTATCTTATAATATAATCATAATAAAAAATAAATTATCAAACATATTTATCCTAACGTTATTTCATAATAATCATTTGTTGCTCTAATTTCAGTGGCGCTATTATTCAATAAATACTCGATTGGTTTGTTTTTCTCACATATATCTGGGTCACATGATTTGTAAATTAATTCATTTCTATTCAAATTGAAATCTAAATTGTTGTTTACATATTTTATTTTACAAGATATCAATAATTTCAATTTAAGCTTGTCTCCACATTTGAATGGCATTTGTTCAAATATATTATTCGATTTATAAAAACGATTCACATCATATTTTTTAAGTTGTTCATACAATGATTTCAATATTTTATTATTGGTCAAGATGTTTTTCAATTGCATTCCTAAGTTTGTTTCGCTGGAGTTTTCATAATTAATAATTTTTGATTTGATATTTTCAATATCAATTATTGAAATTTCTGCATCGGGAAATCCAGTCAAAGAAGATGCAATTTTATATGCAAATAATTCAGTAATCGTGCCTTCCTTTGATGCATTTTCAGAACCACAAAAACATCCATTATTATTACACAATATGAATTTTTTATGAATAAACAATCGATTAAAATTATCGCAAATATTATTCAAAATTTCATCATTGAATTTGAATTCTAAATCATTGTCTATTATTTTATACTGAATGCATTGCGATAATTCATTTGCATACAAAACATTGTACAACTTATAACTTTTGAAATCAATATATTCTTGAAATAGATAGTCCATTTCTGAATCGTACGTGTTTTCTTTTGCATGAATCAACAATGGAGAATCTATATTCAACGTTATATTTTCGTACAAAATACCATTTGATAACATGTATAATAATATTTTAATCATCTGTAATATTACATTGTACGCCATTTTGTTATTGATAATACCTCGATATTCTTCATTGAATCCATTAATTAATATTTCTTCTGCGCTCTTATGTGAATACATTTCCGGTAATTCGCATATTTTGATTATCAATTTTGATATAGTTGCGGTGAGATTATCTGAATACGCTTTTATAAAATCGTAAGCATTTGATACATAATTATTCGACAAATAATTATTGCATATATTGATAGCTTTGATTACTTCAATCTCATAATCAACCTTGTATTTACAATTTTTTAATACGCACTTATGTGGACTAGATTCCACCTCACTATTTTTAATAATAACGTCTACATAAATATTTTCTATATTTTTAAGAATCATCTCTTTGCAAAAAATAATTTCTTCATAATTCAAATAGATAGTTTCATATGCCACGTTCATAATTGAATTTTCATCTGTATTTTTATTATAACTTATTTTTGACACTTCGCATACTTTACCTTCATAAACAAATAATACACTAGTAATAGAATTCAATCCCATTCCACAAATTTCCACGATACCTTGCGTGCTTGAATAATCACAATTAAATGATAAAATGACTGGTCGAACTTTGAATTTAAGAGGAGCAGAGGCTATATTTACAACTTCTGTATATATATCAATTATTCCGCATTTATTCATAGGCGGCATTTTGATTTCAATAATTTTGTTGTTGATGAATTTCGAAATCATACATTTATTATTATTAATAAACACCTCCGTATTTTTTTCATCAAAACCATCTCCATATAATTTTACCTTGATTTCTTCGCCAATATTGCATATTGTTTCTGATGCGGAATAAATGCACGGTGTAAATGTAATATCAATAGGTTTAGATTTTATTTCATTTGATACAACATATAACACTGTTTTGCTAGATCTTTCTACATTAGGTGATTGAAACTTAATACAATTCGATGTTACAAAAAATGGCAAAATTTTTTTACTATAGTTTTCTATAACAATATATGTATTTTCTTCATCAAATCCACAGCCATATAATATAATATGTTCTCTACCAATAACTGTAACAACTATTTTATCATCTAATAAAACATAAGGAGTATTGCTGTAAAATATGTTATCACGTGATTTTAATTTATTTGTAGTTACATAAATGGGTATTGCATTTTTATTCATATTTTTATTGTACTCGTCTACTTCAAATTTAAGATTGTTCTCTACTTGGACGTGATTGTGAATTACTGTTTCTCCAAAATGAATAATAGAAGATGGCAAAAATCCATTTCCATGCAGTACAATAGTTGTTTTTTTACTGATAGGATTGTGCTTTTGCGTTGAATAAAATATAGAAGGATAACATATTACATTTGCAGCCAGTTGCGTAGCATATTTAGTGCAAATTAAATTGATTTTATTTGGACCGACCAGACCGATATTTTTTGGCATTTTGAATAATATACATGTACTTGATAACAACGTATATTCCATACTAATTTCATTCATGAATAGCTTGATTTCATTAGTAAATCCAATGCCATGAATATATATATCTACACCACCGGCAATTGGACAATGGGTAGGAGATATGCTAGTAAGTTCTGCAGAGAACAATATTGATTTTGTGATTGCTGATGGAATCGAATTTGAAAATACTCGAAGTTCTTTTGTACATTGCTCATTCATGGCCGGTAATTGAAATTGTATGCTATTATTTGAAATTTTCAAAAAACTGGTATTTTCGATGCATTTTTCTCCTAGTTTAATGGACGTATTTGTGCAAAATCCGTCGCCAGTGATTGTAACGATTTCTTTTTTACTGACAAAGGTGCGATTTGATGATATGTTATCAATAATTGGTGTATAAAAAAATTTTAACCCATTGCTTTCGATTCCATTTGTTACTACTTTTATAATTGTATGTTCTACTTCAAAATGGGGTGGAATAGCTACACTTAATTCATTACTTAATTCATTGTAGCCTAAATTCATGTTTTCACACGGTTTATCATTGAAATAAATAATTGAATTATCGGCAATTCCTTCACCAATAATAACCGCTTTTGTACCTCCTTTGATGCTTGCAAAATTAGGTTTGATGCTTTTTATCACTGGACAATATGTATACGTAACATAATTTGAAGAGATTTTGTTGTATTGCAATGATAATTTTATTTCTCTTAATGAATTCGACCGAGGCATTTTGATTATAATCAAATTTTCATTCACATATTCTATGTCACTTTCACGTAAATACTCGGAATCATCAATACATATTTTACTAGTTGTATTGAATCCTTTTCCAGTAATTTCGATTTTATTACCTCCCGTGATTGGTCCATATGATTCTGACAATTTAATGATTTTCGGATAAATAGTAATTTTTTTAGCTACCCAATCATTTTCATTACATATTTGATTACCTATTGCTACTGTTATGTTACCGGAATTTTTAATATATGGCATAGCAAATACAAGGGTGTTATTCGACGATTTAATTGGTTCAATTATTTTTGATTCGTTGTCTATTCCTATCACACAACCGAGTGACATAGATGAAAATCCATCACCTAATACGTAAAAAAATCCAACGTCTTCTGCCGCCCACGGTTGCGGATTGATTGTTTGTATCATCGGTTTTATAGTAAATAATATTGAATTACTATTTGAATTATTTGTTATCACAGTAATTTGCATGGATTGAGATACTGAAATAATAGGACTAATAAATGTAATCGAATTATTTTTTTCATCGAATGTTGTATTTTTCACAATAGTAGTTCCCATCTTAACAACAGAATTATGTGTAAACCCATCTCCATAAATAGTAACTGGTATTTTTGTATTAACGAAACAATTTGATGCGGATAATGATTTGATATGTGATAAATAAGAAAAGTTTTTAAAATTTTCCGATTTTAATCCATTAATAATTACAGTTATACTTACTTCGCCCGAATATTTGCTAGGTGGAATCAAAAACTCGATTATTTCATCGGTATGTTTTGAAAAATCATTTTTGTAAATATAATTCTCCCCAAACAACACTTGCGCATTTTCTGATAAAAATCCTTCTCCGTAAATGGTACATTTGTATCCTCCAGTTACACTACCTTCAAATGGAGTTATATTTTTGATGGTTTGCGATTTATATGTAAAATTCAATGTATTTGTGTTATTATTATTATTGTACAAAACAATATCTACATCAACGTTAGCCGGACTATCGCGAGATTTAGTATGAAAATATAAGTTATTATCATTTGTACATACAAATTCAATGTCTTTGTTATCGATTTTTAAGTATAAATCTTTTGAAAAACCTTCGCCATAAATGCAAATTTTATCGTTTCCACGAATAAATCCACTTGCCGGTTCTATATGAGATAACTTTGGAAAAATATACGTAAAAGACATTCTATTTGAAATAATGATATTGTTCTCTGTATTTGATAATTGTATATCCGCTTCATACTCTTCAGTGAATAATCTTGGTACCAGAATCGTAATTTTATCATTGCTATGTTCAATAAATGTTGAAATAATAATTTCTCCGAATTTTATTTGATTACAATCTAAAAACCCAGTACCGAAAAGCGACAATTCATAATCACCGCACATATTTCCAGAATTCGCAGATAATTTTTCAATATGCGGCAAATACCTATAATTAAGTTTATTACTATAAAATCCCTCCATTGTTTCAATATATATATCCATTATGTCACATCTTTTGTTTAGGTTCTCAGGTATTTTGCAATTAATTCTGTTTTGATTGTCATAACTGAAATTTATATGAGAATTTCCGAACCATACTTTATAGACTTTATCTAGAAATCCAATGCCCTCTATAATAAGATTATCCCCGCCATGGATAGGCCCAGATATAGTTGATAAATTTAATAATGATGGAATCGTAAAATAACTTATTTGATTCGACGTGCGCTCACCGTCATTGGACGTTGCTTTTATATTATATTTTTTAGGCATATTTTCACTAGGAATCGTTAAAATAAATGAATTGGCACTATGAATGTATTTGATATTTGATGCTGGTTTTTCATTGATTTTAATTTCCGTAGATTCATCGAACCCATATCCATTAAGTGTAATACTATTATCACAATTGCATAATCCATATTTTTGTTCCGCATTAATAATAAATGGAAATTGAATAACCCCACTATACAACAAAATATCACTATTATACATCGGTAAAATATATTTCGAATTGCTTACTATATCACAAGCTTGCGGCTTACATATGATTGATAACCTATTTTCATTTCTATCATATGCATAATTTGTAAGTTTTACCATTAGCTTATTGGTTGATACAAATGAACATATACATTCCGTATTATTCATCGTTGCTTTCATATCTATATGTTTTGAAAATCCCTTTCCATGAATATAAAATACATTACTTTGACTAAGCTCTTCCATAATAAATTCTACATTATTGAAAATGGGCTCTACAAAGACAGATAGATTGAATTTTACATTGTCTTGATTCGTTATTTCAATATCATTGAATCCACAACTACGAAAACAAATAGTTGACATATTTACGCAAGATATGTTATCGATTTCTGACAAACTATAGGTTATTGGTTCATTGTTTACAATTATTTGCATAGAATCATCAAAGCCATTTCCATATAATTCAATATTGTATTCCTCGCTTATTACCATTTTTTTTGGAGAAATATCAGTTACATTTGGTATAAATAATAAATCGTTTGCCTCTATTTGACAGTCGTTTATATACAAACGTACATTCAATGTATCTACGCAATTATATTCTCTCATTTTGAATGAAAAAATAGATGTTTCATTTGTATATTCAACTAATTCAACCATTGGTTTCATACCTCTTGAATAATTTGCGGAGAACAATTCTAATTTCATATTTTCAACCATTATTTTACCATTTAATTTAAAAAAAACGACAGTATTTTTAGTGGTTTTTTCATTTTCATTTGCAATTGGAAATATACTCGGATAAAAGGTAGCTATGCTCGGTATACATGTCATTTTATATTTATTCGAAGCTATTCCGTTTTTAATAATATACAAATAATAGGTTCCTATATTTTGCAATACCGGTATTTCAAATTCGATTTTGTTTTCGGTATTGTTCTCGATACTTATATCCATTATTTTTTCTTTCTGTTTTTCTTCTTCGATTATTATTTTAACCATTCCTGTCAATTGTTTTCCCATCACTACTATGCTTGTTTTTTCGCCCGCAAAAAACATATTTTTCGATACTTTTTCAATATGATATTCACATACTTTTAAAATGATATCATTTGAATTAAACCCTTCGGTATTGATTTTGATATGAATATCCCCATCATTTGTGACATTTTCTAAAAAGAATGATATTTCGGTGGATGATATTTTTTCAATTTTGTTATTAATAATATTATTACAAAACAATTTTGAATAGTTAGTGAATCCCTCACCGTATAGAGTTAATTTTTTGTCTATGTTCTCAAGATTAATATATTCATCCGATAGTTTAGAAATATACGGAAGAATATCGATATCAATTGCATTTGTTTTAATATTACATATTTCCATATGTAATTTAGTTATTCCTACCTCTGTTTCCGTGTATATTTGACATGTTATATGGGTATTTTCACAAGAAATAATTTTACTTTTGCTGCATTCCTTACCATCTACAAAAATAACAATATTATTTGGGTCAATTCCGAAATTGTTTCCGCGGATGACTACATCTGAGTAATTTTTGAAAAATACACTGGATTCTATGGATGCAATGCTTGGTTCTTCACATTCTAATTGAATAACGGATGGTGATAAAATATCATTTACTATGAATGATAAAGTAATGTTATTTGACAAGCAATCATATTTATCAATATAACATAAAATTTCACGCTCGTTGATAAAATCATAAGCTACGTTTTCGTCGATATTATCCAATTTAGCAATAACTTTTGTTTTATCATTGAACCCACACCCATTGATTTTAACCTTATTTTTTGAAAAAGACATCTTTGTATCCAGTACGTTTTCGATGTACGGATAACAAATATATTCTAATTCATTACTAAATTGATTATTGCATAAAACACTAACTAAATATTTACCCGGTTCAATATATTTAGAAATCTCCGCTATACAGAAATTACCATTATTGAATACATCATTGATAATTAATTCAGCATTATCGTTCACAAATCGAATACTAGATATATTTGCACCATTTTCTAAAAATATTTTGATATAGTTTTTATCTAAAGTAGCGAATTGATTATTCGGCACTAACTGCGTTATAATTACCATTATATATTTAGCGAAATATTAATGATTTATTATTTTCACGCATTTACTTCAAATATTTGTGTAATTATTTTTATCTATGTAGAACATATAGCACAATGGCTACCAAATTACTCTCCAGCGCTGAATGCAACTTTTCCGAGGCAGCTTGCGAAACTTTAGCTAGACTTGCCGTTGATAATACCATCGGCCATGATGATTTTTTATCTGATGCTCACCAAAACTCTTTTGTACTTGATTTAGTATCCGCTGTAGGTTCTAGGATTGCATTTAATGCAATTTCCCGTCAATTATGGAGAATAAATCAATATACTCCATACTCTGACGCTGCTTATGCATATGGTCAATCCTATGCTAGTTGCCCAACATCCTTTTTGATTGCACATAGTTTAGATGCATCCGCTTCATTAGTATTATCCAATGAACAACAACGTACCCTTGCTGCATTTATTAATGCCCGCGTATCCATCTCATCAATTCTAGAAGTATGTCCTTATCACGTTCTCATGTCTTTCTGCAACTGGTTAAATGCTCCTGGTGCAGACAATTCTAAAAAAGTAATGACTTTAGATGGAAGCATCGCATATAACACTAGAAATCTAGTAAACAATGGCCCTTATGCTTATGACAATAGTTATGACGAATCAACAGCGGGTAGAGATTATTTATCAAGTGCCATTTATCATTATCAATTAACATCTTTACTTCAAACTGGTTTCGCATTTGGCGCTGCCTACCCTGACAAATCTATCATGAGTGGATTTGTACTTGATACTATGTATTCTAGTGCTTCTACCGACGTTGAAAAATTTAGATTAGTTGCTGCTTTGATTTTAGGCGTGAACTCAAATAATGTACTACGTGGTGGATACGTCAATGTAGCCAACGTATATCAAATTACCACTAGTTTTGATGGCACCACATTTTCAAGAGCATCATCAAAAAGCGTTACAAAATTATCCCCTGCCATATTAAACGCCTTTCTAAACATAGAAACCGATCCTAAAGTATATTACAATAATGGATTAGCAGTTGTAGAAGGAAGAACATTAACTGGTAGTAAAATATTAGTAACTGCTACCAATTTAAGCGCCCAAGATTATTTTGAAGCATATGCATTACAAGGTGTTTCAAGTGATATTACTACACTAAAAAATGCAGATTACAATGTAAAACAAATAAGTGGTATTAAAAACACTAATAATGAACCTGTTGCTGCATTTCAATCTGTCCAAAATTTCAGAACCGCTGGCTTCTCATATACTGATATAATATCATCTACTGTTGGTTTAGGTCTATCAACCCCCCAACAATATTATGATAAAGTAGTTAGTCAATTAAATACTACTCCTCTAGAAAAGATTAACTTGATGAATGGTGCTCCTTTTAATTTAAGTGCAGCTCAAATATACTCTATGAAATCAGATGCATCTGGTACTATAGCATTCAATGATGCTACTAAATATATTGATGCATCCTTCAGTTATGGCATTGTCAACACCGTATTTGACGTAAGCTCAGCAACCGCTTTTTACAATACCTACAAACTTAATGCCTTAGCAACTGTCGATGCTATCACTTCATTAAAAACAAATGGACAATATAACATATCCGCTATCAAAACTGTTTCTCCTTTATCTGCTACTATTCCTAATTACAAATCAGCTGGATTTACTTTCACTGATATTAAAGCCGGATTTGATGCATCCTTGAACACTGCACAAAAATTTTACGATATTTTCAATAACGATGCCAATTTCAATATTGGTAATGATGCATACAGTACATTTCAACAAATTTTCATATTAAAAACATTAGGATATGATGTAAGTGGTGTAAATTCAATTACAAGGGTATCTAGTGGCGTTACTGAAAAAGTTTATCCAAATATAATCACTTACCAATACACTGTACAAGGAACAACTGGAACTGGAACCAATATTACTATCCTAGATTCAAGATTAAAAACGAATGTTCCTGCAGTAACTGGTGATAAATCATTCTCTTTAGAATCATTAAGGACTGCATTTAATATTACTACTGCCCAAACCGCATTCAATGCATTGGGATTAACTGGAGTTGCTAATGCAGATGCAGATATTCGTAGAATAAAAAATTTATTACCATCTGTTACTGTATCAGATATCAAATCTATTAAAAAGAACAACGTTGTTGTTGCCAATTTTCAAATCCCTTCCAACTATTCGGGTGATAGACTTATTAGTGTTAATAACACTGATAGTATTACTATTGCAGGCTTCACCAATACTGAAATCACCACAGGATTTTCATCCGATTACAAAGCTCTTTTATCCATGTCGTCAGAAACTTCATTACCATCCTTTACTTATGTCGATGCTACATACTCATCAAATGGCTCTAACCTATTAACAAAATTAGCAGACATTGCCAGTGAGAAAAATGAAGCTGGTGCATATGTATCCACAACTTTCCGCTCATTATTATTAAACTCTATCAATGAAACTAGAGCTGGCAATACTGAAAGTCCTTCTATTACTGACACTACATTAGTTGGCAATATTCTTAAGTATGCTGTATATCGTTTAGTATACATTTCCGTAGTTGCAAATTCCGCCGCCACTTCCGGTGCATATTCCCCAACCACTGTGAAAGGTATGTATAGTTATTTTGACTTACCAACTTTCAAGAGCTACCTAGCAACCGGAACAAAGTACTCCGATTTCTTGAAAAGCGATGAATATTTATACTATTCAACGGCAACCAATATGGTTGCCCCAACTACCACCACTTCAACCGCTAATGGTGTAACTACTACCACTTCAACCTACAGAAGCGCACAAACTGCCGCCGCAAATATAGTAACTAGTCGCTCATATGATAAACAAAATGCTATTGGTGTAAGTTTATCAGCCTATCAGGGTGTTAACAGTCTCACTGTTAGATATGCTCTAGGTAAAATCGCATCTGGAAGAAAAGCACTTGGTGTTACTAATGTTACTAACAATTCTGTAAGCGCTGATTTATTTTACGATTCTGGATTATCTATTCCTGATGCCGTTGCTGCTATATCATCTCCAGTTAAAGCTTCCGTTCTCGATTCTAATGCATGGCCAGTCGAAACTCATGTATTATTATCCTTGCCTGATGTAGTATCTTATGTTAAATCAAACTTTTATGATGAAACAAAATCTCTTGACGCTAATATTGCTGCAGCACTCGAATTATCATATTCATCTACTGCATGGAATTTTGCTAACATAATGAACGGACCTCTAAACAACAGAGCTAATAAAATGAATTTAGATGGCGTTTCATGGAAACAAATGATTGCTGCCGGTGCTCCGGTTGATGCCCTTGTAGCCGACCTTGCTGCAAATATTAATTTTGTCAGTTCTGCCGATTTTACAACAGGGAGTGGTAACACCACCATTACTTATAACTCTGAATTTGTTTCACAATATGGTGTTCCATATGCTCAAGCCCTTGTCATTGCTAAAAAATTGCATCCTGGCGATGCTAATGATACTAAGGGTAGAGTTACTAGTAGTGCTAATGGTAGATGGACAGTTTCTGCTCTTGCTGGCAATCCATATTACTCAAAATCACAAAGAAAAGCATTATTCAACAGCAATGCAGTATTGGCATCTCAAGTATTATCCAATGATGCTTTTATCGCATTAAAGTGGACTCCTGCAGAATTATCAACATTAATGCCAAAATTAGAAATTGCTGATTTATTAACAGCAACAGAAGCAATTTCAAATGAATTTGATTCAAATTACACTTCAACTAGCAATTCCGCATTTATCCGTATGTTATATGATACTAATGCTGACCGTCTTGCTATAGTAAAAGCAAAATATCCAGCCTTATCAGACGCTGCCGCAAATGCTATTGCAGTTTTAACCGTATATTCTGACATCGTTGATGCTGTTGCCGGTAATTAGGTCGGCGAAGATTCGAAAGGGACAATTGTCCCATTTTCAAATCTTCAAAGGTATAAATTTGTAAATACTGTTAATATTCATGTCCATCCTAGTTTGATATTTACTGAATAAATATATAAAAAATTATAAAATATTCATTTATTTTATAATTATTTCGCATAACCATAAACAGTTATTTTTCCAGAGCGAATATTCAATGCCGAACTCCAAATAAATTCGATACCATCACATGATATTTGTTTTTTGCATAATCCATTTGCAATAGTAAGTCCCATATTTGGTAAAGAAAAATCGGAAAAACTTTCACACCGGACACTTGCATACATATCATTTCTGTATGGATTGAAAATTTCTATTTTATTAGTAATATTCGCATTATATCCGATTTTTTCTATAAAATTTTTAAAACTATTTGTTTTTCCAGAATCCGTTTTTATATTACCACCTCCACCATCTGTGTAATATATCTTGTTGATAAAATAACCTTCTATTTCTGAAAACGATTCACCATTACAACGTAATCGAATGGAAATGGACGGAAAATCATAAGAGGATGTGCTGGTATTTTCTAAAAATACTATATAATTATCATATTTATTATTGAATATATTATCAAAAACAATACTGTCAACGTTAGAATGCAGTTCATAATTGATTGATTTCACAAACACTAAACCACCAGAAGGACCCGGTTCTCCAGTAGGCCCGATTGCACCAGTGTATCCAGATGGACCTATTGCACCTGTATAACCAGTTGACCCAGTAGGGCCAGTAGCACCAATAGTACCACTCATTCCAATAGGACCAGTCATTCCAGTGCACCCAGTATGACCAGTATATCCAGTAGCACCAGTTGCACCAGTCATTCCCGTAGCACCAGTCATTCCCGTATGTCCAGTGCACCCAGTATATCCCGTAGCACCAGTATTTCCAGTAGGCCCGGTATCACCTGTATTTCCAGTAGGCCCGGTAGGGCCGGCAGCACCTGTATTTCCAGTAGGCCCGGTAGGGCCGGTATTTCCCGTAGGCCCAGTATAACCAGTAGTACCAGTGATTCCAGTAGCGCCAATAGGACCCGTAGGACCCCCGGCAGGTCCCATTTGTCCCATTGGTCCAATAGGACCGGTCGGTCCTCCTGGAGGACCAGCTGGTCCAACTGGACCAGTAGCGCCATATCCAGTAGGACCACTGCATCCAGTTGGACCATTATGTCCTGTAGGGCCAGTGTACCCAGTAGTTCCTGTATTTCCAGTAGGTCCGGTTGGACCAGTTTCACCAGTAGGTCCGGTTGGACCAGTCGAACCAGTCGAACCAGTATCACCAGTAGGTCCAGTAGAACCAGTCTCACCAGTAGGTCCAGTAGAACCAGTCTCACCAGTTTCACCGGTAGGTCCTGTCTCACCGGTAGGTCCAGTCGAACCAGTCTCACCAGTTTCACCGGTAGGTCCTGTCTCACCGGTAGGTCCTGTCTCACCGGTTTCACCAGTAGGTCCTTTCTCACCGGTTTCACCAGTAGGTCCTGTGTATCCGGTAGTACCTGTATTTCCAGTAGCACCTGTATTTCCCGCAGAACCTGTATTTCCAGTAGGGCCTGCATTTCCAGTAGGGCCTGCATTTCCAGTAGGACCTGTATTTCCCGTTGGACCTGTATATCCGATAGGCCCTGTTTTACCGGTTGGACCAGTAACTCCAGACGGACCAGTATATCCAACAGGACCCGTATATCCAGTAGGACCATCATATCCTGTAGGACCGGTAACACCAGTTTCGCCGATAGAACCGGTGGGCCCTACAGAGCCAGTGGGACCTAATTCTGCAAACAAATTGACATTATAAACAAATTCACTACCATAATTTCCATTTATTTCAGAAATATCACCAATTCTTAGTTCTCCAGTGTCTTTATTATAAAAATCAACAAATCCGTTAAAGCGATTATCACTATTATATGCTTCACTAATCATTACTTTGTTTCCATTCAAATACGATAATTGCTTGTTTATAAATAATATTACACTTCCATTATATGGATTTAAATTAACGGGTGCACTTAATGTATTAAATTTGTCCCCGTTTCTGCCTGTAAAATCAATATTAATAGAATAAGTTGCTTCTGTGTCATAGATAAATCCATCGCTTATTTCACGGATATTTGAAATAGCCATAACACCGGTTGCAAAAGAATAAGACGATACCGTTCCTAAAAAATGATTATTTGCATCAGCACTAATTACATAGACATTGTTACCTGGTAAATAAGACAAACCACTTTCAAGAGTCATTACATATACGTTTTGAATACTATTTGCTATATCTCCCCTTTTGATATTTGCCATAAATGTTGTTAAATATTTGTTTCCGCACGATCCAGTGGGTCCAGTAACCCCTGCACTAATAATAGAACATACATTATTGCATTTTGTGTAATTTCCATCGCATGACATAGTATAAAATAGTATTATATTATTATACTATACTACTATTTATTTCTTCTAGCATTTGGCACAAAATCTTTGTTAAATTCTAATGCCCGTAGTAATTTCATTTGTTTGATTGCATTTTCACGTGTAGCACATTTCGAGAACACTTTCCTGGTTTTCGCAGATTTTTTACCACTTTTCGGCATGTTCATCGACTTTTTTGAATATCTTTTTGAAACCCGATAACAATTTTTACGGGGAACTTTTCGCATGGAATAAGGCATTATATATATTCGCACAGATATTTTTGACATCGTCCTAAATCGCATAAATATTATTACAGTCATGATATTTCTATTACCCATTAATTACAAATCAGCGTTCTCATTTAATTTGCAAAAAATACCATAGATATGCGTTGTTATTGCTGTATTTTTGTATTATCAGTATAATAATGAACCTATTACACTTTTTCATTTGTTCTATGTTACCAGGAACTGTAATAAAAGATTTACAACTACCCGTGTGCAAAGATTGTAAATTTTTTATACCATATGAGAACAGAGAACAATATACTTTAGGTAGATGCATGCTTTTTGGTAAAAAAAATATTATTTCTGGTGAAATAACTTATGATTTTGCAGATATATGTAGAATATCGGCTAATAAATGCGGACGCAATGGAACACTTTATAAGGATGCTGCATAATAATTTAGAAACATGCTATTACCATACTATATAATGTTTAGTGAGAACACCGGCACTTACGTAAAATTAGAAGAAACTTTTTCCGATGCACCTACTATTGCAGAGAACCTGGAACAACCAGAAGAACCGCAAGAAGAATTCAAGGAGGAACATCAAGAATTACTTTCCGAACTTAAAGAACCCGAGCAGACCCCATCTGAGCCGACAACATCCGACCCCATGGTTGCTGAAAAAACAGCGAATAAATGCATTATGGGTTGCTCTGTCATGTAGAACAATGTTTCGAAATACCACTTAGAATATATATTGTATAATATATACACAAATGAGATTATTATTTATCTGTGTATTTGTAGCCTTAGCGAACAGTTCTTTACTAACACGATTTGAGGAATGGGTATCCAATTTCAAAATAAAATTCGAATCCCATGAACATTATGCAAATGTTCTTGACAAATGGATTAACAATGATAAATTTATCGAGGAAACGAATGCAAAAAATTTGACATATATATTGGGTCACAACCAGTTTTCCGGAATGGATTCCGATGATTTTTCAAACTATGTACATCGCGCGGTTGACTCCTATGAATCATCAACCATTAATATATTCAGGGGTGCTGATAATTATTATGCTTTACCAGAATCCGTCAATTGGGTTTCTAAGGGCGCAGTAACCCCAGTAAAAGACCAGGGACAATGTGGATCATGCTGGAGTTTCAGCACCACTGGTGCATTAGAAGGTGCCTATTATGTAACCTATGGCACTTTACCATCCTTTTCAGAACAACAATTAGTGGATTGTGACACTTATCGCAATGGCGGAAAGGATTTAGGATGCAACGGTGGATTAATGGATAATGCATTTACATGGATAGCCGACAATGATGGTTTATGTTCCGAGGCCGATTATCCTTATGTTTCCGGAGAAACAAAAAAAAGTGGAACATGTCAAAAAACTTGCACACCAGTCGCAAACAGTAAAATATCGGAATTTGTGGATATAGTAAAAAGTTCAGACGACGATATGATGCAGGCTCTCTCCAAACAACCCGTTTCTATTGCTATAGAAGCAGACCAACGCGAATTTCAATTATATAAATCCGGAGTTTTCACCGGCACTTGCGGAACGCAACTAGACCACGGTGTTTTATTAGTAGGATACGGGAGTGAAAATTCGGCCGATTACTATCTAGTGAAAAATTCATGGAGTACCACCTGGGGAGACCATGGATACATTAAATTAGGTCGCGGAAAACAATACAATGCCGGGGATGGACAATGTGGATTACTATTACAAGGTAGTTTCCCATTGTTATAAATGCTCATCGACGCTCATGAAAAATGATAAACATGTACGTTTATCACTTTTTATTTTTGCAGTTTTTCTATTTTTCTGTTTTTCTATTTTTTTATTTTTGTTCTATTTATTGAAACATACATACCCCACCCCCTACCTCCACTAAAATCATAGAAACTCGTCGATTTTTACTACCATTTCATTTGGCAAAAATCTAGTTGTTAAAATATCGGTTAACGATTCCATTTTTGTTATTTTACGTGAAGGTATTACATGAATGTTTTCATCAATCTCACCATGGCAGTTCCAGATTTTGTTTGTAAATACCATAAATTCATTAATCCCCTTTTGCTTCCCTAAAAATGTTGCGCGATATACACTATACCATTCTTTTTTGTCTATTATTGACTCAAATTCTGTAACAAAATATGATTGTCCTGTTAGTGCGTTCTCCATTTTGAAAAATAATCAACTATAACACTGAATTAATACCATAGACTCCATCTATAAAAAAGCCTTTCAATTTTATTCACCCATAAAAAATAACCGCAGTGGGTCATTTTTTGCTTTTGTTTTTTTTGTTTTTGTTTTTGTTTTTGTTTTTGTTTTTGTTTTTATAAAAATGATATGATTTTTTTCGATAGATCATTGCATGTTTTTTGCGAAATTTTAAAGGCAGCTCGCTGAATCATGATATCACGATTTCTCAAATATTTTTCAGCATATTTCGATGTTCTCAAAATAGCTGCGCGACAAATATTCGCGTGTGATTTTTTGTGACATGTGTCTAAGATAGTCTTTCCTTGTTGTATGTATGTTTTCATAAATTTTACTATAAATTCTTCATCTGTATATATATGAAAGAGCTCTCGAGATTCGTAAATAATATTATATATGTCTCTGATTTTACGACTTCTTTCTAATTGTGCGAAAGATTCTTGCACGAATGGCACGAACGCATTTGTTTCGCAATGTATCCATCTGACAATATCGTCAAATTTTTTCCCATCCCTGTTCAAAATACGATTACTACGGCGCGGCGGCATGATTGATAATTATTGTGTAAATGAATGAATAATACCACTTGACAATATAAAAGGCCTTTCAATTTTATTGCTTTCATAAAACAGTATAAATATTTTCCATCTTGATAATATAAACAAAAATGAATCCAATGAGCGAAGAACAAGCTCATATATCAAATCAAATTAAAACAAACAACAATATCATTGTGGATGCCATTGCCGGTTCTGGAAAAAGCACCACGATTTTATCCATTGCTATCCACCATCCAGACACACAATTATTACAAATGACCTATAATTCCATGTTGCGCCACGAAGTCAAAGAAAAAGCGAAATCTCTTCAAATCGCCAATATAACAGTGCACACCTTTCATAGTCTAGCCGTTCGATATTACATGTCCTCGGCATACACAGATACTGCTATACGTCATATATTATACAACAACACCCAACCCACCACAAAAATCGCCCCTTTTCAAATCCTGGTTCTCGATGAAGCACAGGATATGACATTCTTGTATTTTCAATTCATGATAAAATTCACACGTGATATGGGAGAACCTTTTCAATTGCTCGTTCTCGGTGATTATAAACAAGGCCTCTATGAATTCAAAGGCGCCGACACACGATTCCTGACAATGGCGGACGATATATGGCGCCCCCATCCCCAACTCCTATCGAAAACATTCATACGATGTTCTCTAAAGACATCCTACAGAATAACAAAACCTATGGCACAATTTGTAAATCAAGTCATGTTAGGAGAAGAACGCATGTTTTCTGAAAAAGAGGGAGAACCCGTGCATTATTATAGACAAAGCCAACACAACACTGAAAAATTCGTGGTGAATCAAATAAAACAACTGCTAGAAAATGGTGCAAACCCGAGCGATTTCTTTGTTCTCGGTGCATCGGTAAAAGGACCGAAGAGCAATATCCGCAAAATAGAAAACGCCCTCGTGGAAAACAACATCCCATGTCATGTTCCTATGATAGAAGGCGAAGCCATCGACGAAAAGGTGATCAACGGTAAAGTGGTTTTTTCCACATTCCACTCTGTAAAAGGGCGCCAACGCAAATACGAATTTGTAGTAGGATTCGACAATAGTTATTATTACAATGCAACGAATGCATCGAGAACATCTTGTCCAAATACACTTTATGTGGGGACAACGCGTGGTTCCGTAGGATTGTATTTATTAGAAAAGAATGACTATAACACGGATCGCCCGCTCGAATTTTTGAAGATGAATCACCACCAACTAAAACAACAACCCTGGATAGATTTCAAAGGTATCCCGCAAACGATTTTTTATGAACGAGCGGACAAAACCAACGGTGATGCACAAACAATACCTCGGCACAATATAACACCGACCGATTTAATTAAATTCGTTCCAGAATCTGTCATAGAAGAAATAACGCCATTATTAGACAAAATTTTCGTGAAAACCCATGTTCTCGAACCCTCTGAAATCGATTTACCAACCGTCATAAAAACAAAGAGAGGGTATTATGAAGATGTCAGTGATTTGAATGGTATTGCTATACCTGCAATCTATTACAACCATATGCATAAACGTTTTAAAATAACCGACAACGAGAACATTCTCTTAAAAATGATAAAAAACAATATGGGAGATAGTCGCGAAAATGAATATCGCTATTTGAAACGCGTTATTCGAGAGATGCCGGAAACATGTTCTCGAATAACTGATTATTTATATGCTGCAAATGTATATGTAGCCACCCAGGAAAAATTGTATTTCAAGTTGAAACAAATCGATGTTGATGAATATACCTGGCTGAAGCGTGAAACAATGATTCAATGTTTGAAACGACTGGACACTTATATAATATCCGAATGTCGTCAAAAAATCCCCATTTTCGAACAAGTTCTCATTGATTATGCGATGGATGAAGAACATCGCATTTTGAATGAGTATTTACGCCCATTTTTCGAGAACCCGGTGGAGTTCAGGTTCTCAGGTAGAGTCGATATGGTAACCGAAGAAACACTATGGGAGTTAAAATGCACGAGTAAAATAACCATTGACCATATGTTGCAAGTGATCATTTATGCATGGTTGTGGAAACTGCTGGTGGCCGATAATCGCAAAATCCGTATTTTGAACATTAAAACGGGGGAAGTTCTCGAACTACAAAGCACCATGGATGAATTAACCCATATTATGGTATCCCTCTTGAAAGGGAAATATTGCGACCCAGTCACAAAAACAGACGAAGAATTTATAAAAGATTGCTGCGCAGTGATTGCTTAGAACACTTTTGCAAAAATATTACTCACCTGGGTAATATTTTTCACGATGGACGCCCATTAGATTTCTTTTTTCATATGGATTCCTTTGATAAACGAGCGATACGCATCGATGAATCTATCATGGTGAACATAGGGCAAATCATTTTCCTTGCAAAATTTGCGCACAATGGGAGCAATTACCGAATAATGATGCCCGCAAATACTTGGGAATAAATTTTTTTCCATATAGATTCCACATTCTTATAATAGTCGGATACATATATTTATACCTTTTCTCATTTACACCTTTGCACATTTAAAACGCCCATTTTTATTTATGAAAAATATCATACTCAGGTATATTAACACATCCCGACATTGCACCTCTTTTTTTTAACATTTCAATTTTACTTGTAGAATATGTATCTTCAAAACCATTTTTTATTTTTTTTTTATATTCTATTTGTTTTTTTTTATCACCAAAAAAATCATAACCTTCACATTTTTCATTGCAAAATATTTTTTTACAAGAATTATAGAACAATTCATTGTCTTGTTTTGTAGGTGACTCATATGGATTATTGTACTTTTCAGAACTTTTTTTATATACTTTGTTCATTTCTACCATGTAATCATCTTTACAAAATTTTTCACATTTTTTTAAACTTGATTTATTTCTTGTTGTTTTATTTAATTTTTTGCTAAATTTTTTTGATTTATTCATTATTTTTTTTAATATTTTTTTGTAAATTTTTTTTGATTTATTCATTTTATATAATATTTAATTATATTATTTTGGGCGTTTTAAATGAGAAAAGGTGTAAAGGAAACTATAAAAGAATTGTCGTTAGTATATAGATGTTGATTGAATAAACATTCAATCATTATATTACGTCTTTTTTAGATACATTATTTAAAATTTCTTGGTCTACCATATTACCTAATATTTGTTGATAAGTTTTATTTTCATTATCTGAAAAAAACCACTTTAAGTAAAAAACAGGTGAAAATAATTGCAAAAAACTAAAATAGTAATTATTACTAATGCACGGAACTTCACCCATGATATCAAATATATAACGATTCGCAACAGCAATTGTATAGTCTGATTTATTCTTGACTGCATGCCAATACCAAGCCGGATTGAATAAAAAATCGCCAGAATTCAACAATACTTCATATCGCGGAATCTTTGAAAAAGGGTTATCTTCTGATTCAGAGAAAAAATCATCATCTGAAATCGCAAATAAACCTTTATCGCTTGATTGACATTTGATTAATGAAGTATATTTTGGATGAATAAATCCCCATTGTTTTGTGCCTTTTACATTAAAAAAGAAATTTACATTACTTGCACAATGTAATGATGTTCCTGTATTTTTTCCACCTAAAAATAATTGTGACATAAATTTATTTTCTTTTTCCTGTTTGAAAAAACGTTGATTCATAATTTTGGACATCTCAATCAAATTTAATTCACTTTCAGCCTGTTTAGATTCTGTAAATAATTTTGAAATATTATTAATATATACTGGTTCTCCATTTTTTATTCCCTTACAAATTTCACGAATACTACAAAAATTATTATGAGTATTACATTGTTTTAATTTAGTACTACTATTTCTAGAATAACTTACAATTTTATTATCAGAAAAAGCTGGCACTTCTACATTTCCATATTCACTATCAAAATAATCTAAATTCCATTTTTTTACACAATCAAAATTTTGTATAAGTCCTCTTACAACAAATGGTTCGGTAAAATTTTTCGAAACTTCTGCAACCTTTTCTTTCGTTAAATCATTAATATCTATTTCATTTACAGGTTGCGATTTTATCTTTTTCATTTTTTTTAATCTATTATTACGATTATTATTCATAAATGTAGTGAAAATATAATCATTTTGAACAAGTGTATTATCTTTATATTGTGCCTCTTCTTTAAAAGTATATGAACCTCTATTCCATAAATAATCAATTAAATATACTATATAATATACTATATTTGTTAAAAAAATAACTAGCAAAACGATGAAGACTAACAAATATTTTGAATACAATGATATATTAAATTTTTTATTTTTTTGCGTATATTTCATATTATATATAAATGATGATATTATATTCCCCTAAATTTACAATAGTAATAATATTATTACTATTGTATTTTGCTAAATTAAATTTCAAAGGTACACACTGTAGTGGTAGCTCGACCGAAAGGAATATGAAGGAGCAACAAACATAGTCTCACCCATCAGCCCCCCCCCGAAACGTCGCATTTACAAAATAAAAAAGCAAAATAAATATAAACATAATGCTACTAGTACAATAACATGTGGCACATCACTCCATTCGCAGGAACAGCGTTCTATATTTATGTTTCATGTATTTTGAAGGACTATTTTCAAAAATCGTCGCCAGACACAAAGGACAACCAGGCATTGCAATATTTTTCTATAACACATAATACTGCACTGGCTTCGTTCAGTTTATACACATTTACGTCGCTATGTCGCATCATCGTCGAACAAGGCATTCATCTAGGACATAAGGTCTATATGTCACAACCATACATAAAAACGCTTATTTTCTGGTTTTATCTATCGAAATACTATGAATATTTTGACACATTTTTGTTATATGTAAAAGGTCGCGAACCCATATTTCTACAGAAATACCATCACATAGGAGCAGTGATTTGCTGGCATTTATGCTATAACTATGATGTCGATATGATAATTTTCGGAACTATTTTGAATTCAGGTGTGCATTCGGTTATGTATGCGTATTATTTGATGACCTTGTTAAAAATAAATATACGAGGAATGCGCATGTATATAACGAGCGGACAAATGGCGCAATTAGTAGGCGGTGGGGCAGCGGGATTGTATTTTTATTATCCGCCAATAGAAACGACCTGGAACTATGGTATTATTGTATTTTTCAATTTGTACATAGTGGGATTAGTGTATTTGTTCGGTCAATTCATGGTGGTAAATTATTTTAGCAAACCCTTCAAAAACACTAAAACTTTGAACTAAAACCACCCACTGTTTTATATCTCTTTATAATGGAGAGATATAAAAATACCCCATGAACGCATGCGATTTTGTCATTCCACTGCATCGATATCATATCATGGTAAGAACAACGATTGAGGCCATCGGTAATTTCTATAATCCGCGAACAATTTATATTATAACACCTGAACGATACTCTATTGACATCCAAACATCAGCGAACACATGGAATTACGCACAAATCGTGGTCATACCAGAAGAATCGTTTTTTGTCACCACTTACAACCTATCGAAAACAACCATTCAAACCGATTTATTCAATAATAACCATGACCCACGTTCTCGCGAATTCGGATGGTGGTATCAACAAATAATCAAACTAGGTGCGTTTCGACAAATCGCGGGATTGTCCGATCCATATGTGGTCTGGGATTCCGATTTGATACCCCTTATAAAATGGGATATCTATAACACTGGAAACTATACATTTGCTCTGTTGCAACAAAGTGCTCGGTCAGAATGGAATGTAGAACAATACAAAGATTCTCTACAGGATTTGATGGGACTGAAGATGATTGTCCCGGAAGACGGAGGGACCTTTGTACCCCACCATTTTGTATTTCATCATCGGGTTCTCGAAGGTATCATAAAAACAATCGAAAAAAGAAATGGAGAACCTACATGGATTCATTGCATTATGGGGTTATCACATCGATATTTTCGATTTAGCGAATACATCATGGTTGCAACCTTCATGAAAATGTATTTTCCGGAGTTGCTGCATTATTATGAGTTCGATGAATACGGTGTTTCTGGACAACGAATTCGAGAACCTGGTAGTTTATTAAAAAAAATAACCGAAAATTGCACAATTGACGAAACAGGGTTATCCTATGAACAATTTAGAGAATTCATGTGTAGCAATTACCAGAGTATTCCGAGCTATATGCAATTAGAGCATATTTGAATGCATGACCTCTCTGTTTACTCTACGTTGATATTTTGTCATATTTGAATATTTCGAAATCATAATGATAAAAATCATTGATTAATTGAATACTATTAGCACTCAAAAAATCAAAATAATTTTTTTTATTAGGATTATCATGTATTCTTATGTCAAAATCGACATATCCTAATTTATGCATATCACTTGACAATGTTTCAGTGCGCAATATTTTTATATTAGGAATCAATACCATGTTTTCATCGGTTATAAATAGATATTGCGGGATATTGTGATTGTCGAGCGTTTCATCGTGCAAATATTCTTGTATTGTGTCATAGACTTCTTCTTTTGTTGAATCGATTGTGATTTTTTTATACCAAAATAAGTCGCTGATTATTCTTTCATATGGATTTCTCACAATGGTTATTATTTCGAGGTTGGTGATGTCGATGTTAAAAAAATCTTTATGGTTGTTTATTGTTTGATATGTCATATGTTGGAGTGATGAATTAATATGTTTGATTTTTCGGATGTCTTCATCCAGAAAATCAAACAATGAATTGTTATTTAGCGGAATATTATATTTATTACTGAAATAATATTCTAGTGAAGTCCCGCCAGTTTTAGGTATGTGTATGAATAATGTGTTTGTATTAGTATTATGAAAATAAGGCATTATACACATGCTAACCATGATATTGCACGTTGAGTTGTGTTTACATTAGTAAATAATAGGAGTAATATTGCGTTGTTATAATATATAAAATGTTATATATAATAACTCCTTGCTATAGACAATGTAATATACCGAAAATTTACAACAGTATTAATTTTGATAAAATACATAAATGGATAATAGTATATGACACTTCGAATGATAGAAAATATGAAAAATTATACGAAAATGATGAAAAAATTATCGAAGTAGAATGTAATGATGAAGGTATTTATGGAAATCCACAACGAAATTATGGAATGATTTTTGCTGATAATGGATTCATCTATTTTTTAGATGATGATAATATAATACATCCTAATTTTTGGCGTATCATTGACTTGTTAGACGACGATTCTAAGTTTTACACGTTTGACCAATTGCGAGACATAAAAAATGAATCAATATTACACGGTAACACTATTGGAGTTGGTACTATTGATACGGCCATGTTTATAATTCATACAAAAAGTATCAAAGATACAAAGTGGAAAATTTATGAATATGCGGCGGATGGCTATTTTATATGTGATATATTAAATAACAATATTGATTCGCATGAATATATAAACACGGTTGGATGTTATTATAATTTTTTGCAATGATATTATTTTTGACTATGCAATCTGCATTTATTAGAACGCATGCATTTACGCCCAGTTTTTGTTGTTTCCCCGCAAATATACTTATAACACCCATTTCCTAGTTTGATTTTGTTGGCCATCCAGGCTTCGCTCGCCGCGTCAAAATTGAATTCCGGCACCATCGCTAAATGTTTTGTTTGACTTCTTGTTTGAACCATGATAAATAACAGTTGTATGCAATAATTGTTATTTATGTTTTTAGAATCAATTTTTCGTTATTTACCACCGACTTTGCGGCAAACTTTTGTGCATCTGCATTTTTTTGTCATGCGATTACGATGTTTTCCTTGTTTGCATTTTGACGATTTACGCATTTTTTTAACAGACTTTGCTTTGGAAGGCATTATTATATAAATACTATTAGAAAATATTTTGTGCTCAAAAAATCAAAATAAAATCCTCACATATACTATCATGAAACTACTGGTTTTCGGTTCAAATGGGTGGATTGGACAACAATTTTCGAACTCGCAAAATATTCCTTGAAAAATATAAAAATTAGGTGATTTGCATAGAAATTTTTATATTATACAAACCCACTACAGTCATTAAAGATTGAAAAAAAATTAGCGCTAGTTTTTTCTTGCCGAAATTATTAAGCTATCATAACTATTATTATCATGTGACCAAAATATCCCATATTTATTCATATCCTCATTTATTTCGTAAAATACAATATCAATAAAACCGCTTTTTTCTAAAAATGAAATAATAGATTTTTTTGAAAATACTCTCATTTCAAGAACACTTCCAGGTCCTCCATGAAAACATAAATTAGTAAATATTTCTATTTTATTGTCGAGCGTTGTATTGTGTAAAACATATTCGTCATTATCATTTTTTTCGATTTTATAATCATAAAGATTTGGGAAATGTTCTTTGTGTTCACCATTATTTACAAATGGAACAGAAAATATAAAATAACCACCATTATTAAGCATTTTATAGACATTATCAAATGCTATTTGAACTGATGGAAACGGGTTAATATGTTCAAATACATCTGATGAAATAATAAAATCCAAATTATCATAATTTTTTATATGTTCATCGTTGTAAATATCTAAATACGGTTCAGTATGATAAAATGTATTAATATAATTAAATTTTTTTTCAAAAATTGTAGCCCATCCTGAATCCGACATACCGATACCCTTGATATTTTTATTATCTTCTAAATCAGCTAATATTTTACATTCTCCATAAAATAATTTAGTGAATACATAACATATAGCTCTAAATCGACTATTGTAATCAAAACGAATAGCACATTCTCTATCTTTTTCATTATCGCATAATTCAAATGACTGTCCGGTAATATTGCAAATGTACATTTGTAATAATAAATATATATATATTTATATATATTTATTATATACAGTAAACTTATTTCTTCCATATATATTATAAACTAATAAAATAAGTTTTACTAATAAAAATCGGCATTTTGAATGAGAAAAGGTGTAAATGTCTAAATGTACAAAGAACCGATGAATATTTCGCATACTTCATAATGATAATTAGCTGCGCATGTTAAAATATCTATTTTGTGCGTATTTGTATTACAACTGTGATAAAACATTATAAACTTATTGCAGTTATTTTCAAAAATGCAAATAATTTTAAAATATTATTGTATTTTTTATAATAAGTATGTAAACCACAAATTTCATATCAATTGTATATTTCACCAGTAACACCCATGTTCAATTAATTTATAATTATGTGGTTTCAAATGTTCTGGAACACTTACCCAGAATTCATTGTATTCAGCGTTTGGATTTAGAATTTCATTACGTTGATGTTTAATAGCAAATATATTATTTATATCTGTCCCACCAAATATGCTAATATTTACATCTAAATGTTTCGATAAATAATAAGCAATCAAGCATGAATATGAACCGCAAGAAATCCATATTGTATCATAAACCCTCTCTAAAGCTAAAATTTCATTCACATTTTTTTCACACGTTTCTATGTTGTTATTGTCTGGACCATCATTAAAGAATGTATTTATAGATTTATATGTTATCATACCTACTACAGATGGCGGGAAATCATTATGTGCTTTATACACATTACCTGATTCATATTGCTCTAACATCAATTCAGATAGAGGGTTTATCACTAAAATGTTTTTACTTGTGAATCTTGGCGCTACATAATGTTGCCAATAATCATCGGCGTACCCCTGCATTAATACTTTATTATGTAAAAAATTTTCAAATTTATTTCTATTTTCATGGTTATTTAAATAAACTTTAGGGCCTTCATGAAGTAGTAAAATAGTGAATGTGCTATTTTGTATGATATTTATTAATTTTTCAAAATATTGAATATAATTTTGCGAATGAATACAATGAATACCTATGTCATTAATAGTTTTGTCATAATAACCAGATGTTTTGTAAAACCATGATAACATTGCGTTAATTTCATGAATGTTTATATCATTATGAACAGTTTGCATATAAAAATAATACAATAAAGTGCTTTCTGTATATCCCAACCTCAATGTAATTGTCATAAAAATGTAGGATTATATAGTATTTACCTATATAATCCTACATTTTAATTCAATTATTGCATTATATTACAAATTTTCTTCAAAAAATAATCCATCTCAAATTCTCGCTTATCCATGTTTTTTAAATATGCATATGCTTTCTCAATTTTTTCAATACTCAATAATGATTTAACTTCATCAAGATGGTCAAAATATAACGGATAATCCATTCCTAAATAATCAACACCCCCTTCTAGTCTTTTGCAAACAATCGGTGTGTTTCGGATAATGCATTCGATAACAGTATTGTTTGCAGCAGCATCAAAAAAATCAACAAAGACGATGTTTTCTGCTAATAAATTATCATATTCTTCAAATGTTTCTGTGTAATACATTTTGACATCATTATTATTTATTTTTATGTTCAAATATTTACATTCATTTTCTAAAAGTTCATTACACTTTTTCATATTTTTCGTACCAGTTAGCCATAATTTTTCATGGACTATATCATACAGTAAATAAATACTCGTCATTTTTCTCAGTTGTTGCCCAATTTGCAATAATTTTTTACGTGGATTTTTCTTATAGTTATCTATATCAAATACTATAATATTAGTCGTGTCTGATGGATGTTTTAGTGTGTAAATGTTAATTTTTTTGTTAATTTTTGATAATTCTGTTTCTATATATTTTGTTATATATTTCGACAATGTAAATATCGAATGGCAATTGTCGAGCGATTCAATAAAAATCCCACTAGTAAATAATTTTGATATATTTACTATTTCTAAATATGGCGGTGTAAAAGGAGTGCAATGTACAAACCCAGACCATTTTTGCTTCAATGGTTCATTTGATTCCCACAAAAAATATTTTTCAATCATATCTAGAAATACAATCGGCGAATAATCATTCAAAAATTTTATTTGCGATAATGATTCAATAACATTATTCCATCCGCCTCTATGTTCGGTTTTCTCATAATTGTAATATAGTTTGAATGTACTAATCGCTTGAGTATACACCCTCTCTTTCCATTTCTCATCGCTCAACCAAAAATTATGCCCACCAAAACTATCCCCATTATGCACAGTCTCACTTGAAAATGCTAATGCGCTATCCCAGTCAGCTACCCTTCCGATACCATAATCCTGCATATTTTTTGAAAAATAAACATCTTCCGGACAAACAGTCATTCCATTATTTCGCATATATTTGATTGTGCTCGAACCTATAATTGCATCCTGCATCGAAATCCTGTCAATTACGTCTATCATAATTTGTCTCGTTCTCAACGATAACCCCCCATTCCCTACACAATTTGGTGTGTCATTTTGCGTTTTCAAAAATGGAGCACCAATATAATCCCATTGTAGAAAATCATCTATATTCGATTTGAATATACAGGAATCTTCTTGATATAATAGTATTTTTTCGCCCGAGAACATTTCCCAGAATGATTTACTTGCTAACAAAACACTATACGTAGATTGATTCAAATTATCATAATCGGTTTTAATAACAGTGATTTCCGGTGAAATGTTCGCGCACATGGCCATCATGAAATCGTAATTCAAATTACCGCATACAATAGTATGACTCCATTTGTCTCCTAGTTTAATCATGGCATTTCGTATTAAAAATTCCAAATGAGGAAAACATCGATATTCTATTAATACAGCTTCGAGTGGGTTGTTTTTTGCGATAACCGGTAAATCAATATTTCGAATATAGGGTATATTTTCTTCACATATGACTCGGAATCTTTCTTTAGGGGGCATAGTATCTACCGGTTCAGGTTCTTGTATTTTGACGGTATTATTCTTCCATTTTGGTATTTTTTTTCTATACGGTGTGTAATTATTAATGAAACTACATTGAATATTTTGTTGATTTTGACATATGCATTTTTCTCTAAAACACTTCTTTGGTGGATTTTCAGATTCTGGTAGGACTTCAGATTCTGATGGGACTTCAGATTCTGGTGGGATTATGGCTTCAGATAAAGTAAATACTTGTTTATATTTTGGTGTTTTTTTTTTAAATGAAGTATAAACATTTCCGTTATTCTGCACCGATTGATTATTTAGAAAAATATGCGACATATAATTATTATTATATAATTAATTTACTATTTTTCGGAATAAACATCTTATTATATAATATACGATGTTTATGAACGGTCGATTTTACAATAGAAAGCGCAGATGGCAAATGAATATTACACAGCCTCAACCAGCACCAGTGCCAGTTGCAGAAGAACCAGTTGCTGAAGAACCAGTTGCTGAAGAACCAGTTGCTGAAGAACCAGTTGCAGAAGAACCTGTTGCAGAAGAACCTGTTGCAGAAGAACCTGTTGCAGAAGAACCAGTTGCTGAAGAACCAGTTGCTGAAGAACCAGTTGCTGAAGAACCAGTTGCTGAAGAACCAGTTGCTGAAGAACCAGTTGCTGAAGAACCAGTTGCTGAAGAACCAGTTGCTGAAGAAC
>Ga0214917_10000416_pt1 | contig 55855 bp, 41 predicted proteins | sample LL_1208_BB_MetaG_FD_177983 | JGI IMG/M metagenome (GOLD analysis project Ga0214917, IMG submission 177983) | Freshwater microbial communities from Lake Lanier, Atlanta, Georgia, United States - LL_1208_BB | ecosystem: Environmental > Aquatic > Freshwater > Lake | place: USA: Georgia | collected... | reverse complement strand
ATGTCGGCTCATCACATCCTGGGGCTGAAGAAGGTCCCAAGGGTTCGGCTGTTCGCCGATTAAAGTGGTACGTGAGCTGGGTTCAGAACGTCGTGAGACAGTTCGGTCCCTATCTGCCGCAGGTGTTGGAAAATTGAGAGGAGTTGACTTTAGTACGAGAGGACCGAGTTGAACATACCAATGGTGTTCCAGTTGTTCCGCCAGGGGCATTGCTGGGTAGCTAAGTATGGACGGGATAACCGCTGAAAGCATCTAAGTGGGAAGCCTCCCTCAAAACAAATTTTCCCAATTAGGGTCGTGGAAGACTACCACGTTGATAGGCTGGGTGTGTAAGTAGAGTGATCTATTAAGCTAACCAGTACTAATAACCCGATTGGTTTATTTAATTATGTGCAGTGTAAAATGCATAAATTTGAAGAAACTTGCAGGATTTCTCTAGCTATCAATATTTATGCTTCTTAATGGCTTGGTGAATATAGCGACGTGGAACCACTCGATACATTCCGAACTCGCAAGTGAAACGCGTGTTGCGCCGATGGTACTAAAACGTGGGTTTTGGGAGACTAGGTTATCGCCAAGCTTTTAAGAAGCATATTATTGACGAAATTAATTCATTAATAAATATAAAAAACCAAATTTACTTACGAGCTGAAGTTGGTAAATAGTCTTATCTGATACTTCTCTTTTGTCAAAATAATATAATATAAATAATAATTAAATTAATAGTTTTTTTATTATTTTTAATTCATTAAAAGTGGTTAAATAACATATTAATAACTTTTTTGTATAAAGTAAAATTTTCTTAAAAAAATATTTAAGTAAATTTATTTTTTTGTAAATGTTATTATATAGTTTACATCAAGATCTTCTTTTGAAATCTCCCAGTCTCTTTTTATTAAATTGAATTTAAACCCAACTAGCTCATCAATAACTAGCGGTATTTTACTTAAATTTACATATTCGTGAATCTGAGATGGTTTTAAAAACTTTGACCAATCATGCGTTCCAATTGGAAGCCATTTTAGAATATATTCTGCTGCAATTTTTGCCGTAAGAAGAGACTTTATTGTTTTGTTAATTGTTGAAATAATTAAAATTCCATTTTCATCTACAAGTTTGCAGCAATTTTCAATAAACTCATGCGGGTTTGAAACATGTTCTATTATTTCAAGCGCTAAAACTACGTCAAATTTATTATTTTTATCAAAATCTTCAACGAGTGATTTTTGATAGCAAATGTTAATTCCTGATTTTTTTGAGTGTATTTTTGCAACCTCTATATTTTTTTCTGATGCATCTATTCCAGTTACTTTGGAGCCGAGATTTTTCAGAGGTTCGCAAACAAGTCCGCCGCCACAACCAATGTCAATTATTTTTATATTTTTTAAAGGTTTAGATGTTGTTTCATTAATTTTAAAATGCTTTATAATTTTTTCTTTTATATATATAATTCTTTCTGGATTAAATTGGTGCAAAGGCTTGAACTTTCCATTTGGATCCCACCACTCATCAGCAATAATAGAAAATTTCTCTACTTCTTTATAATCTAATGTTGACATAATTATTTTTTTTCAATTTCTTTATTTTCGTAATTTTGCGAGTCATTCATCCAGTCTTTTTTTACCTTTACAAATAAATATAAAGCAACTTTTGCTTGAGCTATTGTTGAAAAATCTCTTCTTGATTCATAGCCAATTTTTTTTATCAGAGAACCTTTTTTCCCAATTATAATTGCTTTCTGACTTTCTTTTAAAACCAAGATAGTTTGATGAATTGTTATCTTTCCATCATTATCAATTTTATAGGAATCATTCTTAACGGTAACTGAGTATGGAAGCTCTTGGTTTAGATATAAAAATAATTTTTCTCTAGTTATCTCGCAAGCAATTGATTGCATTGCTGCATCAGTTATATTTTCTTCGTCATATTGCCATTCTCCTTCTGGACATTTTTCAATAAGTAATTTTTTTAAATTTTCTACCCCATCCATTGTTTTAGCGGAAACCATTAGAATCTCTGAGAAGCCTTTTTTAGAAAGATCGTTGATAATGTCAAGTAAAATAGATTTTTTTACAATATCAATTTTATTTATAATAATCGTTGGATTTATGTTATTTTTTTTAATTTCCTCAATTATTCTTGCATTTTCTCTATCAAGACCTCTTGCTGCATCAATAATGAAACATACAAAATCAGCACTTCTTATCCCTTGCCATGCAGATTTAACAATTACCCTCTCAAGGATTTTATCTGATCTTGGAATAAAAACCCCAGGCGTGTCTAGTAAAATTATTTGAGTTTGATCCTCAACTATTATTGCCTTAATAACATTTCTGGTGGTTTGAACTTTTGGAGAAACTATAGATAGCTTTTGCCCCAAGAGAGAATTTGTAAGAGTTGATTTGCCAGAATTTGGTGCGCCAACTAATGCGATTGTTGCGAATTTTTTCATTTAATTTATTTTTTTCATCATATCTATTTCTTGTTCTTAACCAATTCTTCTGCTATAAGAAAAGCTAATTCAATACTTTGTGAAGAATTTAATCTTGGGTCACAATGAGTATGGTAGCGGCTTGCAAGATCCTGATCCTCTATTTTTTGATTGCCCCCAAGGCATTCTGTTACGTCTTGTCCAGTCATTTCAAAATGAATACCTCCAGCATAAGTTCCACAACTTCTATGTACCTCAAAAAATCCCTTAATTTCCGATAAAATATCATCAAACCTTCTTGTTTTGAAACCGTTAGAAGCTTTTATTGTATTTCCATGCATTGGATCACAAGACCATATGACATTTCTTCCTTCGTCACGAACAGCCTCAACTAAAGGAGGCAAAATATCCTTAACCTTGTCATGACCCATTCTTGAAATTAAAGTTATTCTGCCCTCTTCATTTTCTGGATTAAGAATTTCCAAAAGCTTCAACAAATCATTTCTATTAATTGTTGGACCAACTTTAAATGCAATAGGATTAGAGATTCCTCTCATAAATTCGACATGGGCTTCATCTGGATTTCTAGTTCTATCGCCAATCCACAACATATGAGCGCTTTGATTGTAGAATTTTTGAGTTTCCTTATCTTGCTTGACAAAGGCTTGCTCGTAATTTAGGAGCAGTGCTTCATGTGATGTAAAAAAGCTTGCGGTTGTAAATTGAGGAACTTGAGAAGTGTTAAGTCCACATGCTTCTATAAATGTTAAGTAGTTATTTATTGCCTGAACTATTTCCAGATTATTTCTTTTAAAGTTGAGATTATTAATAAATTCTTCATTCCATTTATTTATCTTGCGAAGATTTCCATAGCCACCAAGAGCTAAGCTTCTGAGGTAATTGAGTGATGCGGCGGAGTAGAAATATGCGTCAATTAATTTTTTTGGGTCAGATTCTCTGGAGTCTTTGTCAAATGCAATAGAGTTAATTATGTCGCCGCGATAACTTGGCAAAGTAACGTTATTAATAGTTTCGTCATCTTGCGACCTCGGCTTTGCATATTGTCCAGCAATTCTTCCTACTTTAACTATTGGTTTTTGTGAGCCGTACATTAATGTTACGGTCATCTGCATTAAGGTTCTAAAAAAATTTTTTAAATTTGAGTGGGAAAACTCAGTAAAGCTTTCGGCACAGTCTCCGCATTGAAGTAAAAAAGCCTTACCTTTGCACACAAGAGCAAGTTCTGATTTTAGCCTTTCAATTTCGTCAATTGTTACAAGAGGAGGGAAATTTGATAAATCTTTTTCAGTTTTCTTTAATAAATCAATATTTTTGTAGGATGGCTGTTGTTTGATATTTAAGTTTCTCCAATTTTCGGGGCTCCAATTGTTTTGTGAATTTTTGGAATTATTTTTAAGTGACATTTTAAAAATTTATAATTAGACTTTGTTTTAACATTAGTTTATTTAATCATTTAAATGTAATAAATTATGTTAAGTTAAAACTTTAGAAATAGGGATCAAAGTCCAATTGTATCTTTATTTTTAATCATTGTCAACAAGATTCAATTTTAATTGCGTTTATTATAAAAAAATAATATTTAATCGATGAAAAAAACAATTGCGTTTCAGGGAGCTTATGGAGCCAACTCAAATTTAGCATGTAGTAAATTTTATCCATCTTATGAAGCTGTTCCTTACCAGTCTTTTTTTGAGGTTTTTGAGGCAGTTGAAAGTTCTCGTGCAGATATAGGTATAATTCCACTAGAAAATTCTTATGCTGGAAGGGTTTCGGAAATTCATAATTTACTGCAAAAAAGTCAATTATACATTTGTGCAGAGCATTTTTTTGCGGTGTCTCATCATCTTGCTGGAGTTGCTGGGTCAAAAATTGAAGATATTAAAGAGGTATTTTCTCATCCACAAGCATTAATGCAATGTCAAAACAGTTTAAACAAGTTGTCGGTTATTCAAAATGAATTTTCTAATACCGCCAAGGCAGCTCAGCACATATCTTTTTTAAAAAATAAAAATATGGGGGCTATTTGCTCTAAAGAGGCCGCAATTGCAAATGATTTAATAATTCTTAAAGAAAATATTCAAGATTCCGGTCAAGATAATTTTACTATTTTTATTGTTATATCAAAGAATCAATTTGATTTGGATAAAGAAAAATCAATGGTTCTTACTACTTTGCTTTTTACAATAAGAAATATTACGGGCTCTTTATATAAAGCCCTTGGAGGATTTGCGACTAATAATGTAAATATGATAAAGCTTGAAAGTTATATTCCTGGCGGTGTATCAAGTGAGGCAAAATTTTTTATAACAATTGAGGGTCATCCAAGTGAAAAGAATGTCGCTCTTGCTCTTGAGGAGCTTGGTTTTTTTTCAAAAAATGTTAAACTTCTGGGAGTCTATTATGCAGATAGGGAAAGGGTAAGAAGTCACTCATTATAATTTAAAATTTTTATGCCTAAAGATCAAGAGTGTGTATATTTTGCTGGAGGGTGTTTTTGGGGGGTGGAGTATTTTTTTTCAAAAGTTGATGGCGTGACAAAATCTAATTCAGGATTTATGGGGGGTAAAACCCTAAATCCATCATATCATCAGGTTTGTTATGAGGATACTGGTCATATAGAGGTTGTGGAGGTGTGTTACGATTTAAAAAAAATTAATTTTCAAGATTTATGTAAATTATTTTTTGAAATTCATGATTTTTCTCAGTTTAACGGTCAGGGCCCCGATATCGGGAGTCAGTATATCTCAGCTATATTTGTTAATAACAATCAAGAAATTGAAGCAAATAAAATAATATCATTTCTAAAAAATAAAAATTTTGCTGTTGCAACTAAAATATTTAATATAGAGGAGAAGCCTTGTAAATTCTGGATTGCTGAGCAATATCACCAAGGATATTATAAAAAAAATAATAAAACTCCATATTGTCATTTTCGTAGAAAAATATTTTAGATTATTATGAGAATTATTTGTGGAAAGTATAAAGGAATGAATTTAGCCGATTCCTCAATTTATAAAGATCTCAGGCCTACAACGGACAAGAATCGTCAAGCCTTATTTAACATATTGGAATCAGCAAAGTTTTTAAATAAAAATGGAATAGATTTAGAAAATTGCAATGTTTTAGATTTGTGCTGCGGAACTGGGGCTCTTGCTTTTGAGGCTATTTCAAGATTTGCCAATCATGCAGTTCTTGTTGATAGTAATCGTTCTCACATTGGTATCGCAAAGAAAAATTCTGAGTTGTTGGGGGTTGATAATTGTACAAAATTTATTATTGCTGACGCTAATTATGTTAGCATTCCTGAAGCTATTTTTGACCTCATTTTTATTGATCCTCCCTACAAAATTGATGCCACAAATATTGTTAAAAACATACTAAGAAAAAAGTATGCACATGAAAAGACTCTAATAATTTTAGAGTCTTCGAATGATATTAATTTTGATGACTTTTTAACAAAAATTGATTCAAGAAAATACGGCAACACTTACTTTAATTTCTTTATTTTAAAATAATTTCAATGAAAAAATTTGTTATTACACCAGGGCATATTAAACATGGTGTTCTTGATTTTAACGTCTTTGAAGTTAAATGATTTTGATTGTGTGGAATGTGGTCTTAAAGAACTTGTGACAATTGAAAATAGATTTCCTAAAAATATTACAAGACTTAATTTTAATGGCTGTGTAAACTTTGATCCGAGGGATTTGTCCTTTTTGCCAGAGCAAATAGAAGTTTTGGATTTAGCAAGAAGCGGAATAAAGCTTCTAGATAAACCATTGCCAAGAAGTCTAAAAAGATTATTCTTAAATTCTTCGCATAATTTTCAATATCTTGATTTTGGATGCTTGCCAGAGGATCTTGAGGTTTTAAATGTTGGAGGTACAAAAATATCGCATATTAATTCGGTCTTACCACCATCTCTCAAAAAGCTTGGCTTGTATGAATTGAGAGATCTTGAAAGTTTAAATCCTGAATTTCTTTCTGATAAAATTCGCCTTCTTAGTATTGACGGCTGTTCCTCTTTAAAAAAAACAGATGATTTGGTTTTGAAATTGGCCGATCTTCAAGATTCGGGATGCGAGGTAATTTTTTCAAAAGATTTTTTTCAAGAATATTCTCGTGCAATGATTTATAGAATTGAAAATGCAATTGCCAAAAACAAAGAAAAAAATAAGGAATTTCCATCGCCAGATTCTAGTCAGTTTTTGGGTTTGATCAAAAGGTTTCTCGCTGAGAATTTAGATGAGAGGGTTGATAGCAAGGGTGAGAGATTTTTGGCATCTACTATTTTGCCAATAACTATTCTTCTTGAAAATAATCCCAATAATTTTTTGTGGCTTGAGCAGATATCTGAATTTTACAATGATGCTTGCATAAATCAGCCAGTTTCTGGCCTTGCAAAGATTTGTGCGGTTTGTGAAATTGTAAGTGCTAAGGGTAACTATGAAAAAATATTTGCTGCTAAAAGATTGCTTGCTCAAAAATTTTTTGTTGGAAGCGGTGGTGGAATATTTTGATAAAATGAGAAGCTGCGAGAAGCACCCCCCTCATGCAATTCAGGTTGAAATCGGCAATATATTACTTGAAAGGATTCATGAAAAACTTTTTTCTGATAAAAAAATTACAAAAAAATGGCTTGGACTAAGAAAGAATGCTGCTTTTTCTAGTGGGGCAACTAAATATATTGAAGAAAATCCAGAGCTTTTAAGGACCTCTTTCGAAAAGGTTTGTTTAGCTTTAGATTTAAATCAAGAGGATGTTTGTAAATCTTTATCTACACATTACTCAAATATTTGGTCTGTAATAGCTTTTATTGATGATGAAGTTTTTAGAGAAAAAAAAGAATTTTTCTCAAAAAAATTAAAAATTCTTATGGATTTTAGATCTTTTAATGAATCTGTGATTGCGGAAGGAGATGTTGCGGTTCAAGCGGTTGTCGATCTTAATAAAAATATATCAGATATTCAAGATGGTTTAAGTGAAGAGCAATTATCGGAAATTAATGAATTTGTTAAATGATGCAGATTGCTAAATATCGTAGAAATTGACAAAGAGTTTAAAGTATTTGAATTTCAAAAAGAAAAATCACTGCAGGATTATTGCTATAAGCATACAATGTTAATGATTAATGACAGAGTTTCTGGGGTTATTGAGAAATCGTCGGAACCAAAAGAATCTGCAACAAATCCAAGTGCAGATTTGGCCTTAAAAAAAAGAACAGATAATGCTCGTGGAAGCAAATTTTGTAATATTTTATAACCAAATATTTAAAATAATTATTTGCTTTTTTTTAAAAAAAGTTAATCATTAAGATAAAATAAAAATTTTATAAAATATGATTATTGGAATTGGATCTGATATTGTTAGTGTTAAGCGAATAGTTGAGCTTGACAAAAAATATCCTAAAAAATTTCTAGAAAGAATTTTTACGCCATTTGAAATCGATTGCTCAAAAGATAAAATCAATAAATATAATTATTTTGCAAAAAGATTTGCTGCAAAAGAAGCTTTCTCTAAAGCTATAGGTCTTGGAATTGGTAGAGGCTTTAACTTCAATGATATAGAGGTTTTTAATGATGATTTAGGTAAGCCTTTTTTAAGAATATTAAATAGCAAGAAACCTCTCTTTAATGAAAAAAAAATAAATTTAGAGCTTGATGAAATTAATATTCACCTATCCCTTTCTGACGACTCTGATTTTGCGCATGCTTTTGTTGTAATTGAAAAAAAATAAATATGTTTAAAAAATATATAATATATGGTTTTGGTGCATCCGGCTTGAATGCAGCAAAATATCTTTTTAAATTAAATGAAGATTTTATTTTAACAGATGATAATCCCGAGTCAATTATTTCTGCGGCAGAAATATTTGGTAATGACAAGGTTTGCGAAAGCGCTTTGGTTCAAAATTATGTCGATTCCAATAGCACAATAATATTTTCTCCAGGAATACCTCTGTTCTATCCAACAAGACACAAAATTTTAGATATCGTAAATAGTAAATCTGCAAAAATTATTTGTGACATAGAATTATTTTATAAAATAACTAAACAATTAAGTTACGAAAATTTTTATATTGGAATCACTGGGACAAATGGTAAATCAACAAGTTCGCAGTTGACATATGAAATTTTAAAAGAAATTTTTCCATCCACTTATTTGTCTGGTAATATTGGAATTGCTTGTTTTGATCTTCTAAATAAAAAAAATTTTGATTTGAATAGTGATTTTAGTTTATCAAATTTTGTACTTGAAATTTCTTCATATCAACTTGATTTAATCACGGATACTCATCTAGACGTGGCGGCTTTGACAAATATAACGCCAGACCATATTGATAGACATGGAAGTTTTGAAAATTACTTCATGGCTAAGAAATCTATTTTTAAAAATTTAAGAAAAAATGATTATGCTGTGATTGCAATTGATAACGAATATTCTTCGCAAATATATTACCAACTTATTGATGAAAAAATATCAGCTGAAATTATTCCAGTTTCCTCTTCGAAGAAGTTATCATTCGGAATAAGTATAGTTGATGGATTTCTATATAAAAACATTGATGAATTTAAGAAATATGATTTAAGGAAAATGGTTTTAAGGGGTCAGCATAATATGGAAAATATAGCTATTTCTTTTGCAAATTCCTATCTTGTTGCCAAAAAAAGAAATTTAGTTGCTGATGAAGTCGAAAATAAAATAATTAACACAATTATTAATTTCAAGGGATTGAAGCACAGAATGCAGTATGTTGGAAATATTGGAAAAATAAATTTTATAAATGATAGTAAGGCAACAAATGCGGAATCAACATTAAATGCTCTAAAATCATATGATAATATATTTTGGATTTTAGGGGGAAGGCCTAAAAGCGGGGGAATTGACATTCTGAAACCTTTTTTTTCAAAAATTACCAAGGCTTATTTGATTGGAGAGTCAACAAAAGATTTTGCAATTGCGCTTAAAAATAATGGTATTTTATATGAAGAATGTAGCATTTTAGAAAATGCCTTTAAAAAAGCTTATAAAGATGCAAAAAACTCTGGATTAAATCATAAAAATATTTTATTATCTCCCGCATGTGCATCTTTTGATCAATGGAAGAATTTTGAAGAGAGGGGCGATTATTTTTGTAGGTTATTTGATGAAATTAAAGGGCAATAAAAATAGTTTTTTTAGATTCTTATTTGGGGGCGCTTCTTTTCTATGCCTTTTTTTGGGTTTTTTTATAATTTTTTCTGTATTAGATTCTTTTTTTAAAAAGAACTCTGCGCAATCTATTCCTCTATGTGCATCAATTCCGCTATCAACCTCAATTACTCCTGGAACAAGCTGTTATTTCTTTCCAAATTTACCATTATGTTCATCATTGGTTGGTCAAAAATATCCTAGAGAAAATTGTGCTGATATAATTCATCTTCCTTTGTGTAGCGCCCTTCAATCTTCCGCAATTCCTGGAAGAAATTGTGTAAAGGAATGCAGTGATTCATCTTTTAACAATTCAAATGCCGCTTTAATTAGGGGTCAGGATTATGCTATTCACAATAGAGAGTGCATAAGATTTTGTGATACTTCATTATCTTTAGAAGGGATAGCTCCGAGAAGAGATGTTAATTGCGCCGAAAGAATGTGTCACCAAATTGAGGTTCAAGACCTCATTCCTATAATGGCTCCAGATCCCGGAAATAATTGTAATATATTAACCTGCAATCTTCTAACTCCTGATGAGTTAAGGCAAGAAAAATTTCAAAAAAGTGAATATAAATATTGCTCAGCAATAAATAGATCTGGAGATAAAATTAAATGCTTTTCTCTTACGCAGGATCAGCTGCAATATGCAATACCAAGGTTAATTAATCCAACTTGTTTTATTCATAAATGTACGCCCTTATTGAGTTCTTGTGGAGTTGATGAGGTCGCAATTATTAAAGCAAAAGGCACTGATTACGAAGAATCATATAAAAGGTATATAAATGGAACTCTTGACTTATCATCTACAACTTTTTGTGAAGCGGTGCCTTGTCGTCCAATGGCAGAGGTTCAGTATCGATGTGTTTCTTCTCCTCAAACAACAACATTTTCTGGCGACAGCAGTAGAGATATTTTTCTTAACCCTCAATGTAGTGCGACAATTAAATCTCCAACCGGAATAATTTCCAATCAAACATGTCAGGATAATTACTGTGTAAAGCAAATTGATTGCAATACCTCATCAACAGATCCAAATTGTCAGCCGCCTCAGCAAGGAGGACAAGCTGATAGTACTTATGTTGACCCTTTTGATTCTTGGTTTTATAGACCCGTGCCTCTTGATAAAGCTACTGTTATTTCTGGACAAATTAGGATTCCAAGGGAAATGAATCAAAATGCCAGCGATTACCATGGCTCTCTCAATAATTTATGTTATTCGAGGCGGCAAATGGAAGATATTCATGGGTGGGGAAATAGAAGAGAGATAGACTTGGGTTTATTTACTATTGATATGGGCTGGTTTCATGATTATCTTGGAATGGATAGTAGGTCTCCGGGATGGTGTGGCGCAAGAGATGATGGTAACAGAGGAACTGGTTATTCATATTTATGTGGAACTAGTGGCAATCTTTATTCAAGGCCATCAGAACATGTTTCTTATTATGCGGGCTATATAAGAACTATTTTTGAAAATAATAATGCGACCCATAAAATTAGAATTTGTACCAGATTCAAAAATACCATAACTTTAAGCGCTTGCGGTGAAAGAGAGTGTGGGATTACCGGAGCATTTGTTGACGGAAGTCTTGGTGGGGCGTTTATTCGCGCTCAAACATGCGGAGGCGATGTTTGTGATGAATTTGAGATTACTGATGATAATCCGACAAAATGCATGATGGATAGCAGTCATGCAAATAATACTAAATCCTCATCATGTTCTCATAAAGTTGATCTTAACGTCAGGCTTAGAGCTGTTAAGTATGGTGATTATATTTGTGGTTTTTTAGACAGCAAAGGCCAGCTTGCATATAATGGAATGTTTTTTGATGGAGATGAGGTGGCTGTTGGAAATAATTGTGTCAGTGATGCAAATGGCTCTCTATCATCGGGTTGTAATGGGCATAATAGTAATAGTGATAGGGGTCTTGCAGATAAATGGAGGACCGTACTTCAAATACCATATGTAAAAAATAATCAACCAGATGGTAGAAAAAGAGGTTATTTAGATAGAGATGGAAGATTTTATCCTGAACAGGTTTGTCCAAAGGTTACATTGAGAATTCCTCCTCCTAAAATTTTTAATTTAGCAAATATTTCCAATTCTGAAAAATTATTTACACCTCCTTTGTTTATTAAGAGAGCTTTTGTTATAAAAAATGGAGATTATGCTAGACCATCTGCTAGTGATTCTTTTGGAAAAACTGACTTTCATTATCCGGAAATCGAGGTTCAGTACGGAACTCAGATTGCAAAAATGAGTTTAAATTTAGATGATGTTTCGGGAGACTCTGTTGCCCCTAACTCAGCATCAGATCCATCATCATCAAGTAAGAAACTTACTATCACGGTTTCTGGAAGATCTTATGATGCTGAAATATATTTGAAAAAAGAGTTCTATCAAGATACTCAAGTTCCGGTTGCTTGCCTATACAGAAAAATTAAAGATATAAATGGTAATTATGTTAATCCATATAAAGTTGGATGTGTTTTTAGACAAAGACCTTTTATTGATAATAATGATGAAAGAGTTGTAACAAATAATTCTATTCCAGTTAGAAAGGTTTTGGTTGAAGCTGATCCTTCAAATCAATTTAATTCTTCAAAAATAAGTTATAGATATATTGCGCCGCTCTCATCAAGTTTAGGTTCTTCTTGCGGCTCTGGCTCATGCACAGCCCCCGTTTTACTTGAAAATGCTGATTATAGCAGGCCAACTTGCGTTGGAGATTCTGAAAGATATTCGGTATGCGCTCAAAGAGATGATTGTTCTAGAATCAATATTGAGTGCATGCAAAATGAAATTGATTTAAACAACGCTCTTAATGAGGGCAGAAGTGATTTAATTAGCTCGCTTCAATCCATAAGATATAATTGCAATAATTCTATAATACCCGCATGTAATTCCAGAAATGGAATACCAAGAGATAGCTCTATTAATTTATATAATCTATCATCTTCACAATCATTGCGAGTAAGAAATGCATATGGGTGGTTTAATGAACTTTGTTTAGTTAAAGGTTTTGGCCATGACTTAAAAAATATTGTAGCATATCAGCTGCCAGATGAACTTATGGGGAAATGTGCTATAAGTCCAAATAGTCCCTATCTAAATGACGCAAATCCTGCAACAAATTGTGATGAAGGGGGCAGGGCCCCAAATTGTTTATGCGTTGAAGCTGTCGATGGATTTATTCCTCAAGAGGGTTTTGTTATAAGAAAGCAAACGAATAGAGAGGCGGGTCTATGTATAGATATGCCGACCCCAAGGTTGTGTCCGCAAATAGATTTTAATACCAATCCTAATATTTTAGATATTGATGATCCTGAATATCAACAACATTCTTTAGGAAAAATGTTTTATAATGATTCTTCTGCCGTTCACTCTTCTCACCAAAAAAGATCTGGAAATGTTAATGCCATAAATGGAGTAAATAGAAACTATGGACATGCTGAATTTGCCTCAATGCCTTTTGGAGTAAATAATGTTAGGGGGACTTGTAATGGTTACTGGACATATCAAACCAATTCTTTTGGAATTAGAATGTTTCCAAAATTAAATTGCATCAATTCCCAAGGAGATGCTGTTTGGGATACGGAAAATATTGTAAATCCATGTGTAAGATATTCCTGCCCTGAATCCAAAACCGATGGCCCAGAGGATTCTGGTGAATATCCGGGTCTATATGATTACGGAGAAGTTGGTGTTGAAGATAAGGGGCGCTTTAATGGTTTTGCAAATTGGAACAAATTTACTAAAACTAATGATTTTATGGAATATGATACTGCGGAATCCTGTATTTTTGGCTTCAAGCCGGTAAATAGTGCTGCGATATTAGATAGAGACAGTGGTGCCATAACCGGTTATTCTGGGGGAAATAAACCTACTAGAGCTTGTAATCAATTGGGAAGTTGGCAAAGAGTGGAAAATAATGTTTGCGAAAGAATAAAATGTCCCGCAATTAATAATCCTATACCAACATCAAGCTCTGACTCTGTTGCCTGGTCAAGATGGTTTGCTTCTGGTGGGGCAAACTTTCCTTCGGTTAATGCCTCAAGAAGCAATATTAGAATTCAAAGGGAATCTGTTTCTACTGGCTCATGTAATAATAGTTTGGGATTCTACCAGACTCCTGGCGGAAGGCCGCCAACAAGAGAATGCGATTATTTGGGAAATTGGGGTGAGGTGATAAATCCTTGCACTACGCAATGCGATGAAGTTGGCGAAGATGAAGCCGGAAATTTAAATAATGGTTTTGCTAAATGGAGATCTATTGGAAGGGCGCTTAATTTTATAAGTGCCGAAGGAACTTTTAATGGCTGTAAAACTAGCTACGTAACATATCCTTATCCGCCGGAATTCGGGCCAGATCTTCAAAGATTGTCAAATGCTGATGATTTAACGCGTCCTTTAGAAAATCCCAAAAGGCTTTGCAAGGTCGGCATAACTCCTAGCGGCAGCAGGGCAAGTGTTTGGGAAAAAGCGGTTAACGGATGTATAAATGAATGCCCAAGCGTTGATTATGATTCAAGAATTGGTGTTGGAAGAACTGTTCACGCGACTTCTTCCGGCTCGGTAACTGTAAGATGGAGAGGGGCTCCTTTTAATACTTATCAATATGAAACAAATTGGAGTGGGTCTGAAGCAAATCTTGATGCGTCATCATTCCTTTCAGGAAGAACGAATGGAATTTATTTATTGAGAAGATATTGCAATTCTAATGGAAAATGGAGTGAACCAGAGGCTATGTGTTCTCTTAATAACGGAGTTGCCGGCAATGCTCAATATTCACTTTCTTCAATTGGCGGGTACTCAAATTCAATGGTCGCAAAAAAAACCGTAACAATTTCAAACGATTTTGGCTCTTCACTTTCTGCTTCTTCTTTTTCAAATGACTCTGAGATTCCAATGCAGTTTTCAAGTTCTGGACCTGCTACTGGTTGTAATAAATTTATTAAAACCATTAATGTAAATATTTCAAATTTAAATCTTATTAATGGCTTGTATTTAAGAAGAACTAATATTAGCAATCCATCAGATTATTTATACTTTGATGATATTTTAAATATCAAAGTAAATAATGTTGATATTTTTCAAGGGGGTGTCAGAGGAAGAATATGGGGGAGTACAAATTTTGATTCGGCCAGAACATGCGAATATTCTACTCATTATAGAATAAGTGATACAATTGCAAGCGACTTAAATCTTAAGCCCTATCTAACTAGCGGCGTTAATACAATTCAAATCAGGGTTGGAATCGCTGGAGGGGGTGGATTTAGAATAGCCTTGGGACTTGACATAGCGGATGATAGTCCTGTTCAATCTCAGCAGGGCATTTGTCTTTCTCCGAACTATTGGAAAAATAATTTTAATAGAGGTACTTTACCATCAAGAGTTTGTTCTTATGGCGCAAGTCAAAATATCGATCAAGTATACTTAGCTTTAACAAATAATGATTGCGAAAGAATAAGATGTCAGGTTCCTTCAAATTACATTGGACAAAGAGCTTATATAAATGGAGATACATCAAGAACTTCTTCTGGCTATAGCGTTGGAGAAGTTATTCAAGGAAGTTGTTTAAATAATCAAAGAAATATTAATCAAACTTTAATATATTCGTCATTATTTGGCCAAAATCCTCAAATATCATGCCAAGCAAACGGCTCTTGGTCTAATGTTGAAAATGAAAGTAACTGTAAAATTGGGTGTGATGCTCTAGCCTGGGGCACAGCAACAATTGATATAGGTGGGTGTGGGGGTTCAAGTGATACTCATCTGCGAAACGATGCTCATTCTTTGCAACATGGTCAAGTTTTAGAATATTATTCAACAGACTCGTGCGGAGGAAGAACAGTGTTTTATTTACGTGCAATGTCATGCAATGACGGAAACTTCATGAGAAATGATTGGTTTCGAGGCACGTCTTGGGCGAACCCAGATTGTAGAGGCTCTTATAGATTTCCACAAAATGATTTTAATGGACCAAACAGGTGTATTTATGCAAGTTGGAAAAGCACTCCCAATAGGCAGCAATCCTCATACATCGATAAAACCAATACACCAAGAAATACTTCCGATATTATTCATGGTTGGGTGTGGTAAAAAATATTTTTATTAATTTTTTATATTTATGATTTCAATAATAATGGGCTCTAAATCGGATTATACAACAATGAAAAATGCGTGTGAAATCCTTGATAATTTTAAAATAAAATACGAAACCAAAATTGTTTCAGCGCATCGAACGCCAGAACGCCTTTATGATTTTGCTCGAGATGCTGAAGATCGCGGTGTTAAAGTTATTATTGCCGGCGCTGGGGGTGCTGCACATTTGCCGGGAATGGTTGCTTCGATGACCACGTTACCAGTTCTTGGTGTTCCAGTTGAAAGTAAAGCTCTTAAAGGATTAGACAGTCTTTTATCAATTGCTCAAATGCCCGCAGGAATTCCGGTTGGCACCTTAGCAATAGGGGAGGCGGGCGCAAAAAATGCCGCACTTCTTGCATTGGCAATTATTTCTCTATCAGATAAAAAAATTTCTTCTCAGCTCAAAAATTATCGCATTAAACAAACTAAGCTTGTTAAGGAAAATCCTTTAAAATAATTTAGCATAAGAGATAACAGATACGGGATGGAGATACCAGTAAAAATAAATTACTGGTACTCTAGGTTTTTATTTTACCATTGATGCAACTTCTGCGGCAAAGTCATTTTCTTTCTTTTCAATGCCCTCTCCAAGAATGAATAATTTGAAATCAGTAATTTTAGTATCGCCATTTTCCTTAGAAAAATTAGCTACAAAATCTTTAATTTTAATTTTGTCATCCATAACAAAATTTTGCTCCAAAAGAACAACTTCTTCATAATATTTTCTGATTCGACCTTGTATCATTTTATCGATAATACTTTCGGGCTTTCCAGAGGCGCGAGCTTGGTCTTTTAGAATTTCTGTTTCTCTATTTAGTTTAGAGGGATCAACCATTTCAACAGTAAGAGATTCAGGTTTTGATGCGGCGATATGCATAGCGATTTGTTTTCCAAAATCTTGTATTTTTTCGCTTGAAGCAAGTGACTCGATGGCAACTAAAACCGCAATTTTCCCCATATTATTTGCAACAGAGTTGTGAATATAGCTTACAACCAATCCTTTGTTAACTGATACTGAAGAAATTCTTCTTAGGTTTATATTTTCTCCAATAACACCAATTTGATTCTTTATTTCTTCATCAACGGTGTGCGTAGAGCCAGAAAAGTTAGAATTTTTAAAAGCTTCAACATCATTACCAAAGCTTATTGAAGATTTTGCTAAAACAGATGCCAAATCTTGAAACTTTTGATTCCTTGCAACAAAGTCTGTTTCAGAATTTAACTCTATAGCGCAGCCTTTATTATTTTCTACAAATACTGCAACCACTCCTTCAGAGGTAACTCTTGAGCCTTTTTTAACAGCCGCTGATAGCCCTTTTTTTCTAAGCCAGTCAACAGACTTTTCAAAATCGTCTGCGCATTCCGCTAATGCTTTATTGCAATCAGCAATTCCACATCCAGTAACTTCTCTTAATTTTTTAATTAATGCTAAATCTGCCATATTATAAATTATTTTTTAGTTGTTTTTTTAGAAGTTGATTTTTTATCAGATACTTTCTTTTCAGAGGATTTTTTATCGGCATCTTTTTTGTTGTCCTCAGAGTTATCTATGATAATTCTTTTTTTAGTTGTTTTTTCTTCAACAACATCAGAGTTTTTATATTCAGTTTTTGATGAAGATTTTTTTTCTAATTTTAAATTGCTATCAGTTTTTGGTAGAGAATTTGCGGCAATTTTAGATAAATCAACGCCAGATGCAGCCATGTTTTCTCTGATACCAGCAATAATTGCATCGCTAATCAAAGAACAGTAAAGTCTTATTGCTTTAGCTGAATCATCATTTCCAGGTATTATATATTTAATATCATCAGGATTGCAATTAGAGTCGACAATTGCCATAATTGGAACATTAAGTTTCTTAGCTTCGCTAATTGCGATGTCTTCTTTATTTGTATCAATTACAAAGAGAAGGTCTGGGTAGCCGCCCATATTTTTTATCCCACCAAGAGCTTGTTCAAGTTTTTCTCTTTTTCTTTCAAGTACAAGTCTTTCTTTTTTATTGAGTCCAATCTCGTCATTTCCAAGCTGTTCCTCGATTTTTTTAAGAGTTTTTATTGACTGAGAAACAGTTTTGAAGTTTGTTAACATTCCTCCTAGCCATCTAAAATTAACGTAATATTGACCACATCTCTTTGCAGCTTCAGCAACTATTGGCGATCCTTGTTTTTTAGTTGAAACAAAAAGAATTCTCCCGTTATTTTTTGCAATTTCGTAGCAAGTAATCAAGGATTGATGAAGCATTCTTGATGTTTGATTTAGGTCAATAATGCTTATTCCGTTTCTATTTGAATGAATATATTTTGCCATTTTTGGGTTTCTTCTCATGGTTTTATGACCAAAGTGAACGCCAGCTTCAAGTAGTTGTTTTATTGTAAATTTAGGTAGTATATTTGACATATTATTTTTTTGGTTAGTTACCATTTTTAAGAGAAATTTTGTATTAACAAAACACCAAAATTCTTAGAAATGTGACATTTAATATTTTATAATTTTGTGAATAAATTTTAAATTAATTAATAAAAATTATTTTAATAAATAAATCACGAAGAACATTATAGTTAAATGAAAAAATAAATCAATGTAAATTTTTTCAATCTCCTCTAAAAAGAGTGGTCTTTATAAAAAATACAACAGTTTTGATTTTATTTTATTCTTGTTTAATGAAGTTAATTACTTGATTATTATAAATAAAACATCTTTTACTCCTCCCTAAATGCCTTATAAGCAGATTCAGAAATCGGCGTAAACATATAAGAAACAAGTGATCTTGATCCGGTTATGATGAAGACTTGCGCTGGCATTCCTGGGTAAAGTTCGATTTTATCTTTAAGTTTCTCGATATCTTTTTTGTTGATGCTAACCCGCGCTAAGAAATATGATTCTCTTGTTTGTTCATTGGATATAATATCTGGCGAAATATTGATTACTTCGCCATTAAGCTTTGGAACCTTTTTGCCTTGATAAGCTGTTAGCTGGATTTTTGATTTCATGCTAATTGCTACATTGTCAATATCTTGCGGTCTTATCTTGGCTTCAATAATCAATTCTTCATGTTGTGGAACAATGTTCATTATTTCTCCTCCCGATGGAACAACAGCGCCAATAGTATGATATTTAATATTCATGACTTTACCAGAAACGGGCGATGTTACTGCTGATCTTTTTAGAATGTCTTTTGAAGCGGAAAGTTGATTATATAGTGCAACAATTTCCATATCGCTTTCTTTAATTTCTTTCAGAGTTTCGGAGAGATCGTCATTTTTGTAGTTGGATATTTGCAACCTTGCCGTTTCTGCCTGCTCATCGGCTTCGGCAATTGATTTTTGTAAATCAATTTCACGCAAAACTGGTAAATTACCTTCATCAACCAAAGGTTTGATTAGCTCCATTTCTTTTTCAAAAAGTTTAAGTTTGGTTTCAGCGGATTTTAATTTCTTTTCTAAAACTTTTATTTCTCCCGATCTTTTATCGGTTCTTGTTTCAAAGAGTCTTAGCTGATTATTTATAATCTCTTTTAGCTTCTCATCATCGCTTGCAGAAATCTCTCCAACTGAATCAAGGAAATTAGTCAAATTCATCACTGTTTTATTTTCTTTTTCGGCAGATAATCTTTCTTTTTGCAATTGCATCGCCCACAATCTTTCCTTCAAAATCTGTTGTTCGGTTTTAGCTTTAATATCATGAAGATAGAGCAAAACATCGCCCTCATTTACCGTTTGCCCTTCCTTTACCAAAATTTGGTCAATGATTCCGCCTTCTAAATGCTGTATGGTTTTGCGGTTGAAGTCGAGCACGATCACGCCGTCAGCAATGGAAGCAGATTTGATTGGAAGAAACACTGCCCATCCAAGAAAAATTATAACAAAAATAATCAACGATTTAACTCCATAATTAATAGTGTTTTCAGCGATTTTAGATTCTACTTTTATTATCATGATGCTGCCTCCAAAGAAAGATTCGGTGTTTTGTTTAAAACTTTGTAAGCATTATCAAAAGCTTTTACTTCGCCATCACGAAGCACCATTACTTTATCGCAGATTGATATTACCGAAGTGCGGTGAGTTATTATAATTGTGGTAATTTTGTTTTCTTTGGCGCGAAGAATTGCATTGTTTAAAGCCGCTTCTCCTTCAGCATCAAGATTGGAATTTGGTTCATCAAGAACTACAAATTTTACATCGCCGAAATAAGCGCGAGCTAATGCAATTCTTTGTCTTTGTCCCGCTGATAAATTGCTAGCATCTTTTTCAATTTGCGTTTCGTAGCCTTGCGAGAGAGACAGAATGATTTCATGAACATCGCAGAATTGCGCCGCTTTGATGATTTCTTCGTCTTTTGCTTCTTTGTGCATTCTAGCAATATTGTGCTTAACTAACCCTTTAAATAACTCAACATCCTGCGGCAGATAACCAATATGCTTGCCAATTTTTTCTAAATCTTGATCAAAGAGATTGGCGCCATCAATTTTTACAATTCCTGAACTTGGCTTTAACACACCAACGAGAAGGCGGGCAAGAGTTGTTTTCCCGCTTCCAGTTGGCCCAATAATTCCAATAACTTCGCCAGGATTTATTTTGAATGAAATGCCTTTAATGAGAATGCGATCAGATTTTTCTAACTTGTAGATTAGCTTATCAACAACAATTTCTCCGTGCGGAGTTGGCAGTTCAATTTTTCCTTTTTCGGAGGCATAATTTTTCAATGATTCATTCAAACGAAAATATGCAGCTTTAGCAGTTTTAAGAGATTTCCACAGCGTAATCGCATTATCAAAAGGCGCAAGTGCTTTACCAGCAAGAATTGAGGTAGCAATAATACCGCCTGATGACATTTTGTTATGCATCACCAAAATTGCGCTAGAAGCCATAGTGATGGTTTGAAGCGCCATTCTCAGGGTTTTTGAAATAGAAGAAATGCGATTGCTAACAGTAGCCAAATCTGCTGAAGTTTTTCGAAGTTTATCATTGCCATTTTGCCAATTGCCACGAACATTTCCTTTCATTCCCATCGCATTAATCGCTTCAGAATTTGATGAAATAATCTCAAAATCTCTTAGGATGTCTGCTTGCATTTGATTGGTTTTTTCAATTAGTTCTTTAGTAGATTTTTCGTTGATATAGGCTATCTTAAGCATTATCAGCCCTCCAATCAATGTAATCAAGCCATTGATCCAATGGATGAAAAAAATCATGATCAAATAAACAAGTGCAAAAGGTGCGTCAAATAACACGGCCAGATTTGGACCGGAAATAAAACCCTTAATAGTTTGTAAATCGCGCATATTTTGGCTGCTGATATTTTTGTTTGCACCGATAGCTTCAATGCTGCTGTTGAATAAAATCGGCGAGAGCTTTTCATCAAGCCAATTTGAAACATGCAAAAATATCGTTGATCTAACTTGCGTTAAAATTCCAAGAAAAGTCAAAAATACTAAAACGATTATTGTAAGATAAAGGAGGGTTTCAAAGCTATTGCTTGCGAGAACGCGGTCAAGTACTTGCATCGAATAAATTGATGAGGCGAGTGTAAAAATGCTTATAAAGAAACTAAAAAGAAGACAAAACCAAAAAGCTTTTTTACATGAATCTAAAGATAATCTTATGATTTGTTGTTGCGGTTGCTGTATTTGTATACTCTTTAACATTTAAATTTCTCCTAAAAAATATTTGATCTTATAGTAAGTAATTACCAAGTTCATTTGGGAATCAATATAATTTATTTTTCTATCATTGGCTTCAATTTTAACGCGTATAACTTCAATTGGATCTTCAACTTTTAATTCAGACCTTTTAGCAAAGATTTCAGAACGATTTTTAGCGAGCTCAAAGAGTTTTTTGTTAGCTTTGTTTATCTCAGAAAAAAAATGATATTCTGTAAGTACCTGATTTACTTCCTTAATTATATTATCTCTGGTAATTTCAAATTCTTCTTTTGCTGCGTCACGATCATATCCGGCTTTACTTACATTAGCATATTCCACACCTTTTTGAAAAATTGGCACAGAAACGTTTAAAAAAACTGTTTGTTGTTTAAGGTCTTGATTGTCTAGGTAGACAACTTTATCCTGCGTACTAGAAGAGGCGCTCAAAGAAACTTTGGGCAAGAAATTTGATTTTTCTGCATTGTAAGCAGCTTTAGAAGCAAGATAGTTGAAGTGGTAAGATTTAATATTATTGTTGTTAACTAAAGCCGATTCGAGAACTTTATCCTTGTTAAATTCTTCTTCAGTGATTTCGGGCATTATTAGTTTTTCATGAAGCTCGCCAACAATATTTTCGTAATCAAATTTTGCTTTGCTGAAGCGATTTAAAGCGTCGAGATATTTTTCTTGCACGAGAGAGGTTTCGTAAGTGAATTTGATTATATCAGCTTTGTCGATAATTTTAGCTTCTTTTCTTTGACTTATTAATTCAGAAAACTTTTTACCAAGCTTTTTATTTTCTTCTTGAAGTTTTGTTAGTTCTTGGTAACGGAAAAGATTGCAGTAGCTCTGTGCTGCGGCAAAAGAAATTTCCTGAATTTTATCTGATGTCTTGGATTTCCCAGATTTTATTTTATAATTAGCTTCGCGATATTTAGAGACAGAATGTAGTCCATCAAAAATAGGCTGCTCAACTTTAATTTCCTCGCTTCTTTGTTTAGTTGAGCGATCAAAATTTTGTCCTTGATAAAAACTATTTCTTTGGCCATATGAAATATTGGCGCTAACATTTGGTAAAAATTCGGCAATTGCTCTAGTTTTCTCGGTTTTGATGGAATTAAGACGAATTTGCTCAAGTTTTATATTTCGGTTATTTGCTTGGGCGATAGAGATAGCGTCACTCAAGCTGTGAAACCCATTTGTTTTGTTTGCCTGCGCTTCGCAAGAACTTGCTTCCCCCAAGCAGTGTGAGCTTGTTGCTAGCGCATCACCATTGCTTATTAGAAAAAATAGTAAAATTATTAAAATATAATTTATTTGATGCCGCATAACATTTATTATCATTTTAGAAGTGAACCGCTAATCCAAGGGTTGCCGCTGAAACATCAATTTTTATGCTTTTATATTCAGAGTTCTTTGGCTTGAAATCGAAGTTATAAAACATAGAGTTTAATCTGATAGCAATGTTTTTAGTAATATCGTAACCTAAGCCAATTCCAAAGAATGGTGCTGAAGCGCTAACGGACTGTTTAACATTTCCAGTTTCCTGATATTCAGTTGAAGATGATACGTAACCACCAGAGCCATAAATTCTTATGCCTTTGATTTCGTAGCCAAGATTTAACCTGCCACCAAAATTTTGTTTGATTTCTCCTGAGAAAAATTGATTTCCGAATGCTTCGATTTCAGTAAAAATATGATCTTTGGTTTTAGAATTATTGATTCCCGTCTTTGAAACATCGCAACGACTCTCTCCCCCTAAACATTGAAAACTTTTATCTTCTGAATCAGTAAAAATATCTTCAGCCATATTAAATCTAACACCAAAAGATAAACCGGCGCCAAAAGCGCTTTCTGAAAAGTTTTTATAAGGAGACTCTCCTGCCGCAACAGTTGATGATCCGCCATTAATTGTCGAAGCAGCAAAAGAATTTGAGTATCGTGAAGCGAAGAGGGCAATTATAAGAAATAGGAATTTTATTTTTTTACTCATAAATTTTATTCATCAAATTATATTTAAAACGCACAAAATTATCGCTGATAATTATTTGTTATTTTTGGGGCTATTATTTTGTTAAAATTGCTATTGCGGCTCTTACAAAACCTTCATTAGCATTCTGTTTCTTATTGCTAATGTTTGAATAAACATCATCAATTAAGTTACTCTGCAATAAATTATTTTTTTGAGCAGAAAAATTAAGTCTGTAGAGAATGGTTTTTGTTGTATTAAAAAGTTTAATTTTCATGTATTTTTTAGTATTTTTTGTAGTTAGAAATTAAAATCACTTGATCCAAGTTGGATTTCGCCAGCAAGCTTTATTGCAAAATTTGAGTTTGGATCATCAATGATAGTATTGCCGTCCTTGAAGTAGAATTCAAGTCCATTGGCAGAAAGATTCGATCCTTGACCTTGTGTAATCGAATCAAATCCAAGGACAGAGAGATCAATTTTATCTTCATTTTGAATGAAATCTAAAATCATGTCGGTTTCGCTTGGGTTCGCAAATGAGCCAGCTGAATCTGCTTTATCAGTAAAGATGAACTGATCATTGCCAGCTCCGCCAATCATAACGTCAAAACCACTGCCGCCATTGATATTATCATTGCCATCATAACCTTTGATAATATCATTGCCAGCTCCGCCATTGATTGTGTCATCACCTCTACCGCCTTGTAAATTATCATCGCCAGCATCGCCATTTAGTGTGTCATCACCGTCATTCCCCCAAAGAACATCGTTACCATTGCCGCCATTTATAATAACATTTTCATAGTTAAATGTTAATGAGGTTAAATCAACAATGTCATCGCCGTCACCAGAATTGATTTCTTCAATTGAGGATAATTTAGCAATTTCACCAACATTACTTACAATTGCATCATCAAGAAATATTACATCATTTTTATCGGTTAGGTTTAGGGTATCGTAACCATCGCCACCATCAAAAGCATCAAATGATCTTTGTCTTCCAGTAATAGTAATTTTGTCTCCAGAATAAATATTCCAAGCTTCATAAAAGTAATTATTTACCTCTTTCCAATCATCATCTTTTTTGTAGAAGATGATATCATTACCATCTCCGGCATTTATTATATCTGTTGAGCCAAAATTTGATTCTAAATGATCATCGCCTTCGGTTCCTTGGATTGCAACAATAGGAGCATTTGGAATCATGTCGTCAATAATGTTTCTGGTTACGCTAATACGGAAATTATCAGAAATTGTTGCGCCAGATGGATCATTTGCAGTAACGGTAAAGTTTAGTTTGCCATCGCGACCAATTTTGCCAGAAACAATGCCTGTTTGCGAATCAAAATTAATCCAATCAGGAAGATTGTCAAAGCCCTGAAGTTTTAGAGAAAGCGAAAGAGCGTCACCATCAACATCAGTGAAATAATCTTTAAGATTTATACTCCATTCTTCTTCAACCTTTACCTCTTTATTTGCAATATCACCAAGAGAAGAAAATATCGGGGCATCATTAACGGCGTTTACAAAAATAGTGAATTTGCTTCTAGTGCCGTCTTCTTCGGTTAGCGTAATTTCATCAATGCCGTGGAAATTTTCATTAGATTTATATTTGAATTGATTAAGAGTTTCGTCAAAAATAATAGTTCCATAAAGAGAAGTCAGTGATTCAAATCTTCTGCGCTCAAATTGTGTTTCATTTAAAGGATTCAAAATTATTAATTCTTCATCTTCCTTAGTTATAAAGAACTTTTCAGAAATAGTGACAAGATTTGAATTTGAATTATTATCAATATTTAATGGGTTGATTTGCGTATTATCATTAAATTTTAGATATTCAACATGATTAGTTGCAAGAATCTGGTCTTTAAGAATAATCTTATTAGCTGCATTAACTCCAACTTGAATTTCAAGATCATTGCCATTGATGTTAAAAGTTAGATCAGATGCAGAAATGCCAGAATTGAATTGTACAATATCTGTTCCTTGAGATATATCACCATTTTCATGAATTGTATCAGTTCCGCTATTAGCATTATAAATATAAGTATCTGACCCAAGGTCGCCAAAAAGCATATCATTACCAGTTCCACCATTTATTTTATTGGCTTCGTGATTACCAATTATAGTATCATTAAAAGCAGAGCCAGTAACATTTTCAATTGATAAGATTGTATCATTTGCTGCATCATTTCCCGCTTGCCCGCCTGAAAGTGAATTGGTTGCAAGATTAACTGTAACAGCTGCGCTTGAATTGACATAAGAAACAGTATCAGAGCCATTGCCTCCAAAAATTGCATCAGCGCCAGAGCCGGCAATAAATGTATCATCGCCATCTTCGCCATATAGTTGATTATTACCAGAGCCACCCTCTAAACTGTCGTTACCATTTCCAGCATAAATAACATCATCGCCACTTCCGCCATTTAATTGATCGTTACCATCACCAGAATAAATTTCGTCATTGCCTTCCTGGCCAAAAATTTTGTCATTACCAGAAGATGTCCAGATTTTATCATTACCAGTGCCGCCATAAACTATAATATCGCCATAAGAATATTTTTGTGTTGAGAAATTAATTATATCATCACCAGCGCCAGCATGAATTACAGAAATATCTTGAACCCTAGCAGTTGTTGCAGTGCCAGCAGCACTACTTCCAGAAGCTGAGGTTGGGTCATCAAGACTCAAAACATCATTTCCCTCAGTCATCAAAATTGTGTTAACACCACTACCACCGATAAATTTGTCAAAGGTGCGATTATAGCCATTTATATTTATTAATTGGTTATTATAGAAGTTTTTAACAGAATATTGAGGAACATAATCATAGCTATAGTCTATTCTATCAACTTTTTCTATAGCCCAAACGTAAGGAATTGTTATTGGTTCATTGTCAGCTAATGCGATATTATTATTTATAGGTACCCTTCTTATTCCTCCCCAGCGGGTTCTCAAATCTATATAACCACCAACTTGATAGCGCCCAGTATTGCCCTTAAAGAAAAAATCTCTTTGCAAACTTCGTGCTATTCTTAATTCTTGATATCTAACATTTAATTCTGTTCTATTTGATAAAAATTCCGACCCAATCAAAATATCCTGATTAGAATTATAATTATTGGCAATAAATTGACCAACTTCTGGCGAATAATCAAAAAACTTTTCTTCTATAAAGAAGTGATGGTGATGAACATAATTGTCAAAAAATCCAGAATATTGAATTATCTCATCAAAATGAATCTTTTGCTTTATGTCATTGCCATATTTCCCATCCGCCTCATATCTTAAAATATCATCTCCACCTTCGCCATAAAGCTCATCACTTCCTTTTCCGCCCCAAAGTTCGTCATTGCCATTACCGCCATAGATTTTATCATCTCCCCCGTCGCCAAAAATAATATCTTCACCATCAGTTCCAAAAAGAATATCATTACTTTCTCCGCCACTTAAACCAATTTGGAAATTTGATGAGGTGATGTCAGAAGTTGTAATGTTTTCAATGATGATTTTTTGACCATTATTAATTGTAATCTCAACATTATTAGCATTTTGCATCATATTATTTTGAATATCAGCAAAGCTAATTGGGGCTTTATAGCTAACTTTTAAAATAATTTTATCTTCGTTTTTGTTGAAATTTTTTACTGTATCAACACTTGTTGAAGATATGGTATTTCCATTTCCGTCAATTTCAGTTGTAAGAATTATAATATCAGAGTCACTTCCTCCGTCAAGAATATCGCTTCCAGCACCATCAACCAAAATGTCATTGCCTTGTCCACCAATTATTGTGTCATTGCCATCATTGCCTTCTAACACATCGCCCTCAATTCCACCATCAATGTAATCATTACCAGCATCGCCATAAATTTTATCACTTCCTGATTGCCCATAAAGTAAATCATTATCAGCGCCACCTTCAATTAAGTCATCGCCATCTCCACCTTTGATTTGATCATCTCCAGAATCGCCTTTTAAAATATCGGCTCCACTTCCGCCAAAAATAAAATCATTACCATCACCACCACTTATTTGGTCAATTCCAGTGTCGCCATATATTGTATCACTGCCATCATCACCATTGATTAAATCATCATTCGCTCCTCCGGATATATAATCATCACCTTCACCAGCCTTGATAATATCAAAGCCTTCTTGTCCGTAAATAGTGTCATTACCATCATCGCCATTAATAATATCATTGCCAGAGCCGCCATAGATTAAGTCATTACCACCACCAGCACTTATTTTGTCACTGCCATCATTGCCTTCGATATAATCTTCACCTTGACCAGTATTTACAATATCATTACCATTTCCGCTGATAATAATATTATGTCCACTTAAATCAGTAATTTTATCATCGCCATCTCCGCCCTCTATATAATCATCGCCAACTGAATCAATAGTATTTTCAATAAAAACTTGTTTATTTCTAGCGCCAAATTTAAACTTCCATTTTCTGGCATTAATATTTTGATAAGTTAAATCGCCATCGCCATTTATATTGTCATTTCCTGAATTACCAAAAATTTGGTCATTACCATCGCCACCAGTGATAAAATCATCATTACTGCCACCATAAATAATATCTTCGCCAGACTCGCCATAAAGATTGTCAGCTCCAGTTCCGCCATGAAGAATGTCGTTACCTTCGCCGCCATATAAATTATCATTGCCGTCTCCTCCGTGAAGTTGATCATCGCCATCACCGCCATAAATATTCTCGCTCCACCAATGCCCTACAATTCTGTCATTGCCATTTGTTCCACTTAGATTTTGTTCATAATATTTATACCAAACCGTGTAATGACCACCAAAAGCGTTGCGTTTTTTCTTCATACTGCGCCACTCAACTTCGTTATATTTTTCAGAAGTCACTTCTTCTTGTTCCCCAGAGCTATTATAGTTGTTAGCATTGTAAGTTGAAGATGGATTATTTTGTTCATCTTGATATTGCATTTGGTCATTATAACCAAGTGCAAGCTCTTCTTGAATTGATGTATCGATATTAGAATAGATAGAGGTTGTGTAAGAAATCGAATTGTCTATGTTGATTGTTATATTTGTGAGATCAATTGCTTTTCCATCAGCAAACTCAATTTTCTTTAAGATTTCACTTCCAGTGCCATTTGCACCACTGCCACCAAATTGATTATTTATGGTGATTTTATCGTTAGCATTTATTGAGCCAGATTCATCTTTGAATTGAATAATTAAATTAGTTCCAGATTTTGTTAAAACCAACTTATTGGTTGTATTGTTTGAAAGTTTTGAGTTAATTTCAGATAGTCTTAAAACATCATTGCCACTGATGTTGGTGTCGTTGATTATATCTTCTCCGTCGCCGATTCGATAAATTATTGTATCATTGCCTTCACCGCTTGTGATAATATCATTACCGATCCCGCCAAATAAGATGTCATCTGCTGCGCCACCGTCAATTATATCATTACCTTCAGCTCCAATTATATAATCATTTCCAAATTCCCCACTTAATGTGTCATCACCCTCAGCGCCATAAATTATATCGTTACCTAAACCACCAAAAGCTAAATCATTTTCTGATCCAGTGTTGATTATGTCATTTCCTTCATCGCCGTAAATTATATCTACACCTGAATTTCCAAAGATTTCGTCACCACCATCGCCACCGCGAATATTGTCGTTTCCTTCGTTGCCTTTGATATAATCAATTCCTACTCCGCCATCAATAACATCGTTACCAAATCCAGCTAAAATCATGTCATCGCCATCTTCGCCTAAGATTGAATCATCACCAACGCCCCCTTCAATTCTATCATTACCAGTTCCACCGAGAATAGTATCATTTCCAGCGTTGCCTTGAATCATATCGTCTCCGGCTTCACCCATAATCTGATCATCACCGTTGCCGCCTTGGATGAAGTCATTGCCATCTTCTAAACTTCCGCTTCCACCAATACTAGCTGCTGTTCCACCAATTATTACATCATCACCATTACCGCCATAAAGATTATCATTTCCCTCAGATCCATAAATTTGATCATTGCCATTGCCACCAAATACTTCATCATCTCCTTGCCCACCTATTAAAAGATCAACATCTCCTCTGCCTTCAATATGGTCATTACCTTCGTAACCAACTATTGTATTAGTTCCACTTTTACCAATAAGATTATCAGAGCCTTTATTACCATAAATATCATCATGATAATATTCCCTGGCAATTGCAACAACGCCCTCAGGTTCAATGCCTTGGATGATGTTTCCAGTACCGTCTTCTTTTGCTATGATGTTTAAGTAAGAATAAGGATCGGGATATTCACCAGGGCCATATTCTTTGCCACCCATAAATTGAGAAACTATTATCCCTGCAACAATAGCACCAACTGGTCCGGCAATTGTGCCTCCAATTAAATAAGCCGCAGCAGTAAATCCAGCAAAAGCCGCAACACCAGCAACTCCGGCCCTAACAAGAGTGCTTTGCCATTGATGTGAATTCATGTGATCATCAGCAAAAAGATCATTAATTCCAGCGTTAATAATATAAGCCGCTGCAGCACCAACTCCGGCTCCAGCAGCATTTGCCGCCATTGTATTTCCAAGCCAACCAGCCTTTACTGCCGCAGCAACAGCAATTTGTGCAGAAACTTGAGCAGTAGCTTGAGCAGCAGCTATTGTGTATTCCTGAGAATCCCAATCTTTATCAGCATTTAATAGCAATGATGTTGCCATTGATACTGCCATTAAATAACTAGCATTATATACTGGATGATTATTGGCAAAATTATTAAGTGCATCTTGCCCATTTTGAGACATAACCCCATTTTGTAATAAAGCATGACCTGAAGCATCAGCAGACATCGCCAATTGAGGATTAGCAATAAATAAAGCCTTATCAGCATCACTTAACAAAAATGAATTTAGAATTTCTTGACCAACAGTTTGCACCAAAGCTTTTAAAGCGATGGTTTTAGCGATTTGTTCAGGAGCATCTCCTCTTTGAATTGCAGCATTAACATCACTTATCAAACCAGCAATTCCTTGACCAGTTGTAAAGATTGAAGTTAGTTGATGCATATATTGATTAATAAAGGCATCAGTAGCAGCTTTTGCAGAGTCGATTGTATTTAGGATTGTGTTTAAGGTGGCGGTGCTACCGTCTTTGAGAGGAGTTAAAACATTATCTTTTACAATACTAAAATCATTTCCCTTATTGTCTTGGTGAAGGTTAATATGGTCAGAAAGATTAATGTCTTTTAAAGTAAAATCACTATTTTTAAGCAAATTAGAAACATTGCCTTGATGAGCGCTAATTTTAGCGCCTTCATAACCAAGGGCATTTGAGAAATAATCAGGATTTAAATTTACAACCTCAACTGCATCTAGTTTGTAATAATCTGCTATTGTGGTGATGAATTGTGAATTTGTAAGATTAGCACTAAAAGGTGTTGTTAATTGAAAATTTGGAACTGATGGAATGCCTATATTAGAATTATTGATGCTATTTATTAGCCTTTGAAAATTATCTATATTCCAAGTGGGAATTACATCGCCGTTGAAAAAGCTGCCATCAGAGTTGATTGTAACAAGGCCAGCTTTAGCAAGCCCAGTCCAAACAAAATCGATGCAGGAGTTTGATAGGCCACTATAGAATTTGGAGAAGCCGAAATCATTGCTTGTTGGGTCTTTACCAAATTTATCTAGAATTAGATATTGCTCTTCTGTAATATAGACTCTGCCGATATAGTCACCGCCAGCTTCATTTAAAGTATAATTAAAAGAATCATCTTCATAAACTTTGCCAGGAGCAAATGGTTGTCCCTGATGGTTTTCATCTGGTGCGAATCCGTAACTTTTTCCAACTAAATCATTTTCATTTTTATAAATATGATACCAAACATGACCAAATGCAGATGGATGAATTGAGTTATTTTTAAAGTCAATTGCGGGAGTTCCTTTATCCGCAACTTTTAATTCTATATATGGCATAGTTTTTTTTGTGATTTAATTAATATTTAATGCGACCCCTTCCAATAGCAAAATGTATTTTTGTATTTGCTAATTCTGGAGAATCTTTAATTACCTGAACTGATATTTTGTAATTTGCTTTCTCTAGCCTTGTTCTTTCCAATTCTTTATTGCAAGATAATGGGCCACAGCCTACAAAATTCTGACCTTCCCACTTATCTCTAACCCCATCAAACACAATCTTGCTACTGCCATCATCTTCTAATTTTATGATTGTTAAATGAATTGGGGTGGGGATGCCGGGATAGTCGATGTCTATAATTTTTTTTACACCTTTTTCAATTACAATTTTACTATCAGAATATCCCATCAGCCCTCTAACTCTTCGCTCATCTTTCATTATCTCATTCCACTCCTCATCACTATATTTTTTTTGCGGTAAATAATGTTTCACCAACTCTACAATCCAATATTTACTTCTTCTTGGATCATCATAGTGAAACTCAAGTTCAAAGGAATAACTGTTGGATTCTTTAATTTTAAGCTCTAATTCAATTTTGTTACCTTGCTTTGTAATATCGAAGGGAATTGAAATTGGTGGCTTTAAAGCTTTTTCATATTTTGTGGTTTGAGTTTTTTCATCATAAGTTGATTTTAGGTTCTTCATAGCACAAGCATTTGTTGTTAATAAAACCAAAGCCAAGAAAACTTTGATGAATGAATATTTTTTCATAATTCTTTCTATTTTATTTAATTTTATTTTAACTAATTTAATTTTAATTATTCTTATTTATCTTTAACTCTTCTTACTTATTTCTAATATAAAATACATATTTGTAACTCATAGCTCTTTTATTTAAGCTATATATCTTCTTAATATTCTGATAACTTTTTATAATCTTAATTTTTTTATTATTATTTTTATTATAATCTGATCTCTTGTTTAATTATAAAATCTTGTACTTTTAAAAAATTATCATTAGCTATAAATATTGAAGAATTCAAGTTTAAAATAGAATTTAAACTAGGCTTTATTTCAATAATATTAGCTATAATATTAGCTATATCTTTAAACCTAACATCATTATGAATTGTAATAAAATGATTTTTGGTTTTTTGTTGTAGTTTTGAGGGGATTGATATCATATGGTTTTTGATGAGTTTTGTCAAGTGGATTATCTCATTGCCATCACTGATAAAATCATCATCAGCAAAAAGATCATTAATTCCAGCGCTAATAATATAAGCCGCTGCAGCACCAACTCCGGCTCCAGCAGCATTTGCCGCTACTCCATTTCCAAACCAACCAGCCTTTACTGCCGCAGCAACAGCAATTTGTGCAGAAATCAGCATTTAATTTCTTGCTTGGTTTGAATATAACTCTAAATGGTTAGATTTTTTTAAAATGCCGCTAATATTTTATTAGCATTAAGATTTAAAATGAATTATTGCCAATAGCTCAGAAGGGGAAGTTCAAAAAATAAAAATCTTGTTAATTATTTTCAATTTTTCTTCTAATTTTGCCTTTGTAAAAAATTATTTTGTTATTCTTTATTACTGATATTGTGTGATGTAAGAAATTTAAATCATCTTTTTTGCTAAAATCCTCACGATAATGAGATCCTCTACTTTCTTTCCTTTCAAGTGCCGAACTAATTGATATAAATGTATTTAAAAATAAATTTTTAACTTCAAGAAATGCTATTAGCTCGTCATTTAGCAAGAGAGACTTATTTAAAATGTTATATGAATCAATTTGGATTTCTAATTTCTTTAGCATTGATATTCCTGTTTCTAGTAATGATTGATTTCTAAAAACACCGAAATAGTTTTCGCTAATTTCCTGAATTTCTTTCTTAATATTATCAAGCTTAATATCATTTGAATTATTTTTATTTTCAAGAATTTTGCAAAGGTTTATAATTTTAGATTTTTTAATATCATCAAGATTGGATTTAATAGAGTTAATTTTTTTAATATTGTTGTGAGCGGTTTTACCAGCTATTTTCCCAAATACAATTAAATCCAAAAGCGAGTTACAGCCAAGTCTATTTGCGCCATGAACTGAAGCGCAAGCGCATTCCCCAACAGCAAGTAAGGTTGGATTGGCATTATCAAATTCATCAGTTACTTCACAATTCTTGTTAACAGAAATTCCTCCCATTGTATAATGAGCGGTTGGATAGATTTCTAGAGGTTGATTTTTAACATCAGTTTTTGCAAAATTTTTAGCAGTTTCAACTACGCCAGGGAGCTTTTCTTGCAAAACTTCTTTAGTTAAATGCCTAAGATCAAGATATATAGATTTTTTACTTGCGCCACAACCATTACCATTTGCAACTTCATAAGCTATTGCTCTTGATATTATGTCCCTAGAAGAAAGCTCCATAAGCTTCGGAGAGTATTTACTCATGAATCTTTCACCTTTAGAATTTATTAAATGAGCACCCTCAGATCTTGCAGCTTCGCTTATAAGAAAGCCCTGATTAAATATGCCTGTAGGGTGAAATTGAATAAATTCCATATCTTTTAGCGGGTATCCAGATTGAGCGGCGAGGGAGGTCCCATCGCCAGTGCATATTAAAGAAGAGGTGTTATTTTTAAATATCTGACTATAGCCCCCAGTTGCAATTATGGTAATTTTACTATTGAATATATTAACCTCGCCATTGTTAATATCAATAGCTATGCAGCCAAAGCATGAATTTTCTGAGTCTGTTAATAGATCAAAAACAAAAAATTCGCTAAAAAAAGTAATATCATTTTTTAGTGCCTGCGAATAAAGGGTATGAAGAATAGTCTGGCCAGTTTTATCTTTAGAATAGCATGCCCTATAGGCAAGATCACCCTGACCAAAATCGGTAGTCTGTCCCCCATATGCTCTTTGTGAAATTGCTCCATCGCTATTTCTTGAAAATACAACTCCGTATTTTTCTAATTCTAAAATTGCCTGATTGGCATTTTGACATAAAATATCAACAACATCTTCATCGGCCAGATAATCCGATCCTTTTATGGTATCAAAAGCATGCCATCTCCAATCATCTTTTGAAACATTCCCGAGTGGGGCGTTGATACCTCCTTTTGCAGCAACAGTATGACTATTGGTAGGGATAACTTTACTAATTATGCAAATATTTTTAATCCCGCTATCTTTGGCGGATAGAGCGGCCATAATTCCCGCTCCTCCAGAGCCAATTATAACAAGATCAAAATTTCTTTCTATTATTTTAAAAGAATTTTGCATTTAAAAAGCTATTCTTCATCCTCAATTTCTTTGCGAACTCTTTCCTTATATTTATCAATTTCATCTAGCACATCATCTTTATCTTTATATTTTTTTATAGCCTCTTTTCTTCTTGATTTAACTTCAGAAACAACAGAGTTAACAATTTTTTCAGCTGTAATTTCAAAGTGATTATAAAGATCCTCAGCTTTTCCAGAGGCTCCAAAATCGCTCATTCCAACAAAAACTCCGTCATCTCCAATATATCTATTCCAACCCTGAGAAATCGCAGCTTCAACAGCAACTTTAATTATATTTTTATTTCCAAGAATTTTATTTTTATATGCTTGATCTTGTTTCTCAAAAAGTTCAAAGCATGGCATTGAAACCACTCTAACAGCAAGACCATGATCATTTAATTTCTCTTTGGCACTAAGCGCCACCGAAACTTCAGAGCCGGTTGACAATATAATTATATCAGGCTCAATTCCAAGTGCCGCATCAGATATAATATAGGCTCCATGAGAACAAAATCCTTCATCTTTATTATATTGAGTTCTTAAGAAATCGACATTTTGTCTTGATAAAATAATTGCCGATGGGCCATTTTTATGTTTAAGTGCCTGTTCGAAACATCCAATTGTTTCTTGGGCATCTGCAGGCCTAAAGACATATAAATTTGGTATTGCTCTAAGCATAGCAAGATGTTCAACGGGTTGATGAGTTGGTCCATCTTCACCAAGTCCAATAGAGTCATGAGTAAAGATATAGATAACTCTTTGCTTCATTAACGCAGATAATCTTATAGCTGGTTTTAAATAATCAGAAAATACTAAAAATGTTCCACCGTATGGAATAAATCCGCCATGAAGAGCAATTCCATTCATAATAGCCGCCATAGCGTGCTCTCTGACCCCGTAGTGAATATATCTTCCAGAAAAATCATTTGGTAATATTGATTTTGTGTGAGATGTTTTGGTGAGGACTGATTCAGTTAAATCAGCGCTTCCACCAATTAATTCTTGTATTTGGTTAGTCAAAAATTCCAAAGTAATTTGTGAGGACTTTCTAGTAGCTTGTTTAGGTTTTTCAAGAAATATTTTTTGTTTGAATTTTTCGAGGTTATCATAAAAATTTTCTGGTAGATCACCCTTAAGAATTCTTTTTATTTCATGCTTTTTTTCACTACTTAAATTATCAAGCTTATCTTCCCACTCTTTAGAAATCTTTCTTGATCTTTTGCCAAATTCATGCCACTTTTCAGCAAGATTTTGCGGTATAAAAAATGGCGGATGATTCCAGTTAAGTTTTTTTCTAACATTGTCAATTTCAGATTCTCCGAGAGGAGAGCCGTGACATTTTTCGGTGCCGGCCTTACTCGATCCGTAGCCAATTATTGTTTTGCATGCAATCAATATGGGCTTAGTAGAGTTTTGAGATTTTGTAAGTGCTGCTCTTATTTCTTCATAATTATGTCCATCAATTGAAATAAATTCCCAGTTGCAAGCTTCAAATCTCATTTTCATATTTTCTGAAGTTGCAAGCGAGGTATTTCCATCTATTGATATTGAATTATCATCCCAGAGAACTACTAGGTTATTAAGTTTAAGGTGACCAGCGATTGAGATAGATTCTTGAGAGATCCCCTCCATAAGACATCCATCCCCTGCTATACAGTATATTTTATGGTTTACAAATTCACTACCAAGCCTTTCTTTAAGAGCTTTTTCGGCTATCGCCATTCCAACAGAATTAGCTAGTCCTTGCCCAAGGGGTCCGGTTGTTGTTTCTATTCCTTCAAGTTCATGATATTCTGGGTGCCCCGCGGTTTTTGAATGTATTTGACGAAAATTCTTAATATCTTCTATTTCGATATCTTTATATCCAGTTAGGTATAGAAGGGAGTAAAGGAGCATTGATCCATGTCCAGCTGACAAAATGAATCTGTCTCTATCGGGCCATTTTGGGTGCTTGGCATCAAATTTAAGAAATTCGGCAAAAAGGATCGTGGCAACATCTGCCATGCCCATTGGCATTCCGGGATGTCCAGAATTAGCTCTTTGAACCGCATCTATTGATAAAAATCTAATACAATTAGCGAGATCTTTATACGAAGTTTCTAATTTTGACATATAAATAATTTTAGACTAACATTTTGTAAAAATAAGTGATGAAGTATATTTTTTATTGATTATAATTGTAAAAATTTAAAATATCAAATTGTTTAAAATAAATTAGCTTACTCTAAAATTCATATTAAAGTTTTTTTTAGAATTTTTTATGAACTGAAATATATAAAATTATGAAAAATAAAAATTTACCTTTTGTAAGATTAATACCAAATGCGGTTACGCTAATAGCAATTTGTATCGGACTTACATCAATAAGATTTGCTTTTGAAGGTGATTTCTTAATGGCCACTGGGCTTGTGATACTTGCGGCATTTATGGATGCTGTGGACGGAAGGCTTGCTCGCCTTCTCAACTCTACGAGTGAATTTGGTGCACAACTTGATTCTTTAGCTGATTTTGCAAATTTTGGTGTCGTTCCTGGTTTTATTGTTTATTTTTGGATAAATTCTTTTTCTGATGTAAAGGGATTTGATTGGATGGTTGTTCTTTTATTCGCGATGTGTGACGCTATAAGACTTGCTAGATTCAATGTTGATTCTAGTAAAAATACTTCAAATCCAATAATTGAAAAATATTTTTTTAAGGGCATCCCGGCACCATGTGGGGCTTCGCTAGCTATGCTTCCTTTAGTTCTGACTTTTCAATTTTCTGATGGTTTTTATACAAATCCATACATAGTTTTGATTTATGTTGCAATAATTGCTCTTCTTATGGCAAGTACCGTTCCAACTATATCTATAAAAAAAATCCCAGTTAGAAATGAGTATGTTTTTATGACTTTAACAATTTTGGCAATTATTGTTGCCGGTCTAATTGTAGAGCCGTGGTTTACCCTTGCTGTTGTTGGATGCACATACGCTTTATCAATTCCAATTACTGTTTTTTATTTTCTTAAATTAAATAAAAGATAAAATGAAAAAATTTTTGATTATTAATGGACCAAATATAAATCTCCTTCATTTAAGAGACAAAGAAATTTATGGAGATTCATCGCTAGAAAATATTGAGAATGAATGTATTCAGTTAGCAAAAGAATTAAATATAAAAGTTGAATTTAGGCAATCCAATAGCGAGGGTGGAATTGTTGAAGAAATTCAACAAGCAATTGGAAAATTTGATGGAATTATAATTAATGCTGCGGGATATACTCATACCTCAGTTGCAATTAGAGATGCTCTTGAGATATTTGATGGAAAAAAATTAGAACTTCACATATCTAACATCTTCAAGAGAGAGTCATTTCGCCATAATTCTCTAATATCACAAATGTGCGATGCTCAAATATCCGGACTTGGAACTGATGGATATTCTATTGCGCTTCTTGCAATTAATGGTATGGTTAAAAAAGGGAAATAGCTAAGGACAGGTTATTTTGTCGATCCAAGTTGAAGCATATGATCCACATTCTTTACTCGGTTTTATGGAGTCATTTGGAGCGGCGCAATTAGTTGCTCTATATGCTATTGATCCAGAATATGCATTACCAAAACCACTTGATTGATTAGGAGTTGAGCTTGTGCAAACTTTTAGAAATCCAAGATTATTTTCGCTAATTATATCGTCGCGAGTTTTTGCTAAAATAATATCATCAAAAATATCATTTTCAGAGTGTGTGGCTGTAATAGAAACTATACCAGTAAGGCCAGAGGCAGATGATAATCCAAAAGTTGCTCCGTCAACCAAATTTCCAGAATTATCTACAATTGAGGATAGCGCGTTGGTAACTTCATATTCGTTTGCAGAGCTTGTTGAATTTTGTGAAGAAAAATTTGTATTATAAGCACCATATTTGTTTGGACCATGACTTATTATGACATAAGCAATATTTGATATTTTATTTGCTGAAGGAAATTGTACAATTGAGATATTGTTTGTAGTTGGATAGAAGCTAAATCCTGTTGAAGATGTGGTTGTTGAGGGATAATTTGCGGATGTATAATTTGTATCAACAATATATGAAAATTTACTACCATATCCATCTTCCGCTAAGTCATCAGGAATCCCCAGTGCATTAACTGGAACCATGCCATAAACCGCATTGCTATTTACAGAAGATTTATAAACACCATCACCATTTGTAGAGCAAGAAGTTGCTTCGATTCCAAAAGTAGAAGTGCTTGATTTAACGCTTTTTATTGAAGCGGGGCAGGGCAATCTATAATTCTTTGCTACGAAAGCGTTAATTGCCTTTTGTATTGCATCAATTCTTTCTCTGGTAACTTTTGTTTTAGAGTTATTTACCGCTACTGTTGATACGGAAATAGTGCCAGCAACAATTATCGAAATAATCAATAATACAATCGAAAGCTCTATTAGACTAAATGCCTTTTTATTTTTTGCATTCAACATCATTGGTATTTTTTAATTTTTACTTAATTTTTTATTAATTTGTTTTGTTTATTTAAAGTTAATTTTAGTTAAAGATCAACAAATAAATGATTTAAATTATTGACAAGTAAAATAAATAAAATAAAATAACGAAATTGTTGGGGGCATAGCTCAGTTGGTAGAGCATCTGCTTTGCAAGCAGAGGGTCAGGAGTTCGAATCTCCTTGCCTCCACCACCTTATAAAAATCATAATAAAAATCTTTTATTTAAAGCCCTATCTCTTCATAAAGACTAATTGCAAATCTATCAGTCATCCCTGCTATATAATCTGAAATATTGTGAATAATAGTTTTTGAGTCAATAATTTTCTGATATTGTATAGGAAGACTTTGTGGATTTGATATATAATAGTTAAATATTCTTGAAATAACTCTTTTTGCATAGCCCGTCATTTCCTTGACATCTGGATGAAGATACATGTTTTTCATTAGAAATTTTTTTATAGAATAATTTATTTCTAACATTTCTTTTGAAAAATTTACCACTTCGCAATTCAAGTTTCTGACATCGTCACTATTTTCAATATTGAAATTCTTTAAATTTATTTTGCTATTATTAATAACATCAACAACCATCGCAAGCATAATTCTTTTTCTTGCTTCTCCTGTAAGCATTTCTCTTGAAATTGATGGATGTGAATCAAGTAAATCTTTATAAATTTTTCCAACTAATGGGATTTCAATTATTTGATTTAAATCAAGTAATGACGCTCTAAGGCCATCTTCAAGGTCATGATTGTTATAGGTTATATCATCTGCAATTGCTGATATCTGGGCTTCTAGAGAGGGCTGTCTAAATAGATCTAGATTAAATTTTTGATCAAAATTAATTATATATGGATCAATATCTTTATTATCTTTTTTAAATGCGCCATTATGTTTAACTAGCCCCTCGATTGTTTCCCAAGATAAATTTAAGCCCTTAAATTCAATAAAGCGCGATTCAATTTCTGTTATAATTTTTAGCGTGTGAACATTATGAGAGAATCCAAATTTTTCTTTTGAATTTTTTATAGAGTAATTAATTATTTCTTGGTTTAAGGCCTCTTCTCCGGCGTGACCGAAAGGTGGATGACCAAGATCATGAGCTAAAGAAACTATCTCGGCCAAGTCTTTATTAACATTTATTCCTCCAGCAATCCATCTCGCAGTTTGCGCTACTTCAAGCGAGTGCGTGAGTCTTGTTCTGTAATGGTCGCCATAGTGATTAACAAACACCTGAGTTTTATATTGCAATCTTCTAAATGCAGATGAGCCAATAATTCTATCGCGATCTCTTCCATAGATTGATCTAAATTTTGCGTCATCGTAATTTTCTACAAACTGTCTGCCTCTAGAGTTTGATTCAATGGTTGCATATTTCATTAATATTTCATTACTCATTCAAAATATCTTTTTCGTTTTTTATATTTTTATCTTCCCACTTAATTGTCATGCTTCGACATTTTTGATTAAGGCTTTGATAAAAAACCTCAATCTTTGGAAGCGCATCCTCTATGCATAATTTTATATATTTTTGTCTAAGTTGAACTATATCATTTTTTGAATATATTTGATCGGAACTATTAAATTTTTTTCGATTTTCAGGATTTTTAACTGTTTTTGTCAGAGCATCATCTGTTCTATGGTTAAAATATTTTAAAGATGTTTCATCAAGACCTAATATATAAAAATTATCATTGTTATAAATTGATTTACTTACTTTTTTTCTATCAATTTCATCGTCATTTTCTTGAATTATCATAGACTTTGGAAAGTTAACATATAGTTTTTGCTGACAATATTGGCGCTCTTCCATTTCTTTGGAAAACCTTATCTTTTTTGCATCATCATAACATAAATTTTGCTTATCAAAATCTTCACTGCATTTTTTAAATATCGGAGTTTTAATATTGAATTTTGATGTGCAGATTGGATATGATTCTTTTGCAATGTTAAATAACTTTATTTCTTGATCCTCTCTTAAATTTATTACAAGCGATGAAGTGAAGGAATCCTGAGGTCTCCTTAGATATTTAGTTTTGCGAAATGGAGGTATAATTTGAAAATCTTGGATTAATTTTTTTCTACAATTAAGATATTGCTCAATTTTTTCTTGATCAAGAATGGTGCTGCTATAACCGCTATTTAAACATTTATTATGATCAGATTTATCGATAAAAATATTTTTGAAGTTATTTAAATTTTCAATCGATCTATCGAGATTTTCATTTAGCTCAATAATTAAATTTTTTATAAGAATATTGTGTCTAATTGCCTCAGTAGATGTTGCGTCGATAATAATTTTATGATCTGCAAGCATTATTCTGCATCTGTAATAAATTTCTGAAAGAATTGGATTTTCTTCAAAGTCAAGTCCAAGAGATATACAAAATTCATGATCTTCGCGCTTAATCGTTGAAGCTTTAGAAAGGTCAGATTCTTTTATATAGGAGCAACTTGTAGCTAAAATAAATAAAAAAAAGCAATAATATCTCAAAGCAATAAAGATATTATTTATATTAATTATATTTTTGAAGAATTTCATTTTAATTAAATTTATCTTCTTCCCTTTCTTTATCTAAGCGCTCTTTTGCAATTCTTTTTCTTTCTTCTTTTATCTTGTCTAAATCACTTTGCTTTTTTTCTTTTTGAATTTCCTTTAAAACATTTATTAACTCTGGAATCCATAATTCAACAAGATTTTTATTGGACTCCTCTTGGTGAGCAATTACTTCTTGAGTTGCAGTATTGGATATTTCATCAGCTGATAGAATTTTTATAATTTCTTTCATGTAGGATAAGTCAAAATCAATTATCACAGATTTACCTTTATGCTTTAAAAGAAAATATTTTCCTGGCTCATTTGCCATTGTTGCTAAAATATTTTTTTCTTCTTCGGTCAAGTCAAATTGAGAATGATAGAAATCGTCAGGCTCTGAATTTGGTAGATATATTTCAGTAGATACATTTTCAGTAATTAATTTCGTTAAGTTTGAATCGCTAATATATCTATGATTTTTTGTGCTAAAAATTACTAAACAGTTTTTACTTTCAAGCCTTTTAATTATTCTTTCAAAATCACTTATCATAACTTCATTATCAAGAAATTCATACACTTCATCAAAAACAATTATTGTGGGTTTATTTGATAAATTACTCTCTATTTGATATAAAATATAAGATAATACGGGAATTAAAACTGGTTTCTGATTAATGATATCTTTAAGGTCAAAAGATTTTATCGGTTCAAGCCAATTAATATCATTTTGAGATCCAAAAATATAAGCCAGCTTTCCACTTCCCCAAATTTTTAACTTTTCATATACATTCATGGTAGCATTATTTCTCAGTGCATCAAAAACATTTAAAAAACTATTAGATGGATTTTGAAGTTGAGAATTTATTATTTTTGAAACCGAATCAATCTCCTCATCAGAAATTTCTGTTTTTAGAAAAAGAAGCATTTTTTCTATTAGCGATGTTAAGAATTTTACATTTTCAGCAGTTGGAGGTAATGAAAATGGATTTAGCTGCATAAATTCTGGATCATTAATATCTCGAGAAATTTTATAGTTTTTTCCAAGAAGGCATGTTATGAAAGATTTCGAAGATCCATTAAAATCAAAATAATTTATATTGCATCCAATTTTTTGAGCTTGAGAAATCAAGAAATTTGTAAGCACAGTTTTCCCAGATCCTTCTGGGCCCATTATTAAGGTATGCCCAACTTCACCATCGTGAAAATTAAAAAAATATGGACTATTGAGAATTGTTTTTAATGTTGATATTGAGGGCCCCCAATAATTTCCATAAATATTTCCAGATGGAAAATTTGACAAAGAGGCAAAGCCGCCAATTCTGAGAGTATTAATTGCCTTTTGCCTTCTTAGATAAGAAAAGTTTCCAGGAAGTTGCGACCAATAGCAATGCTCAGAAAATATATCTTCTCTAATTAAGATAAATCCCATAGAAGAAAATTTTTCAATTGCAATTAAAACATCATTATCCAATTCTTCTAAAGAATTTGCTATTATAGTGATTGTAATTTGAGTATTTCCATATTCATTACCATCTTTTTTATTAACTTCGAAAAAATTTAAAATGCCACTAGCTTCAAGAAAATATTCATCCTCGCTGACATTCTTAAGTATGTATTCTTGATATTTATATTTTTCAATTTCCTTTTGATCTGGAAGAAAATCAAAAGATTGAGAGATTATAAATTCAAAAGGAAGATCAAGAATTTTTTCTAACGCCTCTGTGCTTATTTCGTGATATTCTTTTAAAGAAAAAATTGTTGCAAAATTTTTATTTTCATATCCTTTTATTTCGATATTTCTTCCATTAAAAGCAATTTTATGACTAGCCAAATCATTAGCCATGTCGTTTACAGAAAGTGGATATCTTTCCTCGTAAAGATTTATTATTTTCCCAAAAAATCTAGCGGGTTGAGAATAAAGAATATCTTCCCATTCATAAATCGATAAAATATTAGCCCCAAAGTCTTTTATTTGAGACATGATTTTATTGCAAACCACATCCAATTTTTTTGAGGATTCTAAAAGATATTTTTTATGCGATTCCTGAGTTGCTTTATATGATAAGGAATTAAAAAAGTTTTTAGTGTTGCCAAGAGATGATTCTAAGCCTTGATGTAAAACTGTAATGTAAAGTTCATTTACAAATTTATTTCCCCAGTCATTGTGATTGTTGAATTCTTTGTCGACTTCTTTTGAAAAAAAATCTGTAAAACCTAATTCTGATTTCGATATAACGGATTTTCTTCTTCTAATTGTGTGAAACCAAAATGCAATATCATTAGTTTTGACATTGTCATGAATTGAGTCTCGAATTGAGTCTCTGAGAGTGATTACATCTGATAACAAGGCATTATCAGCTCCACCACTTATTCTTATGACTTTAAGTAATTCTCCATTTTTAGTTAGAATTGTATCTTTATTGTAGTGACAAACATAGGGAATAAAGTCTTCATCTGGTTTTTTTAAAATATTAGTATTTTTTTGTAATATTTTTAGCATTTTATCTATAGTTGATTTCTTTGTAAGCCTTCAATACTTCCCCGGTATATAGCTGTCTCGGCCTTCCAATTTTAAAAGCCTTATCTTCAATCATTTCTTTCCATTGAGCAATCCATCCAGCAGAGCGAGCAATTGCAAAAATTACAGTAAACAAATTTGAAGGAATGCCAAGCGCTTTATATATTATTCCTGAATAAAAATCTACATTTGGAAAAAGTTTTCTCTCAATAAAATATTGATCATTAAGTGCAATTTTTTCTAATTCAACTGCGATGTGAAGAAGTGGATCATTTTTAATTCCTAGTTCGAGTAAAACTTCATCGCATGAAGACTTAAGAACAGAGGCTCTTGGATCATAATTTTTATAAACTCTGTGACCAAAGCCCATAAGTCTAAAAGGATCATTTTTATCTTTGGCTTTGGCGATGAATTCTGGAATTCTCTCAACGGTTCCAATCTCTTGAAGCATTTCAATAACTTCTTCATTAGCGCCTCCATGAGCGGGGCCCCAAAGAGATGCAATTCCAGCACCAATGCAAGCAAAAGGATTGGCACCAGAAGAGCCTGCAAGACGAACAGTTGAGGTAGAGGCATTTTGTTCATGATCAGCATGAAGGATAAATATTTTTTCCATTGCCTTTGCAATAGTCGGACTCACATCATATTTTTTATTTGGAGTTGCAAAAAGCATATGCAGAAAATTTTCACCAAATCCCAGTTCATCTCTTGGATATATTATTGGCTGACCAATAGAGTATTTATATGCCATCGCAGCAAGTGTCGGCATTTTTGCTATTATTTTGTAAATCACATCCATTTTTCCGTCTTGATTGGTAATATCCATGGTTTCGTGGTAAAATGCAGAAAGTGATGCAACGGCTCCAACCATTATAGCCATTGGATGCGCTCTTCTTGGAAAGCCTCTATACAATATATGAAGTTGTTCATGAACCAAAGTATTTCGCTTTATATTAGCAACAAAATCTTCATATTGATTTTTTTTTGGTAATTCCCCATGGGTAAGTAAATAACAAACTTCAAGATAGTCGCTTTTTTGAGCCAACTCTTCAATTGGATAGCCCCTATGCCTAAGAACCCCTTTATCGCCGTCAATATATGTGATTTTTGATTCACATGATGCCGTAGATAGAAATCCGGGATCGTAAGTAAACATTCCACTTTCCTTAAATAGCGACGATATATCTATAACATCTTGACCAACTGAAGCATTGTGAACAGAAAAATTTAATTCCTTTCCGTTAGGTAATACAAGTTTTGCTTGGTTGTTTTTTATTTCCGACATATTATAATATTTAAAGTTATATTTAGGACATGATTCTAACTATATTTTGATTAACTATGATATTATTTCAAGCAATTAATTAAATTTTTTATATCAATGAATTCTTTAGTTACAAATAAAGATCCAAAAGATGTTAGAATCGTAGTTGCAATGTCTGGAGGCGTTGATTCATCTGTTGTTGCTTGTATGCTCAAAGACCAAGGTTATGACGTAGTTGGTATTACATTACAACTTTATGATATGGGAGAGCAATTAAAGAAATCAAATGCTTGCTGCGCCGGAGTTGATATAATGGATGCCAAAAGAGTTGCGCATAAAAATAATTTTGAGCATTATGTCTTGAACTATCAAAATTTATTTAAGCAGTCAGTCATTGATGATTTTGTTGAAAGCTACATTCGTGGAGAAACTCCAATTCCCTGCGTTAGATGCAATCAATCAGTAAAATTCAGAGATTTAATGAAGGTGGCAAAAGACCTTGGAGCTGATGCATTAGCAACAGGACATTATGTGATTAGAGACGATTCTGATGAAAATAATGCAAAACTTTTAAAAGCAAAAGATAGCAACAAAGATCAAAGCTATTTTTTATTTGCAACAACTCAAGAACAACTTAATTTTTTGAGATTTCCTTTGGGTGATTTCAAAAAAGAACAAACCAGAGAATTGGCCGAAAAATATGGTTTAGCTATTGCTAATAAGCCCGATAGTCAAGATATATGTTTTGTTCCCAATGGAGATTACAGCTCGGTAATCAAGACAATGAAACCATCTGCTTTTAAAGTCGGAAATTTTATCCATGTTGAAACCAAAAAAATTCTTGGGCAACATAACGGAATTATTAATTTTACTTTGGGACAAAGAAGAGGCCTTGGCATCTCTTACCCCGAACCACTTTATGTTGTAAAAATAGATCCTAAAGAAAATATTGTTTATGTTGGCGAAGAAGATTTTTTGCAAAATATAAAGTTTTTTGTAAAGGATTTAAACTGGCTTGTTGATGAAAATTATTTTTCTGAAAAAAAATCTCATTCAAATGTCCCGGATTGCTTTGAAATTAAAGTAAGACTGAGATCAAACCACGAAGAAGAAGATGCTCTTGTAAAAATAATAAATAAAAATGAGATTGAGGTTGTTATGAAATCATACACCAGAGCTATAACTCCCGGACAAGCTTGTGTGATGTATGATGGAAATAGGGTTATAGGTGGTGGCTTTATCACAAAAAATATAATATAGCAATTTTTGTTGCTTTAAATACAAAAAATGTCTTAAAATACTACAAATGAAAGACTTTGTAACAAATAAAGATCGAATTATCTTGACTTTGTTTTTGATTTGTGATTAAATAATTGTCGTCGGGAGTGTACCTGAATAAAATATCTTCGCGAGAATAGGGATACACACGCTGGGTTTGCGTGGTGGTGGCTCCTGACACTATTCTTAAAATTCTTATCTTATTGAAGTCTAACCTTTTTTAAAAAAAAGTTTTATTTATATAGAAATTTTATGGCCACTAGATTGGGTCTTCCTCTTGAATACAAAAAACTATCGGAATTTTTTGATGCGCATAATATTGATGATGATACCAAAATAAAAAATTCTGTTGTTGAAAAATTGCTTAAAAAATACGGCGCAAAAACTGTTCTTGATTTAACTTGTGGAACTGGTTCACAAGTTTTCTTTTTGGCTAAAAAAGGCTATGAAATTGTTGGCTCGGATTTTAGTCCTGAGCTTTTAAAAATTGCTAGAAAAAAAACTAAAGAAGCAAAATTAAATTTAAGATTTATTGACGGCGATATGCGAAAAATTAAAGTTGGTAAATTTGATGCAGCAATAACAATGTTTAATGCTGTTGGCCATCTTACAAAATCTGGCTTTGAAAAAGCGATTAAAAATATCGGCAGCAATTTAAAAGATGGCGGAATTTATGTGTTTGATATATTCAATCTTGAAGCGCTTAGCGATGAAGTGGTGAGTAATTTTTCGATGTATAAACATAAAAAAGTTGGAGACACACAACTTCACTCTGTTCAATGCTCAAATATTGATAGAAAAAACGGTTTTTTGACATCCTTTGATCATCACATTTTGCAAAAAAAATCCGAAGAGCCAATTAGAATTAACAATAAATTTTCTCTGCAAATATATGGATCAAAGGAATTAAGAGAGATGTTAGCCAGATGTGGCTTTAAAACCTTAGAGCAATATGATATTGATGGTTCAAAATTTCTTTCAAAGAAAAGCATTAGTATTTTGACGATTGCACAAAAAATCGGCAAAAATGAAAGATAAAATTGAGATAAGAAAATACAGGCCGCAAGATGCAAGGGATCTAGCAAATATCTATTATCATACTATTCATAATATAAATATTCGTGATTATTCAGAAGAGCAAATTAACGCCTGGGCGCCAGAAAGTTGTTTGGCATTAGATGGCTGGAAAAAGAAATGGAAAAAATTGTCACCAATTGTTGCAACTATTAATGATCAAATTGTTGGATTTGCAGAGTTTTGTGATAATGGTTATATTGATTGCTTTTATGTTCATCATATTTTTCAAGGTAAAGCTGTTGGCTCGGCTTTGATTAGAGAAATTGAACATCGAGCACTCAAAAAAAATATCTCTAGAATCTATGCAGAAGTAAGTATTACAGCAAAATCATTTTTTCTAAAGAATGGGTTTGAGGTTGTAAAAGACCAGCTTATAAAAATTAGAGATGTTGAGTTAAGAAATTTTTTAATGGAAAAAAATATATTTCACTTTTAACTTTTCAATGCTTAAAGAAACCAATAGAATAGAAGCTATTTCAAAGGTCTTAATGGATTATGAGGGCGGCTTGTGTGAGCGGGAGCTCCTCTCAAAGGCGCTAATACATGAGTAGAAGAGGGTAGTTGTTGTGACTCATGTGAGCGACGATGATGTTCATGATCTTGATGACCTTCTTTATGCCTTTCTTCAGGCACTTGATGATGATGCGAATGACTATGATCATGAGGGCGATGATGATCATGATTGTGACTACGGTGCTCGTGGCTGCTATGCGAATGAGATTCTTCTTCATTTAATGGTAATGGTGCTACTTTGGATCTTGATAAACGACGAGGAGGGTTTGTGAGTGCGCGATCTCCTCTCAAAGGCGCTAATACACGGGTAGAAGAGGGTGGTTGTTGTGACTCATGTGAGTGACGATGATGTTCATGATCATGATGAGTTTCTTTATGACTTTCTTCAAGCTCTTCATGATGATGATGACGATGCGAATGACTATGATCATCAGGGTGATGATGACCATGATTGTGACTATGGTGCTTATGGCTATGCGAATGAGATTCTTCTTCATTTAATGGTAATGGCGCTACTTTGGATCTTGATAAACGACGAGGAGGGGGGTTTGTGAGTGCTCCTCTCAAAGGCGCTAATACATGAGTAGAAGAGGGTATTGGTAAATGGCGATGTGACTCATGTGAGTGACGATGATGTTCATGATCATGATGATCTTCTTCATGCCTTTCTCCAAGTTCTTCATGACTATGATCATGAGCGTGATGACCATGATTATGACTTAGATCATTTCTATGTTTGTGACGATGGTGCTCATGGCTATGCGAATGAGATTCCTTTTTATTTTGTTTTTCAACAGCCCAATAAAAATCATTCAATCCATATTGTTCATATTTTAATTTTTCAACATAGTCAAAAAGCAGGCATTCTTCCAAAGAATTCATAAAAGCCCTTTTCATTTCTATATTTCTTTCAAGGGATTCGAGATTAAAAGTAATTTGCTCAGAATTTATTGTAAAAAGTCCACTTTCTCTTAGTCTTGAAAAATATTCTTCCTTGGTTTTTATAGAAGCATCATGTTCATCTCTAGATTTAAGAATAGTATTTTTAATAAATCTGTCAAGAACCAGAGTATCAATTTCTAAATCAACGCAGGCTTTAAAAATATGTTCACATAAATTACCTCTTCTTTGTAAGGTAATTAGGCCAAAATCTCTTCTTTCTTTTAAGTTAATTTCTTCTAGCCCTGAAATTTTCTTTAAAATTAAAGAAGCTGCTTTTTGATTATAAACTTTTTTTAAAATTATTTTAGCATTTATTGCCCTTTCAAGAAGGTCTAATCTATCTCCGTCATTACTGTTAGATTCAGAGATTCTTGATTGATTTACTCTGTGAAGTAGTTTTTGTCCTTTGTCATTTAAAAAAGGTAAAGATGATAATAAAGAGCATCCAAAGCGTTTTGTTAGTTTAGATGGTAGATGCCGATCTCTGTAATTTTTTAATAGCTTCTTGATCTCACGTCTTTCGCCAATTTCTTGCTTAATTCTATCCATGTCAAGTTTTGTCCGGTCAATGCCAAGATCACCGTTCCTTGGTTTAAATTTGGCGGTCCAAATATTATTAGTTATTCCGGTTGAAACTGCTCCCGCTGCCAGTAAAGGTAGCCCCACAGCCAGACCAGGCGCCCCAACTCCCGAAAAGAGTGAAAGCGTAGTAATTACCGATCCAGCGGTAAAAGCTGTGAATCCTAGTGTATTAGCTGCGTAAAATTTTCTTTTTGAGTCTGTGATTTGGTTAATTTTTCTGATACCGACATTCATATTAAGTTGAACGTCTCTCCTGATATCTTCTGGAAGTATTCTGTTCCAGGTTCTCCATAAATCATAACCGTTTCTTAAAGTTTGGCATCCCGCATATAATCCAATCACGGGAAGTGCAAAAGGCGAACTAAGAACTGCAGAACTTAAGACAATTGTTGAAGCGGCTCCATTTATAAACCCTGGGACAATAAGGTTGAAATTAGTGTCAAATTTTGAATATTTTAGCGTTTCTCTGAATGCTTCGAGTCTTTTTACTACATCGCCCAAATCCTTTTTATCATTGCCTCTTGATGTATCTCTGCGGTTTGAATATCTTAGAATATCTTCCTCAAGGCCCTTAATAACAATTTCAAGTTTTTGTCGATTATTTAAGGTGCCTTTTATATTTCTAATTGCAGCCGTAAGGCCAATAAGAGCCATTGGCCCAGATATTCCTAAAAAAATTCCCCAATGTGCACTAGAAGAAAAATCTGCTAATTTACCCAAGGAATCGCTATGAGTTTCTGCAGTTTTACTAGTTTTTGTTATTTCATTTATCGCAGTAGCTACTTCATCTAGATCTATTGCGGCAACACAGCATGGACAACCTTCATCGCTTCTTGCTATAAGTTTTTTTGGACTACCATCATCGCAGTCGCCACATTCACTGTTATGAACATGTGAGCTTCCTTCCGCATGATCATGTTCATGATGAAGATGTGAAGAGTCTTGCGAATGCAAGTGAGATCGATGATCATCATGAGTACTGGAATGATCATGCATTTCATGATCATGACTATGCTCAGATATTTTCTTTAAATTAAAATGAGAATGATCTCCGTGAATATGAGAGGAAAGATTATAACTATATTCTTTTATTTCGGTAAAAGCTTCTCTAGAAAATCTTTGTAACCTCATATACAAATTAGTTTTTTACTTAAATAATTTAAACCAAAATAGTTTTAATATATGTGTTAATAAATTTTATTTAAGTCACAAATTCTTTATTACCACATAAAATAACTAGCAAATATTAAAAACTTTTAAAACATAGTTCTGATGCCAATCATAATTGAGCGACCAGCAAGTGGAGCAACATCTTTTAATAATGATGTGTGATTGCGCGCATCTTCATTAAGAAGGTTAGTGGCTTTAACATAAAGTAGAGAACTCGTATTTCCGGCATTTATTTTATAGTCAAGTCCAGCATTTACCATTAAAAAACCATCTGTTTTGCGCTCAAACTGTGTAATGCGAGTTTGTGCAAAAGTATAGTCTGTGTCTAAGCGCAATCCAATTTTTAGATATTTGTAAATTGCGCTAGAGCCAACGCGAAGAGGGGCGATACGCGGCAAAGGTTTCTTAGTATCGCTGTTTCTTGCTTCAACATAGTCACCGCGCACTTCAAAAGATAATTTATGCGCATTTTTATCATAAACATTTAATTCTGTCTTGGCTTCTGCTCCGTAAAATTCTGCATTTAAATTTACATAATTATATATTGGAGAATTGCTATTTTGATCAATATTGCCGTTTGCTAGAGAAGTTATAAAATCCTGAAAGTGATTATAAAATAAGTTTAGTTCCCCCTTTATTTTTCCTGTTTCCTTGCGCAATGATAGATCAATACCCTTTGATTTCTGAATATCCAGATTTTTATTTCCAATTTCAAATGCTTTGGTTGCGGTATGTAAACCGTTAGAGTATAATTCTTGAGCATTGGGCGCGCGCTGAGTGTAAGAGCTCGAAACTGCTATTGCATAACCTTGAATTGGCTTGTAAATAAGACCAAATGATCCACTTCCTGTCAAATCTTCGCGAGAAATATTATTGCTAAAATTAATAGTTTCCTTCGCTTTGATTGATTGATGATCTAATCTTGCGCCAAATTGAAGTCTTATTTTTTCCAGAGGTATTTCCTCAAATAAAAATCCTGAGTTGTTATAGGTTTTAGTTGAAGGTAAGAAGGCTTCTGAACCATTTGCTGAAAAATCACTTGCTGATGATTGAAAGCCTGCTGCACCTTCAAGAAGACCTAACTTTTGATGAATTATTTCAAGGCGACTATCATAACCTCGATTCTTGAATTTTGTTCCTATATTATCACCTTCAAATTCAGTATGTTCGTAATTTGATAGACCAAGTTTAAATTTTACTTCCTTTACAGATTCTATCGGTTTTTTATATGCACCTGCAAAATCTAGCCTTTGCTGTTTCATCTTTATAATGACATCTTGCTCAGCGGCATGTTCATCTTCTTCATCATGGCCATTTTCATCTTCCGCATGCCCCTCTTCATGCTCATTATGTGCGTGACCTAAAACTCCGTAGTTAGAATTATAGTTTGTAAATGAAGCGCCAAAATAACCTTTGTCAAAAAATTTTGAAAGTCCAACGCTTGTTCCTTGGGTGCTGCTCTGGGTATTATCCAATTTATTTTTATCTTCATTTTCTCCAAAAGCAATTGGGTCCTCTTCTCTCAAGCGACTCGAGCGGGCATATCCAGGAATTTTTAAATCATCAGTTTTGCGTTTAAAGCTATTAATATGCCACGCATAATTATCAACTCCACCTTCAAGCAATAATGAACCAGAGCGCTCTTTGTTGGCAGAGTTAAAACGAGCATCTGCTACGCCTGTAATTTTTTCAGAAATAATTTCATCAGGAATTCGATTATCTATAAGATTTACAGCTCCTCCTACGGCTTTTGATCCATAAAGCAATGATGCTGGTCCCCTTATTACCTCGATTCTCTCAATTGATAATGCGTCAACAGCAACATTATGATCTAAACTTACGGCTGAGGCATCAATATTTCCAATACCATTTTGCAAAACTTGAATCTGATCACCTTCTAAACCGCGGATAATAGGGCGACTTGAATTTGGGCCAAAGTTAGTAGAGCGGATACCAAGCTCTTGCGAAAGCGTCTCTCCAATTGTAGGCTGCATTTTTCTTAAAAAATCATCTCCTTTGAGAATAGTTACTGGTTGAGCAACTTTATCCATTGAGCGGCTCAAGGGATTGGCTGTTACTATTATTGGTTCTATTTCTGATCCTAATGAATTCTCGGTAAATACTAGCGATATTAAAACAAAATAAAGAGCAGCAATTTTTATTTTGAAATATTTTATCATATAATAATTAAAAATTTTTTTAAAAAATGTTTATAGAAAATACAGTTTTATAAATGTTATATTATAACAAGAATTAGTCAATACTTTTGTTATAATATAACAAAAGTATTTAAAGATATTTGTTGGATTTCTAGTTTTAGCAAGCTTTTTAAAGTTTAGTATAAAGATTTAGAAAATAATTCAATAATGGTTTCTAATACTGCAAAAGAAGTAAAGAAAATTCAACAAGCGATCGAATATTATATTTAATTTCTAATTCTTTGTGTTTCGAGAAGCTTGATTTGCTTTAAATGTTTGCTAATGAATCTTTAAATTATATAGCTCATATCAAGTGAAATTATTGGTGTATATTTCTTAAAAATAAAAACCCTGTTGCGCTTCGGTTTAGTTATTTTGATTAGAATTTTTAGTTTAACAAAGTTTTTAATCGAGGGTGATGCAGAAACCAAAAAAGTAACCATAAAAAAATAAACAGGTCACAATTTTAAAATTTAAAAATTATATTTTTTGTTGAGATTTTCTAAAAAGACAGAGTGACATTATTTTTATTTTTATAGCGATTCAAACATAAATTAATTGCATATAATTAGATTTTTCGGTATTATTAGAAGTAAAAAATTTATCATATAAGGTATTTTGCGACCCTTAAATAAAGTCGAACTTAAATATTACTCTACTCATCAAGACTTTTTTTGATAGCGTTAGTAAGTTTTGTAGAATTAGGACTAGTGTTTGAGTTAAAATATTCAACTAGCTCACCTTTGCGGTTTATGAGATATTTATGAAAATTCCATTTTGGTGCAGAGCCAAAGCCTAATTTATTTCTAGCCCATAGATAAAATGGATGAGCATTCTTGCCAGAAACAATTTCCTTAGAGGCCATAAGAAATGATACGCCATAATTAAATTTACAAAAATTTGCTATTTCTTCGTTGCTTCCTGGTTCTTGTTTTCCAAAGTCATTACTTGGAACCCCAATAATTACAAGGCCTTTGTCTTTATATGTCTCGTAGATTTTCTGAAGAGCTTCGTATTGATTAGTAAAGCCACAATGTGATGCTGTATTTACAATAAGAATTACCTTATTTTTATATTCTGAAAGGGGCATGGGTTTTTCTCCAACAAGAGTTCTAAATTCAAAATCATAAGCATTTTTTGAAGATTGAGACGCCTCAGAAGAAGAGATAGAAAAAGACATTAATATTGTTCCCAAAATTTTTTTAAACATTTGTTTAGCCCTTTATTTTTGGTCTTACAGAAGAAAGACCACCATCAACTGCAAGTATTTGCCCGGTAATCCAGCTATTTGCGGGATCTAATAAAAACACTATTGCTCTTGCTATGTCTTCTGGTTTTCCGAGTCGCCCCAGAGCATGCATTGCTTCTGAAAATCTACGTGAAGTTTCGTTTGCAGTAATATTGGTAGTAAGAGGTGTTTGTGTTAAGCCGGGTGCAACTGCGTTAACGCGAAGATTTTGGCTTGCATAAGTTGCGGCTGCTGAGAGAGTAAGTCCTATAATTCCTGACTTTGCTGCAGCAATAGCATCATGATTTGCGAGCCCTTCCATTGCGGCTGCTGATGATATAAGAACAACCGAACCTCCTTTGCTCATATTTTTCCCTGCAGCACGAATAGTAGCAAATGCAGTGGTTAATGAAGCATCAATTACACTTTGATACTGTTCTTTGCTGGTAAGATGCGCTGATCTTAGGAGAAGTGAGCCACTGCAATTTAAGACTCCATCAATTTCACCGGCTTTTTTAAATACATCATCCACTGCATCGAAATCAGTAGCGTCAAGAGTTGCATCGGCTAAGATTTTACTATTGCTTCGAGCTGTAGTAAAAACAGTATGTCCATATTCCTTAAGAAGTGAAACTGTTGCTTGACCAATTCCACTGCTTGCTGCAATTACCAAAAAATGCGCCATTTATTAAAGTAAAAATTTGTTAGAAGTTGCCAACAAAAAGTTATTATGTTACTTTTAACAATATATTTTTTACCAAGATTGTCAACAAATTTATAAAAAAATTACAAAAAGTTATCAGGTCACTTTCCAAGAAAAGGTACCAGGTCACTTTCCATAAATATCTAGAGAAATTTTCTTAAAATCTCTACTTCCTATAATCGACGGAATATTTTTGCGTCTATCATAAATTTCCTTATCTCTATTAGTTTTCACAAAATCAGCATAGTGCAGTTAATGCATCTAGTCTGCGATTTTCATTTCCTATTAAATTGCCAAACGGACCTTGGATGGTATCTGGTGCACCACCAAGCGTCATATATAGTTTTTCGGTTTCGGGATTTTCTTTAAATCTAGGATCAGATGCAAAAAACTTTTCATCCATATTGATTTGCTGTTTCTGCTGTTTGTTCACCAACAACACCAGCAATTGCTCCACTTCCGCAATTTCCTCCAGTAGCAGCACCAACCGCACAACCAAGGCCAGCATGAAGTGTTAATTGCAAAGGTTTACCAATTCCTGCTGATCCATCCGCCGGATGATAAGCTCTACCAATCTCATTAGCTCCAACTTTAGCTACTGTGTAAATCAAGATGTTTTTTCCTTGTTGTTTAATACCAAATCCCATCTATAATTCAATATATTAATTGACACTAATAATTTATTAAAATAAATTTCTTTGGCATTTTTATTATTAATTTTTTTAGTTAATTTATGCCAAAAACTATTCTCAATAAAG